>WOYI010895494.1_pt1 | contig 17030 bp, 17 predicted proteins | sample 6423411 | NCBI WGS metagenome assembly WOYI01 (sample SAMN13441803, study PRJNA592873) | oil field metagenome | biome: oil field; feature: oil-well bore; material: oil-contaminated soil; isolation source: oil-contaminated soil from oil-well borehole | place: Germany: Wietze | collected 2016-10-18 ...
CCCCATCCCTCCCCCGAAAGGAGAGGGAACAAACGCTTGACTTTCATTGGACGAAGGTGACTTGACTGATCTTGACTCTGCTGCCTTGTTCCGAGTTTAACTTCCATCAGGCGCAGTTTTATTGGGGAAGCGAACTTTTCGCCTCCCGTCAATCCGACAGACTTAATTACCGCCCGACAGACTTTATTGTTTCCCATCTGTTACGTGACAATAAAGATTTGAACGCAGAGTACGATAAATCAGCCAGTTATCTGGCACAACAGTTTCGTTTATTCCCTATTAAAGTCTTAAACTATATTGGCACGTAATACCATCACCGCTGCTTACCAGCCCGATTCACGCTCCGGTGTTGCGCTGATCTTGTGTATGGAAAGGTCGGCGCCGTTGAACTCTTCTTCCTTGTCGAGGCGGATGCCCACCAGTTTCTTGATGACGCCATAGACCACGAAGCCGCCGGCCAACGCGATGCCGATGCCCATCAGCGTGCCGATCAGTTGCGACATGAAACTGACTCCGCCCAGACCGCCCAGCGCTTTTGCGCCGAAGATGCCGACGGCGATGCCGCCCCATGCGCCGCACAGGCCGTGCAGCGGCCACACGCCGAGCACATCGTCGATCTTCCAGCGGTTCTGGGTGAGGGTGAACATGACGACGAACAGCGCGCCGGCCACACCGCCGACGATCAGCGCACCGATGGGATGCATCAGGTCGGAACCGGCGCACACGGCGACCAGACCGGCCAGCGGACCGTTATGTACGAAGCCGGGGTCGTACTTGCCCACCCACAACGCGGTGAGCGTGCCGCCGACCATGGCCATCAGTGAATTCACGGCGACCAGACCGCTGATACCGGTGATGGTCTGCGCGCTCATCACGTTGAAGCCGAACCAGCCGACAGTGAGTATCCACGCCCCCAGTGCCAGGAAAGGGATGCTGGAAGGCGGATGGGCGGAGATACGACCTTCCTTGGTGTAACGACCATGGCGCGCGCCGAGCAGCAGCACGGCGGCCAAGCCTATCCAGCCACCGACGGCATGCACCACCACGGATCCGGCGAAGTCATGGAAACTGGCACCGAAGCTGGCGTTCAGCCAGTCCTGCACACCGTAGGCACCGTTCCAGGCGATACCTTCGAAGAACGGATAGACGAAGCCGACCAGCATGAAGGTGGCGGCCAGTTGCGGGTTGAACTTGGCACGCTCTGCGATGCCGCCGGAGACGATGGCCGGGATGGCGGCTGCAAAGGTCATCAGGAAGAAGAACTTGACCAGGTCGTAGCCGTTCTTCTGCGCAAGCTGCTCTGCACCGGCAAAGAAATGGATGCCGTAAGCGATGCCATAACCGATGAAGAAGTAGGCGATGGTGGAGATCGCCAGGTCGCTCAATATCTTGACCAGCGCGTTGACCTGATTTTTCTTTCTTACCGTACCGAGCTCCAGAAAGGCGAAGCCCGCGTGCATCGCGAGCACCATGATGGCACCGAGCAGAATGAAAAGTGCATCGCTGCTGACCTTGAGTTCTTCCATGACATTCTCCGAAAAAGTGCAAAACATAATGACGCATGCAAGCACTGTGCCAGCCCGTACATGCAATGATTAATCAATGTGTTATCCAGGATGCCGCCACCAACAAGGTGCTGCACACACCATTGCGGTGCACCGCGCACCATTCTTGCGCCTTATTTTGGTGCGGACCAGCCCTCATGCAGCACCTTTTCCAGCCAGAACAGACCGACGATGGTCTTGCTGTCGGTGATCTTGCCGGCACATATCCATGCCATGGCTTCTTCGAGAGACAATTCGAACACTTCCAGAAATTCGCCCTCATCCAGCTTGCTGCCCTGATGGCTCAAGCCGCGTGCGATGAAGTATTCCATGCGTTCGTCGGAATAGCCGATGCAGGGCGCGGCCGTGGTGAGATGCGTCCATTCACGCGCCACATAGCCGGTCTCTTCCAGCAGCTCGCGTTGCGCGGTGACGAGAATGTCTTCGCCCGTGTCAATCTTGCCTGCGGGCAATTCGATGAAATCGCAGTGCCAGGGATAACGATGCTGGCGCTCCATCAACAGCTTGCCGTTGTCCAGGATGGCCAGCATGGCGACCGCGCCGGGATGGTTGAGGTATTCGCGCGTGCTGGTGCTGCCGTCCGGCAGTTGCACATTGTCCTTCAGCATCGTGAGGAAGCCGCCTTCATACATCACGCGGCTGTCGAGTTTCTTTTCGGTCAGATCCATGTCAGTTCTTCCTTATTACGAGAATACATCCCTCAAATGAAAACTCCCGCCGTAGCGGGAGTGTTCGTCGGTTCATATGCCTGTCAGGGCAACAGCAAGGACTGCTGCACCGAAGCGGCACAGATCGCCATCAGCGTGTTGGGCATGATGCCGAGCATCAGCACCGCCAGACCGTTGATAGAGATGAGCAGCGTGCTGTCCGGCTGCATATAGACCTTCTCGTGGCTTTCCGGCGCATAGAAGTACATCAGCTTGACGATGCGCAGGTAGTAGAACGCGCCGATCAGCGAGAAGATCACCGCGGCAATCACCAAGGGCAGATGTCCGGCTTGCAGAGCGGCATTCAGCACGGCGAACTTGGCGTAAAAGCCAACTGTCGGCGGCACACCTGCCATGGAGAACATCAGCAGCAGCATCATGAAGGCGAGCCACGGACTGCGCTGGTTGAGGCCCTTGAAGTCGTTCAGGTTGTCGGCCTCGAAACCCTCGCGCGACAGCAGCATGATCATGCCGAAACCGCCCAGTGTCATCAGCACGTAGATCACGGCATAGAACATGGCCGAGCTGTATCCGTCCAGCGAGCCGCTCAACACACCGAGCAGCAGGAAGCCCATATGCGCGATGGTCGAGTAGGCGAACATGCGCTTGATATTGGTCTGCGCGATGGCGGTGATGTTGCCCACGCCCATCGACAGCACCGCCAGCACCGCCAGCATGCCTGCCCAGTGGATCATCAGCGGCTGCAATGATTCAACCAGGATGCGCATCACGAACGCGAAAGCGGCCAGCTTGGGTGCGGAACCGATGAACAGCGTCATCGCGGTCGGCGCACCGTGGTACACGTCCGGCACCCACATATGAAACGGCACTGCACCCAGCTTAAATGCCAGACCGGCCACCAGGAAGGCCAAACCGAACACCAGCAGCATGTCGTTGCCCTGTCCAGCCTGAATGACGCTGGAGATCGTCCGCACATCCAGCGAACCGGTGCCGCCGTAGATCATCGACATGCCGTACAGCAGGAAACCGGAAGCCATCGCACCGAGGATGAAGTACTTCATCGCGGATTCGGTCGCCACGGACGAATCGCGCTGCAAGGCAACCAGCGCATACATGCTCAGCGCCAACACTTCCAGACCGATGTACAGGGTGACCAGATTGCTGGCGGAGATCATCACCATCATGCCCAGCGTGGAAGTCAGCGTCAGCGACAAGAACTCGCCGGTGAACAGGCCCCGCACGATCAGATAGCTGCGCGAATAGACCAGCATCATGGACACTGCCAGATAGGTCAGCAGCTTGAGCACGTCGGACATCAGATCGTCCACGAACATATTGGTGAACAGGTACTCCACACCATTCACATGGGTGGCAACCGTGATCAGCGAACAGCCGAGCAGCGTCACCTGCGTCAGCAGGTAGGTGACAGTCCGCGTCTGGCTGGGCAACAGCAGGTCGGCGATCATGATGACGCCGATCATGCACAGCAGGAATATCTCGGCGTAGGCAGGAAACAATGTGGAGATGTAGCTCATAACTTCCTCTTAGATTTTGGAGCGTGCCATGTGAACCAGCAGGTCGTTCACCGAGGCGTGCATAATCTCGGACAAAGGCAGCGGGTACAGCCCCATCACCAGCACGGTGATCGCCAGCACTGCCATGACCAGTTTTTCGCGCGCGCCGATGTCGTGCAGATGGCGCACATGGTCGTTGGCGATGGCGCCGAACACCACGCGCTTGTACATCCACAGCGTGTAAGCCGCGCCGAACACCAGCGTGGTGGCGGCCGCGAAGCCGTACCAGAAGTTGACCTTCACCGCGCCCAGAATGACCATGAACTCGCCCACAAAACCCGAGGTGCCGGGCAAGCCGCTGTTGGCCATGGCGAACAGCATGAAGAAAGCGGCGAACACCGGCATGGTGTTCGCCACACCACCATAATCCACGATCTGGCGCGAGTGCACGCGGTCATACATCACGCCGATACACAAGAACAATGCGCCGGACACGAAGCCGTGCGAGATCATCTGCAGCAGCGCGCCTTCCATGCCGTAGGCATTGAAGATGAACATGCCGAGCGTGACGAAGCCCATGTGCGAGATGGACGAATACGCCACCAGTTTCTTCATGTCGGACTGGGTCAGCGCGACCAGACCGATATACACCACCGCGATCAGCGACAGCGTGACCATCAGCCAGGCCAGTTCATGGCTGGCATCCGGCGCGATGGGCATGGAGAAACGCAGGAAACCGTAGGCACCCACCTTCAGCATGATTGCGGCCAGCACCACGGAACCGCCGGTGGGCGCTTCCACGTGCGCGTCCGGCAACCATGTGTGTACCGGGAACATCGGCACTTTTACGGCGAACGCCATAAAGAAGGCGATGAAGATCAGGATCTGCGCGGTCATGCCCAGCGGCAGTTGGTGGTAGTCGAGAATCTCGAAGCTGCCGGACTGGAAGTACAGATACAGCAGCGCCACCAGCATCAACAGCGAACCGAGCAGGGTATAGAGGAAGAACTTGAGCGCCGCATACACGCGGTTGGGCCCGCCCCACACGCCGATGATGAGGAACATCGGGATCAGCATCGCTTCCCAGAACACATAGAACAGCACCGCGTCCAGCGCGGCAAACACGCCGTTGATCAGGCCGGACATGACGAGGAAGCAGGCCATGTATTGCGCGACGCGCTTCTCGATCACCTTCCAGCCGGCTATCACCACGATCACGGTAAAGAAGGCATTGAGCAGGATCAGCAGCATGGAGATGCCGTCCACACCGAGGTGGTAGTGGATGTTGAACTGGGTGATCCAGTTCTTCATCTCGACGAATTGCATGGCGCTGGTCATGCGGTCGAAATCGGTATACAGCGGCAGCGTCACCAGGAAGCTCAGCACGGCACCGACCAGCGCGATGATGCGCGCCAGCGGCGCGTTGCGGTCGTTGCCTGTGGCCAGCACCAGTACGCCAAAGATGATGGGCAACCAGATGACAACGCTTAACAGTGGGTATCCGAAAATCATGCTTGTTCCTTCTGTTCTTCTCTAGTGTTGCCTTATTAGAACCAGGTGCGCACGGTCAGCAACAGCGACACACCGAGGATCATCCAAAACGCGTAGTGGTAGACGTAGCCGGTCTGGAATCCGCGCAGCACGCCGGAGAACATCCCCACCATCTTCGCGGAACTGTTGACGAAGAAGCCGTCGATCAGCTTCACATCGCCGAACTTCCACAGGAAGCGGCTGGCACCGCGCGCGCCGCCGGCGAAGAACCAGTCGTTGAAGCGGTCGATGTAGTACTTCTGGTCCAGCAAGGTATAGATGAAGCTGAACCGCTTCTGGATGGCTGCCGGGATGGCCGGATTCTTCATATAGAAGTACCAGGCTGCCACCACCCCGCTCAGCGCAAGCCAGAAAGGCAGTGTGAAGAACGCATGCAACACCATGGCGAATGCACCGTGGAACTCCTCGCGCAACTCGTGCATGGCCGGATGATGCTCGGCGATGAACACCGCATCGCCAAAGTAGCCGCCGAACAGCATCGGTTCGATGGCGACGTAGCCAATCAGCACCGACGGGATAGCCAGCAGGACCAGCGGCAATGTCACCACCCAGGAAGTCTCGTGCGGCTTCTGTCCCGGCGCCAGACCGTGATGGTGCGCGTCATGCCCATGATCGTCGTGGCCGTGCGCGTCCTTGCCGAAGCGTTCCTCGCCGTGGAACACGAGGAAGTACATGCGGAAAGAATAGAAAGCGGTGACAAACACGCCCGCGACCACAGCGAAATAGGCGAAGCCCGAACCCGGCAGATGGGACAGCCCGACCGCTTCGATGATGCTGTCCTTGGAATAGAAGCCGGAGAAGAACGGCGTGCCGATCAAAGCCAGCGAACCGATCAGGAAAGTGATCCAGGTGACCGGCATGTACTTCTTCAAACCGCCCATATTGCGGATGTCCTGATCGTGGTGCATGGCGATGATCACGCTACCTGCGGCAAGGAACAGCAATGCTTTGAAGAAGGCGTGCGTCATCAGGTGGAACACCGCCACCGAGTAGGCCGAGGCACCCAGCGCCACGGTCATATAGCCGAGCTGCGACAGTGTGGAATAGGCCACCACGCGCTTGATGTCGTTCTGGATGATGCCGAGGAAACCCATGAACAGCGCGGTGATGGCACCGATGATCATCACGAACGACAGGGCGGTGTCGGACAGTTCGAACAGCGGCGACATGCGCGCCACCATGAAGATACCGGCGGTCACCATGGTCGCGGCGTGAATCAGCGCGGAGATCGGGGTCGGGCCTTCCATCGAATCCGGCAGCCACACGTGCAGGGGAAACTGCGCGGATTTGCCCATCGCGCCGATGAACAGCAGGATGCAGATCGCGGTCAGCAGGTTCCAGTTCACGCCGGGGATGGGCGCGATGTCGTTGGCGTAGTTCTGCGCGTTGGCAAACACGGCAGCATAGTCCAGCGTGCCGAACACCATCAGTACCAGCGCGATACCGAGCAGGAAGCCGAAGTCGCCCACGCGGTTGACCAGAAAGGCCTTCAGGTTGGCGTAGATCGCGGTCGGCTTGGTGTACCAGAAACCGATCAGCAGGTAGGACACCAGACCCACGGCCTCCCAGCCGAAGAACAACTGCATGAAGTTGTTGGCCATCACCAGCATCAGCATGGAGAAGGTGAACAGCGAGATGTAGCTGAAGAAACGCTGATAGCCGGGGTCGTCGGCCATGTAGCCGATGGTGTAGATATGCACCATCAGCGACACGAAGGTCACCACCAGCATCATCATCACGGTCAGTTTGTCGATCAGGAAACCGACCTGGAAGCTGGTATCGCCCGAGGTCAGCCAGGTGTAGACCGGGCCGTTGAAGGTGTTGCCCGCCATCACGTCCTGGTAGATCGCGAGCGAGGCCGCAAAGGAGACACCGACCAGGGCGATGGCGATGCGGTGCGACCAGGTGCGTCCCAGCAATTTGCCAAACAGGCCCGCCGTGATCGCGCCGACCAGCGGTGCCAGGGGAACGAGCAGATATAGAGTATGCATGTCCATGTGCATCAGCCTTTCAGGGTGCCGAGATCATCCACATCGATGGTGTGCAGATTGCGGAACAGCACCACCAGGATGGCCAGACCGATGGCCGCTTCGGCAGCCGCCACGGTGAGGATGAAGAACACGAAGATCTGTCCGTGTATGTCGTTCAGATAATGCGAGAACGCCACGAAGTTGGTATTGACCGCCAGCAGCATCAGTTCGATGGCCATCAGCAACACGATCAGATTCTTGCGGTTGAGGAAGATGCCCACGATGCTGATCGCGAACAGCACAGCACCCAGCACCAGAAAATGTGAAAGACCCAGACTCGTCATGACTACTCCCTCTGTTTAATCGGCCGCGTGGGCTTCATCCGCCCCGCTGACTTCGTTCTTTTTGGTGGCGGGCATGGAAATGATGCGCACGCGATCATTGCGTTTGACATTGACCTGCCAGCGCACATCCTGGCGCTTGGAATCCCGGCGGCGGCGGAAGGTCAGTGCGATGGCGGCGACCATCGCCACCAGCAACAGTACGGCGGCCAGTTCGAACGGGTACACATAATCGGTATAGATCAGGCGTCCCAGTTCTTTGGTATTGCTGTAGTCGGACGCATGCTTGACGGCGGTCATGCCGGTGGAAGCCGCCTTGTCGCCCAGCACAAACACCATTTGCACCACGATCAGCGTGGCCAGCAGCGCGCCGGCCGGCAGCCATTGCAGGTAGTCTTTGCGCAGCTTCTCGATGTTGATGTCCAGCATCATCACCACGAACAGGAACAGCACCATCACCGCGCCGACATAAACCAGCACCAGCGCGATGGCCAGGAACTCCGCTTCCAGCAACAGCCAGATACCGGCGCTGCTGACGAAAGCCAGCACCAGGAACATGACGGAGTGCAACGGGTTGCGCGCAGTGATCACACGCAACGCCGAGAACACGGTCGAGGCGGCGAAGAAATAGAACAGTATGGTTTCGATATTCATGTTTTCCTTCCCTTACCGATATTTCGCGTCGGCTGCGCGATCACGGGCGATCTGCGCTTCGTTCGCGTCACCCACGGTCAGCAACCTGTCCTTGGTGTAATACAGGTCGCCGCGGTTCTCGCCGTGGTATTCGAAGATGCGTGTCTCGACGATGGCGTCGACCGGGCAGGACTCTTCGCAGAAACCGCAGAAGATGCACTTGGTCAGGTCGATGTCGTATTGCGTGGTGCGGCGCGAACCGTCCTCGCGTTCCGCCACTTCGATCTTGATGGCCAACGCCGGGCACACCGCTTCGCATAACTTGCATGCGATGCAACGCTCCTCGCCGTTCGGATAACGGCGCTGCGCATGCAGGCCGCGGAAACGCGTACCCTGCGGGGTCTTCTCTTCCGGATATTCGACGGTGATGTGACGCGCGAAGAAATACTTGCCGGTCACCGACAGCCCCTGGAAAAGTTCCAGCAGCAGGAAACGCTTGAAGAAATTGATGAGGTTTTTCATGTGTTAGCCCTTGTCTCTCACCATACCCACAACGACGTCTGCATCCAGGAGGCGACCACCACCACCCAGATCAGCGTCAGCGGAATGAATACTTTCCAGCCGAGGCGCATCAACTGGTCATAGCGGTAACGCGGGAAGGTCGCGCGCAACCACAGGAACAGGAACAGGAAGATGGACATCTTGGCCAACATCCAGAACAGTCCCGGTATTTGATCGGTCAACTCACCCAGCACGCCCCAACCGTGGAAGGGATTCAGATAACCGCCGAGGAAGAACACCACGGTCAGCGCCGCAATCAGGATCATGTTGGCGTATTCGGCCAGGAAGAACAGCGCGAAGCCCATGCCCGAATATTCGGTGTGGAAGCCGGCCACGATGGCGGACTCGTCTTCAGCCAGGTCGAACGGCGCGCGGTTCGTTTCCGCCACGCCGGCAAGAAAGTAGACGATGAACATCGGGAACAACGGCACCCAGTACCAGCCGAACAGACCGTATTCACTCTGCTGTCCTTGCACGATCTCGCCCATGTTCAGGCTCTGCGCGGCGAGCAGCACGCACACCAGCGCGAAGCCCATCGCCAGTTCGTAGGACACAATCTGCGCGGCGGAGCGCAAGGCGCCGAGGAAGGCATATTTGGAGTTGGACGCCCAGCCCGCGATGATGATGCCGTACACGCCGAGCGAGGTCATCGCCAGCAGGTAGAGCAGACCGGCGTTCACATTGGCCAATGTCCCGCCTTCGAAGAACGGCACCACCGCCCAGGCGGCCAGCGCCGGCGTCAATGCCATCACTGGTGCGGCCAGGAACAGGAACTTGTTCGCGCCGGACGGGATGATAAATTCCTTGAGCAGCAGCTTGATGCCGTCGGCGATTGGTTGCATCAAGCCCCACCAACCCACGCGGTTCGGACCGGGACGCACTTGCATAAAGCCCAGCACCTTGCGTTCCGCCAGCGTGTAATAGGCCACGCCACCCATGATGGGCAGCACGATGACCAATATCTTCACGACAGTCCATACCGGCATCCAGGCTGCACCGAGCAGCCCCTCGCCCATCTGATGTACGGTTTGCAGCAGTTCTATCATGCTCGCTCCACTGTGATCGTTCCAAACATCGCACCCAGCATCGCGGTCATCGGATGACCTGCTGCCACACGCACCACGCCCTCGGGCAATCCGTCATCGGCCGCGACTTCGAGCAGCGCACTGCCCTGCCCTTGCGCGACCTTCACTTGCGCACCGGCTGCGATGCCCAGCTTGCCCAGCTCGCTGCTGCGCAGCCATGCCTTGGGTGGTGCGGCGTCCGCCGTTGCCTGCAAGGAAACGGCTCGGCGCACGATGGCGTCGGTCGCATAGATCGGCACATCCGCCACGCGTTGCAAACCATTCACGGCAGCCGCTTGGGATTCGATACCGCCCACCGCATTGTTCAGCCTGGCCGCGACATCCACGCCCTGCAGCGCTTCGTCGCGCACGGCTTGCGAAGTCTCGTATTCGAAACCGTCGGCCTTGAGCAGATTGCCCAGCACGCGCAACACCTTCCAGGCCGGACGCGCTTCGCCCAGCGGCTTCACGCTGCCGTTGAAGGTTTGCACGCGACCTTCGCCGCTGACGAAAGTGCCCGATGTCTCGGTGAACGGCGCGATGGGCAACAGCACATCGGCATATTCCGTCGCGCCGTGTTTGTAGGCGGACATGGCGATCACCAGATCGGCAGACTGCATCGCGGCGATGGCCTGTCGCGCATCGGCACAGTCCAGCTCCGGTTCGACGTTGAGCAACACATAAGCCTTGCGCGGCGCGGCCAGCATGGCAGCTGCGTTCAGGCCCTTGCCTTGCGGCGTGGCGCGCGCCAGATGGCCGCCGACGCTGTTGGCGGACTCGCCGATGAAGCCGAACTTGCCGCCAGTGACGTTGGCGATCTGCTGTGCCATGGCTTGCAGTTGTGCGGCATGCGGATGTTGTTGCGCGAAGTTGCCGAGCAACACCGCCACACGATCACCGCTCGCCAGACTGCCGGCGATGCCGCCGGTCTGCTTGGCCGCGACGCCCTTGGCGACTTGCGTCATGGCATCGGCCATTGCACCCGGCGCGACGATGGCTTTGTGTGCCACCTTCATCAGCAGATCGTCGTCCGTGGAATGGATCACGCTGACTTGCGCACCGCGCACCACTGCTTTGCGGATACGCGCCGCGAGCAGCGGATGATCCTTGCGCAGAAAGCTGCCGACGATGAGGATGCGGTCCGCCTTGCCGATGTCGGCGATGGACATGCCCAGCCAGGGCGCCCCCTGCTGCTTGCCGTCGGCGGAAAAATCGCTCTGGCGCAAACGGAAGTCGACGTTGTCGCTGCCGATGCCGCGCAGCAGTTTCTGCAGCAGGTACATCTCTTCCAGCGTCGAATTGCCGGTGGCCAGCGCGCCGATCTGTTCGGCACCCGCGCCGCCAGCGATCTGGCGCAGACCGTTGGCGCAGAACTCCAGCGCGGCCTGCCAGTCCACTTCCCGCCACTGGCCGCCCTGCTTGATCATCGGCTTGGTCAGGCGCTGCTCGCTGTTCAGCCCTTCGTAGGCGAAACGGTCGCGGTCGGACAGCCAGCATTCATTGATGTCTTCGTTCTCGATGGGCAGCACGCGCAGCACACGGTTGTTCTTGGTGTGCACGGCCAGGCCGGAGCCCAGACTGTCGTGCGCGCTCACCGAGCGGCGGCGCGACAGCTCCCAACTGCGTGCTTTGTAACGGAACGGCTTGCTGGTCAACGCGCCCACCGGGCACAGGTCGATCATGTTGCCGGACAGTTCGGAATCGACGGAGCCGGAGACGAAGGACATGATCTCGGCATGTTCGCCACGGAAAGCCTGGCCCAGCTCCATCTGCCCGGCGATCTCCTGACCGAAACGCACGCAGCGCGTGCAATTGATGCAGCGGCTCATCTCTTCCGCCGACACCAGCGGGCCGATGTCCTTGCCCAGCACCATGCGCTTCTCTTCGTGATAGCGCGAATGGCCGTTGCCGTAGCCGACCGACATGTCCTGCAGCATGCACTCGCCGCCCTGGTCGCAGATCGGACAGTCCAGCGGGTGGTTGACCAGCAGGAACTCCATCACGCCTTTTTGCGCTTTGACCGCCTGTTCGGAATGCGTGAACACCTTCATGCCTTCGCTCACCGGCGTGGCGCAGGCGGGCAATGGCTTGGGCGCCTTCTCCACCTGCACCAGACACATGCGGCAGTTCGCGGAGATGGAGAGTTTCTTGTGGTAGCAGAAGTGCGGAATGGCGATGCCGGCTTGATGCGCGGCTTCGATCACGGTGGAACCGTTCTCCGTCTGGATCTTCTTACCGTCGATTTCGATATTGATCATTGCTCACCTATTCCATTCAGCTTCACACGAGACAACGCTTGTGCTCGATGTGATATTCGAATTCCTTGCGGTAGTGCTTGAGCATGCCCTGCACCGGCCAAGCTGCTGCATCACCCAGCGCGCAGATGGTGCGGCCGGCGATGTTGTCGCAGAGTTCCAGCAGCAGATCCAGGTCTTCCGGCTTGCCCTCGCCCTTTTCGATGCGGTGCACGATGCGGTACAGCCAACCCGTGCCTTCGCGGCACGGTGTGCACTGGCCGCAGGACTCTTCAAAATAGAAGTAGGACAGACGCTCCAGCGCACGCACCATGCAGGTCGTGTCGTCCATCACGATCACCGCGCCGGAACCGAGGTAGGAACCGGCCTTCTGCAACGAGTCGTAATCCATGTTGACGTCCATCATGATGTCGCCTGGCAACACCGGCATGGAAGAACCGCCGGGGATGACCGCTTTCAGCTTGTGGCCGTGACGCACGCCGCCGGCCATCGCCAGCAGGTCGCGGAACGGCGTACCCATCGGCACTTCGAAATTGCCCGGGTTGTTCACATGACCGGACACCGAGAACAGTTTGATGCCGCCGCTGTTCGGCACGCCGAGGTCGGCGAACTTCTTGCCGCCGTTGGCGATGATCCAGGGGATGCTGGCGAAAGTCTCGGTGTTGTTGATGGTGGTCGGCTTTCCGTACAGGCCGAAGCTGGCCGGGAACGGCGGCTTGAAGCGCGGCTGGCCCTTCTTGCCTTCGATGGATTCCAGCAACGCGGTCTCTTCGCCGCACACATAGGCGCCATAGCCCATGTGGTTGAAGAGATCGAATTCGAAAGCGGTGCCGAGGATGCCTTTGCCCAGATAGCCCGCTTTGCGCGCATCTTCGCAGGCCTTCTCCATGATCTCGTAGGCTTCGAAAATCTCGCCGTGCACATAGTTGTAGCCGACCTTCACGCCCATCGCATACGCGGCGATGGTCATGCCTTCGATCAGCATGTGCGGGTTGTAGCGCAGGATGTCCCAGTCCTTGCAGGTGCCTGGCTCGCCTTCGTCCGAGTTGCAGACGATGTATTTGTCGCCCTCGTAGTTCTTGGGCATGAAGCTCCACTTCAGGCCGGTGGGGAAACCCGCACCGCCGCGTCCGCGCAGATTGGACGCCTTGACCTCGGAGATGATGAGGTCGGGAGACATCTTCTCGGTCAACACTTTGCGCAGAGCCTGATAGCCGCCCGCCTTCACATAGCTGTCGAGATTCGCCAGACCGTCCGCTGCGGTGGCGAGGATGATGGGCTTGCTCATGCCTCGCCTCCTTCCAGATCGGCCAGGATGCTGTCGATCTTTGCCGGCGTCAGCTTGCCGCACATCTTTTTGTTGTTCACGTTCAGCAGGGGCGCATCGACACAGGCACCCATGCATTCACCCTCGCGCAGGCCGAACTTTCCATCCGCGGTGACTTCGTTCATCTTGATGCCGAGCTTCTGCTCCAGATAGCCCACCGTGTCGCCCGCGCCGCACAGCGTGCAGGACAGGTTGGTGCACACGGTCAGCGTGTGCTTGCCCATCGGCTTGAGGTTGTACATGTGGTAGAAGGTCGCCACTTCGTACACCGCCATCTGCGGCATGCCCAGATAGACGGCAACGTCGGCCATGTCTTCCGGCGCGATCCAGCCCTTTTCGTCCTGCACGAAACGCAAGGCGGCCATCACGGCGGACTGGCGCTGGTCGGCGGGGTATTTGGTCAGCTCTTTGTCGATGAGCGTCGTAATCTGTTGCGACAACATCAGCGGTCTACCTCCCCGAAAACAATATCCTGCGTACCGATGATGGCCACCACGTCGGCGATCATATGTCCGCGCGTCATCTCATCCAGACTGGACAGGTGCGCGAAGCCCGGCGCGCGGATCTTCATGCGATATGGCTTATTGGCACCGTCCGATGCCAGATAGATGCCAAACTCACCCTTGGGATGCTCGACGGCGGAATACACCTCGCCGGCCGGCACGTGCATCCCTTCCGTGAAGAACTTGAAGTGGTGGATCAGTTCTTCCATGTTCTGCTTCATCGCCTCGCGCTTGGGCGGTGCGTATTTCATATCGTCGGCCATGACCGGGCCGGGGTTCTTGCGCAGCCAGTCGATACATTGACGGATGATGCGCAGGGACTGGCGCATCTCTTCCACGCGCACCAGATAACGGTCGTAGCAGTCGCCCTCGACGCCCACCGGGATGTCGAAGTCCATCTTGTCGTACACCTCGTACGGCTGCTTCTTGCGCAGGTCCCAGGCGATACCCGAGCCGCGCAGCATGGGGCCGGTGAAACCCAGCGCCATGGCGCGTTCCGGCGTGACGACGCCGATGCCGACAGTACGCTGTTTCCAGATACGGTTGTCGGTGAGCAGCGTTTCGAACTCGTCGATGTGCTTGGGGAAACGCACGGTGAAGTCTTCGATGAAGTCGAGCAGCGAACCCTGGCGGTTCTCGTTCATGCGTTTCACATCGACCGCGTTGTGGATCTTGCTCTCTTTGTAGTGAGGCATGACTTCCGGCAGATCGCGGTACACGCCGCCCGGACGATAGTAGGCGGCATGCAGACGCGCACCGGCCACTGCCTCGTAGGCATCCACCAGGTCTTCACGATCTCGGAACGCGTAGAAGAACATGGTCATCGCGCCGAGGTCGATACCGACCGCGCCCAGCCACAACAGGTGGTTCAGGATGCGGGTGATCTCGTCGTACATGACGCGGATGTATTGCGCGCGGATCGGCACTTCGATACCGGCCAGCTTCTCCACCGCCATCACATAAGCATGCTCGTTGCACATCGGCGACACGTAATCCAGTCGGTCCATATAAGGCATGGCCTGCAGGAAGGTCTTATGCTCCGCCAGCTTCTCGGTGCCGCGATGCAGCAGACCGATATGCGGGTCGGCACGTTCGACCACTTCGCCATCCAGTTCCAGCACCAGGCGCAATACGCCATGGGCTGCCGGATGTTGCGGCCCAAAATTCAGGGTGTAATTTTTTATCTCAGCCATAACTCCGCCTATCTCCACACCAGATTCAACATGCGCTCACCCTGAATTTCAGTGCAGGCTAACTTGCGCACGCAAGTTGAGCCCGCAGGGCGGCCGGAGCTAAAGTTCAGGGGGTAGTTTTTGATTTCAGCCATCACTGTCTCTCTGCTCTTAGTTTCGACCGTACTGCGCTTCACGCATGGTGCGCGGCGTGATTTCGCGCGGCTCTACCGACACCGGCTCATAGATCACGCGGCGCTGATCGGCGTCGTAACGCATCTCGACGGTACCCGACAGCGGGAAATCCTTGCGGAACGGATTGCCGACAAAACCGTAGTCGGTCAGCAGGCGGCGCAGGTCCGGATGCCCCTTGAAGATCGTGCCGTACAGGTCAAACGCTTCGCGCTCGTACCAGTTCGCCACCGGCCACACGCCGATCACGGAATCCATCATCGGCATCGCGTCGTCCTCGACGAACACGCGCACGCGCAATCTGATGTTGTGGGTGATGGAAAGCAGATGGTAGATGGTGGCGAAGCGTGGCCCCTGGTACGGCTGGTCGGCCAGATAGCGGCCGTCCTCGCAGGTCTCGCTGCCGTAGGTCGAGTAGTCGATGCCGCACAGATCGATCAATTCCTCGAAGCGCAGGTCGGCATCGTCACGCAGACGGGTGAAGACACTGAGCATGTCCGCAGCCTTGATCACCATCGTCAATTCGCCCAAGCGTTCTTGCAGGCTCACCACTTTCGAACCGAATGCTTCGGTCAGATTGGATTTCAGGATTTTGAGGTCGGTAGTCATGCTCAGCCCCGGGCGATGGTGTTGGTGCGCTTGATCTTGTTCTGCAACTGGATCACGCCGTACAGCAAGGCTTCCGCTGTCGGGGGGCAGCCGGGAACGTAGATATCGACCGGCACGATGCGATCGCAACCGCGCACCACGGAATAGGAATAGTGATAGTAGCCGCCGCCATTGGCACAGGAGCCCATGGAGATCACCCAGCGCGGCTCGGCCATCTGGTCGTACACCTTGCGCAAGGCCGGTGCCATCTTGTTACACAAGGTACCCGCCACGATCATCACATCGGACTGGCGCGGACTGGGACGGAAAGCACCGGCGCCGAAACGATCCAAGTCGTAGCGCGGCAAAGCAGCATGCATCATCTCGACGGCACAACATGCTAGGCCGAAGGTCATCGGCCACAGGGAACCGGTACGCGCGTAATTGATAATGGTGTCGGCAGTGGTGGTGATCACGCCTTTTTCCAGAATTCCTTCAATGCCCATATGCTCCCCTCTTCATCGTGCACAACAACACCTTGCGGCGGTCGCGCATTCATGTTTTAGATACTCTCGCTGGCGTTCAGCGGCCCCGCACATTCAATTGAATGCAACAAGCGCGGACGATTGCATCCGCGCTCGCGCTTTTACTCCCATTCCAGTGCGCCCTTCATCCATTCATAGATGAATCCAACCACGAGAATGGCCAGAAAAACCATCATGGAAACGAAACCGAAGGTTCCGATCTCTTTCAGAACGATCGCCCAGGGAAAGAGGAAGGCGATCTCAAGATCGAACAGAATGAACAGGATGGCAACGAGATAGAAACGCACATCGAACTTCATGCGCGCATCTTCGAATGCCTCAAAACCGCATTCGTACGGAGATAGTTTTTTTTCGTCAGGACGGTTCGGCCCGGCGATGATGCCGAGAACCAAGGGCGCGATACCCATTACCAAAGCGATGCCGATAAATAACAGTACCGGAAAATAATTTTCCAACATGCTTGAGTCCCCTCCCTCTGTGAACCCGCAATATAGCGGAGTGCAAAGCAATGCTCTAGTTTTATATTTCGGCCCGTTGCTGAATCAGCCAGGCTCTTCTTTGTATTGTCTGGTGCGGGGCAT
>WOYI010312479.1_pt2 | contig 17023 bp, 15 predicted proteins | sample 6423411 | NCBI WGS metagenome assembly WOYI01 (sample SAMN13441803, study PRJNA592873) | oil field metagenome | biome: oil field; feature: oil-well bore; material: oil-contaminated soil; isolation source: oil-contaminated soil from oil-well borehole | place: Germany: Wietze | collected 2016-10-18 ...
AGGCCTGCAGCAGCACGCCGGCGGAAGCGCCAATATCCAACGCACGCCGCACCTGGCCCGCGTCCTCGGACCGCAAAATTGCGATCAGGTGCCGGGCGCGCTGGTCCTGGACCCAGAGGTCCTTGGCGGTTGGTTCTTCGCTGGATTGATAAATCCTGCGATAGGTGGCCGCGTAAAATTCAGGGTCCACCGCTGCAAAAGGGTGTTGGCGTTCCGATCCACATAAAAGACAGGTCATAGGTCAAAGCTCTTCCAAATCGTGGCGCAATTATAACACCGGCCGGCCCGAGCTCAGCCGCGGCCATCCACATCCCGGTAGCTTTTGTGGCGGATATCGGCGTTGATCTGTGCCCACTCCGGGTGCGCATTCAAAGCGCTCACGGCGTCCGCCATGCCGAATTCATTGCCATTACCGAAATACGCCGTGATTTTTCGGGCCAGCGCCAGGTCTTCAGGGGTATCCACCGTCAGGCGCAGCGCGCCCCAATCCGGATCGTGGTCGACCAGCAGGGTCTTGAAGCGGCCGGGCACCTCGTAGAGATAAGGCAGCACATGTTCGCGGGCATATTTTTCCTTCGCCTCGTGCCAGGTCCGGGTCAGTGCATCCATCGTCACCACCTCGGTATCCATCCCGATCGGCGTGGTGCGCTGCCAGGGCGGCGGCAGCCGGTTGGCGGCGAAGTCCACCTGCGCCGCCTGAAACGCGCGCACCGTGCGGTCAATCTCGGCCGGGTCGATCAGCGGGCAATCGGCCGTCAACCGCACCACCGTCTTCGCGCCGAACTGCACGGCCGCCCGGTAGTAGCGATCCAGCACATCATACGGGTCCCCGCGGAAGACCGGAAAGCCCTGCCGCCGGCAATACGCCACCAGCGGGTCGTCGCTGGGGTCCATAGTCGTCGCCACCACCACCCGCCCCAGCGTTTGGGCATGGCGGGCGCGCACGACCACCCGGAAGAGCATCGGCTGGCCGCCAATCTCTTTCAACACCTTGCCGGGCAGCCGGCTGGAACCCATCCGGGCCTGGATGATCGCGACAACCGAGGGATCACGCGGGGCGGTCATAAAGGGACCCTATTCCACATCCCTAATCGTGAATGACGCCACAGCAGCATCAAAGGCCGGCAGCCGGGCATCAAGCTGGGCCTGGTCGGTGAAGAAAACGATCAGCCACAGCTTGCCGTCCTCATTGAACAGGTAAACGGCCTGCGTCGTCATCACGCCGGCATTGTCTGTGGTGCTGAGGAAGCGCAAAACATCCCGCCCGCCCAGCTTCATCTGCTCCTGTGCGGCGATGTTGACCGCATCGCCCAGGATACTCCCGGCAAAAGTCGAGATGATGCCCAGGGGCATCCCGGCGTATTCTTCATTCTTCAGCACCATCACGCCGGTCTGCGGGTCGTTCTCATAAGCCCAAAGCAGGATGTCATCGGCGTTCTCGGCGTAAAGACCGCTAAGGCCGCCGCCAGCTGCTGCGGCCAGGTCCGTCTCGGGATCACCCAGAATGAAAGAACTGGACAAGGTGATCTCAACCCCATTATCACTGTAAACAGCCGTCTCACCGCTGGATTGCGGCGGCATTTCCGGCAGCCCAGTCGCAGGAGTGGACGTCGCTGCAGTCGAATTTATGGGTAAATTGCAGGCCACCGCGGCCAGGACCAAAGCAAAGGTCGATAGGATTAAAGCTGATTTTTTCATTATTTTATTACTTTCTCTTTTTTACAACCATTTTCGAAGGTAGGACACCCTTTTGGGGTCTCATCTAGATTCTATCGTAAACGCAGACGGAAGTAAAAATAAATCCAATCGGGCTTTCAACCGGCAGCCAGCTGATAGGCCTCAAGGAGCCGCTCAAAGTTCCGTTCCCAATCAGCCCGCTGCACTGCCAGCCGGCGGGCCCGGGTGCGATAGGCCGCCAGCCTGGGATCGTCCACCATCTTACGTAATTGGGCAGCCAGCGCCCCGACATCGCCATCGGGGAAACAATCTCCCGCCTCGCCGGGCCTGACCCACTCTCGGTTGCTGGGGATATCCGACACCAGCACAGGCAGCCCGCAGGCCAGGGCCTCCATCAGCGACACTGACGAGCCGTCGCTGTGCGAGGGGCTGACGAAGAGGTCCGCGGCCTGGTACATGGCCGGCAGGCCCGCCCGGCCCACCCGCCCGGGGAAGTGTACCCGGTCCGGGACCGGCGCCAGGATCCGGCGGATCGTCCCCGCCTCCGGCCCATCGCTGGCCAGTAACAGGCGCAAGCGCGGCTCAACCTGGGCTGCGCTAACGAATGCCTCTGCCAATATATCCACGCCGTAAACCGGCGCCCAGGTGCGGTTGCAAAGGACCACGAACTGCGCCTCCCAACCCAGCGTCCGCCGCAGCGCCAGGCCGGCCTCGCGGCCGTTCTCCGGCGAGAAGTGCGCCAGGTCCACCCCCCAGGGGAAGATCACCATTTTTCCCCGCGGAACGCCATAGCCAGCAGCTGCATCGGCCACCGCCTGGCAGTCGCCCAGGAAGACGTCCGTCCGGTCCAGCGCATACCGGGTGGCGCAGCGCATCCAGGGACTGCGGTCAGCCCGGCGCAGCAAATCCGACCCCCAGGACATCGTCACCAGCGGGTGCCATTCGGCCAGGGCTGCAAGCAGAGCCGGCCCCTGCACCGGGCCGGCATGCACCAGGTCGGGCCTCACCTCAGCCAACAGCCGGGCAAGCTGCCGTGCGCCCGCTTCCCAGCCGGCCCAGGCGGCCCAGTCGGGCCTGCCGTCGGGCCAGGCCAGCTCCGTCACGCCTTCCGGCGTCTGCGGCCGGCCAGCACGCATCCGCAGGGCGAAGGTGTCATGCCGCGACCCGGCCAGCGCGCTCAGGAAGCGCCGGTCGTGCGGGCTATCCCCTTCGGTGAAGTAAAGGACTCGCATCCGGTTCGCAAATTATCGTTTGGGTGAGGTTTTGATCACGGCGCACCGAACTGCGACCAGCGCAGTTCCTGCCCCGCGGCGATGCGTTCCAGCGCCTTCAGGCCGACCACAGCCTGGATCTCATAGGGCTGGATCGCCCCGGGCGTGGCCGGCCGCAAAACATCCACCATTTCACGGGTCAGCAATTCTCCCGGTTTGATCTCCCGGGCCGCCCGCAGGCAGCGCCGCTGGATCACGACCGTCTCCCGTTCGTTGTCGGCCACCGCCTTATCGCCGGAGCCCAGGGCCCGCTCCAGCTGGCGCGTGGCCCCCACCATCTCAGCCCAGGTCTCGGGGTTCATCGCAAAGGGATGGTCGGGGCCTTCGCGGTCGTTGTCATCCGTGAAGTGCTTTTCCACCACCCGCGCGCCCAGCGCCACCGCACCCAGCACGGTCGCATGGCCGTGGGTGTGGTCCGAGAGGCCCAAGACCAGGTCCGGGTACATCGCCTGATAGGTCTTTAACACGTTCAGGTGAATGTTGTCGAAATTGCCGTCCGCGGCGGTGTAATTGGTGTTGCACTGCATCAGGACCAGCTGCGGGTTGAGCGCCAGAATGGCGTGCACCGCCCGCTGGACGTCACCGATCTCCGAGGCGCCCGTCGCCAGCAGCACGGGTTTGCCCTTGCCGGCGATCCGCTCACAGGCTTCGATCCAGGTGATATCGCCGGAGCCGATCTTATAGGCCGGGACGTAATCATCCAGCATATCGATCGCGTCGAAGTCATAAGGTGAGGAGAAATAATCGATCCCCACCGCATCGCAGGCCGCCTTGAGGACCGGCGTCCATTCAAAGGGGATCGAAGCCGCGCTGTACACTTCCGTGACGGATTTACCCCAACTGGCCTGGTGCGACACCCGCGAATCCATGTGGTTGAAGCCGTAATCCGAGACGATCCTGGGCGCCTGGAAGTTCTGGAACTTGGCGGCATTCGCGCCGGCTTCCGCCGCCAGGCGGATCAGCTCCTTGGCGCGGTCCAGGCTGCCGTCGTGGTTGGCTGCGATATCGGCGATGAAGTAAGTGGGGTGATCTTTCCCAATCGGGTGGTTGCCAATTTTGAGAGTCATATTCATCCTCCACCAAATGAGTGAGTAAATGTCTTCAGGCTTTGAAAGCCTGTAACCTTTGGGGGTAGTCTTCCTGCCAGCGTCGATAGAAGCGGTCCAGCCCGTCGTCCACTGCGGGCAAGCCGTGTCCCAGCGCTTCCTGCAGTTTATCCGGGCGGAGCGTCAGGTTCAAGGACCTTGCCGGACCGCGGTCGATATCCTGCGCTCGGATGGGCGTGATCAGGCCGGGGTCAAACCCGAACCGCCGGGCGATCCGTACGCCGAAGTCATATTTGCTGAGGTGGTCGGGGGCGACCACGTGATAAGTGCCCGCCAAACGGGCAGCCAGCATCTCCAAGAGAATAGAGGCCAGGTCTTCCACATAGAGCGGGCAGAACAGCGTATCGCTGAACCCCTCGAGGGGCTGGCCCAGCGCCAGGCTGGTGATAAAAAACTCCGCCAGGCTGCGTTGGCCGGAGAGGCTCCAGCCGTAGAACACCGTCCGGGCGATGATCGCCTCCGGGTTCGCGGCCTTCACGGCCTGCTCGCCGGCCAGTTTGGTGCGGGCATAGACGCTGAGCGGGTCGGTGGGGTCTGTTTCCACGTAATCCCCGCGCCGCCCATTGAAGACCGCATCGGTGGAGATATGCACGAAGGGCACGCCCCACCGGGCAGCCGCGCTGGCCAACCAGCCGGGCACCCCGGCATTCATCTGCTCTGCCAGCTCCGGCTGCTGTTCAGCGGCGTTGATGCTGGCGATAGCGGCGCAGTGGATGATGGCGTCCGGCCTGGCGGCCGCGATCTCAACCAGCGCCGAATCGGTCTGCAGGAGGTCCGCCTGGCGCAGCTCGAAAGGTACACCCCGCAGTGCGCGGGAATGCACCAGCCCCGTCACGGCATGGCCCTGACGGGCGGCGAACAGGCTGAGGTTGAGGCCCAGCAGTCCGCTGGCGCCGGTGACCAAAATCCGCATCAGTCGTGCTGTCCCTTCTCCAGGGCGGCCTCAATCGGGGCGACGATCTCCCGGATCGCGTCCAGGGTCAGCCACTCGGTGTTATTGTCGCTGGCGTAATGATAATCATCGGGCAACGCTTTGCCCTGGTCTTCCCAGTAATGACCGAACCAGAGCGCCGCAGCGGGCTGGACCACGTACATATCGTCCAGTTCCACGGTGGTGCGGGCTTCATCTTCCGAGATCAGCACCTCGTGCAGCTTTTCGCCCGGCCGGATGCCGATGATCTTAATCTCGGCCCCGGGCGCGATGGCCCCGGCCAGGTCCACCATCTTCATGCTGGGGATCTTCGGCACGAAGACCTCGCCACCGTGCATCTGCTCAATGCAGCGGATCACGAAGCGCACGCCCTGGTCCAGCGAGATCCAGAAGCGCGTCATCCGCTCATCGGTCAGGGTGACCGTGCCGTTTTCCCGCTGCTTGATGAACAAGGGCACCACGCTGCCGCGCGAGCCGACCACGTTGCCGTAGCGCACGCAGGAGAAACGAGTGTCCATCCCGCCGGCGTAGGCGTTGCTCTGCACCATCAGTTTCTCAGCGGCCAGTTTGGTGGCGCCGTAAAGGTTCACAGGGTTGACGGCCTTATCGGTGCTCAGCGCCAGGACCTTCTCCACGCCGGCGTCCAGCGCAGCATCCACCACGTTGCTGCTGCCGAGGATGTTGGTCTTGATCGCTTCCATTGGGTTGTATTCGCAGGCCGGCACCTGTTTGAGCGCGGCGGCATGCACGACGATATCCACCCCGTTGAAGGCCCGCTTGAGCCGGGGCAGGTCACGCACATCGCCGATGAAGTAGCGCAGTTTGGGATGGTTGAACCCCGCCATGCGCATCTCATGCTGTTTGAGTTCGTCCCGGCTATAGATGATCAGCCGCGCCGGATGATATTCTTCCAACATGACCTCGACGAATTTGCGCCCGAAGGAACCCGTCCCCCCGGTCACCAGTACATTCTTGTTGGTCCAATCCATTCTCATTCTCCTGAGTACACTCAAACGCGCGCATCTGCGCGCGGGGGGTCTGGCTGCGGTTTGGAAATCACCACCAGCGGATATTGGCCGATCCGGCCCAGCCAGCGCGGGAAGATCTCTTCCAGGCCATAGATCACTTTCAGCCAGAACCGCCCGGCCCATTCAGGGTAGATCACTGAACGCAGGAAAGACACGCTCACACTGCGCCAGACGTAGATCTCAAAAGGCATTCGGCCGGTCAGCGCCTGAGTCAGCCATTCCGCATTCAACTTCTGCACAAACGTTCCGGCCGGGCGAACTTCGCGGGGTTCTGCGGCCTCGTCAGGGTTGGAAACAGGCGCGTTTCCTCCGGGCGGCGGTACGTCCTCTTTCCTGACCTGACGCAGCCACCAGTCATGCAGCCGGCGCATCCGGCCCATGAACTTCTGCAGGCGCACCATCAACGGCGCGTGGGTCCAGCCGTTGACGATGATCATGGTCCTGCCGGGGGTAAGCGTCCGGTAAAGCTCCTCATAGGCCGGCAGTTTATCCTCCATCGGCACGTGGTGGACCGTGTGCAGCGAGACGATCCCATCGAAGGCCTCCGACTTGAACGGCAAATGTGCGATATCGGCCACCACATAGCGGCCTTTCTCACCCAGGCGCTTGCGCGCCTCGCGCAGGGCCACGATGGAAATATCCATGCAGACCCGAGCCAGATAGCCTTCGGAATAGGTCAGGTATTCGGGATACTGCACCGGCCCCGAACCGGCATCCAACAGGAACCTACCTTCGGGCGCCAGATGGCGGTTGATGCGCAAATGGCAGCGATGGATATAGTCGCGGGAAACCGGGCGCAGGTCTTCATACTGCGCGTTCTGGTAGAAGTCTTCACTGACCATCTGCCAGCCCACCCGGTCATAAAACTCGCGGACATTCTTTTTGATATTCTGATCACTCATAAACGTTTGACACCAACATTCTACTCAATATTCAACGGAGCCGCACGGACGCCGTCCCGTCCGGCGGTGACATACTGCCTCGCCAGACAGGCACCTCCGCAAGCCCGCCGGGTTCGCTGGCCGCAATCCCGGCAGTCATCCCATTCCAACGCCTCGCGTTGTGCAAAGGCGCCTCCAGACGACTCAGCAGCAAGGAACTGCTGCCAGGTCAGGCCCGGCCCGGCCGAGAAAGCCATGCACCGCCAGACCCGCAAACCCGGCCCGACATCCAATGCCGGGACGCATTCAAACCGCAGCACGGTCTGGGAGCGGATCAGGTTGACCAGGTCCGCGTTACTGAACCGGCAGCGCATAAAGCCGCAGTCGAGGTTCAGCCGGATGCCATCCGCCGCCAGCCGTCTTGCCCAGCCCACCACCGAACGGTGCGCTGCGGGCAGCTCCGACTCCGGCAGGTAGCGGTTGCCCCCGCCGGCCACCGGCTGCGCCAGGCCAATCCGGATCGCCGGCCGCAGGCCGTATTCCAGGATCAATCGCCGGTGCTGGCCGAGATCGAAGCCGGGGCTGAGAACGGTATGGCCCAGGCTCACCCGGTCACCCAGTGCGGACAAATTACTTATGATACCATCCTGCTGCGCCGGCGAATAGGAGGACCAGTCATTCAAGTTCAGCAGGATCTGCTCCGGCAGATAAGGCGTCGTTTCATGCAGGATGGGCGAAATGCCGTTGGTAAAGACCGTGACCGCGTAGCCGCGGTCCTGCAGCAGCCTGAGGATTCGGGGATAGTGCTTGTGCAGAGTTGGCTCTCCGCCCATCAGCCGCACCACATCCCGGTCCGGGTCCAGCCTGGTCAAAACCGTTTCCACTTCGGCCAGGGTCATTTCCTGCCGGGTCCCCGCCGACCGGCGGGCGCGGGCAAAACAATAACCGCAGTCCAGATTGCACGCCAGAGTCAGCAGAAGGTTCATCGGTTTCCCACAGCCGGTCCGGCCCAACCCGGCCCGGCGGGTCCATTACCAGGTCAGCGGCTTCCCCGCAAGGAACTCAAAGGTCTCACCATAACGTTTCGTCCCTTCCATGCCGAGCACGAAGGCCAGCGGGCGCTGGCGGAAATCATTTTTGAAGTCAAGCAGATGCCATGGGAAGGGCTTGGGGAAGGTGAAGAAGAACAGGTAGGCATACCGCCAGGCCAGCTCAACCTGTTCCTGAGTCAGGCTGGCCGCTTCCAGATCGGCCAACAGCGTGTCCAGCGTTTCAAAATAAGCCTCCCACGTATCCGGGTCATACGTGAACCCGCGGCTGCGGTAATGGGTCTGCCCGGCGACCACCACGGGGATGCCGCTCAGGGCCATCTCCAGCCCCACCGTGGTCGTGTAGACCAGGCCCAGGTCAGCCACATCCACCACATCGTAGGTATTGACCTGCTCTTCCGGCCCCACCAGGTGGATATGGGCGGGGACCTCGCCCAACGCCGCTCGGATCACATCCACCATTGAGGTGCCGTGGGTCAGGGTTTCGCCGGGGTGCACCCGGACCACCAGCTGCACGTCCTCCCGCCCGGCGAAGTATTTTACCGTGCGCTCGATCCACTCGGCCATGGTCTGGCTGAAGGTCTGGCGGCCCAGCGTCAGGCTGTCGCCCAGCACGTTCGTCGCCAGCAGGATGACCGGCCGGTCATCCAGGCCCAGTTTCTCCCGAATAGCGGCGCCGCCTTCGGTGGGCAGGTCCTGCCACTGGCGGGCGAAATTCTGCCAGGTCTTGGCTTCTTCGCGGGCGGAAAAAAGATCCTGCAGCCGGTTCAGCTGCGCCTCGGTGAGCGGTTCCTGGCCCTTCGCCTGCCAGAGGTCATCCGTCTCGTGCCGCATGATCTCGGCATCCTGAGCCAGCCAGATCCTTTCACGCTGATCGCCGAACTCAAAGGTCACGGTCGGGATATCCAGGAAGCGGGCCACGCGGTAAACGATGCCCATCTCCTGGATCGTGCCGTTGGGCACGATCACCACATCGGGGCGATGGGCCAGCAGCCAGGCCCGGGCGTTCAGCGCAGCTTCGGTATTGCGCTGGACCCGCAGTTGGTAAACCGGCTCCGTTTTGGTGATTTCTTCCACCTGCAGGGTATACTGCGTATCGAAGGTGCTCACTTCTTCCACGGCCTGTTGCAGCTCGGGCGGCAGCTCGTGCGAGAACGGCCGCACGTCCAGCAAGGACTGTATCTGCAGCAGCGAACTGGCCGCGCTCAAGACCTGCCGGGCATAGAGGTTCTGCCGGCGCAGGTCAAATTTCTGGACCGGCTTATCCCAAGCGGCATAGGGCAGGAACGAGAAGGTCACCTTATGCCCCTTCCCTGCCAGCGCCAGCCCCATCAAGGCGGAAAACTCAATCCAGTAGTGCAGCGAGGTGAACAGGAACACCTTCTTGCCCGGTTCGGCAGCGGCAGCAAACAGCGCCGCCTGCCGCACTGCTTCGGGCAGGTCCGCTTCCAGGTTATCCAGGCTGAAATGCGCCTGCCAGGGGCGATGCCGCTGGACCAGGTGCCAATACACTTCAACGGTATAAGGCAATCGTCCAAGAACGCTCTTTAGAAATCTTTTATTCATCACACCTTATTCCACTGTTTTAATCGTCCAAGAGAGGTCGGGCCGCACCGGGCCCAGACGCTTCTCAGGCCAATGCATGCCCGGCGCGCCGGTGGCGTCCACGGTGAAGGTCAGGGCCTTATCATCCTGAAAATAGCGCTTGATGCGGTAGGAACTGGCGTTCACACCCAGCACATAGCGCCCTTCATTCATTAAGTTCGGCGGGATCTGGACGTGGCTGATATAGCGCCCTTCCGGCCGGGAAGTATAAGTCTCAAACAATGCCGGTGAATCGGTATCAAAACTGGTGAAGACGTATTCGCCCCGGGTAGTCATCAGGTAGATCCCGACCCGCAGCCCGCTGATGGCCTCTGCCAGTTCATATTCCATTTCAATCGAGAAGCCTTCAGCCGCCACCACGGTATCGACGACCTGGCCGTGCGGGTTGCGTAAGCGTATCGCCCGCGGCCGGAACGCGGTTTCGCTGCCGGCCAGTTCGTCCGCCGTCCAGCTGCGCTCGCCTTGCTTGGTCAGGCCCATGTTCAGGTAAGCGTCCACAGCCTCAGGCGTGGGCGCGCGCAACACGACCTGTCCCTCATCCAAAACGATCGTCTCCTGAGTCAGGCGCAGGATGGCGGACATATTATGGCTGACGAACAGGACCGTGCGGCCTTCCTGGGCCACATCGTTCATCTTCCCCAGGCATTTGCGCTGGAATTCCGCGTCGCCCACTGCCAGCACCTCATCCACCACCAGGATCTCCGGCTCCAGATGTGCGGCGACGGCGAAGGCCAGCCGCAGATACATCCCGCTGGAATAACGTTTAACGGGTGTATCAATAAACTTGCTGACCTCCGAGAAATCAACGATCTCATCAAATTTGCGGTCAATTTCCTCTCGGCGCATGCCGAGGATCGCGCCGTTCAGGTAGATATTCTCCCGACCCGAGAGCTCGGGGTGGAACCCCGTGCCGACTTCCAAGAGAGAACCGACCCGCCCATGGATCTCACCGAATCCTTCAGTGGGATCGGTGACCCGGGAGAGGATTTTCAACAACGTACTCTTCCCGGCGCCGTTGCGGCCGACAATGCCCAACACCTGGCCGGTTTTGACCTCAAAGGAAACACCGCTCAAGGCCCAAATATGGGTCAGGTCCTCATAGCGGCCGCCGGACCCGCGCCGGAAAGCCTGGCCGATCCGATGGACGCCGGAAGTCAGCAAATCCCGCAGGGTATCAGGGCGGTCTTGCGCCAGCCCAATCTGGTAGCGCTTGGAAAGATTCTCAACTCGAATAGCCGTATCGGACATAAGCACCTATACAATATCGGCGAAGGTTTTTTCCATCCGCCGGAAATAGAACAAACCACTGATTAATAACACCAATACCACCGCACCCGAAATCAGCATGGTCAGGTCCGGCGGTGTGCTGCCCAACAACGCCCACCGGAATCCCTGGATCACACCCGTCATCGGGTTCAAACTATACAGCGTGCGCCAGATGCCAGCCGGGATGGTCTCGATGGGATAGACGATTGGCGAAGCATACATCCACACCTGGATGATGAACGGTACGATTTGCTGGATATCGCGATACTGCACGTTGAGGGCCGAAAGCCAAAGCCCCACCGAGAGGGCGGTGAGCAAGGCAAACAGCACCAACAACGGCAGCCAGAGCACGCTCCAACCGGGCCAGTATTGATAGTAAACCATCACACCGATCAGGACCGCGAAGGAGATCAGAAAATCCACCAGTGCGGCGAAGACTGAAGACAACGGGATGGCCAGGCGGGGGAAATAAATCTTGGTGATCAGGTTGGCATTCCCCACCAGGCTCACGCTCGAGCGCTGCAAAGCTGAGGCAAAGAGCTGCCAGGGCAGCAACGCAGTGAGCGAGAACAGCGGGTACGGAATGCCCTGCGAGGGCGTCCCCAGCAACACGCCGAAGATGACCGTGAAGATCAGGGTTGTCATCAAGGGCTGCAATACCGCCCAGGCGATCCCCAACACAGCCTGTTTATAGCGGACCTTGATGTCCCGCCAGGTGAGGAAGTAGATCAGTTCCCGGTAGCGCCAGAGTTCCTTGAAATCAATCGAGGGCCAGCCCCTGGAAGGCCGCAGGTAAGTCACCGGCGTTTCGGAGGTTGGCGCCGCGGATTTTTCTATCAATTCAGCCATTTATTGCCTGTTTTCCAGATACCAGTCAATGGTCTCTTGCAGACCCTGATCAAAATCGGTGGTCGCTTCAAAGCCGAATTTCTCTTTGGCGCGGCTGGTATCCAGTGCCCGGCGGGGCTGCCCGTTGGGTTTGCTGGCATCCCAGACCAGGTCGCCCTCAAAGCCCGTCTTTTCAGCGATCTTCTCCGCGAGGTCCTTGATGCTGATCTCGAAGCCTGAACCGAGGTTGACCGGGTCAGATTCGTTATAGCGTTCGGCGGCCAAAGCGATCCCTCTGGCGGCGTCCTTCACAAAGATGAACTCCCGAGTCGGCGAGCCATCGCCCCAGACCACGATATGGTCGTCTCCGTTCTCCCTGGCCTCCACGCATTTACGGATCAGCGCAGGGATCACATGAGAACTCCTGGGGTTGAAGTTGTCGCCGGGGCCATACAGGTTCACGGGCAGCAGGAAGATGCTGTTATAGCCATATTGGTCCCGGTAGGCCTGAGACTGCACCAGCAGCATTTTCTTTGCCAGACCGTAAGGTGCATTGGTCTCTTCAGGGTAACCGTTCCAAAGATCATCCTCGCTGAACGGCACCGGCGTGAACTTCGGGTAAGCGCAGACCGTGCCGATGGCGACGAATTTCTCCACACCGCGTTCATAAGCCTGGTGCAGCAATTGAACGCCCATCATCAGGTTGTCATAGAAGAACTCGGCCGGGTGTTCGCGGTTGGCGCCGATGCCGCCGACGTGCGCGGCCAGGTGGATGATCACATCCGGCTGCGAATCGGACAGCAGGCGCGCAATCGCATCGCGGTCCACCAGGTCATACTTATCACTCGTTGGAACGAATATCTCTTTTGCCCCGCGCGCTCGCAAATCCGCCAGCAGATGCTTCCCCAGAAAGCCAGCGCCCCCGGTCACACATATTCGTTTTTCGGCCCAATTGATCATTTTATCCATCATGCCTCTTCTTTTGAGTGAGTCGATTCCTTCGAAATCAATTCCAACCGGACCTTAATGCCATCCACCACCAAAGCCGGCGCTTCCGGGTTTTCGGTCAGCGTGAAGTGATGCTCCATGCAGGTCAGGCGGCAAACGTCGGCGACATCCCCTTCCGCCACCAGCCGGACGGTGTGGACGCCCATCGCCTCCAGCCGCTGCAGCAGGCTGGTCACCTTCGTGCGGATGTGGCGGAACAGGCGAAAGGACTGCTGGATGTAGTCCACGGTCAACCTCGCCCGCAGGGCGATCCCTTCGGGCGTGATGATATAGCGCAGTTTGCGCCGCCGGGCCCGTTTGACCTTCACAAAGCCCTTCTCCACCAGCCGTTTGAGGTGCCAGTTGACCGTGCCGATCGCCACGCCCAATTCTTCCGCCAGCATCGCCTGAGAGATATCGGGGTTAGCCTCGATCTCCTGCAGCAGGGCCAGGTCGCGGTATTCGTCGTTTCGCAGAGTAGTGTTCGCCATAATTTCAACGATTGAATTATAACCCTGCCGCTATAATCGTCAAGGCAGACGCGCCACAGGCGGACGCGCCACAAAAAATAACGTCAGAACACCAGGAAATCACTCCGCTTTGGGCGCCAGGACGACCATCCCGCTTTCTGACAGGTCCAGGGTCACATCATAAGCCGCCAGCATTGGGAACACGACCTGGTCAATCCAGACATTGTTTTCCTCACCGAAATAATGGTCCGGGGAAAGGATGTAGATCTGGATCGGTTCCATTACGATCAGCGAGAAACGATGGTTTTCGAGGTCCGTATGGAACCGATCCATATAAGCCTCGTTATTGGACATCGCCATCTCCATCAGGAAAACTTTCTCATATTCTGGAACCAATTCTACATTTTCAATCGCACCAAAAGTCAGCAACTGACGATCCTGAATCATCAAGATTTCACCATCTTCCGGTGAAGTTTCATCTATCAATTTCTGAAGTTTATTGATGTTTTGCCATGCTCTTGCAGTGTCCCTCACTGGCATAGGTTGGAGCTGATTAAAAAGCGTTATAAAAGGGACTAACAACGCGAATGCATAAAATATGCGTTGATACCATTCTCCCGTAAACCCCTTAGGAAAATCGGGGATAAAACGATTAAAAGCAACATACACAGTAATCACAGTCAGCGTAACCAGATAAGAATCCAGGTTATGTAAATTGCTTCCACCACCAATTTTAGTGCTAACAATTAAACCGGCAGCCATCAACGCTGTCAAACAGCTTAGGAGTACCCAAAGACGCAAGGTGCGCCAGCATTTCAGGTGAGGAAGAATTCGTCCTAAAAGAATCATCCATAATGGGAAACTGGCAATGAGCATCAAATTGATTACACCCGGTCCAAATGCTTCATTTGGTAAAAGGCGATACCAATATAGCGGCGACTTAAAACTAGTAATATACGCTTCTGAAGGCTGTCCACTGATAACTGCATAACCAGCCTGAGCGGCAAAAGCCAGACCTAGGCCCATTATAACTGCGGTAATTGGCCAATACCAATAAGCCCAAAATTTCTTTTCCTTCTGAGGTATTTCTAAAATATATAAAACAGCTGCTAACATGCCAGGCACAGGAAACCAATTAACACGACTCGCTCCAGCCCAAAGTGAAGCCAAAGCAACAAAGAACAATGATCGCCCAAGCCGATTCTTATTAAACCCAAACAGAATGATGAGCACCACTACCAATAAGTGAAAATAAACCGGGCCCTGAAAAGCATAAACCAGGAACCATACTGACAAACCAAATTGAAGCCAGATATTCTTTTTTTGCAGTCGATTAGCCAATACCCATCCGCAGAGCAATGGAATCCCTAACCACAGACAAACTCGCCAGAGACGATGCACCCAAATAGGCAATGAGGGAACCAAAAAGGGTAGAGATTGTAAAAAAGCACGCGTCGGATCTAACGATGGCGTAGGGATTCGTTTCCCGTAAATCTGCTGTGAGAAAAAAAGAGACGCATCATAGAACCGACTGCCTTCTGACCAATCCAATGATAATGGATAAGCAGTAATTTCCGGTAAATAGTAGAAAATAACCAAGGCCAGGCTATAAAACGCAAAGCTCACTAATAAAGCGATAGAGGGATTAAATTTGCCATTACCGCTCAACAAGACTCCCCCCATTACGGCTAAAGCACCTAAGACCCAAAAAACGGGGAGGTACTTCAACAAAGGTAACGTCATCCCTGACAGATAGTAATACCCCAAAAAAAGATTTAACAAGGCGAATAAAATAATCCCCAATATTTTCTTGGAAGTGATCTTATGAAATATCTCTCGAGCCCAACCCGTTACTCCTGATAAGTATCGACCGTGCAGGCCAATCAACCCAAGAATAGAAAATACCAAAGTTAGAAAAGAAGGAAACAAGACCAACAGCGTGCTACCAGAATATCCCAAAAAAGACCCGACGCCCCGAGCACTTTTCACCCCAATATTAAGAGCTACCACATCAATAATTATGATCACACTGAAATAAAAATGCAGATCCAAGTTATGCTGTGCACCAGAATGGTTTTTCAATGAGCTTTCAACTTCCATACGGGGATTCTCTTTAAAGGTTAAATAATGCCGCTTTCTAAATCAGATCAATTCGTGAAATCCTCTTTTAACACCTTATATCTTGTTACTGAGACAAGAGTTAACAATAACCAGTCGTCTCTATTTTAATCAATCCAGGAAAATCAGTAAAGAAAATCAATCATGACGCCGCTTTCCGCCGATCCCAGAGCCAGCCGCCCAGCAGGATCACCAGGCTGATGATCACGATCAAACCGACCATAACCTCAAATTCCAGGCGGGGGATCACCGGGAAATAACGGCTGATATACCACTCCAAGAAGAACAGCAGGAACACGCCTTCCACGGCCAGCAAACGACCCAGCCAGCGATCCTTTGTCCGGGCGGCGAAATCCAGCCCCCACCCGGCCAGGAGCGCCATCCAGGGCAGGAAGATCGTACGGTAGCGGGGGTTATCCCATTGGTCACCGCCGGCGCGGGCCGAAGCAATCAGCAGCCAGGCCAGGACCGCCACCAGGAACACACCCAACCAGCGCCTGCGTTCCACCGGCTCGGCCTTCCAGATGCGGAGGATGGCGTAAAACAGCAGCGGCAGCAGCATATACCAGCCCAGCGCCCGAAAGATCGAAATGCTCTTCCAGATCGCAGGTCCTGGCGCGGCGATCGCGGCCGGCAGCACGGGCTGCAAAAGACCGTAAATCAGAATAAAGGGCGATCGCACCCCGTCCGGCATCCGTTCCAGCAGGAACTGGACCATCCCGGATTGCATCACCGTCAGATGAGCGTCCCAACGCAAAACCTGATCCAGCCAGGGGCGGAAGACCGCCAGGCTGCCCACGCCGGCCAGGGCGAGCAGCAGCCAACCCAACACTTTGGGCCAGGTCTTTTCCATCCGTCCGGATTCGACCACCCAAACCCACAGGAACAACACGCCGAGGCTGGGGATGGCAATTCGGTAGGAGAACAACAGGAATGCCCCCACTGTCAACGCAAAGATCGGCAGGGCCAGTTTCAGACTGGAACGGTCCAGCCAATGCGCCAATGCCCAGAACAGGATGCAGATCAACAAGATGAAGAAAGGCTCCCGCATCTGGGTGGCGCCCAGGAGCATCCCCTCGGGATAAAGCGCCATGATCCACCCCGCCCACTTCGCAGTCCGGTCGTTGAAACGGCGCTGGAGCGTCGTCACCAGGATGGGGATGCTCAAGCTCAGGGCTGCTGCGGAGAGGATTGCAACCAGGCCCGGCCGAAAAGCATCCGGGCTGAGCACCCGGTAGACCAGCGCACTCAGGACCATCATCCCGCCGTATTGGTCCCGGTTATACTCATCGCTAAAAGCCCGCAGCACGGATCCATCCGACTTGGCCAGGGTCCAGGCGCTCTCCTCCCGGCGGAAGGCATCTTCAAAAGCAAAGCCGATCCGCTGGGGTCCGGTGTCATAGCCGAATCGGGGCAGCCCCCAAATCAGGAAGGCCGCCAGCGCCAGCCGCAGCACAAAAGCCAGGGCCATCATCCAGGCCAGGGTCTTGCCGCCCCCGGCCCAATGCCAGGTCAGCAGCATCAGAAAAGCGCAGCTGAAGATCAGCAGGGCGGACGCCAGGAAACCCGGCAGGAACCTGCCTGCACCGGTGACCCACTGGAACCCCGCGCCCAGCGCCAGGCTGGCCGCAGTGATCAACAGCAGATAATGTTCGAAACCCCATTTCTTTGGTAGTCTCATAGCGTTAACCCTGTTCTTTCAATTGTCGGGCGCTCAACCAGGCGCGCCGGTTCTGCCAGCTGGTCCACACTACCCACAGCGCCCAGAACGCCGCGGCGGTCTGTAAGGGTACTAAGAACCGAGGG
>WOYI011058794.1_pt1 | contig 17016 bp, 15 predicted proteins | sample 6423411 | NCBI WGS metagenome assembly WOYI01 (sample SAMN13441803, study PRJNA592873) | oil field metagenome | biome: oil field; feature: oil-well bore; material: oil-contaminated soil; isolation source: oil-contaminated soil from oil-well borehole | place: Germany: Wietze | collected 2016-10-18 ...
AACCTCTTTCAGCCCATTCCATCCTCCATAGCGATAAGCATTGTACCAGACCCTTCCAGAGATGCGCAGGGGCACATACCAGGAATGGACCTGGCGGAGCGACCGGTCTAAGATCTCCAGCATCTCATCCGGTTTGATTTGGGGATGGTTCCAGACCAGATGCTTTCCATCATAGTGATGATAGTCCTGGTCGAATATGCCGTACTTCTCCTCGATCTCCCTCCACAATGGGGTCTGGGGCAAAGGAGTAATGACGCATATCTGGGTTATGTCCAGCTTGAGAGCAGCCAGCTTCTTTATGTCCACTTTTAGCGACTCCTTTGTGTCCTCCTCAAAGCCGATCATATAGTAGCCAACCATCCCCAGGCCTCGAGACTGCAGCATTCTCAGCGTCTCCAGAATATCTTCGGTGCCTTCCTTCTTCTTGATTTCGTCCAGACGCTCTTGATGCAGGTTCTCTATGCCGATAGCCGCCCCGCCAAAGCCGGATATCTGTTTGCCGTTCTTCTTCCGGGCATCAGCCCAATCATCGATCTTCTTTCTCAGATAATCAGCCCGGGCCATGCACCCCCAGACCATCTCATACTTGTCCAGGAGCTTCACAACCTCATCCGCATGGCGGCGGTTGCAGCCGAAGTTCTCATCCTCGATTATCACCACATTTATGCCCAAATTTTTGTAGTAGGCAAGGACCCTCTCGATGCTCTCCAGGGAGATTATATTGGGTTTATTGCAGAAAACCGGAGTCTGGCAGAAATTGCATCCCACTGGGCAGCCTCGGGTAGTGAAAAGGACCCCATAGATGTTCACTTTGATATTGAAGGGCGTATTCAGATACTCGATGAGCGGCGGATGGATGATATCCTTTATCTGCCTGCCGAAATAGGGCGCCAGCTGATGCTCCGCATATCCCACAAAGACCTTGTCGAACCTGTCCTGCACGGCTGTAGTCAGAGCTCCATAGTTTCCTGCCCAGACCTCTCCTGCGCCCGCACTGCGTGCCGCCTCTGCCATCTCTACTGCTTCGTGGGTCTCGCTAAGGTAAAAGGAGAGGCCAACAACATCCCAGCCCTCTTGGAGCTTCTTTTCATATTCATCCCAGGTGGGGAACTCCAGTATCTCAATCTCCGGAATGTTCTGCTTCAGGAATCTCAGGCCGAAGGATTGAATGCGCGGCCAGTAAAATCTGAACCACGACCGGGTGTTGGCCCCGATGTAGTCGTATGGCTCAGAGCTATTTCGGTAAGCGGTTGTAAAGAGGACTCGAGGAGTCATAATTCCCAAGACCGCTCCCATGGAAGATTAAGGTTACGATTACTGATTGCATTAAGCATATCCATTCTGTCCAGGATGCCGGCTCTCCAGCCCTCTTTTTTCTGCTTTACCCTTCTCCATGCTGTCCATCTCTTTTTCCACCACATTGAAGACCTCTGATACTCCGGCGTACTTTCCGGCAAACCACCCGCAAGCAAATATATCCGCATTACTCCTGTCCACTCCAGACTCCTCTATCAGCCTTCCAATCCATTCCTCGGGAGTATCCGATTGCGCAAAGGAGTCTCTCACCTTCCTGGCGATTTCATCGGCCCTCTCCTTGGTAATTCCCAACAGCTCATAGAGCGCTATTCTCGCCATATCGTCCTTCCTTTTTTCCGATTCCGCCTCTCTTCAGCTCTGCTGAACTTCCCGGGCGCGGGCAAGGAGATTCTCATAGGCCTTTGCTGCCAGATCATGAACATCTAGCCCCATCTCTCTCGCTAGCAAGAGGACCACTGCATCCATCTCCACCAGCTTTTTCAGCGAATCCTGCTTATCATTAGCGAGGGCTATGACCTCCTTTCTGCTCATGCCCGTCTGGGAGGTGATCAGCCTAATTCCCTGGTCAAGTATGGCCTCTTCCGTCGAGGGTTTAAATCCCAGGGGTACATCCACCGCATCGATATCAAACGTCCCTGACACTATCTCTCCATCCATCTTCACCATCCCCTCAGCTTCCGCTTCTCTGAGCAGAGCGCGTACCTTCTCTGGAGATCCCCATTTCAGGTCTAAAGAGAGGGCAAATATGAAATCGCTGATCTTCAGGCTTTTCTTGCCCCGCTTCTTAAAGGGCGTGGCCACGAGGATTTCTTTCTCACGGTCCAAAGAAACACACCAGATCTGTTCTCACACATAACAGATATAAACCAGTCTGTCCAGAAAGACCAATCAAATGGCAAAGGATTTAAAGCGAGCAGATGCGATATTTCACTGTGCAAAGATCCAGTATATGACAAGTGGGGCAAGATGAGGCTGATATACCCGATTATAATACTGTTCCTGCTGATCGGCGCCGGCGCCGCCCAGCTGGCACCAGATAAGGAAAGATTTGACATCGTTCTTCATCCAGGGGATGGAGATGAGAGGATTCTTAAGGTGATGAATAATGGGGACTCAACCATCTTCAATATCGCTAAAACCGAAATGATCGGAAATGCCAGGGATTTTATCTTTATCGATGTTCCAGAGGATAAGCCTCTTTCTCCTGGAGAGGAGGCGGAGATCAAGATCTATATCGGTATACCCCCGGAGACTGAGCCTGGTGTCTACACCGGATTTGTATACTTGATGGAGAGCGCTCCTCCCTCCATTCCGGTGCGAATAGACTTTCATGTTAATGTCGTTGTGCAGGAGAGCTACGGCATTGCCATGACCGTGGATGATGCCAAATCAGCCTATCTTCGGGCAAGCGCTAAAGATATTGCCCAGTTCAATCTGGCAGTCAAGAATCTGGGTTCATTCAGAGATATCGCCTCGATTGACGCAGGAGCTATGCCCGAGGGCTGGAGCGTCGTGCTTATGGATGATGACGAGCCCATGAGCATGCCCTATGACCTGCCCCTGAATCCCGGGGCAACCCATGAGATCAAGCTGCAGATACAGACTGACAAGCCCGGGTCTCGGGAGAATGTCACCATCACTGCCACATCCTTGGGCAACCGGTCCATGAACTCCTCAATCCAGGCAGAGGTCGAGTTCGGAATGGTGGTCAGAGGCTACGATACTGATATCCTGGTCCCGGAGAAGATCGCCATCAACAAGAGCTATGAGGGCAAATTCAAGGTAATTCTGGACGTCAAAGAGGACATATTGATCTCGATGCATTCTCCGGATGAGCTTATAATCATCCCCCAGTCACAAATGGTAACGGTCACACCAGAGGAGCCTGGGTTGGCCAACTTCACCTTCCTGGCATCAAAAGCGGGCGAGTATCCGCTTACCTTCCAGCTATTGGATTCCCACGGCATTCCCATGCCTGAGGAGACCGCCACCATTGTGGCTGCGCCTCCAGAGGGATTGGCGGTGCTCACCGGAGATGACATCATCTATGGCACTATTGGTACTCTGGCCCTATTTGGCAATAGGAGCCCATCCATATTTATGGTTCCAGCGGATGAGATCTCCGATGATTACCTGCAGAGGCTGCAGAGCTATCTTGAAATCGTGATCCTGGGCAACGGTTCTGTGATCCCCTCTCATGTTGAGAAGAAACTGAAAGATATTGAACTCAAGCGCATTCAAAGCGATAGCCTCTTTGAAGAGAGCTGGCTGTTCACGAAGCTGATCTGGGATAATGGCACATCCAAAGTTGTCTTGACCACCCCCAGGGAGGCAGACATATTCAGAGCCTATAAGATAGCGATGGACGAGGGATTACCGATGGTGGTATGCAGAGGCAACGTCACTGGTGCCTCCATAGAAGCTATTGAGGAGATGACCAGACGCAATACAATCCTCTCTCGGGCGATGGTCGTGGGCAGAGTGGAAGAGGATTATACAAAGGCACTTAGGGAAGCGGGTATCTTATTAGAGGAGGTGAGCGCTTGAAGCGTCTTTATTTATTATTATTTATGGCAATACTGTCCGCCACTCTGCTGTCCGCCGCAGACGATGAACCACTGGCGAGAGGAGTGAAAGGCGAGGTCGAGGATATCATCCTGGTGGGAGCAGACGACTGGCATGCATCTGTTGCTGCTACTCCCCTCGCCATCTATTCTCAGGAGAACGAGACCGTCATCAAGCCTATGCTAATCCTCCCCAAAGAGGTGCATGCTGGAGAGAGAAATGGCTGGATCGAAGAGAGCGATCTGGAGCGATACGGTGCTTCGGCAATCCTGGATACCCTCAAAGGGGCAAACATCAGCGCTATAACCGTACATGGCTCCGGCGAGAAGGTCGGTGCGCTGGTGAAGGCGGCTCAAAAGGACGGAATCAAAGCTTATGTTGCCGTCACTTTAGAGATTCCTGTATCCCAGGCTTCATCGGAGGCGCTGGAAGGTCTGGACAGTGAAGAGATGGAATTGATGGCTGAGGTTGGCCTCGCCACCTCAGAACCGGATCGGTCCACCATCGATCGCTCTATGCTGCAGGAGCCTAATCCAGAGATCGGGGGAAACAGCAGCTATTACTGCCCGGTGAATCCAGAGGTAAAAGACCGTCTTTATAACCAGATTGAGATGCTGATCGATGACTATCATGTCGATGGAGTTGTCCTATATCGGTTTGGATTCCAGGATGAGAATCACTGCTACTGCGATGTATGCAAAGAGAAGTTCTATCAGGACACGGGAATAGATATCAGTAAGGTCAATGCCAATAGCTACAACCGGGAGAGGTGGGCTGAATGGAAGCAGGACCAGCTCATGGATATCGTTATGGATGCCCGGAACATCACATCTGACCTGGGCCCTGTGCTGCTCGGCGTGGCACTGGACAGCCCATTTGACCGAAGCAAGGGATACAACTTTGCCCGGATGACCGAGGTGGCAGATTTTGCCTTGATCTCTCCCGTTTCTCCCCAGGACGTCAAGCTGGCCAGCGTAGAGAGCACGAATCCCGTTTATGTTCGCCTCAATGATGATTATGTGGGCTATGTCCTCTCCACCCAGAATGTGAAGGGAGCTGTAAGCTATATCGAGGATCTGGTGGTATCAGGTGCCTCGGGAGTCGTCTTCGAGTACGATGTGGTCCATACACCCCTCTGGTCTGAGCTTGAGCCCCCCTCCTCTGCGGCCAGTTGGCTGCTGCAGCAGCTTAATGGAGAGGTTCTTGCGGTGGGAAATATCTCCTGGAGGAGCGACTCGAACATAAGGGTCAACAACAGCTTTGATCTGAGTGAGCAGATAAGTCGCTGCTGGGCGAGCTCTCCAGGAGCAGTAATTGTGGGTGAGAATTATACTGCTGCTCTCCAGGCGGCTACTATTGCATCCTATCTGAACTGGCCGCTGTTGTTTGTGAATGAGGCGCTGCCGGAGGAGACCCGATCGGCTCTCGTCCGGCTGGGGGCAAAGGATGCAATCTTGGTAGGCCCGACAGGGGAGAGAGTGAGACAAAACCTGAGCCAGATGAATATCACCCTTATCGAGGGCAGCGGTGATCTGCTGGTCGAGGAGATGGAAAGAAGGAACGAGAGTCCATCAATGGTTGTCTTGACCAACTCCCATGATCTATCCCTCCTGCCGCCGGCGTCGAGCAAGGCGGTTGAGCGTTCGTTGGTTGGTGATCTGCTGGTGAGAACGGAGCTGTCCCCTGACCAGGTTCCTGCAGAAGAAGATGGAGAGGTGGTCAGGCTCAATTTTACCCTCACCAATAGTGGAGATGAGGTGCTCAGGGGGGTGCAGCTACGAGATATCTTTCCCATGGGGCGGCTCATAAGGCTGGCGAGCACCGCATACGGGGAGGTCAATGTGACCGACCCCTACAGCAGAAAGCCGGTTACAGAGACCTCCGCTTTTCTCAATGGATCTCTGATCCGCTGGGATTTCGGCCGGCTCGAGCCTGGAGAGTCCGCCAGCCTGAATGTTGAGGTAGAGCTGTTATATCCCATGGATGCCGGCTGGTCGCAGCGCCTGGACACTGGAGCTACTGCTGCCTATGAAGGCTTCTCTTACAACCATACTCTAAGAAATGTGGACGATCCGCCTATAATCAATCTAACCTATCCCAAATGGATCTACTCAGGCAGCACCAATATCTCCTGGAACATTGAGAGGAACAGCAGTTATCTCGCTTTAAACCTTTACAGCCCGGACGAGAGATCTGGCCGCCTGAAGCTGACAAACATAACCAGGGATGGGCTCTATGATGTGAGAGTGTCCCTTCAGACACCAGGTAACTGGCTTTTCAATATCGAGACGGATGAGGCCCGGACTGAAAACTACACCATCGAGGTTCGCTCCAATGTCGAGGTCTTGAATATCACAGCATTCAGCCATACCAAGGTTCCCAGGCTCTCTATGGTGGCGGCGGGGGCGGCATCATCTCATAAAGCCATTCTGATTGATGTGGCCTGTGATCCCCAAAAGATTGATCCCCTGGTGGTGGAGGAGACGCTAAATCAAAAGGTGGCGGAGCTTAACCTGGATCCGGAGTATCTCATGGTGGTGGGCGATCCCGGCTCTATTCCTTTCATATCCACCGGGCTCATCCAGAAGCTGTCGGAGGTTATGGAGTATGAGGTCTACAGAGACTATCAGATCAAGCCGGATTTGAACAACTACAGCACGGTGGCTGTGGGAAGGATCATGGGGCTATCGGTTTACGATGCCTCCCAGCTCATGGCCCGCACAATGGCTTATGACCAGCTATTTGGAAGCTGGAAGAATAATGGGCTGGTTATATCCTCTCCTGCTCTCTCATTTCCTCAGGCTCCTGTGGGAATACGCATAAAGGAGTATCTAGAGGAGGCAGGTCTTATGGTTAAGGATCTGCGTCATGAAGAGGCTACTTATCAGCAGACGATATCGCAATTGAACAACGGCCAGAATATCGCTCATTTCGATCATCACGGAAGTGAGGATTCGTGGGGTCTGTCTGCCTGGTCAATGACGGATTCAGCTCTTACCGGGTCGCAGGTAAAAGAGCTGACTTTGCCTCCTCAGACAACCACTGCTTCTGCCTGTGTTACCACCAACCTGAAGGGATACTATCTGAATGTGACCGGCACGAGGATGTATGTCCCCGGAAACCTGGAGGATTCCATCGCTCTGGCATTCATAAGGGCGGGAGCGGTAAACTACATAGGAGGCTCTGCCCTATCCTACATATTTCTCTCAGACGACTACTACAAGAGCTTCTATCAGTCCCTGGTCTTCAGGAATTCCACAGTGGGTCAGGCCCAGCTGGATGCGGACAACCTCTTCCGGCTGAAGTCCAGAGGCACTGAAAGCCTAAAGCCGAACTCAGATTACGATGAGGTCCTGCCTGCCTGGGATATCTCCGTTCATGAGATGCTCAACCAGACCTCTTACATGAACGTAATCCTGGGCGATCCGAGCTTCAAGCCTGCTTTGCCAAAAGCTCCTTCTCTTCCTTATGCCACCGTTCTCTCGGCGGAGAACGATACCGATCTGAATCAGACGAATCTAAATGTGGCAGTGATTCCGCTTAACGAGAGCGCTACCGATTGGGTGTACTGGATTGAGTCGAAGAGCTCCAGCGGACTTCTCAACCTGGATGCCACTCCCGCCATCATAGGTGAGGTGCTCTTGCCCAAGGACGCAGAGAAGATCGTGGTAAAGGAGGGAGGGCTTTCCCTCTGGCATGATGAGTATTCCCGGGGCTTGGAGAAGAAGGTTATGTGGCCCATCATCAGGCCGAGGCTTGGCGAGAAGAGGAGCTACCAGATAGAGTATGAGCTGATACCCGGTCAGGTTCAGAGGATCAATGTCACTGCCGGCTGGAATGCCGTGTCCATCTATCTGAACCCGCAGGATGCATCTGCTGAGAGATACCTGAAGAACAAACCCTACAGGAGCATATTCACCATTGCAGAAGATGGATGGAATTTCGGCATGAAAGAGGCAGGCAAGCTCAATGTGACTCAATTCAAAGCGGGTGAGGGATATCTCATAGACAGCACCGGTAACTTCACAATGGAGATACCGGGAAAGCCCGTCGACCTCCCCTACCGGCTGGACCTGCATGTGGGCTGGAATATGATCGGACTGCCGGTGAATCAGACCGTTGATCTGGCTAACATCACCATTAATGCCGAGCATAAGAGGTACAGGTACCCGGAGGCAGTGGAGAAGGGCCTGGTCTCGGCATTCGTCTGGAAGCATGAGGGCGGGGATTGGACCAATTTAGGTGAAAATGAGACCCTCGAGCCGGGAAGGGCATATCTCTTCGAGGCGAAGAGGGAGGCTAAGCTCGAGTTCCGCTAAATAAGAGCTTTTAGCGGAACGCCCTATCTTTTTTTTCGGTACAGCTCTCTCATCATCTCCCGGTGCATGGTGGCCATCATATCTCCCTGCATGCCGATCATGAACAATTGGATGCCGACGATGATCAGAATCGCCGTCAGTATGGTTAAGGGAATATGCTCTATTCTCCAGAATAACCAGTCTCTGGCCACATAGATCCCTACCAGAAAGCCGAGCAATCCAACGAATGAGCCCATCAGGCCGAAGTAGAACATGGGGTTCTCCGTCTTGGCCATGCGGAAGATGGTGAGGATGATCTTCAGGCCGTCGCGGAATGGATGCAGCTTTGTCTTGGTGCCGACGGACCGGGGCTGGTAGGTGATGGGAACCTCGATTATCCTCAGGCCTTTCTTTACGCTCTCAATGGTCATCTCCGACTCGATCTCAAAGCCAGGCATGGATAGATCGAGCATCCTTATTCCTTCCGTGGTGAAGGCTCTGTACCCGGACAGGATATCGTGGAGAGAAATCCCGTAGATTGCCGCAAAGAAGCGGTTGATCATCTTATTGCCGAACATATTCAGCCTTTTGATGGCTCCTCCCTGAATGTTCTCCAGCCTATTTCCCACCACGTGATCTGCCTGTCCCTCTAAGATGGGCTCCAGGATCCGGGCCCCCTCGCTGGGAAGGTAGGTGCCATCCCCGTCGATTAAGAGGATGTACCTCTCCTTTATATGGCCGAAGACCTCCTTTAGAGCCTGGCCTTTGCCCGATCCAGACTGAATGAATATTTTTGCACCGGATGCTCTGGCTTTCTCCACAGTCTTGTCGGTGCTATGGCCGTCCACGACCAGGATGTTATCATAGCCCAGCTTCTGGAATTCGCTGATGACGGGCTGGATGGACTTCTCTTCGTTGAGGGTCGGTATGAGAATGCAGATGTCTTTATGGCTCACGCTCGAATCAGCTCTGGCGAAATTTTTTTTCAGGCTTTCATCGCCTGGTGGATGATCTTCTTGTATTGCTCCTCCAGCTCTTTCATATCCCCTCTGGTGGTCTCGATATACAGCCGGATGATAGGCTCGGTGTTGCTCGGCCTGATGAGTACGCTGTAGCTTTCGGTGGTGATCTTCAAGCCATCTGTTGTGTTCGGCTCAAGGGAGGCCAGTGAATCGGCCAGGCGGAGCATAACCGCTGCCGGGTCTTCATTGAGGTGGATGCTCATCTGTTTATAGGGATAATCAGGAATCATGCCCGCCAGATCTGAGAGCTTCTCTCCACTGGACACGATCTCAGCCAGGGCGAGGCTCATGGCGAAGGGATCATCCGAGTACTGGAACTCGGGCAGGAAGAAGTGGCCGCTTCGTTCTACGCCCAGAACCGCGTTTGAGTTTTTCACCCGGTTGGCCACGAAGACATCGCCCACCCTCTCTCGCAGAACCTTTATCCCGTCCTTTTCCAGCTCTCGCTCCAGGATCATTGAACAATCAAAACCTGAGATGACCAGGTCACCGGGCTTGTACCTTGCCCGGGTGATGATGATCGCCACCTTCTCCGGGGGCAGGACAGTTCCTTTATCATCGATGACGATTCCCCTGTCAGCATCCGGATCAAATCCCACGCCGAAATCTGCCTCTTTTTTCGTTAGCATCTGGCAGGCGGGGCGTAAGGATTCCTCATTGGGAGCGGGACCTCGACCGGGAAACAGGCCGTCTGCGGTTCCGTTCAAAATCAAAGGATCAAAGCCCAACCGCTGGTAGAAGGAGGCCATTGTGCAGGCTGCACCATTTCCCATGTCTAAAACCAGCTTGAGGGGACGCTTGAGGTTCAGCTTCTCTTGCACATACTCCCTGTATCTCTCGATCGCCTCCCCTGGATCGCGATCGGTCTTGACCCCCTGGCCAGCTAGAAAGCCTCCCTCCCGGTAGTACTTCATTATGGAGGACTCCTGATAGAGCAGGCCGTAACCGTCACAGGTTCTGAAGCGCACGCCGTTGTACTCCGGTGGATTGTGAGAAGCGGATATGTAGGCTGCGGCTTTGAGCCCCTCCTTCCAGGTGATAAAGCTGATGATGGCAATGGGGATGATGCCAAAGCTGTTCACCTGGCAGCCTGTGCTCAGAACTCCATCCAGAAAAGCCTGCTGGAGGCTTGGGCCGCTGGTCCTGGTATCTCTTCCCAGGGATACAGAACCACCTTCAGCATAAGATCCAAAGGATTCACCAACTCTCTTCACCAACTGCTCTGTGAGATCGGTGCCGTAGACACCTCTGACATCATAAGCTCTGAATACTGTCACATGCATCCGTTGTGTCTCGGGCATTTAAATTATTTTCTGCCAGGAAAAAAGAAGCCAGAGAAAAGATTGGAGAAATCGCCTGAAAAAAATCGATACGATCTCATGGATCGATGGTTTGCAGTCGATAATGCTCCCGGAGGTAGCGCCAATCATCTTGATGCTTTCGTTTTCGCCGTCTGGCCGCAAATACTTCTCATGCAGCCCCATCCCTCATTCCTGTTTGGTGAGGATTATCTCCATCGAAGAGACATTCACCGGCTTTCCTTCCACATTGGGAATGGATTCCGTGCCGATGATTATGTTCTTGACTGTGAGATTGGGCATGAACCTGTTTCTTGTTATCTCTGCCGTATCCACAGCGCGGGAGATGGCACGCCCTCTTGCTTTCAATATCACACTGGCAATAGGCTTGTTAAACTGGGTCATAACTGCCAGGACGTAGTTCATGACTGGTTTGTCTCCAATGAAAATCACTGCATCGTCTTCCATGGTCTAGCCCCTCCGTTCACTTTTCTTGGGCAGGTTATTAACTCTTTCTCTCCACGATATCGGCAAAGGCGAAGTTGGGCAAAACGGCATCCACCTTAACTCGAAGCTGCTCTTTCAGCTTCGATCCTCGGACGATGATCGCGAAGCCCTCCACCATGGCCACGCCGTCTCCAGATTTGCCCACAGATTCTATCCGAACATTGAGCATGTCCCCTTTGCGGACCGGGGCAGAAAGGAGCTTCTTTCCCACTACATAGGTCTCTGCGCTCTCCTTTCTTGAGGCCGCAGGCGAATGGGCATGAACAACGGCAAACTCCCGTCTGACATCATTGAGAAAATCTATGAACATATCTCCCTGAAACACTTTGACCACGAAGTTGCCCCGCGGCCGGAGGAGCTTTTTGGCCATCTCAAGAGCGGAACGGGCCAGGTCTATGGAGATGGCATGGTCCCTGTCCCAGGCCCCGGAGAGATTGGGGGCGGCGTCGCATATCACCACATCTGCATCCCCACCAAGGGCATCTTTTACCAGGTCCACTGTGCTCAGGGCGGTGATGTCCGCCCTGAAGGTGACCACTCCTGGGATGGGGGTGATGCCTTCCAGGTCCACTCCCACGATCCTTCCTCCGGAGAGCTTCTGGGCTACCTGCAGCCAGCCGCCTGGCGCCGCCCCCAGGTCGACCACGGAGTCGCCTTTTTTTATGACATGGAACTTTTCATTTATCTGCAGGAGCTTGTAGGCCGATCGGGCCCTGTAGCCCTCCTCTTTCGCCTTGCGGTAGTAGTGATCCTTCTGGTCTCGGGCCATTGTTCAAATAAAATCGCTGGAGGATATAAACGTATTTCGAGAAGCTTAAGTATCTGTTCGCAGATGCTATAAGATAACGCTGCAAAGTGGGTCCGATGAACAGGAGCCTTTTACTAGCTGTAATCGCTGGCAGAGAGACATCAGTAATAGATGACGTGGCTGATTCAGAAGAAGTAGAGCCCAATTTTCTGCGAAGACAAATGGCCTCCGGACGCGTCGTTATAATGCAGCGAGATGGAGAGCCTCCGCTTGGCATAGGTGAGGGTCTGAAGACAAAGATCAATGCCAATATAGGGATCAAAAAACATGTTAGCATGGGGATTTCTTCCATCGTCGTCCATGCAGGCTTCACTCTTGAGATGTTGGAGAAGCTTAGGAACTCGAAGAGGATAATGGGCATGGTATCCAAAGGAGGATCCTTTACATCGGCATGGATGCTGCAAAACAGCAGGGAGAACCCATTTTTATCACATTTCGACGAGATATGTGGTGCCCTCTCAGAGAAGAACGTCGTGCTTTCTCTAGGAAACACTATGAGGAGTGGGTGTATCCACGACCAGATGGATGGGCCTCAAGAGATGGAGATAGAGATGAACGCGAGGCTGGCCAGGAGAGCGAATGAGCTGGGTGTCCAGGTCATCATTGAAGGGATGGGCGGGCATGTAAGCCCTGAGAAGATCGCGGCATACGTCTCCTATTACAAGAAAGTGACAGGCTTTAGGCCTCTGTTCGTCGCGGGCCCTCTTCCACTCGATATTGGCGTAGGGTATGACCATATCTCTGGATCCATCGGCGGATCTCTTGCGGCAGGAGCTGGAGCGGATTACCTATGTTATATCACTCCATCCGAACACCTTGCCCTTCCCAATGCGGCTCAGGTAAGGGAAGGGGTGGTAGCCTTCAAAATAGCAGCCCATGTAGGTGATATCTTGAAGTACGGTCCAAGACCCGAGGATAGGAATTTGGCAGGGTATAGAAGGGCGAGAGATTGGGAAGGACAGTTCACGGCTGCTATTGATGGTGATAGAGCCAGAGAGATTCATCACCAGGATAGGGCAGAGACCTGCTCTATGTGCGGAAAATATTGCGCAATTCTCATCATGGAAGAATATCTAAAATAATATGATTTCGCATTCATTCTAGCATAGTTTTATATATTGTTTATCAAATCTGCAATAGCGAGAGAGGAAGGACGGCTGCCGCTGGCCAGCTCCGGCCGGTGTGGAAAGTCCCTCCACCACTGGACACACAGACATCCCAAAGGATGTGGGGCGAGAGCTCCGGCTCTGGCACAGAAACGATACCGCGCAGCGTTAAAGCTATGATGCCGCAAGGCTGAGGTCGCGCTGAATGCGGATGAAACGGCGAAACCCTGTGGGTGCAAGCCAAAATAGAGCTGCTAACATGGACGTCCAGCCAAGCTCGGGTATGGCGCTAAGCTGAATGCCGTCATAGAACAGAAGGGGGCTTACTCTCCTCACTCGTATTTAATATCTTATGATTTCTCAATTCTTCTGCGCTCCTCTGAAATCCTGCCAATTTTTCTTAAATAGCTCCATATATCCATCCAGTTACGAGTAATATGGGATACAAGATGTTCACAATGTAAATATTTAGGAATCGGGAGCATAGCAACATGGATTCTCATTTGATGAAGATGATCTGGGCGGTGATCAGGCCGGAGAGGGTGGATGCGGTTGTCAGTGCTCTTAAGGCAGAAGGATTCTCTGCCATGACCCGCTTTGATGTCTACGGCCGGGGAAAGCAGAAGGGAATTGCGGTTGCCGGGGAGAGCTATGATATGCCAAAGACGGTGCTCATGCTCGTGCTGGAGGCGGGAAGGATATCGGAAGCGGTCAAGATCATCGAGGATTCGGCCAGAACGGGGGCCATAGGCGATGGCCGGATCTTCGTGGTACCGGTCGAAGAGGCTCATACAATAAGAACCGGTGAGGTGGGTCTGTAGATCTCAAGATATTCTCTTAAATAGAAAGAAGACTAGAAATTGCTATAATTTGGAGGAGTCAGATATATGAAACGATATGCATTCTCTGCCCTGGCCCTGGCCATTTCCATGATCGCCCTGGCTCTTGGCAGCAGCGTATGTGACAATGCCCCCTGTGAGCCGATGACCAACGCGACGGTTGGTGAGGAGTTCAACATCACCATCCCCTCAAACCCCTCTACTGGATTTGAGTGGTGGACCGACTTCGATCCCCAATTCCTGACCCTGGATGGAGCGAGATCAACCCAGGACAATGTCAGGTTGGAGATGGTTGGGGTGCCGGAGGACGAGGTCTTCACCTACCGGGCAGTCATCCCTGGAGAGACGGAGGTTTATCTTCTTCTCCTTCAGCCCTGGGAAAACGGCACCATCGCAGAGAGGCTCATCTATCCAGTGAATATTGCAGAATAAAACGCGGGATGATCCGGATCTATTATTCTTTTTTAGTTTGCTTTGATCACTCGTCTGCTCCCTCGCATGAGCCTCGAAAGAGGCAGACGATGCCTGCTGCTAAGAGGACGGCGATGATTCCGGTGAGGAAGATGCCGTCGAAGACCCCTGCTCCGCCTATGGACAGCACAACCGGCTGAGCGCGGAGAAGCTGCAGGGGCGATAGGGCAGGCAGGATTCCCGGGGTGAGCAGGCTGAGGATGTCCGCTCCAATCAATGTTCCTATGGTGCCGCTGATGTAGGCCAGAGGAGGAGAGCGGCGGTATCCCCTGGCCAGGGCCAGGCCCATAACTGCTGCCAGAAGAGGAGAGAGCCAGAAGGGCAGGACTATTCCCTCGCCGGGAATGGCCTCTGCGGCATAGTAGGTGACGGCGGCCACCACCGCCACGCCGAGGACGGATTTGAAAAACGATGCCCTGCCCCGGAGGAGGAGATGTGCAGAGACGACCAGAGGTATGATGCAACCTCCGACGTTCACCGCCAGATAGAGGGGATGAAAGGTGGTGGGAAATGCTGCCGGGTATTGGCTCATCGCCGTCATGTACCATCCAGGGTAAGCGGAGATTGGGGCCTCCATGAGTGGGATGTCCACCAGGCTTCCCAGAATGCAGCCGAAGACGGCCAGGGTGGCAGTCCAGTGGCTGAAGCCGACCATCTCGAAGGCAGACCGGGAGAGATGCAAAAAGAGGAAGATGAATATCAGGGGCAGTGCTAGGATCAGAAGCAGTATGATGACTGTAATGGGCAGTATTAAGATCTCGAACAGGATTATCGGGCTCCAAGATGGTATCCTGTCATATGGTTAATAGAGCTTTCTGGTGAGGGATGGCGGACAATATTCTGATAGCGAATATTTGACAGCGCAATATCTCTATGCAAAATATTTATGTCTCAGGGGAAATCCTGCTAATTGAGATATTCAAGGTGATTTATTGTGACCATTCTTACCGGAAGCAAGGCCCAGGGGCTTGTGGAATCCATGATCGACCCGAAGACTCAGACCCAGATGTGTGGTATGGAGCTGACAGTTCAGAAGATCGAGCGCTTCACATCTTCCGGGGCGGTGGCCTTTGAAAATAGTGAACGAAAGCTGCCGGAGACGGTACCACTGGAATTCGACCAATCCGGCTGGATCGATCTATCTGCCGGGGCCTATCTGGTGACGTTCAATGAGATCGTAAATATTCCTGGAGATGTGGCTGCCCTGGCAAGGGCCCGCTCCAGCCTCCTGCGTTGCGGGGCTAGCCTGGAGACTGCCCTCTGGGATCCGGGGTACCGGGGGCGCAGCCAGAGCTTGCTTGTGGTCCATAATCCCTCTGGGCTGCGGCTGAAGAGGAACGCCCGGCTGATGCAGCTTGTGTTCATGAGGCTGGAGAATGAAGCTGAGAAGCTGTATGAGGGGAGATATCAGGGGGAGAACATTTGAGGTAAGCGATGACATCCCCAGGATCCGCTAAGAGGTCCCCTCTCAAGTTCTTCATCTTGCTCTTCGCACTATCCGTACCATTCTGGCTGGCAGGTGGCATTGCCGAGCAAGAGCTTCCTCTCCCCTTCAGTCTGCCTGCTGGCGCCCTCGTGCTCGTCTGTCCGATGGCTGCAGCACTGATCCTCATCTACAGAGAGGAAGGATCAAATGGCATAAAGCAGCAATTATCCAGGTGCTTTGATTATGGAAGAATCAAATCAAGGATCTGGTATTTGCCCATCCTTCTTTTGATGCCCCTCCTCATGGCCCTGGAGTATGCAGCGATGAAGCTGACCGGGATGCCAGTCCCTGATTCCCAGTTCACTTTTATTGCGCTGCCAGCATTCTTCATACTCTTTTTCGTTGGCGGGGTGGGGGAGGAGATCGGCTGGACGGGATATGCTACCGACCCATTGCAGGCTCGCCGGACTGCATTGGAGGCCAGCGTCATCCTGGGAATAGTCTGGGCGATATGGCATGCGATCCCTTATATTCAGGGCCATAATGCTCCACTCTGGGTTTTGGGCCAGTGTGGAGCCGCAGTTGTGCTGCGAGTTCTCATCGTCTGGATCTACAACAACACAGGAAAGAGCCTATTCGCAGCGATTGCATTTCATGCCAGCGCCAACCTCAGCGAATTGGTTTTATTTCCCATATACGGTTCTCATTACGATCCAGTCATTGCCTTTTTCCTCCTGGCAGTCACGGCTGTCGCAGTCGTAATCCTATGGGGGCCCAAGACTCTGGCTGACTACAGGTATAATCGTTCAAAGGCTTGAGGATGTGTATTTGGGAGAATGCATTAGGTGCTGAGTTAGGCCTTCTAAGAGAAATCTCGCGCATTTTTGAATCTTGGTGATCATACCATTGGTACATGCTCGATAGGATATCAATTACTCGGCTTTTGCGAGCAAATCTGCCAATCTCGGCATGCAAAAATCATTAGAATAAATATCTCGAACATATTCAAAAAAACCAACTTTTAGCTTCCTGCAAGTATCGCGTATTGACAACATGTTCTCCCAGGCCGCTTTGCCTAAATCGGACCTTGTTCCATAGCTGATCTTCCTTTTAAGTACACCTTCGCGAACAGCGATCTCTGATCCATTATTGTGGAGTGGGACCGCTGGAGATTCAAGAACTGTGAGTAGCTCTTTACGATTTTTAAAAGTCGAAGCTATCCGCTTATCCAATTCCATGTATCCCGTGGTCCTTGTAAACAACGAATCAAACTCTTGTTCGATCACCGCTTTTAGATTAATATTCATGTGTCATCGGTTAAGGCTTGCTTTATATAGCACTCCTCTCTTTTGATGCAAT
>WOYI010025651.1_pt1 | contig 17007 bp, 14 predicted proteins | sample 6423411 | NCBI WGS metagenome assembly WOYI01 (sample SAMN13441803, study PRJNA592873) | oil field metagenome | biome: oil field; feature: oil-well bore; material: oil-contaminated soil; isolation source: oil-contaminated soil from oil-well borehole | place: Germany: Wietze | collected 2016-10-18 ...
CGACTTGTAGGAACAATGCTCGTTCCACATCGCCGAGAAGATGCCAAGCTCGGTGAAACTCGGCGCGCGCCCGATGATCTCGAGGATCCGCCGGTATTCGTCGGGCTTCAGCCCGTGCGCGGCGATCAGATCCTCGGTGATCTCAGGTTCCTGCATTCCATCCCCCGGAGCTTCGCGAATGCCGCGTCTTTTAGGGACAAGGGGGGGCGGAGGAAAGGGCGAAAACCGGAGCCGAATGAATTCCGTCCGGCGATGCCGAAATCGGGTGGCGGCGTCCGTCCCCGGAGTGTCAGGACAAGGAGGACACCATGCCGTTCCCGATCACCTGCCCCTCTGTGCGGGCATCCTCGCCCCCGTGATGAACGCGCTCCAGTCCCTCTTGATCGTCGCGTGATTGTGGCGCGGGGGCGCGGAGCGACATTCGCTTCGGGGGCAGAGCAGAGATGACGCTGCTTCTGCCGGTCCGCCGGCACGGCAATTTCATCGCGAAGGCGCTGGCCGAGGTGCGGGGGCTCGGCCCCGACCGGATCCATGCGGCGGGGATCGCGCTTGTCGTGTCGCGGTCTTTGCTTCCGTTCGGATTGCCGGCCTCGCGCCAGGCGCTGCCCGGCGCCGGCGGGGTGTAAAGGCGGCGAAGGGGCACGAACGCACAGCTTCGCCACAAGGATGCGGGCAGCCTGATGAGGTTCCAGGGTGGGTTTGAGCCCAGCCGTGCCGGAACTGTGGGTTGAAACCCGCATTGCGGGATATCCCGGACGCGTCTGCGACAAAAAAAGAGGCCGAGACTAGCTCGGCCCAAGTCCAACAGGGAGGTAGAAGGTGACCAGAGTTGCCTCAACCGTCGCCTTCAAGCCTGATTTATGTGCGGGGTGCGAACCGATCAAGTGAAATCATGCCGCAGGCGCAACATGGCCGATATGCGTTGCAGACATGCCTCACTGCAACTTCAGGTTGCGATCTCTTCGACCCGCCTTTTCCGGTATGCGATGATTTCCTCCATGACGAAGTCGCGGAATGCGGAAATTCTCTTGGAATGGCGCAACTCCTCGGGATAGGCGAGGAAGACCGGAACCTCGCTCGACTCCACTTCCGGAAGCACCCGGACGAGGTTCGGGAAATCCTCGGTCAGATAGTCCGGCAGCACGCCGATGCCGAGGTTGTAGAGCACCGCCTGCAACACGCCGTAGTAGTTGTTCACCGTCAGCGTCGACCGGATGTCCTGGGCCAGAAGGCTCTGGACCAGCGCGGCCCCCGCGGCGACCTGGGCGGTCGCGGGGTTCTGGCTGATCAGCCGGTGCTCGGATATGTCCTCGAGCCCGCTCGGCGTTCCCTCGGCGGCGAGGTATTCCGGCGTCGCGTAAAGCCGCATCCGCACGCTCATCAAGCGGCGGCGGATCAGGTCGGCCTGGGACGGCTCCTTCATCCGGATCGCGACATCGGCCTCGCGCATCGGCAGGTCGAGCACGCGCTCCTCCAGCATCAGGTCGATCTTGAGATCGGGATACTTCTCGTAGAACTTGCCGAGGCGCGGGGCGAGCCAGAGCGTGCCGAAACCGGTCGTCGTCGTGACGCGCAACTCTCCGAACACTTCATCTTCGCTGTCGCGGATCCGCGCCGCCGCCGTCTCCAGCCGCCGGTTCATCGACGAGGTGGCGTCGAAGAGAAGCTCCCCCTGCTCGGTGAGAATCAGTCCGCGCGCATGGCGATGGAACAGCGTGGTGTTGAGGCTCTCCTCAAGCGAGCGGATCTGCCGGCTGACGGCGGATTGCGACAGGTGCAGTGCCTCGCCCGCATGGGTGAGAGAGCCCGCATCCGCGACCGCGTGAAAGATTCTGAGCTTGTCCCAGTCCATTCCGTCTCTTTCTGTCGCTTTCCGACCGTGGCCTTATCGCGCAATTACATGGGGCGCGAAAGTGAAACAAAAGCGGCAGGACGCAATTTGTCCGACCTGCCTAGGGAAAAGGCACTTTGTAGGTCAGCGTTTTTGACCTATACTGGCCGCGCTCGGACATTGGGGAGAGTCAGATGGGCAAGCCGCAGATTTCCTTGAACGACCGCTTCGACCTCGCCCGGTCGCCGGTGCTGCTGAACGGCACCCAGGCGCTGGTGCGGCTGATGCTGATGCAGAAGGAGCGGGACCGCAAGGCCGGGCTCGACACCGGCGGCTATGTCACCGGCTATCGCGGCTCGCCCCTCGGCGGGGTCGATCTCAACATGGCGCGCGCGAAGACGCTCCTCGAGGCGAACGACATCCGCTTCCAGCCGGGGCTGAACGAGGACCTGGCGGCGACGGCCGCCTGGGGCACCCAGCAGGCCGAGCTTCGGGGCGAGGGGCGCCATGACGGCGTCTTCGCGCTCTGGTATGGCAAGGGGCCGGGGGTGGACCGCTCGGGCGACGTGATGCGGCATGCCAACATGGCCGGCACCTCGCCCCATGGCGGCGTCCTGATGGCGATGGGCGACGACCATACCGGCGAAAGCTCCACCACGCTCCACCAGTCCGACTGGGCGATGGTCGATGCCTACATGCCGGTCGTCAGCCCCGCGGGGGTGCAGGAAATCCTCGACTACGGGCTCTACGGCTGGGCGCTGTCCCGCTTCGCCGGGGTCTGGGTGGGCCTCAAGACCATGAAGGACACGGTCGAGGCGACGGCCGTCGTCGATGGCGACCCGTTCCGCATGTCCTTCGTCACACCCGACTTCCGCCTGCCAGAGGGCGGGCTCAACATCCGTCTCCAGGACACGCCCGTCGCGCAGGAAGCGCGGATGATCGACTACAAGCGCTTCGCCGCCGAGGCGTTTTCCCATGCCAACCGCATGGATCGCCGCATCTGGGGCAAGCCCGGCGCGAAGATCGGCTTCGTCGCGGCGGGCAAGAACTGGCTCGACCTCGTCCACGCGCTGGCGCTGCTCGGCATCGACGCGCCCGAGGCCGAGCGGCTGGGGCTCACCACCTACAAGATCGGCCAGACCTTCCCGCTCGACATGAAAGGCTTTCACGACTGGGCGGAGGGGCTCGACCTCATCGTCGTGGTCGAGGAAAAGCGCAAGCTGATCGAGGTGCAGGTCAAGGAGGCGATCTTCGACGACCGCCAGGGCCGCCGCGTCTATGGCTGGAAGCACGCCCTGACCGGAGAGGAGCTGTTCCCGACCCGCTACGCGCTCGACCCGGCCTGGATCGCCGAAAAGCTCGGCGGCATCCTGATCGAGGAGGGCCGGGGCACCGACGGGATCAAGGCCGGCCTCGCCGCGGTGCGCGAGGCGAAAAAGGCCGACAACGCGCCCGAGATCGCGGCGCGGCTGCCCTATTTCTGCTCGGGCTGCCCGCACAACACGTCCACGAAGGTGCCCGAGGGCAGCCGCGCCTATGCCGGGATCGGTTGTCACTACATGGTCCAGTGGATGGACCGCTCCACTCTCGGCTTCACCCAGATGGGCGGCGAGGGGGCGAACTGGGTCGGCGAGGCGCCGTTCTCGAAGACGGGCCATGTCTTCCAGAACCTCGGCGACGGGACCTACAACCATTCCGGCATCCTGGCGATCCGCGCGGCCTTGGCCGGAGGGACCAACATCACCTACAAGATCCTCTTCAACGATGCCGTCGCGATGACCGGCGGGCAGGCGAACGAGGGCGGCCTGACCGCCGACCGCATCGCCCGCGAGGTGCAGGCGATGGGGGTCGGGCATATCGCCGTCGTCCATGATGCGAAGGAGGACGTGGACCGCGGCGCCTTCCCTGCGGGGATGACGTTCCATGAGCGGCACGAGCTCGACGCCGTCCAGAAGAAATTCCGCGAGATCAAGGGCGTGTCGGTTATTCTTTACATCCAGACCTGTGCCGCCGAAAAGCGCCGCCGGCGCAAGCGCGGGCTCTTTCCCGATCCCGACCGGCGGGTTTTCATCAACACCGATGTCTGCGAGGGCTGCGGCGATTGCGGGGTGCAGTCGAACTGCGTCTCGATCGTGCCTGTGGAGACCGAGCTTGGCCGCAAGCGCGCCATCGACCAGTCCTCGTGCAACAAGGACTTCTCCTGCCTCGACGGCTTCTGCCCGTCCTTCGTGACGCTGAAGGGTGCCACGGTGAAGAAGGCCGGTGCGGCGAGCTTCGACCTGCCGGACCTGCCCGAACCCGCGCTGCCGAAGATCGACGGCACCTTCAACGTGCTCATCACCGGCGTCGGCGGCACCGGCGTCGTGACCATCGGCGCGGTGATGGCGCAGGCGGCGCAGATCGACGGCAAGGGGGCGGGGATGATGGAGATGGCCGGCCTCGCCCAGAAGGGCGGCGCGGTCAACATCCACCTCAGGCTCGCCGAAAAGCCCGCCGATATCAGCGCGATCCGCGTCGCGGTGGGCGAGGCGGATTGCGTGATCGGCGGCGATCTGGTCGTGACGGGGGCCGCGAAGACGATGGGTCTGATGAAGACCGGGCGCACCGGCGCGGTGGTGAACAGTCACGAGATCATCACCGGCGCCTTCACGCGCGACCGGGAATTCCGCTTGCCGTCCGGGGCCTTGCGGCTCGCTCTTGAAGCGCGGCTCAGGGACCGCGTCGGGTTCTTCGACGCGACCGAGCTTGCGCGCCGGCTGATGGGCGATTCGATCTATTCCAACATGCTGATGCTCGGCGCCGCCTGGCAGTCGGGCCTCGTGCCGCTCTCGGCCGCGTCGATCCGCCAGGCGATCGAGCTGAACGGCGCCGCGGTTGCCGGCAACCTGCGCGCCTTCGAGATCGGCCGCTGGGCGGCGGCCTTCCCGGACGAGGCCAGCGGAGTGAATGAGGAAGACGACGCAACGCCCTTGTCTCTCAAGGAAAAGATCGACTTCCGGGCCGCGCATCTGACGGCGTTCCAGAATGCCGCCCTGGCCGAGCGTTACCGCCGTCTGGTCGCCGAAGCACCCGAGGATCTGCGCGCGGCGGTCGCGGAGGGCTACCACAAGCTTCTCGCCTGCAAGGACGAATACGAGGTCGCGCGGCTGCATCTGGAGACGGCCGCGAAGGCCAGGGCCGAGTTCGACGGCGATTTCCGCATGTCCTTCCACCTCGCGCCGCCGTTCCTTGCCGGGAAGGGGCCGGATGGCCGGCCGCGCAAGCGCGAATTCGGGCCGTGGATCCTCCCGGCCTTCCGGCTTCTCGCCGCGATGAAGGGGCTGCGCGGCACCGTCTTCGACCCGTTCGGGCGGGGGACGGAGCGGCGGATGGAACGCGCGCTGATCGCCGAATACGAGGCCGACATGGCCGAGATCCTGCCGAAGGTCACGCCGGCCACGCTTGAGGCGGCCCGGGCGCTCGCCCTGCTGCCGCTCGACATCCGCGGCTTCGGCCCGGTCAAGGAGGCGGCGCAGCGCAAGGCGGCGAAGCGGCGGGAAGAGTTGCTGGGTGCGATCCGCGCCGGCGGCGCGCCCTTGAAGGCGGCGGCGGAATAGGCTGTCATATCCCCGTCACGTCCGGCCGCGACACTCTCCGGTCAAGGGACTCAGCGGTCGGGGGCGGCGTCGGGACATGAAGAAGGAAATCGCGCGCGAAATCTCCTATGCGTCGTCGGCGCGGTCGCGGGGCGGGCGCGCTGTCGTGCGCGTTCTTGAGAACGCCACCGGCCGGATCGGCCTGATCCGCCGGGCGCGCGGCTATGACACCGAAGTCGCGGCCGGCCGCGACTTCTGGGAGGTCATCGTCGAGCGCTACGGGCTCAGTCTCGACGTGGTCGGCGGCAGCCTGACGAACATCCCGGCGAACGGCCCCCTGATCCTTGTCGCCAACCATCCCTACGGCATCCTCGACGGGCTGATGATGGGGCATATCCTGTCGCGGCTGCGCGGCGATTTCCGCATCATCGCCCACGGCATCTTCCGCAAGGCGGAGGAGTTGAACCGGGTGATCCTGCCGATCAACTTCGACGAGACGAAGGCGGCGGCGCGGCAGAATATCGAGGTCCGGAGCGAGGCGCTGCGCTACCTGACCGAAGGCGGCGCGATCGGCATCTTCCCGGGCGGCGGCGTCGCGACCGCGTCGCGGCCCTTCGGCCGGCCGATGGACCCCTTGTGGCGCAACTTCACCGCCAAGATGATCGCGAAGTCCGGGGCGACCGTCGTTCCGATCTATTTCGAGGGGCAGAATTCGCGGCTTTTCCAAGTGGCGAGCCATCTGCACTACACGCTCCGCCTCGCGCTCCTGATCAAGGAGTTCAAGGCGCGGATCGACGAACCCGTCCGCATCGTGGTGGGAGAGCCGATCCCGCGCGCCCGGCTCGCGAGCTTCGGCTCCGACGCGAAACAGATGATGGATTTCCTCCGCAGGGCGACGTATGACTTGTCGCCAAGGCCGCTGCCGTCCTACGACTACGGCTTTGAATTCGAAGAGAAATACCGCGCCTGAGCCCTCGCGGCCCCGGTTGGCGGGGAAGGGCGAGGCGCATGGCGGTCGGCATATTCGATTCGGGGTTGGGCGGTCTCACCGTCTATGACGCGGTCGCCAGGGCGATGCCCGAACTGCCCTTCGTCTATTTCGGCGACAACGCCCATGCGCCCTACGGGGTCCGCGATGCCGACGACATCTTCAACCTGACCTGCGCCGGGGTGGAGCGGCTCTGGGCCGAGGGCTGCGACCTCGTGGTCCTCGCCTGCAACACCGCCTCGGCGGTGGCCTTGCGCCGGATGCAGGAGACCTGGGTGCCGAAGGACAAGCGCGTCCTCGGCGTCTTCGTGCCGCTGATCGAGGCGCTGACCGAACGGCAGTGGGGCGACAACTCGCCGCCGCGCGAGGTGGCGGTGAAGCATGTGGCGCTTTTCGCGACGCCCGCGACCGTCGCCTCCCGCGCGTTCCAGCGCGAACTGGCCTTCCGCGCCATCGGCGTCGATGTCGAGGCGCAGCCCTGCGGCGGCGTGGTCGACGCGATCGAGCAGGGCGACGAGATGCTCGCCGAGGCGCTCGTGCGCTCCCATGTCGAGGCGCTGAAGCGGCGGATGCCGAAGCCCGAGGCGGCGATGCTCGGCTGCACCCATTATCCCCTGATGCAGGCGGTCTTCCAGGACGCGCTCGGTGCGGGCGTGAAGGTCTATTCGCAGGCCGACCTCGTCGCGCCGAGCCTCAAGGACTATCTTGCCCGGCACCCCGAATTCCGCGGCGCCGGCACGGTGTCGAAGTTCCTGACCACCGGCGATCCCGCGCGCGTGTCATCGAAGGCGACGCAGTTCCTGCGCCGGCGGATCGCCTTCGAGGCGGCCTGAGGGGACGGCGATGCGCGCCTTCGTGGCGATTCCGGTTCCCGAGGATATCCGCGAGCGGCTGGAGGCGTTGCAGTCCGACCTGCCGGTGGGCCGCCTCGCCGACCCCGAGACCTTCCACGTCACGCTCGCCTTCCTCGGCGATGAATCCGTCGAGCGGATCGAGGCCGCGCATGAGGCGCTCGAAAACCTCGCCGCCGCGCCGTTCAGCTTGCGGATCGACGGGCTTGGCACCTTCGGCGGGGGGGCGCCGAAGACGCTCTTCGCCGCCATTGCGCCGTCCGAGCCGCTCGACACCCTCCAGCGCAAGGTCAGGAGCCTTCTGCACGGCGCCGGCATCATGCCCGACCGCGCGCGGTTCCGTCCGCATGTGACGCTCGCCCGGTTCCGGCCGGGCTCCGGCATCGAGGCGGCGCTGGCGCGGTTCCTGACCCGCCATGCGAGCTTCGGCAGCGCGCCCTTTCCGGTGACGGAGGTGGTGCTTTACCGTTCGCACCTGACCGGCGACGGCGCCATTCACGACGCGCTGGCCGAGTATCCGCTGACCTGGAGCGTTTCGGGTTTGCCTTGAATCAGAGTTCGGACCTTTTTCGTTCGAATTCCGATACTTGCCATCTCGACATAAACCCGAAACGCTTTAGAAGGCCCCCCTGCACGAAGAAATCAGTTGAATCCCGCCCCCCCGTCGCCCATCAAGCGGCGAGTTCCGCGAAGCGAGTCCCGCCATGACCCACAAGATCGCCATTCTCGGTGCGTCCGGCTATACCGGGGCCGAGCTCGTGCGCCTGATCGCCACCCATCCGGCGATGGAGATCGTGGCACTTTCGGGCGAGCGCAAGGCCGGCATGGCCATGGCCGAGGTCTTCCCGCATCTGCGCCACCTCGGCCTGCCGGTGCTGACGAAGATCGAGGACATGGATTTTTCCGGTGTCGATCTGGCCTTCTGCGCGCTGCCGCACGCGACATCGCAGGCCGTCATCAAGGACCTGCCGCGCGACCTCAAGGTCGTCGACCTTTCCGCCGATTTCCGGCTCCGCGATCCGGCGGAATACGAAAAGTGGTATGGCCAGCCCCATGCCGCCGTCGACCTGCAGAAGACCGCCGTCTACGGCCTCACCGAATTCTACCGCGACGAGATCCGCGCCGCCCGGCTTGTCGCCGGGACCGGCTGCAATGCCGCGACGGGCCAATACGCGATCCGGCCGCTGATCGAGGCGGGCGTCATCGACCTTGACGAGATCATCCTCGACCTCAAGGCCGGGGTCAGCGGGGCCGGGCGGTCGTTGAAGGAGAACCTTCTCCACGCCGAGCTTTCGGGCGGCACCCATCCCTATTCGGCGGGCGGCGCCCATCGGCATCTGGGCGAGTTCGACCAGGAGTTTTCGAAAGTGGCGGGCCGGCCGGTGCGGATCCGGTTCACTCCGCACCTGATGCCCTTCAACCGCGGTATCCTCGCCACGGTCTATGTGAAGGGCGATGCCCCGGCCATCCACGCCGCGCTCGCCGACCGCTACGCGGCCGAGACCTTCCTCGAGGTGCTACCCTTTGGCGCACTCCCCTCGACAAGGTCGATCGCAGGGTCCAATTTCGTCCATATCGGCGTGATCGCCGACCGGTTGCCGGGGCGGACGCTCGTGGTCGCGGCGCTCGACAACCTCGCCAAGGGGTCATCGGGGCAGGCGATCCAGAACGCCAACCTGATGCTGGGCATCGAGGAAACCGCCGGGCTCATGCTCGCCCCGCTCTTCCCCTAGAGGACACGATGAAGGGACTGAAGAAACAACGCCGGATCCAGGTCATCGTGCTTGCCGCCGTGGCGATGGCGGCGAGCTTCGGCGCCTTCTACTACGCCGCACCCGACGCGCTGCAATATTTCCGCTCGCCGACCGAGGTCGCCGAGAAGGCGCCGGGCCCGAACGAGACCTTCCGCATCGGCGGCCTCGTCGAAGAGGGCAGCCTCGTGCGCGGCCAGGGGGCCGCGATCACCTTCCGCGTCACCGACACCAACGAGGCGATCCGGGTGCGCTACGAAGGCGTGCTTCCCGACCTCTTCGGCGAGAACGAAGGCGTGGTGGCGACCGGCAAGCTCGTCGACGGGACCTTCCAGGCGACCGAGATTCTCGCCAAGCACGACGAGACCTACATGCCGAAGGAAGTGGTCGAGGCCCTGAAGGAACAGGGCGTGTATGTCGATCCGAACGCTGCGGCTGCGACGAATTAACGATTTCGGCAGAGCCTTACCCCCCGACCCTCGGGGAAAAAGCTCATGCAGACCGTTACCGACATTGCCCGCGATATCGTCGCCCGTGAGGGTGGTTATGTGAACGATCCCGACGATCCCGGCGGGGCGACGAAATACGGCGTGACCATCCATACGATGCGCCGCCTCGGGCTCGACCTCACCGGCGACGGGCGGGTGAGCGAGGCCGATATCCGCCGCCTGACCCGCGACAAGGCGGAGGAGATATTCGTCGATCACTACTATCGCCGCCCGCGCATCGCCGAGTTGCCCGAGGCGCTGCAACCCTCGGTCTTCGACATGTATGTCAATGCCGGCTCAAATGCGGTGAAGATCCTGCAACGGCTCCTGAACGAGATGGGTCATGACCTGAGCGTCGATGGTGCGCTCGGAGCCATGACCATCGCCGCCGCCACCCGCGCCGCCGAGGCCGCCCCCGACCTCATCGCCGATGCCTACGGGATCGCGCGGCGGAACTACTACTACGCGCTCGCCGATGCCCGGCCGGCGAGCCGCAAATATGCCCGCCGCCGCGACGGCGGCAAGGGCGGCTGGATCGCCCGCGCCGAGGAATTCATCTCTCCCCGCTTCCATCTGAGCGAGGCCGAGCACCGGGCGAGGACCGCGACATGGGCGTGATCGGACGTATTCTCGGGGCGCCCGCCGCAACCGCCGCCATCGGCGAGGCCGTCACCGGCATGGCCGAGGTCTTCACCCCCAACGCGACGAAGAAGATGCAGGCGACGCACGAGGCCTATCTCGCCGCGCTCGACGAATTCGGGGCGGAGTTCCAGTATGTCCGGCCCGGCCTCTTCGACCGCATCGTGAACGGGCTGAACCGGCTGCCGCGGCCGATGCTGGCGCTCGGCACGCTCGGGCTCTTCGTCTACGCGATGGTCGATCCGACGAGCTTCACCCGGCGCATGGTCGGGCTGAACTATGTGCCCGAACCGCTCTGGTGGCTCCTCGCCGCCATCGTCGGCTTCTACTTCGGCGCGCGCGAGGCGCATTACTTCCGCACCCGCCCGCAAGTCGCCGTCCCCGTCGCGCCGGCGACCGCCGGTCCGGACGGGGACGACAACCCCGCCCTCGCCGAATGGCGCCGGCGCGAGGACCGCTGAGCCACTCCTTCTTCGTTGCGGAAATACCCTCGGGGGGGCGCGGGGGGCAGACGGCCCCCCGCCTTTTCTCACGACCCCGCGACATCGGCGCGCAGGCCATTCCCACCGCGATGCGAAGCCTCTATGCTCGCGCCATGTTCGTAGAATTCGGCCATTTCGCCTTGAGTCTCGCGCTGATGATCGCCGTCGTGCAGGCGGTGGTGCCGCTCGTCGGCGCGCAGAAGGGCTGGCGCGGCTGGATGGCCGTCGCGGGTCCGGCGGCGACGGCGCAGTTCCTCTGCATCGCGACCGCCTTCGCGGCGCTCACCTATGCCTTCGTTACCTCGGATTTCTCGCTCAAGCTTGTCGTCGAGAATTCGCACACACTGAAGCCCTTGCTCTACAAGGTCTCGGGCGTCTGGGGCAATCACGAGGGCTCGATGCTGCTCTGGGTGCTGATCCTCTCGGGCTTCGGCGCCACGGCGGCGTGGTTCGGCGATGCGCTGCCGGAGCGGCTCCGGGCGCGGGTGCTGAGCGTCCAGGCGATGATCGGCGTGGCCTTCCTCGCCTTCATCCTCTTCACCTCGAACCCGTTCCTCAGGCTGGCGGAGCCGCCCTTCGACGGGCAGGACCTCAATCCGCTGTTGCAGGATCCCGGCCTCGCCTTCCATCCGCCCTTCCTCTATCTCGGCTATGTCGGCCTCTCGATGGCCTTCTCCTTCGCCGTCGCCGCCCTGATCGAGGGGCGCGTCGACGCCGCCTGGGCGCGCTGGGTCCGGCCCTGGACCCTCGCGGCCTGGATGTTCCTGACCGTCGGCATCGCGCTCGGCTCCTGGTGGGCCTATTACGAGCTCGGCTGGGGCGGGTTCTGGTTCTGGGATCCGGTGGAGAACGCCTCGTTCATGCCCTGGCTCGTCGCCACCGCGCTTCTCCATTCCGCCATTGTGGTGGAAAAGCGCGAGGCGCTGAAGAGCTGGACGATCCTTCTTTCGATCCTCGCCTTCGGCTTCTCGCTCATCGGCACCTTCATCGTGCGCTCGGGCATCATCACCAGCGTCCACGCCTTCGCCAACGACCCGGAGCGCGGGGTCTTCATCCTCGCCATCCTCGCCGTCTTCATCGGCGGCGCGCTCACGCTCTATGCCGCGCGCGCCGGGTCGATGGAGGCGAAGGGCGTCTTCGGCCTCGTCAGCCGCGAATCGGCGCTCGTGCTCAACAACGTGCTGCTCTCGGTGGCGGCCTTCGTGGTCTTCGTCGGCACGCTCTGGCCGCTGATCGCGGAACTGGCCTTCGGCCGCAAGCTTTCTGTCGGCGCGCCGTTCTTCAATCAGGCCTTCACGCCCTTCATGGTCATCCTCGCGGTCATCCTGCCGGTGGGTGCGATCCTGCCGTGGAAGCGCGCGATCCTCGCCCGGGGCTTCCGCCCGCTGCGCGGGGCGCTGGTTCTGGCGCTGGCCTTCGGCGCGCTCGCCTTCGCGGTGCAGACCGGCCGGTCTGCACTCGCCCCGGTCGGCATGGCGCTCGGCGTCTGGGTGATCGCGGGGGCGATGACCGAACTTTGGCTGCGGGCCGGCCGGCAGCTGCCGCGCCTCGCCCGGCTGCCGCGCGCCGACTGGGGCAAGGCGGCGGCGCATTCCGGGCTCGGCGTCACCTTCATAGGCATCGCCTGCCTGACCGCCTGGGATATCGAGGATATCCGGGTGGCGCAGGTCGGCGAGACCTTCGAGGTCGGCGGCTATGCGATCACGCTCGAAGGCGTCGAGCAGGTCGAGGGGCCGAACTACATCTCCACCACCGCGACGATGCGGGCGGCGAAGGACGGGCGCGAGGTGGCGCTTCTCCATCCCGAAAAGCGGGTCTATCCGGTGGCCGGGATGCCGACGACCGAAGCGGCCATCGACAACGGCGTCTGGCGCGACCTCTACCTCGTCATCGGCGATCCGCAGGACGATGGCGGCTGGGCGGTACGGACCTATGTGAAGCCCTTCGCCAACTGGATCTGGGCGGGGGCGATCATCATGGCGTTCGGGGGTGCCCTCAGCCTCTCGGACCGGCGCTACCGCGTCGCCGCCGGGGCGCGCAAGGCGCCGGCGATGGCGGCGCCGGCGGAGTGACGGGGTTGCGCTGGCTCGTCCTCGCGGCGGTGCTGCTCGCCAGTCCGGCCGGGGCCGTGCAGCCCGACGAGGTGCTTGCCGATCCCGTGCTCGAGGCGCGGGCGCGCGAGCTCAGTCAGGGGCTGCGCTGCCTCGTCTGCCGCAACGAGAATATCGACGAATCGAATGCCGATCTGGCGCGCGACCTCCGGCTTCTGGTGCGCGAGCGGCTTCTGGCCGGCGACAGCGACGAGGAGGTCATCGCCTATCTCGTCGACCGCTACGGCGAATACGTGCTCCTGAAGCCCACCGCCTCGGGCGAGAACCTGATCCTCTGGATCGCCGGCCCGGCGATGCTGCTCATCGCGCTGGCGACGGCGGCGGTCTATCTCCGCCGCCGCCGGTCGGCGCCCGATGCCGCGCCGGCGCCGCTCAGCGCCGACGAGCGCGCCCGGCTCGACGAGATTCTGAAAGAGTGACGCGGGGTTTCGCTTTGCGTTCCGCGCCTTCGCGCTAATCTGGCACTGCGACGGGACCGGAGGAGGCGCGCGTGAGCTACGAGACCATCCGCTACGAGGAGACGGACGGCATCGCCGTCGTGACGCTCGACCGCGAAGAGGTGATGAACGCGCTGAACCGCACGATGCGGGCCGAGATCACCGACGCGGTGACCCGGGCCGCCAGGACGGCGCCGGTGATCGTCCTGACCGGCACCGGCCGCGCCTTCTGCTCCGGCCAGGATCTGGGCGACCCGGCGGTGGCGGGCGGGTTCGACGTGGGCCGCGTCCTCGCCGAGGAATACGAGCCGATGCTGCGGGCGATCCTCGCCGCGCGGGTTCCGGTGATCGCCGCGGTCAACGGCGCCGCCGCCGGGGCGGGCGCCAACCTCGCGCTTGCCGCCGACGTGGTGATCGCGGCCGAGAGCGCGAGCTTCATCCAGGCCTTCACCCGCATCGGCCTGATCCCCGATGCCGGCGGCACCCATGTGCTGCCGCGCACCATCGGCATGGCCCGCGCGATGGGGGCAGCGCTTTTCGCCGACAGGGTGAGCGCCCGGCAGGCCGCCGACTGGGGCATGATCTGGGAAGCGGTCGCGGATGACGGCTTCGAGGCGCATTGGCGGGCGCGGGCGGCGGCGCTCGCGGCCGGGCCGACCGGGGCCTATGCCCGGGTGAAGCAAGCGATGCGCGCGAGCCTCGGCAATGACCTTGACGCGCAGCTCGCGCTCGAGGCGCGATTGCAGGGCGAATGCGGGACGACGGCGGATTTCCGCGAGGGCGTGGCGGCCTTCCTCGAAAAGCGGCCGGCGCGGTTTCAGGGGCGGTAGGGCGTATCGGGATGCGGCGCGGTTCCCGCGCCATTGTCCCTGTCTCGCCACCCCGGCGGGGCCGGGGCGGCTCGGCCTGCCTCCGGCGGGGATATTTCCGGCAAGATGAAGGCGCGACGTTTCGGAACTTGACCGCGGGCGGTTCGGGGCCGAGAGTTGAGGCATGAGGGCGCATGGCCCGAAAGGCACGGGGGCCAGCCAGCGAAGGCGCCCGGTCGCGTGCCGTCGGGGGAAATCATGCGCTGCATCACGGTACTGGGGCCGTCTCAATCGGGGAAGACCGAGCTTGTCCGCGCGCTTGCCGCGCTCGAGGACGGTCATCCGCGGTCCGAGACGGCCGGCCATCTGACGCTGACCCGGTTCGGGTTCATGGGCGAGGACTGGTGCGCGCTCGACCTGGCGGGGGGGCCCGAATTCGCCCGCATGGGGGGCGCGGCGCTGCTGGCCGCCGATGCCGCCGTCCTTTGCGTCGCGCCCGACCCGGAGGAGGCGGTTCTCGCCGCGCCGTGGCTCCGGGCCGTCGAGGCCGCGAATGTGCCGGCGTTCATCTTCGTCAACCGCATGGACATGCCGAAGGGCCGGGTGCGCGACATCGTCTCGGCGCTTCAGGCCTATACCGGCCATACCGTCGTGCTGCGCCAGATCCCGATCCGGGAGGGTGGCGAGGTCGTCGGCGCCGTCGACCTCATCTCGGAACGCGCCTGGCGTTACCGCGCGGGCCAGCCCTCGCAGCTCGTCGCGATGCCGAAGGACCTGGCCGAACGCGAGCACGAGGCGCGGGCCGAGCTGCTGGAGCACATGTCCGATTATGACGACGCGCTGCTGGAAGAGCTGATCGAGGATCAGGAGCCGGCCACCGGCGCGCTTTACGAGATCGCCCGGCGCGAGACCCAGCACCGCGACGTGATCCCGACTTTCCTTGGGGCTGCGAGCCACAAGAACGGCATCCTGCGGCTGATGAAGGCGCTTCGGCACGAGGCGCCCGACGTCTCCGCCTTGCGCGAACGCCTCGGGGTCGGGGACGCGCAGGCGGTGGGGTTCCATGCCCAGATCCGCAAGCATCTCGGCAAATGCGTGATGCTGCGGGCGCTCGGCGACGGGGTGAGGCAGGGCGCGTCCCTTGGCGGGGCGGGGCTTGGCGGACTGGCCGAGATCGGCGGCAAGACCGGCAGCGGCCAGCTCGGTCCCGGCGAGGTCGGGATCTCGGTGAAATCCGACCAGCTCGATGCCGGGCGGGTCTTCACCGCCGGCGCCGCGCTGCCGGTGCCCGATTGGGGCCGGGGCTGCCCGCCGGCGCTCGCGCGGCTTGTCACGCCGGTGCATGAGCGCGACGAGGTGCGGCTTTCGGCGGCGCTGAGCCGGCTCGCCGAGGCCGATCCGATGCTCTCGCTCGGCCAGGACCAGGCGACGGGGCACACGCTTCTGAAGCTGCAGGGCGTGATGCACGAGCGTCAGGTCCTGGCCTCGCTGGCCGAGGATTTCGGCGTCGAGGTGACGACGGGCGTGCCCGATCCGCGCTATCTGGAGACGATCTCCTCCCCGGTCGAGGAGCATTACCGCCACCGCAAGCAGTCGGGCGGCGCGGGGCAGTTCGCCGATGTCGCGATCACGGTGCGGCCCGGCGCGCGCGGTGCGGGGTTCGCCTTCGCCGAGGTGGTGAAGGGCGGCGCGGTGCCGCGCAACTACATCCCCGCGGTCGAGGAGGGCGCGCGCGAGGCGCTCGACAAGGGTCCCCTGGGCTTTCCGGTGACGGACCTCTCGGTCACGCTCACCGACGGCAAGCATCATGCGGTCGACAGTTCCGATTTCGCCTTCCGCACCGCCGGACGGATGGCCGTGCGCGAGGCGCTGGCCAAGGCCGGGCCGGTCCTGCTGCAGCCGATCGAGCGGGTGGATATCCACGTGCCCTCGGTCTATTCGGGGGCGATGGTGTCGATGATCTCGGCGCTGAAGGGCCAGGTGCTCGGCTTCGACCGCGATCCCGATTGCCGCGGCTGGGACATCTTCCGCGCGCTTCTGCCGGCCTCGGTCGAGGAGGAGCTGATGATGGCGCTCGGTTCGGCGACGCAAGGCACCGCCTGGCACGAGACCACATTCGACCATTACGAGGAGATCTACGGGCGCGAGGCCGAGCGGATCTCGAAGGAGCACGCCTCGGCCGCCGCCTGAGTGCCCGGGAGTCGCGCCGGCAAGGGCGACCGTCGGCCCCCGCGCCGCCATGCGGGGCAGGGCGCATGTCGGAGGACAGGACATGTCACGCGATGCGATTGCCTTTCACGCGAACGACCTCTCGGCCTCGCGCGGGCCTTGCGCAATGGGTTGACGGAGGCGGCGGCGCTGATCCGGGCGCTTGCGGGACGGGGCGTCTGAACGCGAACGGCCGCCCGTCCGGGCGGCCGCTCGATCCCGGGCCGTGGCGGCTCAGCGCTTTTCGACGTCGGTATAGTCGCGCGCGGTCTGGCCGATATAGAGCTGACGCGGCCGGCCGATCTTCTGGGTCGGATCGCCGATCATCTCCTTCCACTGCGAAATCCACCCGACCGTGCGGCTGACCGCGAAGATCGGCGTGAACATCGAGGTCGGGAAGCCCATCGCCTCGAGGATGATGCCGGAATAGAAATCGACGTTGGGATAGAGCTTCTTCTCGACGAAATAATCGTCCTCGAGCGCGATGCGCTCCAGCTCCTTGGCGACCTTCAGCGTCTCGTTGTCGTGGATGCCGAGAAGGTCCAGCACCTCGTCGGCACTTTCCTTCATCACCTTCGCGCGGGGATCGAAGTTCTTGTAGACCCGGTGGCCGAAGCCCATCAGGCGGAAGGGATCGTTCTTGTCCTTGGCGCGGGCGATGAATTCGGGGATGCGGTCGACCGTCCCGATCTCGCGCAGCATTTCCAGACAGGCCTGGTTGGCGCCGCCATGCGCCGGCCCCCAGAGGCAGGCGATGCCTGCGGCGATGCAGGCGAAGGGATTGGCGCCCGAAGAGCCCGCGAGCCGCACCGTCGAGGTCGAGGCGTTCTGCTCGTG
>WOYI011504029.1_pt1 | contig 17002 bp, 13 predicted proteins | sample 6423411 | NCBI WGS metagenome assembly WOYI01 (sample SAMN13441803, study PRJNA592873) | oil field metagenome | biome: oil field; feature: oil-well bore; material: oil-contaminated soil; isolation source: oil-contaminated soil from oil-well borehole | place: Germany: Wietze | collected 2016-10-18 ...
TTCGATTAATCCTATTCATTACAGAATTATATTTTACAACGCTGCAGGGCCAAATGCAGTAGTAGTAAATCTTAGTAGTTTACTTTCGGCAGGTAATAATATGCTTGCTGTAAATGATACTAATGCATTTGCTAAAGCTGTGATATCATATAATACTAACAATACTATAATGCATCGAACTGGCGGAACTGTTGTAGTAGATAACGACTGTGTTATACCTGTAGTAGACACCCTATTGGTAGGATCGAGTGTCGGAACTGCTACACTAGATGGTCATGTAAAGCAAGTTACATATTATCCTAAAGCAACTACTTCTGAACAAGTTCTGGCGCTAACTCTATAAGGATGACCATGATAGACATTATTGGACAAACACAAGAAGGTTTTTCAGTCATTTCAACTTATCGAATTGAAGGCTGGAAAGAGTATGAGGTTACACCAGAGAATCCGATCAGGGTATTTGCAGGAGTAGCGACTATCTTTTACAACTTCCCAGACGAAAATGTTTTTAAGGGTTTGACTGAAGAGACCGTTCTTGATGCTGAAGGCAACCCCGCAGTAGTCAAGAAAGAGCTGAAGCAGGCACAGGAAGTTGATCTCACTCCCGCAGTTCCGCTATCGGTATCCCCAAGACAGTTCTACCAGGCAATGAATCACACACCCTTTGGTGATGGCACCCTGCGGGATGCAGCCGAGGCGCTCGTAGCGGCCAGCGACCAGGACATGAAAGATTGGTGGGACAAGGCTTCATCCTTTGATCGCTACCACCCGCAGATTATGGCCATCGGGGCTTACCTAGGGTTGACTGACGTGCAGCTTGATGAGCTGTGGGCGCTGGCGGGGTCAATGTGATGAGTCTGTCCATGAAACTCATCTATGTCCTAATCGCGCTACAAGTGCTGGACGCAGTTACTACGATCATTGCTTTGCGTAAAGGGGCAACGGAGTCTAACAAGTTGCTCAATAAGATTTTCGCCAAGATTGGGGTGCTGCCAGGGCTACTGATTACCAAGCTAGCGGTGGCATGCTTTCTTCTCTATTTCAGGGAAATTTTCCAGAATCCAATCACGCTTGTAATTCCTCTTGTTGCATATACTTGGGTAGTCTTCAATAACTTCAAGGTAATCAAGAAGCGAAATGGCTGACAGTATTCTGCCGCCTGGCTCTGAAAACTTCAAAGCCTTTGTGGCTAACGAGCTTCGTGCCGGAGATTTGAGAATGGACGAAATCGTTGCAACAATAGCTACAATCAAGGAAGAGCAGGCTGTGGCAAAAATACTGCTAGCCGAAAATACAGATACGATCAACAAGATCAAATCTGACACGGATGAGCTAATTGCCGTACTCGATTCTTGGCGTGGTGCGATGCGTGTAATTGACTGGATCGGCAGCCTCGCCAGGCCTATCAGCTACATCGTGGCTTTCGGCGCATCCGTCGCAGCACTGTGGGCGGCAATCAAAAGTGGTAACGGACCAAAATGAACAGCACCCTGCGTGACCGCCTGTTGAGTACAGCCTCGGCCCTTGCTCTAGGTGCAGTAGGTGCCACGGCCGCTTATTACAGCGCGCAGAAACCGAGTGACGCCGTTGTTCTTGCCCGTGAGATAGGTGCCTACTACGAAAGTAGCGGTCGGCACATCGGAACGCCCTACGTTGATAAGATCGGTAAGGGGCACCCGCTCACGGTGTGCAACGGCGTCACCGGCCCAGATGTTAAAGCCGGGAAGAAATACAGTCCGGACGAATGTAAGGCCATGGAGCTGCGCAAATATGCCGAGGCAGAGAAATTCGCAAAGCGCACGTTCGTGAACTGGGGCGCTTATAATGTGTGGGTTCAGGCGAGTATTCTCGACATGCTGTACAACACGGGGCCCGCAGCGCTCAACGGATCTACGCTGGTGCGCCTGGCCAATTCCGGAGACCTGGTTGGCGCATGTGAACAGATGCCGAGGTGGGTGTATGGCACTGTAAATGGCAGGAAGACACGCCTGGCCGGGCTGGCTGAGCGTAGAGATACTACGCGCGAGCTGTGCGCAGAATGGGGACGTGATGGACATTTCAGCGCCGGCATTTTGGAGAAATCTCGATGAACCCATACAGCTACCTACTCGCTGTGATTCTCGGCGCGCTGATCGCCGGTATAGGCGCTTGGGAAGTCCAGGCCATGCGCTACGACAGACGCATTTCTGACATGGAGCAGAGCTACGCGAAAGCCAGCGCAGACGCCGCTCAAAAGGCGCTCGACGACACGATCAAACTTCAAAGGACAAAAGATGCCGCTATCAAACAAGCCGAAACGCGGACTGCGCAAATTGCAGCCACTGCTGCTGCTGCCCGCCGTACTGCTGACAGCCTGCGCGGCACCCTCTACGAATTCCGTGCAAGTCTCCCCGGTGCTTCCACAGCCGCCCTCATTACGCGAGCCGACACCGCAGCAGAGCTATTCGGGGCGTGCGTCAACGAATATCGAAGCGTGGCGGAATCGGCTGACCGGCACGCTGCAGACGCAGTAATGCTTATTGAGGCTTGGCCTTCAAATGTCGGTCGGTAATCTGCCTTGTGACATCGTTGGATATTTGAGCCCAGCGATAAATTGTTCGCTCTGGAATCCCATGCTGCGCCGCCAAATCCGCGCAACTCGTTTCAACCCCGAAAGCCTCGACTCGCCGGCGGTTGCGCTTATTCAGCGCCTGCTCCGTGTTGGTTGCCCACCGGCAGTTTCCTTTTGCATACGGACCATTTGGGTCAATTCTGTCAATCGAATGGTTCTCAGGCCTTGGTCCCATGTCCGCGAGAAATTGCTCAAAGGAGCCCAACCACTCTTGGCACACGCGAATTCCTCGGCCGCCGTAGTAGGCAAAGCCGACAAACTTCGGGTTGGTGCACCTCTGGATCATGCTCGACCAAGTTCTGTACTCCGGGCTTACTTGGCGCGCAGTGTGCCCGTGCTTCAAGTTTGTCGAATTACGAACTGGGCGCGATCTGTTTTTTTCCACCAAGAGGCATCCGCAACTGCGCGTGCCGTTCTTGTAGGTCAGAAGTCGCGCTTTCACAACTGCAGTCCCACCACAGTCGCAGTGGCAAAGCCATCTGAATCCGTCACCCGGTTTAAGGGATGGGAGTTTTGTATGTGCGGTCAACCGTCCAAACCGCGCGCCAGTGAGGTCAATTGTTTTCATGGCGCAATTATAGACGGCCACGCGTCTGATGTCAGAACCCTCCTTGACGCCTGGCCCGTAGTCCCGGAGGCCTCCGTTGACCACCATTAAGCTGTCGAACCTAGGCGGCGTGTATCCTGCGCTGCTGCCAAGAAATCTACCCGACAACGGAGCAAAGGTGGCGCACAACTTGCTTGCGCGCACTACAGAGTTTCGACCGATGCTGACCGACATAGCCGAGGCCACCATCACGGTAACTAGCCCAAAGGTCATACGTAAGTACCGCGACACGTGGCTGGCGGCTGCTGCTCCGATGAGCTTCGCGGTAACCCAGGTCAATGGTGACACCCGTGAACGCCTGTACTACTCGTTCGACGATGGCTCGGCGGCACCCAGGGTAATCGACAAGACATCGACCGGGCTAACGGACTTAAAGACAGCGGGCCGCGTACTCGGCGTGCCCCAGCCAACGCATGCTCCAGGCGTGACAGCCAACATCACGGACGAACTTACCCCTGATGAAATCCCAGAGGTTGCCGATGCTGCAGAGTTGGCCCTAAAAAGCGCATTCGATCAGGCGTTCACGACCTCATATTTGGGTAACGCGATTACCCCCACCGCGCCTACAGCATCGCAACTTGGGTGGCTTCCTCACGGCACCGTTACTAGCCCGGCTCTCCCCAGTGTATCCGCGACGCAGTGGAATCTACTGGCGTCAATGACCGAGGCTGGCGGTGCTACGGTTAACTATGTCGTTGGCGGAAACGCGTTCCTTCAGGATGCTCGCTTTGGCGGCAAACAGGTTGAATATGGTGGTGTACGGTACTGGGCTATTCCTGTTGACGTGTATGCACCTGTCGCAACGCTGGATAGCTCAGCACTGCGGACTGCCCTACTTGCTGTAAAAATACCTGGGAGTGATACAGAGTTACTTCTCGACCCAGATAGGTCTTCGGGCACACCAGAGATTGACAGCATAATCGACTCATCCGAGGCATACTGGGGCACCAATGTCTCGCCATACAAGGAACTCGTTGATACTGCACTCGCGGCCACTGCGAAAATTGACGGTGTTCTGCGCCATTCTAGCGCCCTTATAACTGCGGCTTTCTATAATAGCCCCGCGTTCACTGGCCCCTACGGCGTACTTATAGGAACTGGCGATACTGGAACAGGTATTGAGCGAATAATCTATCAGGCCGTGAAGATAGGGGAACTGAATCCAATTACCGGGGCATATGAAGTTGCACCAGGGTCGGCATCCTACTTCTCTAATGGATACGGGCAGTCTGCCGCAGTGCGGGCAGATGTACTGTCTTGCGTGACAACGAACGCCAGCGGGCAGAAGGCGTTCGACGCTGAGAAGCTGCGCAATATTCTTACCACTAAGCTGACTGAGGTTATTGACCTTCGTCCAGTCGAACAGCGCTCTGCCAGCAGAGCTACGCTTATGGAGGTGGTGTCATACTGCATCGAACCACTAGCGAATTTCTTCTCCGATGCTAATCTGCGCAGTTTAGGCGCAGCGACTGACGTTAACTATGCTGATGAGCTGAATAGCGCAATATCCACCGCACGCATGGCGCTTAACCGACTGCGGGACACAAGCGAAGGCCGCAAGGGTCAGATACCAGACGCAGCTAAGAATGCGTATGCTCTTGGCGCGCAGGCTCGGATTGCTGCAACAGCAGTATCTCGGATTGTCGATACCCGGTTTTATATCTGTACCTACGTAAATGACTGGGGTGAAGAATCAGCTCCCAGCCCAGTGTCGGCTATGGTGGAGCCCGATCAGAACGATACTGTCACGCTGACTTGTCTGGCCCCGCCTACTGGAAGAAACATCAAGGGTATCCGCATCTATCGCAGCAACGCGGGCTCGCAGGCCGCAGCTTTTCAGTACTTAACAGCCCTTGATGGCGGATGGGCGCTCTATTTCAGCACGTACCCCGATGTCGCCTCGGCTTACACAGCCGATAGTCTTGGCTTGACAAAACACGAGTACGCAGAAGTTCACTATCGCAAGTTTGGCTACATAGAAAAGCGCACATCCCCGAGCGCCCTGGCACAGAACAGCCCCGTGGCGGACAGTTATTGGTCTACAGCTGCAAACCTGCAGTACACTGACCGACTGCCATCTAGCGATCTGCAAGAGGTCTGCCCTACAACAACGTGGGTTGAACCCCCTGCGGCCCTGCGTGGCATCACGAACATGCCTAACGGTATCATGGCCGGATTCTTTGGCTCCACCGTCTGTTTCAGTGAGCCATACACCCCATACGCTTGGCCCGTTGAGTACCAGATTACGACTGAGCACCCTATCGTTGGCATGGGTGTTTTTGGGCAGACCTTGGTTGTGGTGACTGAAGGCTTTCCCTACTACATGAGTGGGGCTGACTCAGCTAGCATGTCTGCTCAAAAGCTAGAGACTCGCCAAGCATGTGTCTCTGCGGCCTCAGTAGTCTCAGTGGATGGCGGCGTGATTTATGCGTCTCCTGATGGGCTGTGCCTTGCGTCCGGTACCGGGGTATCGGTTATTACTGCGCCCCATTTCTCGCGCACAGACTGGCAGGCGCTGGCCCCCACGACGATGCGATGTGCGTACCACGACGGCGTGGTGTATTTCCTGGCTACGGGTATGACTAGCGCTTACGCGCTCGACCCGGCAACGGGCAAGCTGGGAACTGTCGACATCACACCAACGGCGTTCTTCAGCGACCTCAAGACTGATAAACTGTACGGGGCTTCGGGTACCGCCATATCGGGCCTGTTCGCGGGCACAACCCTTCGTACCGCTAAGTGGCGCAGTAAGGTAATCGTCACCCCTGCACAGACAGGGCTTGCCTGGGTGGTAGCCGAAAGTGATTTTGATGCGGGTATAACAGTACGCTGGTACGGTGACGGGGTGCTGCGCCATACGGCCACGCTAACAAATAGGTCACCAGTACGGCTCCCCCCAGGGCGCTACCTGGAGCATGAGATAGAAGTCGAAGCCACTACCCGTTGGAACAGTATTACACTGGCGAGTAGTACACAGGAATTGCAGGGGGTTCCATCTTGAGCACCAACGATCGAGGGCGTAATCAGTTATCACTTGGGCCTAGCGCCAGTCAGCCAGCCCGACTTCCTGGCATTCCGGCTATACCGCAGTCAGTTGACCCATCCATCCGCCGATTCCTGGAGGCAGTGAAGGAGCACCTGGAAGTGCGTGCGGGCTCTCGGGGAAATCCTTATGAAGAGGTAGTGACCAAGCGTGACCTGATGTCATCAGGACTGACTATCGGTATGAACGGGGCTCAGCGCGGTATGGGGGAAGGCTCAGCGCTACTAATGAAGCGTCCCGATGGCTCATATGCATCGATGACGATCGACGAGTTTGCGGCGCAGCTATTCAAGTCTAAGCTGTACAAAGACCTTATCAAGCGCCTGGATGATCCCAGCCGGTTCGACGATCTCCCCCAGGAGGTTCGTGACGCCCTGGCCAATTCGATTGCAGAAGAAGCTGCTGCCCGTGGCGCGGACATTCGTTCTACTGAAACCAAGCTGCAGTCTGACATTCGTTCGTTTGCTATGAAGGTGGACGAGGTTACGGCGGCTATAGCCCAGAGTACGGCGGGTGTTCGGGAGTTGACTTTTGCTAATGCAGAGGCTAACCGTGCTCAGGCCGGTAAGGTTACTCAGATAGAAGCCCGACTTGATGATGTAGGTGGGGTCACTATTGAAGAGTCCATGACTGCCACTGCCGACCGCGTGGAAGGCCTTGCTGGCGAATATATGGTCAAGGTGCAGGCGGGCAATAAGCTAGCCGGGTTCGGGCTTGCAGCATCGGAAGACCCCGCTGGAAATAGTGAGTCGGCATTTATTGTGCTGGCTGATAAGTTCGCTATAGTCACAGCGGATGATGTAATCTCCGATCCAAAAAATCCGTCACTTAATCGGGTGCCGTTTGGAGTCGATTCTAGTGGCGTGTACATTAATGGCCAGGTGCGTATAAACGCAAGCGGTCGCACTCTCACAGACATATCGGATCAGCCCGGGGCCCCTGGGGATGCCGTTGATATCATATTTAAGCGGTCTGCTGCACAGCCTGAAACACCTCCAGCTAGCGTCGGAGCGCCCCATGGCTGGTATTCCAGTGTAGATGCGGTACCTGGCGGCACTGACCCGGTATGGTCGTCCGTTGGAGTGAAGGCGTCCCTACAGACTGAATTCATATGGCAGACACCGCTCAAGATGGAAGGTCTGGATGGGGAAACAATCGTCGAGCTGACCATTTTCCAACGGGCATCTTCCGCACCCGCAACGCCAACGGGCGGCAGTTATAACTTCAGCACAAAAATACTGACCCCCCCAACGGGGTGGGTAACGTCAGTACCGACTGGCACAAACCCTGTTTATACGTCACGTGCAACAGCCAGTACTAAGGGGGCAACGGGAAGCGTGGCTCCAGGTACATGGACTACCCCGGTGATATCGTTCAAGGATGGAACCGGGGGCCAAGGCATATCAGTAACCGCTACCTCGCAGATATTCTCCATCGATAACAGTGGGACGGCCACCCCCTCATCTATCACCCTTAGCGTCGTTCGCCCAACGGATATCAATGGGACTGCTGTTGTTGGAGATTTCGTATGGACCCTAATTAATGGGTCGTGCTCTCAGTCATTGACTACAACCAATAGTAGCACCGGGGCATTTGGGTCTATATCACTAACGGAGCTTACATCCGACTCCGCGACCTTCAGGTGCACGTATACAGTTAGCACCGCGGGTAGTGACTATTTCGGGATGTCCTATTCGGATGACATAACTATCGTTAAGGTCAGACAGGGGGTTGGGGTATCTACTTTCCTTACCAATGAGTCCCATACGGTTCCCGCTAGTAACGCGGGTGTAGTGTCCGACTGGACGGGGGCTGGGGGCACGTTTAAGGTCTATAGGGGAACTACCGATGTAACTACTAGCTGTACGTTCGCTATCAACACAAATAGTAGCGCGCTAACTGCGAGTATAGGGGCCGCAACGGGTGTGTATTCTGTTACGGGTGCAGGCTCGTGGGCCGACACATCTAGTCAGGCTACACTGACACTTCGGGCAACATACGTCCACCCTGTCACTGGCTCTGCCACCTACGATAAGGTATTCACACTAACTAAATCGAAGGTTGGCGCTAAAGGTGATACGGGTACTGGGGGCCAAGGCATATCAGTAACCGCTACCTCGCAGATATTCTCCATCGATAACAGTGGGACGGCCACCCCCTCATCTATCACCCTTAGCGTCGTTCGCCCAACGGATATCAATGGGACTGCTGTTGTTGGAGATTTCGTATGGACCCTAATTAATGGGTCGTGCTCTCAGTCATTGACTACAACCAATAGTAGCACCGGGGCATTTGGGTCTATATCACTAACGGAGCTTACATCCGACTCCGCGACCTTCAGGTGCACGTATACAGTTAGCACCGCGGGTAGTGACTATTTCGGGATGTCCTATTCGGATGACATAACTATCGTTAAGGTCAGACAGGGGGTTGGGGTATCTACTTTCCTTACCAATGAGTCCCATACGGTTCCCGCTAGTAACGCGGGTGTAGTGTCCGACTGGACGGGGGCTGGGGGCACGTTTAAGGTCTATAGGGGAACTACCGATGTAACTACTAGCTGTACGTTCGCTATCAACACAAATAGTAGCGCGCTAACTGCGAGTATAGGGGCCGCAACGGGTGTGTATTCTGTTACGGGTGCAGGCTCGTGGGCCGACACATCTAGTCAGGCAACGCTGACACTTCGGGCAACATACGTCCACCCTGTCACTGGCTCCGCCACCTACGATAAGGTGTTCACGCTAACTAAATCGAGGGCTGGCAGTACAGGCGGCCCCGGCGACCCAGGTGATCCTGGAACGCGCGGCAGCGTAACATTATATGGCTATGGTACTGCGTGGAATAACACAACCGCGAATAACCTCATTACTACAACAACTGGGTCCAGCACCAGAGTAATAGGCGATACTGTAACTCTAAGTGACGGAAGTTCCTTTGTAGCTACAAAATATTGGGGGGGTGCCTCATGGGTCGATCCGGGTGTCGTTATCGACGGTAATCTGCTTGTAACTGGCACAGTTTCCGCGGACAAGATTTCGGGTAACTCACTCACAGCGGGTACAGTCTCAACCCAGAAGGTGCGGATATCGGCCGCCGGTTCATACTATGCCAGCGGCAGTGCAAACTTGGCGGTTACTGGCGGAACAGCATCGGTTACAGTTTCCGGCACCGTTGGCACGCCGTTATATAGCTGGGCAGCTTCAGATATAGATGGCGTTGCCATGAGCTTGGTGTGGGTGGATAACACTGCGTCCTCTGTTACGTTCCGCCTGAATGCATGGGTTCGAGCCACAGGCCTGCCTTGGTCTGGCACACTGCCTGTGCTGCGTATTTGGTTTTACTGAGGAGCCACACTTGAACCTTGCACCTGCTATCCTTCTCTGCCTTTCGCTTGCTGCCTGCGGTGGCGGCGGGGGTTCCCCCTCTACCAAGGTCGTTGCATTCTACGGTGACTCGATCACCGCAGGGCGGCCAAAAGATATAGCCCAGGGGGCATTCGAAACCCAGGACTTTGCCGTTCCTGCCCAAGACTCTGATGCCCCGCTAAGCCCCGATGATCGGTCGGATGTGACGGTGTTGCGGTACGGTATGGCTGACATCGTGCATGGCATCCCTCCGGCAACGACTCGACAAAACTTGGTGCATCTGATTGCCGAGGTGAAGGCCCACGGACGGGTGCCAGTCGTCGTAAATGTAAGTTTCACGGAGTCTGGCAAGGAAAAGCCCACGAACGAGGCCATCAAGGACATCACGGACATTGACGTGACCGATATCCCTGGGGCAACTGTGGATGGCACCCATCCAACAGAGGAATATCACATCAAGCTGAATCAGCGCATCCAAGAGCAGTTGCTTTCAGGGGCGCTATCTTCCAGCTGATAATCGGCGATAATGCCGTTAGTTTTACAATAGGAGTTTTTATGAGCGACAAAGAATTTATCTCGCGCGGTGCAGAAGTAGTGACCGGCGATCTCATTCTCAACCGTAAAGTTGTGGGCCAGTATCGTAATGGCCAGTTCATCATTACCCCTGAGGGTGCCCGTGAACTCAAGGAGGTTGTCGAGGTGCCAGCGACTGAAGTGCTAGTGGACGAAACCGCAGCTGCGCCAGCCCACAAGACCCGTGCAAAACGCACGAAGGTCGTGGAAACGGAAAGTACCCCAGTGCCAGTAGACGATACGGATGGCATCCTGGTGGACTCGATGGACGATATTTTTAAAGACTGATGGCTGCCCGTCTCATCTCTAACCCGGCGAGGGTATTCGCCTTCATGTCTCAGTTTATGCCCCTAGCTGCCGTCAGTGGCATGAAGGGTATTGGGCTGGAGAAGGACGGCGATCTAGTTGCGGGTGTGCTGTACGAAGGCTTCAATGGTCAGAACGTATGGATGCACGTTGCTGGAGCCCCTGGGTCGCGCTGGATGAATCGGGAGTTGCTGCGGTACAGCTTTCACTATCCATTCAACGAGATGGGCGTTCGCCGCATAAGTGGTTATGTGAACGCTAGTAATACCCAGGCTCGCCGTCTCGATGAGCATCTTGGGTTTGTACCGGAGGCTCGGCTTAGAGGTGCAGCGCCAGACGGGGATGACGTGATTTTATATGTTATGTGGCGTGAGAACTGCCGCTTCTTGGAGAACTAAACATGGGGTCTAAAACCAGCAACGCGCCAGCCCCAGACCCACGGCTGGTTGAAGCACAGATCAAGTCCATGGGCATTCAGGATGACGCCATCCAGCGCATCATGCGACAATCGGAAGATCTACAGCCCCTGCAGCGCGACCAGATGCAGTTCGGGCTCGACTCCGCGCGCACGGCGTACAACCAGTCACAGCAAGACCGTGGGTGGCTGCTAGGCAAGCGGCAGCAACTCGACGAGGCCCAGGCACCCCTATTGGATATGGGGCGTAGTTATAACGAGGGTGACCGACGCGCCAGTATGTACGGCGAGGCTGCTGCGGACATCACTCAGGCATATAACTCGGCTGGGCAGCAGGGCATTCGCACGATGAGCCGTATGGGGGTAAACCCTAATGACGGCAAGATGGCTGCTATGGTTAACCAAAACAACATGAGCGAAGCCCTGGCCCGTACCCTTGCGGGGCGTAAAGTCAGCGAGGCTGCCCGAGCCGAGGGTATCCAGCTCAAGAGTAACGCGGCGAACATGCTGTCGGGCTACCCGGCGATGGGCATGCAAAGCACCGCCGCTGGTGCGGGTTATGGGGGCCTTGGGCTTTCTACGGCAAACGCAGGGCTGGCGGGCATGAATAGCGGGTTTGGTGCTGCGGGTAACATGGCGGGCCAAATGGGCAACAATGCCGCGAATATGTACGGGGCCATGGGGAGCTACAAGAGCCAGCAAGATCAGATTGCTGCATCGAGTGACCCATTCAATACCCTGCTTGGCGCAGCTGGCGGCGTGGCGACATCGTGGGCACTCGGTACATACGGGCCGAAAAAGATTCCTTAATTTACACGTCGGAGGATTGATGGCTGCTTTTCAAACAGGTTTTCAGCTAGGGCAGAACGCCTACCAGCAGGCGATAGAGAACGCGTATCGGGACGAACAGACTGCGCGGGCAAAGGAAGAGTTCGGCTGGAAGCGTAATGAGCAGGCCCGCCTTGCACAACAGCAGCAGCTTGAGGACGCGGCTTTCTCTAACCTGAATAACGTGCAGACCGGGCTGAATACCGACACCCAGCGCCAGATTCAGAATACATACGGCATGACCCCTGCACAAATTAGCCAGGCGGGCGGTATCGAGGGGCTTAAATCGAAGCTGGCATCCTATGATGTGCCCGACGCCCACGAGTTGCAGAATGTGCCAGTTGCGCCGGTACCCAACGCAGCTATGCCCACTGCCGGTTTGGCTCCGAGGTTCGACGCATCTCAGGTCACGGCTACGGCCCCTAGCCGGACTGAAAGCCTGCGCGCACTACAGGGTGTGGCAATCGCCAAGCGCGACCTGGGTAACACCGCGGCTCTCGGGGAGCAGCTTCGCACCGCTGAGGACGACGACTTTGTTGCCCAACATTTCAAGGAGTATCGTGGCACACCAGAACAAATTGGCAAGGCGGCCAGCTACATTAACGATACCTCCAAGCGCATAACTATGGGGAAGCCCGGTGAGAACGGCTTCGTGCAGTTTTCTGTTGTCGGGACGGATGGCAGTGCGGAATTCCTGAAACTGAACAAGGCCGATCAGGCCAAGCTGTATGCCGCCGCGAAGCTGTTAGACCGTAACCCACAACGCGCCCTGGAGATCATATCTTCTGTCAACAAGGACTTGGGCGCAGCTGTTGCTCAGGAAAATAACCTGATTGGCACCGTGGCGACCAATAATAACGATGTCGCAAGTAAGGCCGGTACCCTAAAGGTAGCCCAGCAGAACGCCAACACCAATGAAGCATACCGCCGCGATATGGTGGGGCTGCAACGTGCTCGTACGGGTTCCGGAGGTGCAGGTGGGCGCGCTACAGCTGCGGGAAGGCCTATCAAGATGGATGTGGACACGCTCGACCCCATCACTGGCAAGAAAACGCGGGTGCAGGTTCTGATGAACCCGACAACAGGCGAGGCCATCACTGCGGACGGACGACCTTTCAAGGATAGCGCGGCGCTCGACAGGGCTATGGGCAACGTGCAGATGAACCAGCGCCTCGATGCGGCAATGGCGAATGACCTGCAGCTTGTGGAATCTCAGTTCAAAGCTGGAAATATTATGCCCGCCAAGGGGCAGACACCTATGCAGGCTCTCGAAGCTGCACGCGATGAAGTGCGCAGGGTTTACCGTCAAAAACAGGCAGGGCTGGAGTTCTCACAACTCGATGAAGGTGAGCGTGTGAACGCTGTGCGCCAGATGGCGGCAGCCAATAGCGCCCTCAAGCCCGCAGATATTGCAAACGCATTGGGCGTGCCGGAGAATTTCGTGGTTGGCGCGCTGGGTGGAGCTGGGCAAAAAAGGGGCATACTACCGCCGCGTATGATGGGGGCGCAGCGCCCGCAAGACCCAGTGCAGCAGGCGTATGATGAATGGCAGGCGGCAAAACCGTCATGGTGGTCTCAGGCTACTCCTACATCCATCGCACGTGAAAAGGCAGCGGAGGCCCGCTACCTGCACCTGCTACGTAATCCGCAAAAATAAGGGAGCCTCAATGGCCTTTGACTTCGCTAAGTTTGCAGCTGAATACGCACCTAACCCCGTACAGCAAGAAGATAAACCCTGGTATGACGATGCCTATGAAGTCGGCAAGCAGGCTGTTGCGGGTGCTGTAGTAGATCTTCCTCGCATGGCAGGCCAGGCAGCCCGCTGGGTTGCACCTGATGGCTCTAGTGTTGACGAGTGGGGGCGTAGTACCGTTGAGGCCGCTGAGGCACGGGCTCCTGGCTGGGAGCCTGATATGCAAGGGCGTGGGGGGCTGTCGACTACCCTTATCAAGGGGGCGCGTGCAATTGCCCCTATGGCCCCTGCTATTGCGGCTTCGCTTGTCCCTGGTGGCCAGTGGATAGCCCCTGCGGTAGCAGCGGGGCAGTTCGGCACCTCATCGGCTCAGGATACCGAGGACAAGTTGCGTATTCAGGGGGATGGCGGCCAGCGTATCTCCGACGCGGATGCGACCGCAGCTGGGTGGCGTACAGGGCTTATCCAGGGGCCTATGGAAGGTGCCGCTACAGCGCTAGGTGGGTGGGCGCTTCGAGGGGCGAAGCCACTGCTGGGCCTTGGTGCCCAGACTACCGGCTCGGTGGCGTCTCGTATGACGGACACGGCGGTGCTTAAACCCTTGGCCAAGGGCCTCGGCGTGAACTTGTTAGCCCAGCCAGCCACAGAAGTTGCACAAGACGCGGGAACTGAGCTTGTTGAACGTGCATATGGCGCCGAACCAGAAGATCTATGGGAGATTGCTAAAGATAGCGCCCAGGGCGCGCTCGGACTCACGTTGCTCCTCGGGCCGTTTGCAGCAGGCGGCCAAGTTCGCCGGTCACAGCGTGCCGGGCAGATCAGGCAGGCCCTCTATGACCCATCGACCCCGGAGCATATCCGCGCCCAGGCACGCGATATGGTGGTGCAGGCAGCTGCCGCTGATGGCGTGGCTCCACAGGACTCGGATGCTTGGCTCGACCAGCAGTTTGCAGAAGACGATGCCAGGTTTGCCCAAGTAGAGGCCACACAGCAGGCAGGACTAAAGGCGCGCATGCCCGCCCTGGTTACTGAGCCTGAGCCAATGCGCGACCTCATTAATCGCAACCTCGGCGTAACAACTCCTGAAAGCCGTAAGGACTACGCCCAGCAGTTCGAAGATGCCGCATCAGAGCCTACGGATACCTGGGTCAGCGACCCGGCTACCGGCATCGAACGCCCTCTGACAGCTATTGAGCGCGCGCAGCGCCTCGCTGATATAACCCCTGAAGCGCCGCCCCAGTACGCCCTGGCGGAAGAAACCCCTGTTGCCCCACCCCTGCAGTCTGCGGTACAGGGGCCATTGACTGGCGCTGATATCACCACTAGCCCGGCTATGATCGATACGCCGAGCACTACCGCTGCGATAGGTAGTGGCACCCCACTGCTGAATGGCCAAGAGGAAGCCGCAGCGCGTGAGGAAATGGATGCCCAGCAGCGCGCCAGGCAGGAATCGATCGCCGCCGCTAGGGAAGTAGCAGCCCGTGCAAAACAGGAGGAGGAACTGGCGGCTCAGTATGGTGTCAAGGGAGCCCGTGGGACAGAACTATTCAGTTCTCTGCGGTCAGCGTTGCAGAATGGGCATATTGACCAGGAGGGCTTTGACGAGCTAGTTGGGATGCTGGCAGCTAACCGTGTGGGCTTCGTGCGGTCAGAACTCCGCAGCATTGAGAAGCAGGCAGCCTATGATGCCAGTATCGAAGAACACAGAAAGCAGAATGCCGCGCGAAAGGTTCAGCCCGATGTCAAAAACAAAGCACCACAGTCCCCGGGAGCCAGTGGAACACAAACCGTCCCCCAGCAGAGACAGGCGCAGGCGGGTATGGGAGAACAGCCCGCAAGCCCAGCCCCCGGAGTATCCACAGCCCGACCCACTGCCGTGGAAGCCGCTAGGGTAGCTGAACAGCCTGCTTCAGTTGAAACTTCGGGAGTGCCTGCGGTACAAACCGACCAGTCAGTTGCCAATATCGACCCAAACAAACAGGTTGCTGTTGGCCGGAAGGGGCGCGAGAAACTCATGACGGCAGTGGAGCTTTCGGAGAACATAAAAGAAGCCCCCCTGGTAGAGAAGCGGCGTATCGCCCGTGCTATGGGCTGGGACGTAACCGAGAACCCCACGACTGGTGCGCCGATGATTGTGGAGCTTGAAAAGCCCATGTCGTTCGCAGACATTGCCCGCGCTGAAAAGCAAGAAACCGGCAACGACATCACGCGCGAGGGTATCCGCGTATCGCTGCAGAAATACGGGGTCAACCCAGACAGCGTTGAGCAGGCTACTTCCTCGGACTGGGGCAATAACGTTGTATCTAGCTCAGAGCTTGGCATTGGAGCCTCTGAAGAGGGGGGCCAAGATACCTCGGGGATGCGCGTGGAAAACAGTGCGTCTAGGGCTATGGCCCAAGGTCTGGTCAATGATGGCGTGTATCTGACGAAGGCGCAACGTGAGATACAGAGCCAAGCAACGCAGCTTCTCAAGGATGCAGGGCTAGACGAGCCGCAGTCAGATGTCATGCCAGTCAACCCCGAGGACTTGCGTAGCGTAGACTTGCGCCAGGGTAATAAGGCCCGCGTGAATGCCAATATTGAAGCCACCCTCCAAGCCCCGTGGGCGCAAGAAGCTATCGACATGTGGAACCCCGACAATATGGAGTTCGACGAGCTACCGAAGACACTTCAAGCTGACTGGATTCTGGAGTATGGACAGGTTGTTTACCAAGACGGCGGTGACCCTGCCACCCGAGAAACACTACAAACACTTTCAAGGATTCAGGATGGAATCGAAGACGACTATCGGGCAGCCACAAAATGGAGTCAGCAGCAAGGAGCAGATGCGGCTCTTCCTGCAGGGGCTGACCAAGGCGAAAGTGGAGCAAGCCCTACGCGATCAGGAGAACGGCCTACCAATCAGCAAGGAGATGGCGGCACTAATAGCGCAAGCCCGAACGGCCTGGGGCAAAACAAAGGCATTGCGGGCCAAGAAGCAACCGACGTAGAGCCGCGCTTTAACCGCACTGCGGCGGCATTAGGCTCCGTCAAGGATATCGAGGGCCAGCAAGTCGAGATCGTAGCCTACACGCGGGAAGAGATGGAACAGGCCCCCCACATCAAGCGGGCGTTCGACCACTACCGCAGCAACGGGCTGGGTGGAGTTCTCGACGGGATTGACAACTGGTACGTTACCGAGAATCCTGTGGCATGGAGCGGCGCTTTCAGGATGCTGGATGGTAAGACAGCTGTCGTCATGTCTTCGCGTAGTATGCAGGAGCCAGATGCTGGCGAATTCACTATGCTGCACGAGCTTGCCCATGCCGCCGATGGAGTGCATGAAGTAGGTGGGGGGTATTTCTCCGGTCTACCCGAGTTCAACCTGCGTATTGTCGATGACAAGATACGCGCCCACGGCGTAGTTGCCAGCCAAGTGATCGGATTCTATGAGGCCAACCCCGAGTCATGGCTCTCTAAACGCCTGGAATACCCGCTCGATCGCACCAAGCATGGGAATCTTAGCGCTCAAGGCGTGCGCGAGGATCGGTCCGGCCGCGAAAGACGCTGCAGGCGTGA
>WOYI010267826.1_pt1 | contig 16975 bp, 18 predicted proteins | sample 6423411 | NCBI WGS metagenome assembly WOYI01 (sample SAMN13441803, study PRJNA592873) | oil field metagenome | biome: oil field; feature: oil-well bore; material: oil-contaminated soil; isolation source: oil-contaminated soil from oil-well borehole | place: Germany: Wietze | collected 2016-10-18 ...
GTCAGCAGATCAGGGAAACAAGCAAAAGCAGACTTTGCCGTTCCCTCCAAAGAAGTCCCTCATATAATAATCGAGGCCAAGGGGTATGAAGCAACTGGCAGTAAACTCACAGATGTACTTGGAGATATTCTCAAGGTCTTGGAAGTTAAGGATAAAGACTCTCATTATTTTTTTGTAACTGATGGGATAGGGTGGTACCGGCGTCTCAGTGACTTGAAGAAGATAGTCGAGCACCATCAGCGCGGAGATATTGAGATGATCTATACAATAAGCACACTACAGGACCTAAAGGAGAATATCCGGGATATATTAGCCTCTCGATAGGTTGAGTGAAAGTGCTTCCAGTATGGCATTCAGATAGATTTAATTAAGGATGCAAACTCAACTGAAATCATATGGAGCTGCTGAAGATCATCTGCATTCTGCTGATCCTTTTCGGCCTGGGCCAGGCAGAAGATATCATCTTTTTTGCCGATGATCACTACAAGTCCTTGAGCGATATCCTGCTCAATGCCTCAGCGACAAATCCTGCCCTTTCACCGGGCGACAACGTCCTGAGAATAAGCATTGCCAACCAGGGCAGAATCGAGGAGCTGATACCTATAAGCAGCAGCGATTCCCCCGATGATATCCTGCAAGAGCAAAGAGAGGAGATGAAAAGCTCCGTGGCCATGGAGATCAGAGCCGCTTTGCAGTCGACCGGCCCCATTCAGGTGACCTCCGGCCCGCAGCATATTGCCCTCCTCCCGGCGGGAGAGTCAGGAGAGCTGGAATTCAACATCAGCATCGATCGGAGGGCCAATGGCTGGTATGACCTTCCCCTGCAGGTGGACTATGTGCGCCAGGTGGACGTGAGCATAAGCGACGGCGAGGCCTTTCCCCTGCGCCAGCCATCAAACCAGAGCCTGAATCTGAGAATCTATGCATTCGGAGATAAAGATGACCTGCGCATCGCAGGGGTGCAGTCCCAACTCCATCGGGGAGGAGAAGGGTCTCTGATAATCGCGGTGGAGAACATCGGAGAGGATATCTTCCCGAACTGTTCGGCCAGCCTTATAGCTGCTCCTCCCTTTCGGGTGAAAAGCACAGACCATCCTCTTGGAGACCTGTCGCCGGGTGAGATGGCCTCAGCCAGCTTCCTGGTCGAGGTTGATGGAGATGCCGCTTGGGAGGAGTATCAACTCGGCCTGGGCCTGCGCTCGAAAAAGATGGATCTGGTCCTCCCCTTTGAGCTGAGCTTAAAGGGATCGGGCCGCCTCATTTCCCATGGGGCCATTCTCTTCATTGCCCTATTGGCCCTTCTTGTTCTGCTCGCCATCATTCTGCGCAGACAAAAGCTTCTTTATGGCCGGAAGAGAAGGATCAAGCGGCTATAGGCGGAGAGCATAGAAATACAAAGGAAGATCGGGAAGATGAGCGAAAAATCGGTCCAGGCTAAGGGGATATGCAAGAGCTACAAGAGCCTCTTTGGCTCTGCCAAGACTGTCCTGAAAGGAATATCTCTGGATATAGATCGAGAAGAGATCTTCGGCCTGCTAGGCCCCAACGGCTCGGGGAAGACCACTCTCATCTCCATATTCTCCACTCTGATCTACCCGGAGAAGGGGAGCCTGTCCATTCTGGGATTGAATGCCAGACGGGATAGAGGAGAGATCCGCAAGATAATCAATATCAGCACTGCCAAACCCAACTTCCCCTGGAGCCTGACGGTAAGAGAGAACCTCGTCCACTATGGCATGCTCTACGGCCTTTATGGCCTCGGCCTCAATCGGACGGTCGAGGACCAGATCGATGCCTTTGAGCTGGGGGAGTACAGGGATGTGAAGTTCGAGAACCTCTCCACCGGCTTAAAGCAGCGCCTGTCCCTGGCCAAAGCCATGCTAAACCATCCAAGACTCCTTTTTTTGGACGAGCCGACCACCGGCCTGGACCCGGACATGTCCGCCAAGACCCACGATCTGATCAAGAGAATTCATGAGGAAGAGGAGATCTCAGTTATCATATCCACCCACTATATGCCCGAGGCGGAGCTGCTCTGCGACAGGATTGCCTTTCTGAGAAAAGGCGAAGTGGCAGCCCTGGATACCCCTCAGAACCTGAAAAACCACCTCGGACTGGGAAAGAGGGTGAAGATAACCTACAGGGGGCTGGCGAACCTTGATGCCCTGGGAGCTCTGGAGGGGGTCTTAGCGGTCAACGGCAACCCCGGAATAGTGGATGGTCAGATTGACAGACAGGTGGCAAGGCCAGTGGATAGACAATTGGATGGGCAGGTGGATAGACAGTTGGATATCTTGATCGACCGAAATGAGGATAGCCTGGACAGAATTCTGAAAAGCTTTCAAGATGCCAAGATTATGGATATCGATATTGAAGAGCCCGATCTGGAGGATGTATTCCTTGAGCTGGCAAGGTGAGCTGAACAAGTATCTGGCCTCCACCTACAAGAACTGGGTGATCTCCAAGAGGAACGTATTCACTATCTTCGAGCTGTTCTTCTGGCCCCTGGTCAACCTGCTCTCCATCGGCCTTCTCACTAGATTTCTGATGGTGGATGAATCGATGGTCTCCTTTCTGCTGGTAGGTTCCATCGCTCTCACCATTCTCCAGGTGGTGCAGATGGATGTTGCCTATGTCCTCCTCTTTGATATGTGGTCCAAGAGCATCAAGCACACGTTCATCGCCCCGATATGCAGTCGGCATCTGATTTTTGGATCCCTGTTCTTCGGCATCATGAGGGGATCGGTGGTCTTTGCCATCCTGGCATCGATCAGCTTCTATCTGTTTGGATTCAAGTTTTATGCGGGCGGGCTGATCCCCCCGCTGATATTTCTGGCGGGAGTCTTTACCATGGCCGCGATCATAGGAATCACGGTCTGCATCTCTATCCTTACCTTCGGCCAAAAGGCTGATGTTGCCGCCTGGAGCATTAGCGGCCTGATACTCCTCTTCAGCGGGATCTACTATCCGGTGGATGTCCTCCCATTCTTTCTGCAGGTCTTGGCCAGGGCCATCCCTCTGACCTATTTCCTGGAGTATTATAGGTCAATATTTATCCCCGGACCCCATCATCTGGCTGTAGGTTTATCTCTGGCTGCGCTATATCTGCTGCTGGGGCTCATCCTCTTCGACCGGGCGATTCGCCGGGCGAGGAGAACGGGAATCCTGCTCTGGCTCTCGGAATAGGGAATAGAATCATTGAGCTAGTGGTGTTGAAAGTGATTGAAGGCTTGGTGGGTTGGGTAAAGGTTGGAGATCTTCAGCCTGTGCGGCTGATGGGGGTCATCAACCTCAGTCGGGAGTCGTTCTATAAGGGCTCAGTGGCCAGCTCGAATGAGGCTCTAGCAACTGCCAGGCGACTGCAGGATGAAGGTGCAGATATCATCGACCTGGGTGCGGTCTCTACAGCCCCCGGATCTCCCCCCATAAGCGAAGAGGTGGAGAAGGACAGGCTCTTTGCTGCCTTAAAGGAGATCACAGATAACCTGGATATCGTGGTCTCCGTGGATACCCAGAGGGCGAAGATAGCAGAAAAGGCCCTGTCCTGTGGAGCTACTTGCATCAACGATGTCTCTGGCCTGCACGATCCTGATATGGCCTCAACGGTAGCAGAATATGACGGCTCTCTGATCATCATGGCCTCAGATCAGAGGCCTGGAGACCTGCCCTTATTGAACCAGATCATTCCCCTCCTGGGGGACAAAGTGAGGCAGGCCGTGGGAGCAGGAGTTGCTCTGAATAAGATCTCCATAGATCCAGGGATCGGCAAGTGGGTGCCCGAGAGGACGACAGCCCAGGACCTGGCCATCCTGGATGGCTTTGACCGGTTGCGCGTCATCGGGCGGCCGGTAGTGGCCGCCTTATCCCGTAAAACATTCATCGGGGAGAGCCTGAATATTCCCGATCCTGGTGGGAGGCTTGCCGGAAGCCTGGCAGCAACGGCAGTTGCCGTCTATCTGGGGGTGCATATCGTCCGTACACATGACATATCCGCCAGCCTGGAGGCGATCGCCATGGCCAGGGCCATCCGCGGACGGCCGATTGTGACCAGCGATTGCGATATGGATTGCGATGTGGATGACCATACAGTTGGCGATATGCAGGTAGAGGCTTTAGGCTATCTCGGCCAGGGAATGGATCTGGCAGAGCATCTGAAGCGGATACAGGTGGACGAGGGCGCATACCAGCTTCTCTCCCAGAAGGGATCTTTTCGGATCCTGGCGGTGCGGGGCCTGAGCAGCATGGAGGCCCTGATAATAAAGCAGGAGATGCTCGCCCGGGGAGGAGATGCCGCCATTCCAAAGATAGCCCTGCGCTGCGACAAGCGGCCGCAAGAGATTTTAATCCTCGGCACTCATGCTCAAATATCAAGCCTGGTCAGGAACCTGAAAGGGCAGCCTTTCCGGCTCGGCCATTTGGCCGCCATCATTGAGGAGGCCCTGGAGCTGATCGACAGCCCAGAGCGTTACAGGTGATTTATTGCAGGTTTTGGGAATTAAATCGGACCTGGTAAGGCCGGGAGACGACCTTGTGGAGTTCCTGGTGCGAGCAATGAATAGGTCTGGTCAGGCCTTCCAGGATGGAGATATACTGGTCGTCTCCGAGAGCATTGTCGCCACCTCTGAGGGACGGGTGGTTGATCTGGATAAGATCCTGCCAGGCGATCTGGCCATATCTCTGGCCGGCCAGTACAAAAAAGACCCTCGAGAGATGGAGCTGATCCTCAGGGAGTCGGACGAGATCGTGGGAGGCATCCCTGGAGTGGTCCTGACATTGAACAATGGATTTCTCTTTCCCAATGCTGGTATCGACAACTCCAACGCTCCACCAGGTCATGTGGTCCTCTTTCCCGCCGATCCCAAAGGATCTGCCATAGCCATCCGGGAAAGAATGGCAAACGGGAAGAAGATAGGGGTGATTATCGGAGACAGTAGAACTCATCCACTCCGGCTGGGCTGCGTTGGGGTGGCGCTGGCCTGCTCCGGCCTTGAAGCGGTGGAGGATGCCCGGGGGCAGAAGGATCTCTTCGGCAGAGAGCTCAAGATCACCCGCAAGGCCATAGCCGACAATCTGGTATCCGCTGCTCAGATCGTGATGGGAGAGGGGGACGAGGGTATTCCAGCAGCGATAATAAGAGACTCAGGCGTTCCCATCAAGGAGGCAAGCGGCGAGATTCCCACCATTCCGCCAGCGGAATGCATGTATATCGGCGCCCTTGGGATCGGCCCCAGACCATATGCCGGAGGATACGACCAATTGATCGAATGCGCCGGTCAGGCCATAGCCATGGCATATGCTCCTTACTCCCACTTCAAGGTCGGCGCTGCCCTTCTCACCAAAAGAGGGAACGTCTATTCCGCAGGAAACATAGAGAATGCCTCCACCGGCGCGGGGATATGCGCGGAGAGGGCAGCGATGGCAAAGGCCATAGCCTCAGGAGAGAGAGAGTTTGAGGCGATAGCGATCGTGGGGGACGGCTGCCTGCCCATATCCCCCTGCGGCATCTGCAGGCAGAGCCTGATAGAATTCGGGGAGGATATCCTGGTAATAATGGCCAACTGCAAGGGAGATGCTCTGACCGCCTCCTCCCGTGATCTCCTTCCACGGGCCTTCACAGGCAAGTGGCTGGAATAAAATTTTCTAAAAAAAATGTGGAAAAAAGATGTCCGGAACTCCGGGCATCCTGATCTTTTCAGTGAGCCTCGCCCACCAGATCCTTGCCTGGCTCTTTGCGCTCCACGGTGTCGAGCTTGCACTCGGCCGGGCCGCAGACCAGGACATCCTGCTCCTGGAATTTGGTGTAGGGATTCTCGGGGATGGTCATGTCCAGTCCCATGGATGCGGCCATCATCTCAACTATATCCACCATCTTTATGGGGGACTGAGCAGCATTGCGGCCATCGATCAAGTTCAACCTGCAGAATGGGCAGGTGGATGCTATTACTTCTGCCTGGATTTCGGTTGCATCCTGAACTCTGGCTTTTGCGCAATCTAAAGCCAGATCAGGAATGCCGGCCTTCACGCCGCCGCCTGCTCCACAACACCTCTGCAGAGCCCTATTTCTTACCATTTCCTGGAACTTGACCCCCGGGATGGACTGAACACATTCCCTGGGTGCCTCAAAGGCCCAATCCTTTCCTTTAAGGTGCATCAGATGTCTGCCGTTGTGGCAGGGGTCATGGTAAGTGAACCTGTAGTTCAGAGGTATCTTGTATTCAATCTCTCCAGCCTTTATCTTGTCTCTCAGGAATACAGAGAGAGGCATGGTCTCGTAGGGAATGTAGCCCTCATACCACATGGGCCAGTCTATGGCTGCATTTCTGAGACAGCCGGCACAGGCAAAGAGGACATTCTTTGCTCCTGCGTCCTTCAGGGCATCGACATTGTGTACAGCGTGTTCTGCCATGACATCCCTCTGTCCAGTTCTGATCAGAGCGGAAGCACAGCACCACTCGTCCTTGCCGAGCATAGCAAAGGGTACGCCGAGTCTATCCAGAATCCTTACTGTGGCGACGCCCAGTGCCTGCTGGCGGTATGCGGCAGTACAGCCTGCAAAGTACACTATATCTCCAGACTCCTGCACCTTGATATCATTTGGAACCCAGCACAGCCTCTCCTCTTGCTTGGCCTGGTAGGGATTTCTGTCTCCCTTGATTAGCTTGGGGAAGAAGGACTGCTTTCCAACAGGTCCATCGCCTCTGGCCACCAGGTTTGGTCTCATGGCCTCCCAGAGCTCTACAGTCTTGATTCCTGCCTCGCAGACCGTTCCGCAGACGCCGCAGGTGGTACAGCTGTATGTGTCCTCGGTGAATACCTTCATCTCATCGTCGCTGAGCGGCTTGGCCCCGAAGATCTTGGCTCGCAGGCTCTGGCTCTTGGCCATCAGCTCTCTCCAGCGGGCGTTCTTGTACATAGGCGTGATGCCGGGCCGGTCAGGTCTGACAGCGAATGTCGGGCACCACTTCATACACTCCTGGCATCTGTTGCAGCCATCTACCTCCAGGAGCTGGGTGGACATCATAAAGCCCGTCATCAAGGGCTTTGATTCTTTGTTATCAGCCATTTTACTCTCCTCCTCGGTTGGCTATCAGGGTCATCGGGGTGGCAATCACGTGGATGTACTTGCTCCAGGGCAGAATTAAGGCGAACAGACCAAGGGCGAGCAAGGTGTGAATCAGAGCGAAGTGGGGCGCGTAGATGGGATACTCAAACATGTTCCCGACCAGGAAAGAGTTGCCGCGCATCCATTCAGCATAAAATCCAGTGACAGTGATCAAGAAGACTGCTCCGATCAAGAGGGCATCATATGCGCTGGTGTTATCCCGCACGAACTTGATCAGGATCCTTCTGGATATGGCAATGGTGGAGCCGAATAGCAGAAGATATCCGAACACATCGAAGGGCAGTGCCAGCATCTCCTTTACCATCTCTGCCTCGTGGGCAAATCCGGCTAAATTGAAGTACTCCACGATATCGAGCATGAGTCCAAGGCCGGAGAGTGTCGCCAGTGCCAGGAATCCATAAAACATGGACATATGCATTACCCATCGTACCGGGCTCCTGGCAAGAGTCCTCCTGAGAAGAAGAACATCAAGCACCACTGTCCTCAAAAATACCCAAATGCCGTCCTTAAATGCCTCATGAATCCAGGTGGCAAGGAATAACCAGAAGCTTCTGCGCAACGGGTCGTGGTAGCCGGTGGATCCGAGGCCCCATTTCTTAAAGTTAAAATATATACCATATATCCAAACAGCAAGTACAATAACTGTCAGGAGTATCACAAGTTCAAAGGTGAGGCCCAACGTGTAGAATGCCATCTCATATCCTCCTCGTTATATTTATCACTATATCGGTGCGTTACGACCATCATTTGTGACCAATTTACCTGTGAACTAATACTTAAATAATTCCCTAGCTGCAGGCTGAAATTCGTCTCAAATTAGAGCGAATACTTATTTTGAGCAAGAACGAGGCTTCCTCATGAGCACAGAAATGCATCTATTCAATCCCATGGATGCTCGCGCATTAATGACTGATCTGGAAACGAAATTTCGGCTGCTCTGCGGACCATTTTGGCGGATCTGGGCAGATATTGCGCCAGATCCAGTTGGCTTTGCAGGATTTACACCCATTTAAAAAGAGTTTTTTGACCTTTCTTCACGGAATTTGCGGCTTTTTCTTCCTGGGCAGCTGTGGACCCGGTTTTGGACCTGGAGGAAGATCCCAGGATCCTATTCTAACCGCTGTGCTGATTTCCATTCTATCCTCAGACGATATATCAACATCAAATCTATGCAAGGTTTCCTCCCTAATTTGGAGATTCGCTTTCTGCTATTCGGTTCATTCGGTATTTAACGAAATATTCCAAGACAATAATCGAATATAAAGCTTTCTCCCTGTTTTCCTCCAAGTCATCTGCAGCCAGCTTCTCTCAGGCATCCAGATTTAGGACAATGTGGAGAAGATAAGGTCCACAATCCAGAGAGTTGGGAATTTGAGTATACTTTTTCAAATTTTAAAGCATACAATTTATCCATATCAGGCAGGCCCTTTACTATGCAATAGACCGGGATGACCTTTTAAAGAGTAGATGTAAATGTAATGAGCGCATGGTGTGTTTAAAAGCTCTGCAAATGAAGATCCATTATCAGGGCTGGGGCTATCTATAAAGCTTTTGCACGCAGTCATTCTCAGGATGTCCCTCGCGAGATGCCAGGAGGAAAAGCTTCCATACGGGACCGAGTCGATTATCGGCGCCGTGATCGGCCCGCATGAGTAATCCTTATTTACTACAATGTACATTCAATGTGCATAAGGTGAGGAGCTGTGAATGTTAATCTTGGGGCTCCGTACGAGGTTGCTATAAAAAGCATCATCGAGAAAGGCTATGCGGGAAACCGGACGGAGGTTATACGTCAGGCCATAATGGCATATAAACGGATTATTGAAGAAGAAGAGCTGATGCTGGTACATAGAGGGGTCATGACGGAGATGGGCGAGCTGGAAGCCGAAAAGGCCGAGACCCATTCCTTTGAAGAGATAAAAAAGATCCTTGATCCTGAGCCCTGACGATCTATGGAACTCGTCTTCTCAGATTCTGCAAAAAAGGAGCTTGAGAACCTCCCGCAGGAGCTGAAGGTCCTTTTTCTGAACCGCTTGGATAAGATGATGGTGGTGCCTCCTCGCAAACAAATGAAGCACGGGATCCCTTGCCATGTAGTAAAGGTGACAAAACAGGCGAGGATCGTCTGCGAGATCAGAGGAGAGAATATCTATGTGCTTCACTGCTTCGGGAGTCATAAGGGGTATGAGCGATGGTACAGATCATACAAATAGGTCAATCTCCATATATGGCAGACCTGCCAGGGCATAACAACAGTTAGTTATTGGTAAAGGAGGCCTAACTGGCTGCTGTAGCTCTTCAATATATTCAATAGAGAGCATGGAGGTGGGAGCTGGAGGGCACTGCTACGGTATGTCCGCCACCTCGGCCCTGTATTTCATGGACCCGGGATCGAGCCCCCTGTCAAAACCCACCTCGCAGATGAGCCTGGAGGAGGCATCCACCAACATTGCCGTCTATCACCGGGCGCAGATGCTGCCCCTGTGGACGGCCATGATCAGCGACTTCCGGTTCTTCCAGAGGGATCAGTCGCCGGCCAAGTGTCATCAGGCGGTGAAAGACGCCCTCAAGGACTCGCGTGAGCCGGTGATCTACGTCTATGATCCCAACTTCCCGGTGTCCAGGGCCAAGCTGCTTTTGCCAGCGCCATCTCCGCCCATCCGGTCTTCAGGCAGATTCCGCTGGAGGATGTGAACGCTTTGGTTCCGTCCCTCAAGAAGGGCCTTTACGAAATGGCAGAGGTTCTGAGGAAGGCTAACGCCATCATGGCTGTGCTGAGATGCCCTGCTGACGCGGTCTTCACGGATGTTCAGGGCAGGCAAACGGGCATTGTTGACGGCCAGATCATAAACGAGATTCCCGGCGCAGAGGTGCTGGCCGATGGCGAGGTGGAGATCTACATGCTCCCGGCGGAGGGCAGTTATTCTCTCTCCATCGACGCTACCGATCAGGGCATGGTGGATCTGGATGTGATCAGGACCGAGGATGAATCAGCGGGCATCACCTCCTTCCAGAACATGGCTGTTCAGACCGGAGCGCAGATGACCGGCACAATTCAGGCAGGTGGAGAGATCTCAAACCTTCAGTCCGGCTCGGAATCGATACCTTCAAGCCTGGACACCACGGTTGAGCTGAGCGGCTTTGCTGGCGAGGCCTCAGATAAGGATCCGGCCGAGGGCTCCACCTCAGGCGGTGAGGTCGAGGCCCAGGAAGAGCTGATAATGGAGGTCAATACCCTGGGAGGAGTCGGCAACGCTCCCACCAGTCCGGTGCAGTTCACCCTGGATCGTCCCTACACGATCACCAGGATTCGCACCTATCACTGGAACTACGGCTCCGGCCAGACTCCGGGAACAATAGCCATTCAGATGCCTATTGGATGGTAGAGCCCGGGGCGGCACTGCCGTCCGGCGTCTATACTCTGGTTGACTCCGATCCCGATACCTGGTCGCAGAACAGCGAAACGGGCTGCAGGGGAGTCGCTCATATCTGGGGACGATGCAGCTTCAGCAGTCCGGCGATCAGGTTTCCGGGAACTACACCCACGATCAGGGGCGAATCGACGGGACGGCATTCGGAAGCCAGCTGGTTGGCACCTGGTCCGAGGCTCCCTCATACAGCCCGCCGGATGATGGCGGAGATATGGAAATCGTGATGTTGGAGGACTGTCAATCCTTCTCCGGCAACTGGAGGTACGGATCGGAGGGCGGCTGGTCCGGAGGCTGGACCGGGTCGCGCCAGTGAATCTCAGGGCCTGGTGTTTCAAAACCGGGCCCATAATTTTTAGACTCCAATGATCGCCAGACGGCGGCTGACGGAGGCCGGCTGGCCCTGGTGATGCCGGGAATCCTTGTAGGAGCATTTGGGGTCTTCACAGGCTGCCAGGTGCTCCTGCATGAAATGGAGCCATTTGGGCAATAAGCTTTTGGAATATGGTTATGCCCCTGCTATCTGCTGCTCCGATCCGGATGATGAAAGCAGTCCCATGTCTTCGAGCCCCTTCCGGATGACCTGCACGCCTTCCTCGCAGTCATTTACAGTTTTGCCTCCTGTGACAACCAGCTTGCCGGAGCTGAATACGAGCACTACGACCTTGGGCTTCTTGACTCTGCAGACCACACCAGGAAACTGCTCCGGCTCATATTCGACGTTCTCCATGCCCATGCCAAGCACGACGGCGTTCAGATTCAAGTCGACCTTAAAATCTGCTGTGGCCACAATGTTCTGAACTATTATCTCGGGCTCTGAATAGATGTTCTCGATGCCTATGGACTTGAGCGTCTCGGCCAGGGTGATGATGACCCTGCGAATATCCTCAATGTTCTTGGCTCCGGTGCATACTATCTTGCCAGAAGTAAATATGAGAAAAGCAGCTTTAGGGGCCTTGACTCTGTAGACGAGGCCAGGAAACTTCTCTTTTTTGTACTCGGCACCCTCAAGCTCGGCCTCGATCTTATAAAGATCAAATTCATCTGCCAGCTTGGTGGATGCCACCACGTTCTCTACATTTATTGTGGACCCCATACATAGACAATCTCTTGCTTCTCTTAAATGTGGGTGTTGGTCTGAGGTGCTCAATCTCAAAATTAAAAACTGGTTAAAGTAGCCCCATGTTCTCAAGCTCCATCCTGACGATCCGCACGCCTTCCTCGCAGTCATTTACAGTTTTGCCTCCTGTGACAACCAGCTTGCCGGAGCTGAATATGAGCACTACTATCTTGGGAACTTTGATCCTGTAAACAAGCCCAGGAAAAACCTCCGGCTCATACTCGACGTTCTCCATGCCCAGGCCAAGAGTGATGGCATTCAGGTTCAATTTTGTCCCCAAATCTGCTGAGGCCACCATGTTCTGAACAGTTATCATCGGCTCGGAATAAATATTCTCGATGCCAATGGACTTGAGCATCTCAGCCATATTGGTTATGACCAGGTGGACGTCCTCAGCGTTCTTGGCTCCAGTGCATACCACCTTGCCGGAAGTGAATATGAGAAAAGCGGCTGTGGGGTTTTTTGTCCTGTAGACGAGGCCAGGAAACTTCTCTTTTTTGTACTCGGCACCCTCAAGCTCGGCCTCGATCTTATAAAGATCAAATTCATCTGCCAGCTTGGTGGATGCCACCACGTTCTCTACATTTATTGTGGACCCCATAGACAAACAATTTCAAGTTCATCTTAAATCTTCTTGTTGGTCCTGAGTCGCATAAATCATATTGCGATGTTTCTGCTCTCTGGAAACAGACCTGCTCGCAATGATAAGAACGATATCGGGAAGCGTTCGCGACATAAGAAGCCCTTATAATTGCATTCTATTCGAGAAAGTGCTGCAATGGAATCCATCATCAAAGGATACGAAACCGTAAGACCAAAGCAATTATTATCCAGCATAAGAAAGACCTCATTGGGGGACCAGATTGAAGATAACAGATCACATTCACGCCTTAAAAATCCCATTTCAGATAACGGATCCTTCCGGCCAGAAGCTTCCCAGGTTTGTCTATTGCTATCTCATATATGGCAAAAAGATAGCTCTTATCGACTCCGCTGTGGCTTCATCCGAGAATATAATTCTGGATTATCTGAATGAGACCGGCCACGGCCCGGAGGAGATCTCAACGGTCATTCTCACCCATTCTCATCCCGATCACATCTGGGCGGCGAAGAGGATCAAGAGCCTATCCGGCTGCCAGGTTGCCGCTCACTCTCTGGAGATGGCCTGGATTGAGGATGTCGAGCTACAGGGCAAAGAGCGCCCCGTTCCCGGCTTCAAATCACTGGTGGAGGGATCAATGCATGTGGACCTTACATTATTGGACGGCGATCTCGTCGATCTGGGCGGCCTTACCCTGCAGGTGATCCACACTCCCGGCCACTCCTCAGGATCCATATCCCTCTGGTGTGCGGAGGAAAAAGCCCTCTTCTCAGCGGACGCCATTTCCATTCCTGGGGACATGCCCATCTATCAGGCCATCCTGGCATCGGTCCAATCCATCCAGAAGCTGAAGAGGATTGAGGGAATCGAGTTAGGCCGGGAAAGCTTGGAAGAAGGCTCTCGAAAGAGGATCAGGAAAAAGGCTCTTTCCGTGCATTTCTCAGGATAGACATATTAACAGTGCCACTCTATCGCTCTCTAATGGCGGACGAATCCCTGGGGATAAAAGTTGAGCGAAAGAATGGCGAGCGATTCAGGCGGGCTCTGGTGGATTTGAAGGCATTTGACCCTGGCCGAAAGATTTGCTCGGATGGGTCCCATATCTATCTGCCTGTGCGGGAGCTGTCCGAAAAGGAAGCAGAAAAGCTGCGGCTGGTAGCAGATTATGATGTCGTGAATTTTGGATTCGTGCCCGAGGAGAAGATCCTGACCCCAGAGGACATTCTGGGCTTTAGGCCAAGCTTTGAGATCGTGGGCGATATCGCCATGATAGAGGACCTGGAGGTGGGAGAGGCAGAGAGGGTTGCCTCAGCCCTTATGTCCTCCAGCAAGAGCATCAAGACGGTGATTGCACCCATCTCTGATGTGGAAGGAGAGTACCGCACCCGTCGCTATCGGCATGTAGCAGGGGAGGAGAGAACCACCACCACCCATAAGGAGCACGGGCTGCGCTATCGTATAGACCTGGAGGGAGCCTATTTCACTCCCCGCCTGGGAACGGAGAGGCTGAGGATAGCGAGCCTGGTCGGGCCCACTGACTTCGTTCTGGACATGTTCGCCGGGGTGGGGCCGTTCTCCATTCTCATGGCCAAGAGATGCAGGTGGGTGGTGGCCATGGACAAGAATCCGGTAGCTGTTCAATATCTGCGAGAGAACGCCCGACTGAATAAGGTGGAGAACATCGATATCCTGGAGGGGGATGCAAATGAGATCGCACTGCGATACCAGAATGCAGCGGATCATGTTATCATGAACCTCCCCCATAGTGCATCCTTCTTCCTGCCTGCTGCCATTGGGGCGATAAAGACAGGAGGGACTGTCCACTACTACTGCATTGCTCCTGAGGACGACCTCTACCGGGACGAATTGCTGATAAGGGAGGCAGCGGAGAAGATGAGTGCAACAATTGTGGTGCTCTACGAGAGCATTGTAAGAAGCTATGCCCCTCACAGGCTCAATGTGGTAATAGACTTCAGGGTCAAGAAGTTTTGATGAAGCTCTGGTTGGCTCCCTGCTCTTGATCCTCAAGGTGCTTGCTTAAGGTTTCTCCTGGCCGTTTTAATATCATCGATCTCATCAAAAAGGTAGTCTTCCCACTCCCTCTTCCCCACCAGCACCTCGAATTCAGGCGGGGTGAGGACGGGAATACGATACTTAGCGGCATCGTCCAGTGCTACTCTCGGGCAGGCGGTCGAGACTGCTGCTCGGGCCCCCAGATTGAGCAGCCTGTCCGGCTCGATGTTGTCCAGATAGACCAGAAACATCTCACGACCCCGGGCCTCGCCCAGGGCCATCATCCTTCTTGCCAGCTCCATCCTCTTCTGGCCGGGCTTTTTGGAGACGAGAACGGCAAAGCTCTTGGCATCGGCAGCTCTACTGATGGCTGCAAAGCGCCTGCGCAGCATGGGATCTGGATCGATCTCTAAGATCTCGCATGTTACAGGATCTGCTGCCAGCACCCTCTTTCCTGTGGCCAGGGCGATCCCCAGGGGATGAAACTGTCCCGTGCCTATGAAGAGATACTCGTCCACATCAAGCGCCTTGGCAGAGGCATAGCAGCATCCCAGGACCTGTCCAGGATACTTAATCCTTCCGGATGCCGAACCCAAAAGGCCCTCGATTCCGTGCTCTGCCAGGACCTCCAGCGCTCCATCGAGCTTATGGACATGCTGAACAGTAGTGGCGACCCCCACCCTCTTTGATTTTAGCTCTCCGATCGCCTTTTCCACCACCCCTCTGAGGTCCTCATTCATCCTGGCTTCCAGGAAGATTACCTTCTCCGGCTCCTCTCCAATGCCGGCATGGCCCAGATGGAGCATCAGATCCACCTCTCCCGAGAGCCTCGTGTCCACATCGCAAGCCCCAAAGCAGGGGTCCCCGGAGATGATCACCTCTGCCCCGGTCTCCTCTGCGATCCGGGCCGCTACTATTGGCGTAGCCCTCTTCAGCCCCTCGGGAGCCTGCAGGCCTACTCGCGCCGCACCGCTCTTCTTGATCAACTGCACGGCTAGATTGAGGTCAAGCTCATAGCCGAAATCGATAAATTCAGAACCAGTGGTCAAGAGTGCTCTGTCCACTCCTGTAGACCTCCTCTAGCCTTTTTGCCGTCTTCTCCACCCTCTCGGGATCAAAGTCCCTCTCCTCCACCAAAAATGAGACGATCTCTTCTGACACGGGCTTTTTCAGGGCGATCTTATAGTCATCAGTGACAGGAGGATGGAGGAAGAACTCTCTGATCTTCTCGAAGTCCTCGATCTTATCATCCCTGTCCGCCAGGATGCTCTCCAGATCTCCATTCTCCCGAATGAGCTTCAGAGCGGTCTTGGGACCCACCCTCTCCAGGCCGGAATTGAAATCGGTGCCGCACATGATGCCAATCTCCACCAGTTGCTTGTGGGTGATTCCAAGGTTCGCCAGTCCCTGCTCCAGGTTGATCACCTCCGGCTCCACATCCACATAAATGTTCTTTCGAGGCAGCTTTCTCTTGCCGGTGATGGCCAGATTGCGCACCACCAGGGGCGCTCCAAAGAGAAGGGAGTCGTAATCCTGGCTGCCTGCATAATCCACGTCGCCCTTGGCGGCCATATAAGCCGCCTGGGCCTCGCCCTCTGATGGGGCCTGGATTACCGGCAGCCCCATGGCCAGGATGAGCCTTCTACCGTCATTGAGTATCTCAGAGTTGATCCGTGAAGCCGCCTGAGCATATTTGAATCCGTCTTCACCGGCTGCTCGAGCCTCCTCCCAGGCCCACGCCGCTTTATCCCTTGTCTCTGACCTCTCAGCCAGGGTGACGGCCTTGAAGGTTGGCGCCTCGCCATCGAAGACAAAGGCCACCTTCACCCCTGCCTCAATCAGGTTTGTGGTGCGATACAATAGGCCAGAGAGATGAGAGGTCACCCTTCCCTGGCGGTCCATGAGAGGGGTACCATCTCTCTGCCGGATGATGGATAAAAACTGATAGAGGGTGTTGAAGGCATCTATCGCCACCCATCTGCCGGACAGATCCTTAATCTCTATTTTCTTTCTCTTTAGCAGCTCCCCTAAATCAACGCCCATGATTGCCACATACCACTGCTCTATGATAAATCCTCTATCCTATGCTCCGATTTCCAGGCTCCAATTGCAGATGCATGCTACCTTTAAATATCAGTTTTGTGCAGATATTGTTGGAGTGCTATTCATGATTGAGATTACAAAAGAAGCGGCTGATATGCTTAAAAGCAAGGTGGTGGAGGATAAGGTCATCAGGATGTTCCTGGCGGCAGTCGATCCATCTGGCGCGAACTATGGCATGAATTTGGATGACCCAAAGGACGATGATGTCATATTTGAGAGCAGGGGAATTAAAATCCACATGGATCCAAAGGATGCAGAGCTCTTGGCAGAGACCATAATCGATTATGTTGATGATGATCGCGGAACTGGATTTATTATTCGCGGCCCAGAGGACGAACTTTCCGGTTGCAGCTCCTGTGGCAATGCCGACACATGCGATCAGGATCATGACAGCTGTGACCACGACCATGGAGGAGGCTGCAGCTGCAGCTAAACTACTTTTTATCGATGGCATGAATGCCGCGATTCCACATTATTGCTATCGCTTATCGCTACAAATCCATCCGAGGTCGGACTTTGCAGGATATCGAGCCATGAACCTTGGGTTCGATATCCTGAGGTTGCCCATAAAAATTAGCGAAGAGCCG
>WOYI010112765.1_pt1 | contig 16946 bp, 31 predicted proteins | sample 6423411 | NCBI WGS metagenome assembly WOYI01 (sample SAMN13441803, study PRJNA592873) | oil field metagenome | biome: oil field; feature: oil-well bore; material: oil-contaminated soil; isolation source: oil-contaminated soil from oil-well borehole | place: Germany: Wietze | collected 2016-10-18 ...
GCAATCCAGCTGGCTGTCACCGTGTTGCGCATGCTTGCCCATTATTAAAAATAAGGCTATCCAAATACATGGACAGCCTTGATATTTCTTTGCAAGCACATCGCTTCAGTTGACGAAGGCCAACCGAAACGAAAAATTAACGTTTGGTGTAGGTTGGGGCCTTGCGGGCGCGCTTGAGGCCTGGCTTCTTGCGTTCCTTAACGCGGGAATCGCGGGTGAGCATGCCTTGTTCACGCAGCTTGAGCCGATTGGTTTCATCCAGGGCAACCAATACACGGGCTAAACCGAGCTTGACAGAATCGCGTTGGCCAGAAACACCGCCGCCTTGTACTTTGACGGTCACATCCCAGTTGTCAGGGTTCTGTCCGACAGTTTCAAGGGCACCACGGATTGCTGCTTCATCACCATCGCGGGTGAAGTATTCAGCGATCGGTTTGTCATTGACGGTAAACGTGCCGGTTCCAGATGAAACGCGCACACGGGCGGAAGCTTGCTTTCGGCGACCAATTGCTTCTTTATATTCAGCCATGTTTCCTCTACTTATCTACTTCATACTGCTGGGGTGCCTGGGCGTTGTGAGGGTGCTCTGCACCAGCATAGACTTTCAGGTTTTCCAGATAATGTTTTGTCATACGGTTCTTAGGCAGCATGCCTTTGACTGTCATGTGGATCAGTCTCTCGGGATGTTTGTCCAACAGGCCCTTGAGGTTGTCGGACTTTAATCCACCAGGGAAACCGCTATGTCTGTAATACATTTTGCTGTCCAATCGGCTTGGATGGAAGGTTATCTTGGAGGCATTAATGACCACCACATGATCGTTCATATCCACGCCGGGGGTAAAGTTCGGATGTTGCTTGCCAATCAGCAAAGCCGCGATCTTGCTCGCGAGACGCCCAAGAGTTTCCCCTTCAGCGTTCACAAGGTACCATTCACCTGCCAATTGTCCTTTATTTACGTATGTCTTGTCCACTTTATTTCTCCGTTATTCTTCGCCCTTGCTTTTGCATGAGCGCATTACTTATTTATTTCCTCGACGTAATCTACTTTCACCAAGGTCAACCCGCGCGCGGGTGCCAGTGCAACTGTTCCGGCGTAGCCGGTCTCGAAGCCTCTCCGCACTGTGCCTTTGGGCATCATCCCTGAGCCTACATGGACGAGAACCCAAACGATTCGGCGCACCATATGGTTCAAGAAAGCATTTCCCTTGATGGTAAAGTTCATCCCAAAATCAGTTTCGGTCCATTCCGCTTCAAAGATCTTGCGGACAGTCGTACCGCTTGGTCTCATTGCCTTACCAAAAGCGATAAAATCGTGTTCTCCCAGTAAATCTTGGGATTCAAGGTTCATCAGCTCAAGGTCCGGCTTAACTGTCACCCGCCAGGCAAAGCGGTCGATCAGCGGATTGCGGTGTTTCTGCGCATAAAGCTGATAGCGATATGTGCGGCTGAGGGCATTGTAACGTGCATGAAAACCCTCATCAACCTCTTCCGCCTCCAGTGCAGCGATGTCATCCGGTAGAAAAGCATTCAAGGCAGTCAGTAAAGTGTCTGTATCATGCTTCCATTCCAGGTCTACATGTAAAACCTGGCCAAGAGCATGCACTCCGCTATCCGTCCTCCCGGAAGCTGTCAGGGTATTCCCCTGCCAACCAATTCTTCGCAGCGCGGCTTCCAGTTCATGCTGGACACTGTGCTTGATCGCCTGGCGTTGGTAACCGTTATAAGCGGTCCCATCATAAGCGAGGATAAGTTTGTAACGTGCCATGCCTTTGCACTCAAGCCAAAGGCGTTCTACTAAATTTACTCAGCAACCAACTCAAGCAGCACCATTTCAGCGTTATCGCCGAGGCGTGGTCCAAGTTTGAGGAGGCGTGTGTAACCACCGGGACGACTGACAAAGCGAGGGGCAATATCGTCGAAAAGCTTTTTGACGATTTCAGGGCTGGCATTGCCAAGTGCTGCTGCAATTTGGCGGCGGGCATTTACTTGGGCGATTGTGTCGCCCTTGTTGCTGTTGCGAGCAAGGGTGATCATTTTCTCGGCTTCGCCCTGAATGGACTTGGCCTTGGCCAAAGTAGTCTCGATGCGTTCGTACTCAAATAATTGCTTGATCATGGTTTTGCGCATGGAAGTGCGATGGCCCATGCTGCGACCAAGCTTGTAACCATAAACCTGATGTCGCATAAATTACTCCACTTCTTTCTCTTCCAAGAATCCCTTTTCGATCATCTTGGCACGTAGTTCAGTCAGGCTCTTATCTCCGAAATTACGGATGGAGAGCATCGCGTTTTCGCCTTTGTCCAGCAGTTCCAACACATCGCCCACGGTCGTAACACCTGTGCGCTTCAATGAGTTGAAGACACGCACGGTCAGGTCAAGGGCTTCGATTGGGGTCTCCCGGACTTCAGAGCTAATGCCGCTGGTCTCGGGCTCCGCAATGGGAGTGGATTTGATCAGGGAATCAGTGCTGATGCCGCTGATATAGCTTAATTGCTGCATCAAGATCTGTGAAGAACTGATCAGTGCTTGTTCAGGAGCGACTGTGCCATCGGTCCAAATTTCCAAGGTAAGGCGGTCAAAATCGGTGCTGTGGCCAACGCGAGCGCTTGAAACACTCCAGTTAACACGGCGGATAGGGGTATAGATGGCATCTACAGGAAGGACACCAATTGGCAGACGTTCAGAACGCTCACCAGCGGGTAAATAACCGCGCCCAGCTTCAACAGTTAGATCCATCTCTACATGCGCATCTTTCTCATTCATACTGAAGAGATAGAGTTCAGGGTTGATGATCTCAACTTCCGGTGGGCAGACCAGGTCTGCAGCGGTAATCGTGCCCTCACCCTTGACGTCCAGATGAATTTGCGCGGTTTCGACATTATGCAGTTTCATACGGATCAGTTTGAGATTCAACATGACCTGGATAACATCCTCGCGGACACCTGGAATGGTGGTGAATTCGTGCTGTATATCAGTAATGCGTACCGTACAAATAGCGGCACCATCAAGCGAAGAAAGCAGGGTGCGACGAAGGGCGTTGCCCAAGGTCATCCCGTAGCCTTTTTCAAGTGGGCTGATCGTGAATTTGCCGTAATCGCGGGATTCAGCTACCCGTTCAACTTTCGGCATTACCATTTCATTTAGTGCTGTCACGGTTGACTCCTTTCAGTCTATCGTAGAAAAGACTGTCCTCGTCATACTATCGTGAATAGTATTCAACGATCAGTTGCTCGTTCAAGTTTCCGTCAATTTCGGAACGTTCCGGCAGACGCAGTACCCGACCGCTGATGTTGTTAACATCGCGGGCTAACCAGGTAGGAACGGTGCGGCCTTCGGCCTCTTCCTTCAGGTTCTTGAAATAAACTGTCTCTTTGGACGATTCGGTGACGGTAACAACATCATCAGGATGAATGTTGTAAGATGGGATGTCTGCCCGATTGCCGTTGACAGTAAAATGGCCATGGTTTACAAGCTGGCGTGCCTGAGCACGGCTGCTGGCAAAACCGAGGCGATAAACCACATTGTCAAGACGGGTCTCAAGCTTCTGCAATAAGTTCATACCGGTCAACCCGCGCATACGCTGGGCTTCCGAATAATAACGACGGAATTGACGTTCAAATACACCATACTCGCGGCGAGCTTTTTGCTTGGCACGCAACTGCTTGCCATAGTCCGAAACTCGGTCTGGGCGGGCAGAAGTGGACTTGCCGTGCATTCCAGGTGGAAAACCACGTTTTTCGAATGCGCACTTGGGGGTAAAACAGCGTGCTCCCTTTAGGAAGAGCTTTTCACCTTCACGGCGGCACATTCGGCATACTGCTTCAATGTTTCTAGCCATAATCAATATCCTTTTCTTTACTACATGCGGCGCTTTTTAGGTGGACGGCAACCATTATGAGGGATAGGTGTCAGGTCCGAGATCATGCGTACTTTAAGCCCAAGGGATTGGATTGCGCGAATGGCGGCTTCACGGCCGGGGCCGGGACCTTTCACAAACAGTTCCACTTCCTGGACGCCCATACCCTGGGCAACCTTGATAGTCTGTTCAGTTGCCAATCTGGCAGCAAATGGGGTGCTCTTACGTGAACCCTTAAAACCAGCGGAACCGGTTGAACCCCAACAGATGGTGTTACCCTGCAGGTCGGTGACGGTAACGATGGTGTTATTAAAGGATGCAAAAACATGCACCTGTCCGGTCGTAATCTGACGCTTTACCTTTTTACCAGTGGTTCTGCGTCCTGCTGTTCGTGCTACTTTAGCCATATTTTTTCCTCACTTAATCATACATCTCTGGTGTACCTTGCCTTGGGGGGCCGCATGGGGTAAAAGGGAGGAACCCCAAACCCAAGACTCAGGAACCAGTTCAGTCTTACTTCTTGGTTGCACCCTTGCGGCGTCCGCGGCCGGCAACAGTCTTCTTGGGACCCTTGCTTGTGCGGGCGTTGGTGCGAGTACGCTGGCCTCGGCTGGGCAGATTGTGTTTGTGGCGCAAACCACGGTAGCAACCAATCTCAACCAGGCGCTTGATATTCATCTGGACTGCGCGGCGCAGGTCACCTTCTACGGTCACGTTCTGAGCGATGTAATCACGCAGCTTCGAGACCTCGTCCTCCGGCAAATCCTTAACCCGCAGGTCAGGGTCAACACCGGTGGCTGCTAAAATCTGGTCAGCAGCTTTGGGGCCGATGCCATAGATGTACCGCAAACCGATTTGGATGCGCTTATTTCTGGGTAGATCAACACCTTCAATACGAGCCATAATTATTCCTTATCCTTGACGTTGTTTGTGGCGTGGGTTAGTACAAATAACATACAACCGACCGTTGCGTTTGACGATCTTGCATTTAGCGCACCGCTTTTTTATTGATGCTGATACTTTCATCAGTCGTACTCCTTCTTATTCCGCAAAGTTTTTAGTATATCTCTTTGTCAGTCTATTTGCAAGACCTTTATAAATCTGTTAGCACCAATGGACCTTCGTCCGTCACTGCAATGCTATGTTCCTGATGAGCGCACAACGAGCGGTCTCTTGAGATCACCGTCCACTCATCGTTGAGCACCCGGGTGTGGCGGGTACCCACCAGGACCATTGGTTCGATGGCAATGGTCATCCCTGCACGCAAACGAACACCAGTGCCCGGCTTGCCATAGTTCGGCACTTGTGGTTCTTCGTGCATGTTTCGTCCCACACCGTGGCCAGTGTAGACGTGGGTGCAGTAAAAACCCTGCCCTTCAACATAAGCTTCAACCGCAGCCCCGATATCACCGGAGTAATTGCCGGGAACCATTAGCCGGATTGCGATCTCAAGGGCATGTCTCGTCACCGCGATCAGTTTCTGTGCTTCAGGAGTAATCTCGCCGACCCCAACCGTAAAGGCTGAGTCACCTACAAAACCCTGGTACACAGTACCACAATCCACGGAGATGATATCGCCCTCTTTGAGCTTACGCTTGCCCGGTATGCCATGCACCAACTCTTCGTTAATGCTTGTACAAATGCTAGCCGGGTAAGGGTATGGGCCACCGTAATTTTTAAAGGGCGAGTAAACGCTTAACTTGCTCTGGAAAGTCTCAGCAATTTCGTTGAGTTCACCAGTCGTTACTCCCGGAGCAATAGCTGCTTTAACAGCCTCCAGGGTTTGCGCATTAATTCGGCCGGCTTCCCGCATAATTGCGATTTCAGCCGGGCTCTTGATGTTAATTGCTCGTTCTAAACCAATCACTTGCCTACGGCTTTCATCAGGTCCTCAGTTACCTTGTCGATATCCTGGGTTCCATCGATCTCGATTAACTTGCCCTGTTCTTTATAGTATTCAATCAGAGGCGAAGTCTGCTTGTAATAAACTTGGATGCGATTGCGCACGGTTTCAGGTTTGTCGTCCTCGCGCTGATAAAGCGGACTGTCGTCCACGTCGTCGAACCATTTCTCCAGGGGAGGGTTGGTAATCGCGTGGTAAACCCGGCCGCTCTTGCTCATCCATCGCCCACTTAAGCGCTCAACAAGCACTTCGTCAGGCACGTTGATGAAGGGCACAATGGTTACGTCTCCGCCCAAACTGCTCAGCATCACCTTCAAGGCTTCTGCCTGGGCAGGCGTACGGGGAAAACCATCCAAAACAGCACCTTTTTCGCAGTCTGGACGGGTCAGACGGTCTTTCACCATGGCAATAGTCACATCATCCGGTACAAGCTCGCCCTTGCTCATAAAAGTTTGGGCGAGTTTGCCAAGTTCTGTTTCTTTCGAAAGGTTCTCACGGAAAAGATCACCGCTGGAAACATGGACCAGACCCATTCTTTCAGCCAATACTTCAGCCTGGGTGCCTTTTCCAGCACCGGGGGGCCCGAGCATTATGATGTAAACCGCTTTTTTGTTCATTTCAATTACCCTTAAGCAATCAGATGATCGTCATAACCATGCATTCGCAGCTCGGTCTCGATCAGGTTGACTACTTCACGCACCGTTCCAGCCACGATCAGGAGGCCAGAAGCCTGCAGCAGCGAAAGGCTGGATTGCTGTACCGGTAAAACGGCACCCAAAAGTGAAGGAACAACAGTCAGGAAGCCCAGGAAGAAGGCACCTGGCAGAGTGATGCGCCGTTGGACACGGGTCAGGTAGTCCTGCGTCGGCTTTCCACGGACAACACCCGGGATCTGCGCGCCTTGCTTCTTCAGGTTATCGCCATAGTTCTGTTGGGAGAATAATACGTCTGTATAGAAGTAAGCGAAGAGCACAACCAGGATGAAAAGCATCAGTGGGTACCACCAGGTTCCCTGGCCGAAGGCGGTCTGGAACCAATTGGCTACATTCTTGACTCCCGCGCTTTTACTGGCCAGGAAGAACGAAGAAAGGATGACCGGGAAGGTCAGGAATGATTGCGCAAAAATGATCGGGATCATACCAGCCATGTTGACCATGAGCGGCAGATTACTGCGCACTGGCATGGACATGCGGTTGCCGATGCGCCGTCCGGGGAACATCACGGGGACGTTTCGGCGGCCAGCGGTGACGTAGACAATGGCAAAAATTATCGCCACCAACAATACGATTACCAGCACAAAGATCCACCAGGGTTCTTTAGTGGTAACCATCTGTGTAAAGCTTGCAGGCAGTCGTGAGACGATACCAGCAAAAATGATCAGGGAAAGGCCTTGATTTCTCAAGCCAAACTCTGAAATCAACTGCCCGATCCAGATGCCAAACATGGTGCCCGCAAGCATCGCGATGACAGCTGTCACGGTTGGCAGCAGGTTGGCACCTGTAAAGCCCCAGTTGGTCAGAATAGATCCGCCTAATTGGCTGTTAAAAATGTTGATTTGACCGATTGCCGAAAGCAAAGCCATCGGAATGGTCAGGATCATCGTCCATTTTTCCATCCACTTGCGGCCTTCACGTGGGTCATCTTTCATCATTCTTTCGAGTGATGGGATAACCGGCTGGAGAAGCTGCAAAATAATTTGGGCTGTAATATACGGATAAACGCCCATCGCCAGGATCGAGAAGTGCGAAACCGCACCACCAGAGAGCAGATCCAGTAAACCAATCAGGTTGCCTGCAGCTCCGGTTTGTTGGGTCAGTTGGGCAGCCAGGGCGCGATCCACCCCAGGGACTGGAATGTTCGCAGCCAGGCGGTAGACAGCCAACAAAAGCAAAGTAATCAGCAGCTTGTTGCGGATATCTTCTGACTTCCAAAGAAAGCGCCAGGACGATCGTTTCATTCGTAGACTCCTTGTCGGACGCTTATTCAGCGATCGCTTCGATGCTTCCGCCGGCTTTTTCAATCTTTTCGCGAGCGCCGTCGGTTACCTTGTGAACTTTGATCTTCAGGGCAACTTTTACTTCTCCGCGTCCCAGGATCTTAATCGGTTTCTTTAGATCTTTAAGCAATCCGGCAGCGATCAGGCTTTCCGGAGTTACTTCGCTATCAGCCTTGAAATCCTGGAGAAGATCCAAATTGATTTCATTGTAGCGGATGCGGTTGATCGGAGAGAAACCTTCACCACGCAGGAAGGGCAGCTTGCGGAAGAAAGGCAGGTTGCCGCCTTGGTGGTATTGGCGTACGCCACTGTGCCGCGCGTTTTGGCCCTTGGTACCACGTCCGGAGGTCTTACCACTGCCCGAACCAATACCCCGGCCTATGCGCTTGCGGTCCTTTTTAGAACCCTCATTGGGTTTGAGGTCATGTAGTTGCATTACTTCTTCTCCTCCGCTGCGGGCTTGACTTCGACCAGAAATGAAACCTTGTCGAGCATGCCGCGGATTACTTCGTTATCCTCCAGCACGACAGTATCGTGCAGGTGCCTGAAACCAAGCGCCTTGAGGGTATTCTTGGTGCGCACTGGATAACCAATGCCGCTTTTGAGTTGGGTAACCTGGAGTTTATTAGCCTTGGGCATTTTTCCTCCGTGACCAGAAGGGGCTGACCTCTTCCACACTCTTGCCGCGTTCAAGGGCAACCTGCTGTGGAGTTTTAAGCATCGTCAGGGCGTCAAATGTGGCGGTGACGATGTTCAGCATGTTGCTTGAACCCAGCGACTTGGTGAGGATGTCCTTAATGCCAGCGGCTTCGCAAACAGCACGCACACCACCAGCAGCAATAACACCCGTACCTTCAGAAGCAGGTTTCAGCAAAATTTTGGCGCCACTGCAGGAACCAGTCACCTCATGGGCAATTGTGGTGCCCATCAGGCTGATCTTGCGCATATTCTTATGTGCCTGGTCAGTAGCTTTACGCATGGCATCTGGTACAGCAAGTGCCTTGCCGACACCCATGCCAACGCTTCCATTGTTGTCTCCGACCACCAAGGTTACTCTGAAAGAGAAACGGCGACCGCCTTTGACAACTTTGGCAACACGGGCGATGTCGATAACACGCTCATCATAAGGGTTTTCAATTTTTGAAAAATCTTCCATTGTATCCTCGGTTTAGAAATCCAAGCCGCCCTTGCGAGCGCCATCCGCCAGTGATTTAACACGGCCGGTGTAATAGTAACCGCCACGGTCCATCACGACAGGTTTGATGCCTTTGGCGATGGCGCGGTGCGCCAGCTCTTCGCCGACCTTGGCTGCCTGGTCTAGTTTGTTCATTTTACTCACCACATCCCTCAAGCCCAGGTCGATCGATGAAGCTGAGCAAAGCGTAATGCCATTTTCATCGTCAATGATCTGAGCATAGATCTGGGTGATGCTTCTGAATACATTCAAGCGAGGACGCTGCGGAGTTCCGAAGACGGATTTGCGCACACGAACGTGCCTGCGAAGACGGGCTTGATTCCTTGTTTTCTCAGCCATATTTACCTCTACTTACCGGTCTTTCCGGCCTTACCAGCCTTCAGTTTGACAACTTCGCCCAGGTAGCGGATGCCATAGCCCTTGTAGTGATCGGGTACGCGCACTTCCCGCATATTCACGGCGACTTGCCCCACCTGTTGACGGTCGCGACCTTTGATCTTGACCTGGCGGGTTTTTGTATCGACTTCGTAGCTAATACCTTCCGGAGCCGGGAAAACGACAGGATGTGAATAACCTACGTTCAAAACCACGTCTTTTCCGTTCATTTCAGCACGGTAACCAACGCCGTTGATCTCCATGATCCGCTCAAAACCTTTGCTGCATCCCTCGACCATGTTGTTCAACAGGGCCCGGGTTGTGCCGTGGATTGCGCGCATGAAGGCGCTATCATCTGGGCGTTCAACAATTAACTTGCCATCTTCCAATTTAATGGTGAGGGCTGAGTTGAATTCATCGCTGAGTTCGCCGTTTGGACCTTTTACGGTCACTTTGTGGCCGTCGATCTTTACTTCCACTCCCTGCGGCAGGGTGATGGGTAATTTACCTATACGTGACATCCCTTATCTCCTACCAGACTTTACAGAGGACCTCGCCGCCAACGCCGATTTTACGGGCTTTGTGGCCGGTCATGATCCCTTTCGGGGTGGACAAAATTGAAATGCCAATGCCGGAAAGCACCCATGGAATATCATCGCGTGAGGTGTAGACACGGCAGCCAGGACGGCTGACGCGCTGCAGACCACTGATAATGGGGCGGCGATGGCGGCGTTCACCAATATATTTCAAGGTTACACGCAACACTTTGCTGGCTTCTGTTTTGCCATCCACAACTTCAAAGCCCTGCAGGTAACCCTCTTCGGTAAGAATGCGGGCGATTTCCTGCTTGAGTTTGGAGTCAGGCATGCTTGCTACGGAATTGCCAGCCATAGCGATGTTGCGGATGCGAGTTAACATATCGGCAATAGGATCTGACATTGTCATAATATTCCTCCAGGTCGAATTACCAAGATGATTTTGTCACACCAGGGATTTTGCCCTGGAGCGCCAATTCACGGAAACAAATTCGGCAAAGGCCAAATTTACGCATGTAACCACGCGGACGACCGCAAACTCTGCAGCGGTTGACAACACGATTAGGATATTTCCTCCGCAGCTCGCGGTATGCCATACATTTTTTAGCCATTTGTTTCCTTTCTGAAAGGCATGCGGAACTTCGTGAGCAAGGCACGCGCCTGGTCATCTGTTTCAGCGGTGGTGACGATGCTTACTTCCATGCCACGAACTTTGTCGATCTTGTCATATTGAATTTCTGGGAAGATCAACTGCTCGGTCAAACCGAGGGTGTAATTACCACGGCCATCAAAAGCTTCCCCGGAAATTCCACGGAAGTCGCGCACACGAGGTAGGGCAATATTGACCAATCGGTCAAAAAATGCCCACATTTTTTCGCCGCGCAGCGTTACTTTGACGCCGATCTGGCGGCCTTCGCGCAGCTTGAAGTTAGAGATAGCCTTGCGGGCTGCGATCACTACCGGTTTTTGACCGGTGATGATGGTCAAGTCGTTGACTGCGGCGTCAATAGCCTTGGGATTATCCAAAGCTTCACCGACACCAATATTGACAACGATCTTGGAGATCTTCGGAGTCTGCATGACGTTCTGCAATCCAAGCTCTTTGAAGAGGGCTGGGGCGATTTCTTTATTGTATTGTTCTTGTAGTCTGTTCATCTCTGCTCACTCGCCCTATTTCTCAGACGTCTTCGTTGCAGGTTTGGCAGCAGCTTTTTTAGCAACTGGTTTGCTCGCGGTCGTCTTGGTTTCGGTCTTCTTAGCTGCAGGCTTTGCAGTGGTCGCCTTCTTTACAGCAGGCTTTTCCGCGGTCTTTTTGGCTGCGGGTTTCGCAGTAGTTTTGGCAACAGCCTTCTTAGCTGCGGGTTTGGCAGCGGGTTTGGCAGCTGGTTTGGCGGCTGGATTGACAGGAGCTTTTTCAGCAACTGGAGCAACAACTTTCTTTGCGGCAGCTTCAGCTTTCTTGGACTTCGTTTCCAGGTTAGCTTTGACGTTCCGTCTTGCACTGCGATCCTTGGCAATCTTCTCGCCTTTGGCGTCCACAAGCATGACGTTGGAAACGTCAATGGGAGCTTCGAATTCAACGATGCCGGAGGGGAGGGTCTTGCCATCTTCCTGACGTTGTTTTTGGTGCCTCTTAGCCAGGTTTACGCCTTGAACGGTGATGCGATTGGTCTTGGTGAAAACACGAACGACCTCGCCAATCTTATCTTTATCCGCTTCAGCTCCGCGCATTACTCTGACACGGTCACCTTTTTTTATTTTCATACTCATCTTACTCTCCTGCAATCGCTCTACAGAACTTCTGGAGCCAAAGATACAATTTTCATGAACCCTTTTTCGCGCAGTTCACGGGCAACCGGCCCAAAAATGCGCGTTCCGCGGGGATTGACACCATCGCTATCGAGGATGACAACTGCATTGTCATCAAAACGAATGGTGGACCCATCTGGGCGGCGATAAGGGTGGCTTGTGCGGACGATGACGCCCTTCACGATTTCACTTTTCTTCACAGCAGCCTGCGGAGCAGCTGATTTGACCGTGCAGGTGACGATATCGCCAACATAAGCGTAGTGTCGTCGGGTTCCTCCATCAATATGGAAAACCAGGACGACCTTTGCGCCAGTGTTATCGGCAACAGTCAGTCTTGACTCATTCTGGATCATTTCGGCTCTCCTACAGAAAGTGTCTCAAGATCGCCTTCCTGACGGAATTCAGATTTGAGCACTTTCTCGACAACCCAACGCTTGGTCGCGGAAATGGGAGCGGATTCGACAATGCTCACCTTGTCGCCGACATTGCAGCCGATTTCATCGTGAACCTTGAAAGTCTTGCTGCCATGCACAATCTTATGATAAAGAGGATGCTGATAGGTGTTCGAGACCTCAACGGTCACGGTCTTTTGCATTTTGTTGCTTTTGACGGTGCCTACTAAACGACGACGGTTATTCATTTCTTACCTTCCTTTTCCGCCTTGGCGCGTTCGGTCAGTATTGTCTCGAACAACGCAATTTGACGGCGGGTGACTTTAAAGCGGCCGGTATCGGTCAATTGGCCGGTAACTACCTGGAATCTGAGATTCATCAGTTCCTGCCGTGAGTCCAACATTTTTTTCGTAATTTCTTCAGTAGAAAGTGCACGTACTTCTTTAGCGTTCATTAATCTTCACCTACACCTTCTTTTAATACAATCTTGGTTTTAAGTCCAAGTTTGTACCGGGCGCGAGTGAGTGCTGCTAAAGCCTCGTTATTTTCGGCGCCACCAACTTCAAACAGGATGCGGCCTGGGCGAATAACAGCCACCCAATGGTCCACGGCTCCCTTACCTTTACCCATGCGGGTTTCAGCGGCACGATGCGTGTACGGTTTGTCCGGGAAAATACGGATCCAAACCTTACCGCGGCGTTTCATTTCATGCACGATGGCGCGGCGGGCAGCTTCAATCTGGCGCTGGCTTAGATAGCCGCATTCCAGGGCTTTAAGCCCGTATTCGCCGAAGGCAATCGTCGCACCGCGAAGGGCTTTACCCTTCATACGGCCGCGCTGCTGCTTGCGATATTTAACTCTCTTTGGCATCAACATAATCTATACCTCACTCAATTTCTACTCGCTGATATAGACGCCTTCGGTGGCTTCAACCTTTTCTTCAGGTTGAACATTCATCACGATGCCACGATAGACCCATACCTTGATACCAATTTGGCCGAATGTTGTAGAAGCGGCTGTCTTGGCAAAATCAATATCTGCGCGCAATGTCTGCAGCGGAACACGCCCTTCACGCAGGGTAACACGGCGGGCCATTTCAGCGCCAGCCAAACGGCCGGAAACCGTAACTTTAATACCGCCTGCGCCCTGGCGCAAAGCCTGTTGGATAGCGCGTTTCATCGCGCGTCGATAACTGATACGGCGTTCCAGTTGACCGGCAATGTTCTTGGCAACCAGGTATGCATCTGTATCAGGGTTCTTGATCTCTTTGACTTCCAGGTCAATTTTCTTGCCAGTCAAAGCTTCAAGAGCTGTCCGTAAAACTTTCACACTCTCGCCTTTGCGTCCGATCAGGATGCCAGGTTTGGCAGTGTGCAAGGAAACCTTTACCTTACCGGGGTAGCGTTCAACTTCGATTGTTGAGACACCGGCGCGTTCTGCTTCTTTGTGCACCAATTCGCGGATTTTGATGTCCTGGTGCAGTTGTTCGGTGTAATCTTTGCCTTCAGCATACCAGCGGCCAAGCCATGGTTTGTTGATGCCCAGACGAAAACCAATTGGATGTACTTTACGACCCATAATTATTCCTTGCCTCTCTACTCGATCTCGCGCAACACAACGGTGATTTCAGAGCTTCTCCTCAATTGAGGCTTGAAGCGGCCGCGGGCACCAAAGCTGCGCCACTTGCGGGTGGGGCCTTCATTGGCGTAAATCTTGTGAACCACCAGTTCATCCCGGCCAACACCGAAATTCTCCTCAGCGTTTGCCATGGCAGAGGCGATCAACTTGCGCACATCAACGGCCACAAAGTTGGGGGTGAGATTAAGAATATTGAGGGCGTCCACAACTTTTTTGCCGCGGACGAGATCAATCACCAGGCGAGCTTTTTGAGCAGAGGTACCGCATTTGCCGAGTTTAGCAGTAATTTCGTGTGCCATCTGCTACCTCACTTTGAGGCTTTCTCGGACACGTGTCCGCGGAACCAACGGGTAGGAGCGAATTCACCAAGGCGATGGCCAACCATATTTTCGGTCACATAGATCGGAACGTGGCGTCGGCCGTCATGCACAGCAATGGTATGACCCACCATTTGGGGGAAAATCGTGCTGGCGCGGCTCCAGGTGCGGAGAACTTTCTTCTCGCCCTTGGTGTTCATATCTTCAATTCTCTTCAAAAGTTTCGGGTCGATGAACGGCCCTTTTTTCAATGATCGCGACATTTCTTACGTCCTTTTCTTCTCTAGCGCTTAGCCTTGGAGCGTTGGCGAATGATCATGTTATTTGAGCGCTTATTGCGGCGGGTCTTGTAACCCAGGGCCGGTCTACCCCATGGGGTCTTGGGACCAGGCATACCAATGGATGTACGGCCTTCACCGCCTCCATGGGGATGATCTCGCGGGCTCATAGCGCTACCACGAACCTCAGGGCGTAAACCCATGTGGCGGGCGCGGCCAGCCTTGCCAAGTTTCACATTGGAGTGGTCCACATTTCCAACCTGCCCGATGGAAGCTGTACATTCCTGCATAACTAAGCGAACTTCGCCAGAGGGCATACGCACTTGGGCATATTTGCCTTCTTTGGCCAGTAACTGGGCAGATGAACCTGCCGAGCGACAAACCTGCGCGCCCTTACCAGGTTGCAGTTCGATGGCATGGATCGTTGTACCAACTGGAATGTTCGCCAGGGGTAAATTATTGCCAGGCCTAATTTCGGCCGTTGCACCGGAAAGAAGACTATCACCCACTTTGACACCCACAGGCGCAATGATGTAGCGTTTCTCACCGTCGGCATAGACCAGGAGGGCCAAGCGGGCTGTGCGGTTCGGATCGTATTCAATCGCGGAAACCTTGGCTGGGATGCCAATTTTATTGCGGGTGAAATCAATCATACGGATTTGGCGCTTGACGCCCGATCCGCGATGGCGCACAGTGATCCGACCCATTGAATTGCGGCCAGCGAACATGGTTTTGGCCACGATCAGGCTGCGCTCAGGGCGGTCCTTGGTAATTTCTTCAAATGTATAGCCAGTCTTATGGCGCTGGCCATTGGTTTTTGCTTTATATAATTTGACGGCCATTATCCAACTCCTTCAAAGATCGGAATGGTTTGCCCTTCCCGCAGCGTCACGATGGCTTTTTTGACACTGGGTTTTCGGATCGTAAGGCGGCGGGTCTTGCTGTTTTTAGTTGATTTCGCAGGAAGATTGACAATATTCACGCGTACAACATCCACATCGAAGGCTGTTTCAACGGCTGTCTTTACGTTTTCGCGGGTGGCATCGGACACAACTTCAAAAACGTATTGGTGCAGCTTACTGGCCTGGTAGTTTGACTTTTCAGTAACCACGGGACGGCGCAGGACTTCAAAAATTGAGGCTTTCATTCTGCTTTACCTTCCTATCCCAAAATGGTCTTGAGCACGTTGAGCGAGTCAAGCGGGATAATGACTTTTTCTGAGCGCAGCAGGTCGCGGATATTGACATAGCTCGCGAAGAGCAATTGGCCCTTGACCAGGTTGCGGCCGCTCTTGATGACGTTGGCATTGGCTTCGCCTTTGTCCGCAATCAAGATCAGTGTTTGACCTTCACCTGCCAGTTTATTGACAACTTTGGCAAGTTCTGAAGTCTTGGCCTGGCTCATATTCAGGTCTTTGACGAAGACCAGCTGCTGATCCTTGGCTTTGACTGTCAAAGCACTGCGCAGGGCAGCATGGCGCATCTTCTTGGGCATGTCCAGGGAGTGATCTCGGGGTTTGGGGGTGAAGATACGACCTCCACCCACCCATTGGGCTGAGATACGGGAACCCTGACGAGCTCGGCCGGTACCTTTTTGTTTCCAGGGCTTTGCTCCGCCTCCAGAAACTTCACCACGACGCTTGGTGCTATGGGTACCCAGGCGGGCATTGGCCATCTGGCGCTGGTAAGCCTGATGCATCAGATCAATATTGACTTTGGCACCGAAGATTTCATCGGGCAAGTCAATTGTTTCTGCTTTTTCACCGTTTAAGTTAAAAACATCTGTTTTCATGCTATTCTCCATTCACCCAAGCATTACTGCTTGCGGGCCTCTTTGATGACCACTGTGCCACCCTTGGGGCCTGGAACGGGACCGTTTACCGCGATCAAATTGCGTTCAGCATCCACCAATGCAATACGCATATGGGAAGAAGTGACGCGAGCATTGCCCATGCGCCCGGCCATTCTCTTACCTTTATAAACACGACCTGGGGTCGTGGTGGATCCAGAAGAACCAGCATGGCGCTGGCGGTCAGACTGGCCGTGGGTTCGCTGGGAACCATGGAAGCCATGTCGTTTCATGACGCCGGCTAAACCTTTGCCTTTGGTAATACCGACAATGTCAACATATTCATCAGTCGCAAAGAGGTTTGCTTTCAACTCGTCGCCGGCTTTGATTTCGTCAACTTTTTTGGTACGAAATTCGCGCAAGACGCGAACTGGGGGGAGGTTGTTGGTCTTTAAGTGACCAAGTTCTGCCTGGGTAAGGCGGTTAGGTTTCATTTCGCCAAACGCCAGTTGGACAGCATTGTAACCGTCCGATTTGTCCGTCTTGACCTGGGAAACAAAACATGGCCCAGCTTCGAGCAATGTCACCGGAATTGCGGCACCGTTGCTGTCGAAGATCTGGGTCATCCCGATCTTTCTTCCAATAAGCCCTTTAAACATACTATTCTCCTGTTTTCAGAATTACTCTTGCGAGACTGTCAGCATTGGGCAAGCTGCATCATCTCCGCACAACCCAGTCAATGTACCCTGTGTAGCTTTCTGCCCACGCGGTTCCATTCTTAGATTGTCAAATACACATAAAACTAGCCCTTTTAGAGGGCGAACCTCAAATATATCATCACTTCCGATTCATTGCAAGGGAAT
>WOYI010716603.1_pt3 | contig 16945 bp, 17 predicted proteins | sample 6423411 | NCBI WGS metagenome assembly WOYI01 (sample SAMN13441803, study PRJNA592873) | oil field metagenome | biome: oil field; feature: oil-well bore; material: oil-contaminated soil; isolation source: oil-contaminated soil from oil-well borehole | place: Germany: Wietze | collected 2016-10-18 ...
CGCCGGCACTCGATCAGCGAACGGCGTCAGACGATCGCCCTCTCGTGGATCCCCGAGCTCAGGGTCGCGCCGCCCATGTCGAGGAAGAGCTGGCCTTCCGTGACCGACAGCGACAGGTCGTTCCTCCGCTCGAGGAGCCTCGCCGCCGAATCGGCGAAGCCGGCGTCGAAGCTGCGCACGACGATGTCCTCGGCGCGGTGGATGCGCTTTCCGGCATACCGCGCGACGACCTTGGCGGGGTCGCGGTGCGTGTACACGATCGTGCGCTCGGCGGCCTTGCTGCCGAAGTGCAGCCGCTCGGCCTCGGGTGCGCCGATCTCGATCCAGGCGACGAGGGCGCCGGTGCGGTCGCGCACCAGCACCGCCGGCTCATCGGTTTGCGAAATCCCCTCGCTGAACACGATGCCGTCCTGATACTCCAGGAGGTAGGCGAGAAGTCGGGTGACCATGAAGGCATCCGTCTCGGAGGGATGCCTGGCCACACGGAGTGTCAGCGCTTCATAGACGCCGCGGTCCACATCGGCCAACTGGACGGTGAAAGTGTGGATCGTCGCGCCGGTGGCCATGACACCCGAGCCTATCGGCGCACCTCGGAACGATCGGCGCCGGTAGGTTCGATGGCAGAGCCGAGGAGACCCGCATGAGCCGCACCGAACGAACCGAATCCGAGCTGCAGCAGCTGGCGAAGGACCACCTCTGGATGCACTTCTCGCGCCAGTCGACGATGGAGCAGGGTGTGCCGATCATCGTCCGGGGCGAGGGGCATCATGTGTGGGATGCCGGCGGACGCAAGTACATCGACGGACTTTCGGGGCTGTTCGTCGTCAACGCCGGACACGGCCGGAAGGTCCTGGCCGAGACGGCCGCGCGCCAGGCGGAGCAGCTCGCGTTCTTCCCGATCTGGTCGTACGCGCATCCCCCGGCGATCGAGCTCGCCGCGCGCCTGGCCGACCTCGCCCCCGGCGACCTGAACCACGTCTTCTTCTCGACCGGCGGGGGTGAAGCGGTGGAGACGGCCTTCAAGCTCGCCAAACAGTACTGGAAGCTTCAGGGCAAGCCCGGCAAGCACAAGGTCATCTCGCGCAATATCGCCTATCACGGCACTTCCCAGGGCGCCCTCGCGGTCACCGGGCTTCCGGCGATGAAGGCGATGTTCGAGCCGATCACCCCGGGTGGCTTCCGCGTGCCGAACACGAACTATTACCGTGCCGCGGAGCAGGGGTTCACCGGCGCCACGCCCGAGGAGTTCGGGGTGTGGGCGGCGGACCGTATCGAGGAGATGATCCAGTTCGAGGGGCCCGAGACCGTGGCGGCCGTCTTTCTCGAGCCGGTGCAGAACTCAGGCGGATGCTTCCCTCCCCCGCCCGGCTACTTCCAGCGGGTGCGCGAGATCTGCGATCGCCACGACGTGCTGCTCGTCAGCGACGAGGTCATCTGCGCGTTCGGACGCATCGGCGAGTACTTCGCGTGCGACGCCTACGGCTATCAGCCCGACATGATCACGTTCGCCAAAGCAGCCACGAGCGGCTATGTCCCGCTGGGCGGCACGATGATCAGCGACCGCATCTACGAGCCGTTCACCCACGGCGATGTCACCTTCCCCCACGGCTACACCTTCGCCGGACATCCGGTCGCCGCGGCGGTCGCGATGGCCAATCTCGACATCTTCGAGGAGGAGTCGCTGCTCGAGAACGTGCGCGAGAACTCGCCGATCTTCCGGTCGACTCTCGAGAAGCTCACCGACCTGCCGATCGTCGGTGATGTGCGCGGCGACGGGTATTTCTTCGGGATCGAGCTCGTGAAGGACAAGGCGACCAAGGCGACGTTCGATGACGATGAGTCCGAGCGCCTGCTGCGCGGCTTTCTGTCCGGCGCGCTCTATGACGCGGGCCTCTACTGCCGGGCCGACGATCGCGGCGATCCGGTGATCCAGCTGGCGCCGCCCCTGACGACCGGTCCCGCGGTATTCGACGAGATCGAGCAGATCCTCCGGGGGGTACTCAGCGAAGCGTGGAGCAGACTGTAGGGGGCGACCGCCCCAGATCGGACGGGGACGGATGACCGAATCGACGCCGCCGCGGCTCCGCGTGCTCTACGTCGAGGACGACGAGGCGATCGCCACGATGACGATCGAGGTGCTGGCCGAGGTGTATGAGGTCGACCACGCGAGCGACGGCGACACCGGGCTCACCCGGGCGCTGTCCAGGCACTTCGACGCCATGGTCGTCGACCGTCGTCTGCCACGCCGCGACGGGATCGCTCTCGTCGAAGCCGTCCGTCGCGCTCGCATCACGACTCCGATCCTGCTGCTGACGGCCCTCGGCTCGGTGGCCGATCGTGTGGAAGGCCTGGATGCCGGGGCCAATGATTACCTGGTCAAGCCCTTCGACTTCGACGAGCTTCTGGCGCGCCTGCGCGCCCTCACGCGCGGCTTTCGAGCCGACGGCCGACGGCGGCAGGTCGCGGACTGGATGTTCGTGCCCGAGTCCCAGGCCCTCTACGGGCTCGGTGGTGAGCGGGTCCCGTTGACGCTCACCGAAGCGCGCCTGCTGACGCTGCTCACCGACAGCCCCGAGCATGTGTTCTCGCGCGAGGACATCTCCCAGGCCGTCTTCGCGTCCGACGATGCGGACAGCTCCGTCGAGACCTACGTGCACTATGTGCGCCGCAAGACCGACGCCGACGTCATCGAGACCGTCCGAGGGCGGGGCTACCGGGCAGGGGCCGCCCGATGATGCAGACGCCGCAGCCCGACCGGGCACGGGTGCAGCGCGCGTCGCTGCGGATCGGCGCGCTGGTCGGCGGCGGTTCGGCGCTCGTGATCACCGCCGGTGTCGCGATCCTGGTGGCGGTGCTGATCACCACGGCGGAGCCGGGTGATCACCGTCCCGGACCGATTCGGGACGGCGATCGCCTGGTGGTCGACCTCGATCATGTGCTGCCCTGGGTGATCGGGCTCGGAGTCTTGGGCGTCTTCGTCCTGGCGCTGATCGCCTGGTGGGCCGCACGGCGTGCCGTACGCCCTCTCGCCGACGCGCTCGCGGCGCAGCGCAACTTCGTGTCCGATGCCAGCCACGAGCTCCGCACGCCCCTCACTGCTCTGACCAGCCGGATCCAGATCGCGCAGCGCCGGATCGAGGATCGGCAGGCGTTGGAGGAGACCCTCACCGAGCTCCGGCGCGACGCCGCGAGGCTCGACGAGACCCTCACCGACATGCTCATGATCGCCGAGGCGGCGGGGGCTCCCGATGGGCGCGCCGACGTCGCTGCAGCCATGGCGGCGGCGGCATCCGCCCTCGAACCGCTCGCGGCGGAACGGCGGATCACGGTGAACGTCGAGGCGGCGACGCTCGCCCAGGCGGCGATACCGGCGGTCACTCTCGCCCGGCTGCTGAGTGCGCTGCTCGACAACGCTCTGCAGCACGCGCCGCACGACTCCGCGATCGACCTGACCGCTACGACGGCAGGCCGGAGTATCGAGATCCGCGTCCGCGATCAGGGCTCCGGCATCGCGTCGGACGACCGTGAGCGCGTCTTCGAGAGATTCGCCCGCGGCGGCGAGACCGGGCGACGCCGAGGCTTCGGGCTCGGACTGGCGCTCGTGCGCGAGACGGCGGCCCGGTTCGGCGGCACCATCGCGATCGAACAGACCGGGCCCGGCGGAACGACCTTTCGCCTCACGCTGCCGTCGGCGTGACGAGCTCGATGGACACCGCAACACCCTCGAGCCAGCGGCTGATCTCGCCGCCGGCGCCGACGACGAGTCCGGACCGCACGGGAGCACGACGGACGCGGGCGAGGCCATCGATTCCGGCGACCACAGCCGCCGTCGCCCACAGGTCTGCGGTCGTGAGGTCATCGGCGACGATCGTCGCGCTCAGCACACCGGCGGCCGGCTCGCCCGTCCGGGGATCGAGAATGTGCCGTCCCCGCTCGGCGGAGCCGGATGTCGCTACTGCACCGCTGTCGAGCGTGACGGCCCCGAGCACGCGCCCGGCTTCGCTCGGGTCAGCGATCCCCACGCGCCACACCCAGTCCGAGTCGGGGTCGCTGAAGAGCCGCATGTCGCCGCCGACGTTGATTCCGATCGCCGTGACACCCGGCATCCGTACGAGCGGAGCGAGGTGCCGCTCGGCAACGTCATCGACCGCCCACCCCTTGACATAGCCGGTCGGGTCGAACCAGCCATGGAGCTCCGCATCGAACAGTCCGCCGGTCGCCTCACGAGCCGCGCGGCACCGTTCGGCCACCACGGCGACACTCCCGTCGAGGTTCTCGATCACGTCCTCGCCACGGCGCAGGCGCTGGATGTCGGAGTCGTCGCGATACATCGAAAACACCCGCTCGTGGCGCTGCAGGCCGGCTATCGCCGCGCGGACACCGGCGTCGACCCGAGCCGAAGAGGCCTCGTCGCCGATGACGTGAATGCTGGCGACCGTCCCCATGATCGGCTCGACGAAGACACGCGGGCCGGTCATGCCCGAGCCTGATCGAGCGCGGACTGCAGGGACTGCACATACCCGCGGCTGGTGTAGGTCGCTCCGGAGACCATCTGGATGTCGGCGCTCTGCGCAGCGGTCGTGTCGGTGATCAGCTGCGGGAGAGCCCGGTTGTTGATGCTGATGTCTTTGCTGTTGCTTTGCGGGTACCGGGGCACCGTGACGTCAGCGATCTGACCGCCCGATACGGTGATCTGCACCTGCACGTCGCCGTATCGGGTCGAGGCGGCCGCCCCGAGGTAGGTGCCATCGGCGAGCCCCGACGCGGTCGGTGCGGTCGGTGCGGTCGGTGCGGTCGGTGCGGGAGTGCCGCCGGATACGGCCGCGGTTCCGGACGACGTCGACGCGTCGGCCGCCACGTCGCTCGGGACGATGGCCTCGCCGAGCGACGTGCGGTAGCTGAACAGGAGCACGAGCCCGCTGACGGTGGCGAGGACGGAATAGAGAATGCGCTTCATGACGTCTCCTAGAGGGCGAAGGATTCGCTGTGGATGAGGTCGGCGGACACGCCGGCGGATCGGAGGTCGGCGCGGACGGCCGCCATCCAGGCCTCCGGCCCGCAGAGGAACACGTCGGTGTCCTCGAGGCCGCCGGCGATGTGCCGGAGCAGGTCGGCGCCCGACCAGGCGGCGTGCGTGGCAGGCATCCAGCTCGATGCCCCTCGGCGCCGCGATCCGCTCAGGTGCACGAAGCGCAAGCCGCGCTCGGCGACGAGCCGCGCGATCTGCGATCCGCGCATCGATGCGGCCGCATCGTGGTCGCGCACGATGAGCGTCGCGGCCCCCGGAGCGAACCGCTCGGCCTCGAGAATGCCGATCAGCGGAGCGACGCCGGCGCCGGCGCCGATCATGAGCATCCGGGGCGAACGGCGGACGCGGCCGGTCATGGTGCCGTAGGGTCCCTCGACGAGCACCCGCGTGCCGGGCTGCACGCCCGCCAGGCGGCGGGTGTCGTCGCCGGCGAGTGCGACGGCGATCTCGAGGCCACCGCCGGCGGGGTCGGCGGCAAGCGAGAAGGGATGTCCGCGCGTCCAGCCCGGTCCGTCCAGGAACCGCCAGATGAAGAACTGGCCGGCCTCGGCACGAAGGGCCCCGAGGCGCCGCCCGGTCATCCGCACGGCGACACCACGGGTGCCGTCAGGGCGGACCGATTCGACGCGAATGCCGTGATACGCCGAGCGGGCCAGAGGCACGACGATGCGGAAGGCGACGATGGATGCCGCGGCCACCGCCCAGAGCGTCCACCAGTACGCCGTAGAGACGGGGTCGCCGAGGAAGTCGCCGCCCGTCCACAGCATGTGCGGAACGGCGAGGGCCACCCCGAGATACGCGTACAGGTGCAGAAGGTGCCACGACTCGTAGCGCAGGCGCCGACGTGCGCGACGCGCCGACGAGACCACGACGGCCACGAGCGCGAGAGTCCCGGCGGTGGCAAGCAGCATCCCCGGATAGTTCCAGACGAAATCCCACAGCTGCACCCACCAGGCCACGCCCGCGTCGGCCGCGTAGCCGACGACGAGCAGCCCGATGTGGGCGAACATCAGCCAGAACGACCAGAAGCCGGTGATGCGGTGCGCCCGAGTGATGCCGTCGCGGCCGAATCCACGCTCGAAGAGAGGGATGCGTGCCATGAGCAGAACCTGCAGGAGAAGCAGGTTCGCCGCGACGAGACCGGTCACGCGACCCGCACTGGTCAGTGCCGCGCCCGGACCGCCGAACATCGCGGAGATTCCGCCGTGCACGACCCAGAGCGCCGCGACCATGAGGCTCGTGCCCCAGACGACTGTGATCGCACCGATTGTCCAGGCCGTCTGACGACCACGGGGACGGGGAACCGGAACGGGCAGGGCGAGGACGCGCTGCGGGAGCGCCACGGCTTCGATGGTGGTCATGCTCTCAGGGTGCGAGGACGATCCTGAGATGGCTCCAAGATTCGAACGCGCATAGGCAACACAGAGCAATCACTGCCCGGGCCCACAGGAACCCGGAGTGCCGGTCAGCCGACCGTCGTGCCGAACAGAGTGCCCACGAAGAATGTCGCCGCGAGAGCGAGCGCCCCGCCGATGGTGATTCTGAGGATCGCCCGGCCCCGGTCGGCGCCGCCGATCCATGCCGCAACGTAGCCGGTGATCGTCAGCGCCAGGAGCACCGCGACGAACGTGAACCAGATCCGTGCCGGATGCGGGAGCAGCAGGATGGTCGCCATCGGCAGAAGCGCCCCGACCGTGAACGCGATCGCCGACGCGAACGCAGCATGCCACGGACTCACGACATCTTCCTGGTCGATGTTGAGCTCGGCCGAGAGATGCGCTGTGAGGGCATCGCGTTGGGTGAACTCCTCCGCGACCTTGGTCGCCGTCTCTTCCGAGAGTCCCTGCGCCCGGTAGAGACCGATGAGCTCGGCAAGCTCTCCTTCGGGGTCTTCGACCAGTTCGCGCCGCTCCTTCTCGATGAGCGCCTTCTCGGAGTCGCGCTGGCTCGACACCGAGACGTATTCGCCGAGGGCCATCGAGATCGCGCCACCCACGAGCGCCGCCGAGCCCGCCAGGAGCACCGGCATGAGATCGGCACTGGCCCCCGCGACACCGACGACGACCGCGGCCGTCGACACGATGCCGTCGTTCGCACCGAGCACGCCGGCGCGGAGCCAGTTCAGCCTCTGGGCGATGCCGGTCTGATGAGGCTCATCTGGTGGGCTGTCCGCGGAAGTGGTCATCCCATCAGATTATGGCTGACGGCATCCCCGCGCCAGCAAGGTAAGGCGACCCAGTGCGCGGCGCCTCAGGTCATCCGACCCGGGTCACCAGGCGCCGGGCGCGTAATCCTTCAAGAACACGCCGAAGACGTCTTCACCGGCTTCGCCCCGGACGATCGGGTCATACACCCGGGCTGCTCCGTCGACGAGATCGAGCGGCGCGTGGAAGCCCTCCTCCGCGAGGCGCATCTTCGTCGGGTGCGGGCGTTCGTCGGTGATCCAGCCGGTGTCCACGCTCGTCATCAGGATGCCGTCGGTCTCGAACATCTCGCGCGCGCTCGTGCGGGTGAGCATATTGACGGCCGCCTTGGCCATGTTCGTGTGCGGATGCCCGGGACCCTTGTAGCCCCGGGTGAAGACTCCCTCCATCGCGCTCACGTTGACGATGTAGGTGCGCCCGGCGGGGCTGGCAGCGAGCGAGGCCCGGAGCTTCGAGATGAGCAGGAACGGCGCGGTCGTGTTGGCGAGCTGCACTTCGAGCATCTCGAGCGGATCGACCTCGCCGACGCTCTGGGTCCAGGAGTTGACGTCATGCAGGTCCGGAATGAGACCCCCGGCGTCGATCGCCGTGCCGGCCGCGAGCCGCTCGAGTGAGCTCGATCCCGCAGCCATCGCCTGCTCCGTCAGCTCGCCGGCGCGCGAGGCGGCCGCCGCGAGGATCGGATGAGCAGTCACCGAGCGCTCCAGCGCCTGCGGGTGCTGGTCGTTCGTGTGCCCGAAGGTCACGAGCGCCGGCAGGGGGCCGTCGGGCAGCGGGGCGAGTTCGGCATCCACCAGGGGCTGATACGCACCCGGCGAGCGCCGGACGGTCTGCGTCGCGTTGTTGATGAGGATGTCAAGGGTTCCGCTCGCCGCCACATCGTCGGCCAGGCCCAGCACCTGCGCCGGGTCGCGCAGGTCGATCCCGACGATCTTGAGCCGGTCGATCCAATCGGGCGAGTCGGGCAGGCTCGAGAAGCGGCGGACGGCGTCACGCGGAAAGCGCGTCGTGATCGTCGTGTGCGCGCCGTCGCGCAGCAGGCGAAGCGCAATGTACATGCCGATCTTCGCGCGACCCCCTGTCAGCAGCGCCCGCTTGCCCGAGAGATCGGTGCGCGCATCGCGCTTGAGGTGGCTCATCGCCGCGCAGCTCGGGCAGAGCTGATGGTAGAACGCGTCGACCCGCGTGTACGGCTGCTTGCAGATGTAGCACGCACGGGGTTTGCGAAGGGTTCCCGCGGTCGGCGCCGTCGTCGACGTCGAGATCGGGATGCCGCGTGTCTCGTCGTCGATGCGATCGGGGGCACCGGTCGCCGTGGCGGCGACGACCGCCCGGTCGGATTCGGCGACGGCTTCACGGATCTCGCGACGGCGAGCGACCTTCGCGGCCTTGAACATCTTCGCGGTCGCCTGCCGGACGGCGATGAAGTCCGGGTGCGTCTGGTCCACGGCATCCAGCTGCGCGAGGACGCGCAGGGTCGCTTCGAGGTCGGCGGGATCCACTCCACTGGCCGGCAGCGGAGCGGGCGGGTTCGTCTCGGGCACACACGATTCTATTCGGCGCGGCGGGGGGATCGCGCCCGAGGATGCTAGCGTGCCAGCGTGACGGTACCCAGCATCCGCGTTTCGGCGGCTGTCATCACCGATGGGGACGGACGCCTGCTGCTCGTGCGCAAGTCTGGAACAACGGCGTTCATGCAGCCGGGCGGCAAACCCGAGCCCGGTGAGACCGCGGCCGAGACGCTCGCCCGCGAGCTCTCGGAGGAGCTCGGACTGACACTGGATGCCGCCGATTTCGCGCCCCTCGGGGAGTTCACCGCCGCGGCCGCCAACGAGCCGGGCTTCGTCGTGATCGCCGACGTCTTCACGGTCGAGATCGGCGACCAGCAGCCGGTCGCCGCCGCCGAGATCGCGGAGCTGCGCTGGGTGTCGCCGTCCGACGCCGCCGCGCTCGAGGTCGCCCCGCTCGCGAGCGAGAACTTCCTGCCCGCCTGATCCCGCGCGGCGGCATCGGGGCCCGCCCTGGTCAGCCGAGCAGCGTCTCGCCGATGTAGCCGCCCTCCGCGCAGCCCGGGAGCGCGGCGAACACGGCAGAGCCGATCGGGACGGTCCACTGATTGAGCAGGTCGAGCTCGTCCAGGCGCCGCTGGATCGGCGTGAACTGCGCATCGACGTCAGCCTGGAACGAGACGAAGACCAATCCGGACTCCGAGACCAGGTCGCCCGTCGGCGGAACATCGTAGTTGTAACCGCGACGGAAGATCTGCTGGCGAGTATCGCCCGTGCGCGCGCGGCGCATGTGCGAGAACTCCGGGATGACGGGGAAACCGATCGCCGTGGTGGCAGCGAAATCGGGATCGTCATGCTCGGACACTCCGGTCAGCGGCGCGCCGTTGCTGAGGGTGCGACCGATCGTCTGCTCCCGGCCGGGCCGGTCGAGGCGATCCCACGTGTCGAGATCCATCCGGATGCGGCGCACCACGATCCCGGTGCCCCCGGCGAGCCAGCCCTCCCCTGACCAGACGACCCGGTCGAAGGCCGGCGTTCCGGGCTTCGGGTTCACAGTGCCGTCGACCTGGCCGAACAGGTTGCGCATCGTGGTCCCCGGGGCCACCGTTCCGTAGGCGCGCCGGAATCCGTGCTGCGTCCAGCGCACGCGCGCGAAGCCGCGCGCATCCTTCGACAGCATGCGGGTCGCGTGCGCGACGCTCAGCGGATCGTCACCGGCCACTTGCACGAGCAGATCGCCGTCGCTGAACTCGGGTTGCAGGCGGTCGACCGAGAACCCCGGGAGCGGCCGCAGCCAAGCGGGCGCCGCTCCTCCGGCCCGCGCGACGAAACCCGGGCCGACCCCGAAGGTCACCGTCAGGCGCGCGGGAGCGGCTGCCAGCTCGGGCTCGGAGTCGGCGAGGGCGGCTCGACCCTGGCTCAGCCGGGCCGCGTCGTCGGTGAGGATCCGCATGAGGCGACGGAGTCCATCGCGATCGACGTCTTCTTTCAGGTCGAAGGCGACGAACGTGCCGTGCGACTGCGCATCGGTGTCGATCCCGGCTTGGTGCACGCCGTAGAACGGAACGACATCGTCCCCGTTGAGGGGGACCGACGGCTGCGCGGCGTCGGGGGTCTGGTTGAGCGCGACGTCGATCCCGATCGCAGCTGCGGCCCCGACGCCGGCGACAGCCCCTCCGAGGAGGAACTGCCGCCGGGTCGAGCCGGATCGACGGGCGCCCGCATCGGGCGCGTTCATCAGTGACCCGAGTCCATACCCGTGTCGCCGCCTTCGTAGTTCTCGTTGGCTCCCGAGTAGTCCTTGACCGGCGCAGTGAATTCATACGTCGATCCGTCCGAGAACGTCAGCGTCAGGGCGACCTCGTCGCCCGCTGTGAGCGGCGCTGTCAGATCCATGAGCATGATGTGGCTGCCACCCGGAACCAGATCGAGCGTGGCGCCCGCCGGGATCACGAATCCTCCGTCGATCGGGCGCATGACCATCTCGCCGGCGTCGTTCTCGACCGTCTCGTGCAGTTCGACCATGGCGGATGCCGCGGTCTCGGCCGAGCTGACCGTGACGTCGGCATCGGAGGCGTTCTCCAGGGTGCCGAAAGCCGCCGACATCCCCGAGTCGGCGGACTTCACCCAGGCGTCAGCGATGGTGATCGCGTCAGCCTCGGTCGCGGTCTGCTCTCCGGCGGTCGGTGTCGTCGACGCACAGCCGGTGAAGGTGAGTGCGGCGGCGGTCAGGATCGCTACCATGACGGCAGCCTTCTTCGTACGGATGTTCATTGAAATCGTGCCTTTCGTCGTGTCGATGCGCGACTCAGTCGGTCGCATCGGTGTCGTCGCCGCGGCCAGCGCGGCGACGACGAATGAAATAGATGAGGGCAAAGGCGCCGACCGCGAGGGCCGCCCCGCCGATGCCGATCGGGAGAAGACGCAAACCGCCGTCGCCCTGTGGCGCGCTCTGATCCGGCGCCGCGCTCTCGGTGTCATCGGCACGGGGTGCCGCCTCGCGAACCAGGGGCTCGGCGTCGCCGATCGTGAAGGGGATGAGCCCGCTGATCGGGTGTCCGTCGGCAGACACCACCCGCCATCGGATCTCGTACCCCGCCACCGGCATGCTCGCGTCGAGATCGACGCTGACCGTCCCCACGTCGATGACCGGCTCGCCGATCACCCAATCGCGACCGGCCGCGTCGGCAACGACGACAGCCGCCCCGATGGTCAGGACATCGGCCGAGAACTGCAACGACACCGTCGCCGGTGCCGCATCCAGCCGCTCCCCGGATGCCGGCGTGCTCGACACCAGCTCGTCATGGGCTGCAGCGGGTGTCGACACTGCCAGTGTTGCCATCGAGGCGACGAGGACACCGATGAGGAGGGTACGAAAGCGAGACAAGAGAACCACCGATCAGCCGTGCTCCCGGGGGACGCACGCGCGCGAATGCCCCCGCCGTTCGCGGGGTCGAGAGGGAGTCGAGCCCGCGCGCGTGCGCGGACGGACGACCGGAATCAGAACGCGGCGATAGACGGGGGCCCGCGGCGGCGGAGGACGCTCAGGTGCGGCGCAGGCCGCAGGACCCACGGCCGCGAGACGATGCGCGACCGTCGCGGAAGTCGAAGACGCGTGAGCGACGCCGGGACGCTCCGGGCCACGACGCGACGCGCCCACGCCCGCACCTGGGCCGCCAGAGCCAGCAGCATCCGAACGGCGCGCTCGGCGCGATAGAGCAGGCCGATGGTCACCGCCGCGGCGAACGCGTGGGAACTCCACATCGCCGGATCAGCCCAGCCGCCCATCAGCGGCGCTCCCGACACCGTCGGCAGGACCGCCATGGCCGTGTGATCGTGCGCACCGGCGCCGACGCCGACCGTCGTCGGCGCGCCCATCACGAACAGCGTGTGAAAGAGGACCTGGCTGATCAGAACGCTGATGCTCAGCCGGACGAGCGACAGCCGTCGACCCGCGAGCAGGGTGCAGACCATCAGCGCGAGCACCCACGGCGCGGTGATCCCGGCCCAGCCGGGGACGGAACCGCCACCGGCCACGTGCGACATCAGCGCGGCGAAGGTGGCGATCGACGCCGCCACCGCGCCCCGCGCGACGCGCGGTGCCCGAGATTGTCGCATGCCGACAGTCTGCCACCTTCCGCTGTCGTGTGACGAGTGTCAGCGCTTGGTGATCATCCAGGTGCCGTCGGCCAGCTCTTTGTCGGGGTGCTGGACGTTGAGGAAGAGGGTCTTCGGGTCTTTGCCGAAGTAGATCCCCGAGATCTCGGCGCCGGTGTCCTTCAGCGAGGCGAACTGTGCGACAGAGTCAGCGGCACCGTCCCGATTGAGATCGCGGCGCGCGACCCAGACATCCGAGAGGTAGTTGTCCTCGACCACCCAGAGCCGACCACCGGGGCCCTGCGCCAGGTTGTCAGGATTGTTGAACCCCGTCACACCGGCCTCTGCGTTCTCGACGGGGACGTTCACACCCGCCTGCACGAAGCTTGACAGCACGCTGCTGATGAGGTCGATCGCGACAACCCGGTCCTCTGAGGTGTTGGCGACGTACAGCGTGCGCCCGATCACCTCGACGTCCTCGGGGCGCCCGAACTCCGTCGCGGCGACCGCGTTCGCGGCGGCATCCGCATCGACGACGACCTGGTTCATGTCGAGCGCAACCCACTCGAACGCACCGACCTTCTGGCCCACGGTGCCCGCGTTCCACACCTGAGCGTCATCGGCGAGCCCGGTGAGCTTGAGCGCATAGAGCTGGCCGTCCGAAAGGTCGCTGCGCTTCGACGGCACGAACATGAAGATCGAGCCCCCGTTGAGCTCGTCGATCACGAAGAGGACGCCATTGCCGAGGGCTTCGATGCCCTCGTGCCGCAGGATGCCCACCTCGGGACGGGCCTCGACCCTGACGATCTTGGTCGGGTCCTTCGGGTCGAGGAACGCTTCGAAAAGGCGGCCACCAGCGGTCTCTTCGGCGAAGAGGATGGTTCCCCACGGCGTCCAGCGGATGCCGTCGAGGCGCCGCCAGCCCTGGTCCTGCGCGATCACCTTCGCCTCACCCGTCTTCAGGTCGACGACCGACAGAGCGCCGTTGCCATCGACCTCGTGGGTGCGGTAAAGGTAGCGGCCCGCCTGCTTGCCGGTCTCGTTGACGGTGTTCATGTCGGTGAGATCGTCGACGCCGCCGCCGTAGATGTCGAGCACAGTCTCGTCGGCGACCATCCGCTGCGAGTAGCCCTCGGGGATGACGAACGGCTGCTCCCAGGTGGCCGTGGCCTCGGAGTAGGGGGTCCCGCCGATGGGATCGAATCCCATCAGTCGGTCGGCGGCGTGTCCGTCGGCGGCCTGTCCGTCGGCGGCGTGGCCGGTGCCGGCCGGGACAAGCGCCAGGGCGGTCGCGCAGATGGCGGCGGCGGCAATGATGCGAGTACGCACGGAGTGTCTCCTCGATGAGTGGGTCTGCGGGTTGGTGACACGGTAACGATCGAAGGTGACGCACGGGTGACCGGAGAAGGCCACCGGCCGCCGATCAGGTGAACAGATAGCCGACGGCCTCCGCCACCGAGCGTTCAGATCCGGGTGAGCAGATCCTGCATCACAGCGATCTCTGCGGTCTGTGCGTCGACGATGGCCTGCGCCAGGGCGATCGCGTCCGGATTGATCCCGTCGCCGAGTTCTGCCTGCGCCATCTCGATCGCGCCCTCATGGTGCACGATCATCTGCTGCAGGTACAACCGGGCCGCATCCGCTCCATCAGCGGTCTCGAGCGCGGCCATGTCGGCGTCCGACATCATGCCGTCTCCGTGGCCCATGCTGTGTGTATCGCCGGAACCCGCCGTGCCCCACCCGCTGAGCCACGACTGCATCAGCTCGATCTCCGGACCCTGCGCATCCGTGATCTGCTCCGCCAGATCCAGCACCCGCTCGTCGACCCCGGATTTGCCGAGGATCATGTCGCTCATCTCGACCGCCTGCTGGTGGTGCGGGATCATCATCGCCGCGAACATCGAATCGGCCGCGTTGGAGTCCCCTCGCACCTCCGCCGATGGAGACAACGATGACGTCACCCCGCCGCTGTGGTCCGCCACCGGAGCCGACCCGGCATCCGCGCAGCCCGCAAGCACAAACGCGAGGATCAACGGTGTCGCGGTCAACGCAATCGGACGATACGTCTTCATAGCAATCTGTCCTTCGTCCATCGATCGGATCCGGCCGAGAGAACAGCAATCGGCTGGCTTCAAGATACCCCGACCCTCGACCCTGACTAAGCTCACGAGTGGCGCATGGTCGACATGTCGTGGGCCGCTGGGAGTGGCTGGTGAGCGGAACATTGCGGGTCGGCGCGTGGAGATTCGTCGCCACGTTCGGTGTGGTGAGCCTGCTCGCCGACGTCGTCTACGAGGGTGCGAGATCGGTCACCGGGCCGATCCTGGCGATGCTGGGCGCGACTGCGGTCGTCGTCGGGATCGTGACGGGGATCGGCGAAGCGGCGGCGCTGCTGCTGCGGCTGGTCTCGGGTCCTCTCGCTGATCGCACCCGGCGGTTCTGGGCGTGGGCGATCGCGGGGTACGCGATCACGATGATCGCCGTGCCGACCCTAGGATTCGCCGGCACGATCGGCGTCGCGTCACTGCTGATCATTCTGGAGCGGGTGGGAAAGGCGGTGCGTTCACCGGCGAAGGATGCGCTGCTGTCGTTCGCAACGGCACAGACCGGCCGCGGCAAAGGCTTCGCCGTCCACGAGGCGATCGACCAGTTCGGCGCGGTCCTCGGGCCACTGCTGGTGGCCGGGATGCTCGCCGTCACCGGTGTGCAGTATGGCCCATCGCTGGCCGTACTCGCCGTCCCCGGCATCGCGGCTCTCGGACTGCTCTTCTGGCTGCGTTCCCGGGCGCCGCACCCGGAGCTGTTCGAATCGGAGTACCACCCTGCCGCACACCCCATCGAGGCTGAGCCCGTCAAGGCGCGCATGCGGCTGCCACGAGTGTTCTGGATCTATGCGGGTTTCAGCGCAGCCACCATGACGGGATTCGCCACTTTCGGGCTGATCTCATTCCACATCGTCGACAGCGGCATCCTCGCCGCGCCGATCATTCCCCTCCTGTACGCCGCGGTGATGCTGGTCGACGCGCTCGTCGCGCTCGGCACAGGATGGATCTACGACCGCATCGGCCCGCGAGTTCTGCTCGTGCTTCCGATCCTGTGCGCCGCGGTCCCGGCTCTTGCCTTCGCCGACGCGGCCTGGGCCGTCGTCGCCGGCGCTCTGCTCTGGGGCGCGGCGCTCGGAATCCAAGAGTCGACGCTGCGAGCGACCATCGCCGACCTCATCCCGCGCTCTCATCGCGCGACCGCGTATGGCGTCTACGCCGCAGTCCTCGGTGTCGCGGCCGCCATCGGGGGCGCGCTTGCCGGACTGCTCTACACTGAATCGCTCACAGCGCTGGTCGTCGTCACGGCAGTGATCCAGGCGGCCGCCCTCATCTTCTTCGCCGTCTTCTTGCGACGGTCGAACTCTGAGCAGGAGCGAACATGGAGCCACTGAGCCGACGGGGCGTCCTGATCCTCGGGGCGACAGGTGCGGCCGCAGCTGTCGGCGGCGGACTCATTCTGTGGAGTCAGGTGCAGGGAGCACCACTCAGCCCGGCGCCCACGGCGAGCCCGCAGGGGGAACGGCCGCCGGCATCCGAGCCGACCGGAACCCTTCGTGAGCCGGAGGTTCTCTCCAGCTCCGGGGGTCTGCTCGAACTCACCCTCACCGCGGCGATGACCGAGGTCACGATAGCCGGGGCAAGAGTTCGCACGCTGACCTACAACGGCAGCCTGCCGGGCCCGACACTGAAGGTGCGTCCGGGCGATCGAATCGCCCTCACCCTCCGCAACGAGCTGGGCTCCGAGACGAACGTTCACACTCATGGACTCGTCGTCTCGCCCGAGGGCAACAGCGACAACGTTTTCGTGATGATCGAGCCCGGCGCCGGCTTCGACTACGAGTACCAGCTCGGTCTCGACCACCCGGCGGGTGTGTTCTGGTATCACCCGCATCACCACGGCCACGTCGCCGACCAGCTGTTCGCGGGCCTGTACGGCGCGATCATCGTCGAGGGCGACCGGGTTGTCGAGTCGACTCGGGAGCGCGTCCTGGTGATCTCGGACATCGCTTTCGACACCGCTGGGAACGTACGCACGACATCTCAGATGGACCGGATGCTGGGACGCGAAGGCGACATCGTCATGGTCAACGGCCAGACCCACGGTACCCTGATCGCTCAGCCCGGAGCCGTCGAGCGCTGGCGGATCGTCAATGCCTGCAGTTCACGCTTCCTCCGCCTGCGTTTGGACGGTCAGAGGCTCCAGCTGCTCGGCGTCGATTCGGGCCACTACACAGAGCCCGTGGACATTCAGGAGCTGGAGCTTCTGCCCGGCAATCGGGCAGATCTCCTGGTGACCCCGGTTGCCGGGACCTCCGTGCTTCGGACTCTTCCCGTCGACCGCGGCGGCATGGGCATGGCCGGCGGCATGGGCGGCGGAAGCGGACCGAACAGTGCGACGACGGGTGCTGACCTGGCCACGTTCACGGTAAGCGGCGCTCCCGCCTCCCTGCCCGCTCCGATGGCGCCGCTGCCGGCCCAACGAGATCTTCGGCTCGAGCCGATGACCGGCCGCCGCACCCTGACGCTCGCGATGGGCGGCGGCATGGGCATGGGGGGAATGGC
>WOYI011230650.1_pt1 | contig 16941 bp, 8 predicted proteins | sample 6423411 | NCBI WGS metagenome assembly WOYI01 (sample SAMN13441803, study PRJNA592873) | oil field metagenome | biome: oil field; feature: oil-well bore; material: oil-contaminated soil; isolation source: oil-contaminated soil from oil-well borehole | place: Germany: Wietze | collected 2016-10-18 ...
CCCGTTCAGAAATACCGGTTGCCCATTTACCATGAACCGCGGATCCCCATCGTTTCTCAATTCCGGCCAACTGATGGTGCGGATGCCGTAGGGTGTTGTCACCTCATCGGTGGTAGAGCCATTTCGTTTCAATATTGTTGCCAGCTGATAAAGATAAGGAGTTTCGGGTGACCACAATCTGGGGTTTTCAAGAGGGGGGCTCACCTGCCGGATGACTCTCTTTTCTCCCGGCTTCAGCGTGATGGTCTCAGTAAGACGAAACTGAGCCACACCATTGTCATCGTTCAACCGTGTCACAAACTCAACCGTTTCTTCGCTGGTGCCATAGTTTTTTATTTCCGTTTCGAAGTGCAGGGTGCAGGGGTCATGGTTCCATACATGCACGCCAAAAGGTTCTATCCGCACCTTGTCCACCACCTCCAGCTCTACGGGACGATAGAGACCCATCGGTTGCGATCCCTCCGAAAAGCCCCATTCAGAAGAGCAGCCACCACACACCCACGGCATGTCAGTGATCATTGCGGGGTGTTCCGCCTTCACAGTCAGGATGTTGGTTCCTCCCCTGATCACCGCATCGGTCACATCGACTGTCAGCACCGTTCTGCCGGCGATATGGCGACCGAAGCTCACACCGTTCAGTGCGATGGTGGCATAGCTGCCCACCCCCTCAAACCGGAGAAAGAAGCGTTTATCACTATCGTAGTCAGGCAGGTCAAACACCTTTTTGTACCAGGCATTGCCATGCTGGTTGCCATGCAGGTGGTTCCGGTAACCGGCATAATCATCCCAGTTGTGCGGAAGGTTCACCCTGATCCACTCCCGGTTCACCTCAAACGAGTCGTATTGGTTGCTCCTCTCATCCGCAGCGATGGTGTACCATCCCTTGTTGAGATTCACTATTTCTCTTTTCCCTTTTGGGGTAGGTTCCGGGAATCGCAGCTTCGACCGGCCTTTGGGTTTTGACACAGCAACCGCTATGCCACGCTGGTCATGCTCGTTGACGGCACAATAGAAGTGATAGACCACCCCATCGGCTTTGATGAGGCAGGACTTGTGTGCAAAGAGGTTGTCATAATCTTTCGAGGGGATGATCAGGTCATCCCCCTCCCAGTCGGTCCAGTGAACCAGATCACTGGAGCAGGCAAAGGTATTGAACGCCTTGTAGGGGCGGTCGTCACGGAACGCACCGAAGTAAAACATCACATAGAGGTCGCCCATCTTCTGAACATGGGCATCGCCGGTGATCCCCTCCTCGTGCGACAGCACCGGGTTACCGGGGTAACGTTCCCAGTGGATCATATCGTCGGAACAGGCTATTCCTATGCGTTCCGCCTTGATGTTGTTGACCGGATTGATGCCAGCGGCATTGTAGAACATCACGAAAGGCTTGCCAAACCTGCCGGACTCATCGCGGATCACACTGCTCTTGTACTGGCTGATATTCTCAAACCACTGTGCATCCGGATCATCGGGCGACATGACCGGGGCATCGAAGCCGCTCCACTCATGTGCCATGGAGGGATCTCCATCGGTATAGGCGACGCCAATCTTCAGGGGACCGGTCTCATAGCCCCTTTCTGCTCCGCCGATATAGGTCATCCAATACTTGCCGTCATGACTGTTGATTCTGTAGCTGCCGCCCCATTCTTGGTCAATCAACGCCGGATAGCCACCACGCTGGTTCTCATCCCATTTCCCATCGCGGAAAGAGAGCAGCCTCCCCAATGTACGCCATTGCAGCAGGTCATCGCTCTCAGCCAGCCAGGTTTCATAACCTCTCCCATCTTTCCCCGCTTGTCCGTCGTAGCGCAGATAGGTCATCAGCCACTTGTCTCCATAACGAAAAACTGTCGGACAGTCCATCTTCTCCCGGTTGTTTGAGGGTGCAATCACCAGACCATACTTGTAGGGGGTCTTCACCTCTTCATACACCTCAGCCATCCGCTGTTGTGAAATTGTCCCCTGGGAGAAAACACTGCCAGCGTAAAAGGAGAACATTAATAAAATGATCAGCTTTGTTACGATTCTATCTCTGTTTGTCATGTCGTTCATATGGTTATCTCTGTGACTCACTGGTCGCTGTCGTGGATGATTCTTCTGTAAATACAGTTGCTGTTGTTGCAAATGGCACAACCGTAGGCATATCTTCTCAAATGTGTGCCGATGCCGATGATGCCGCTCACCGATTTGGCCGGCACCATCAGGCATGATGGGGTGAGGGTGATTCCTACCGGGTTGTCGCCGATAAGGTGGAACAGCTTCTTCTGCTCCTGCAGATCCCAGTTGCAGTAGCCGGGACTGTAACGATTACTGGTTTGCATCCCCTGCTGATGCACCTCCTCCGACAGCTGTTGCTGGATCCTGTCCATCGCTTTCTCCACCGTGAGTGATCCGATAGCATCCAGCAGGAATGCCTCCATCATGTCACCGTTCCGATTCAGTTCGTTCGTTTTCGCAGCAAAAAGGGGACCTGCGGTACAGAGAAAGAGTGCAATCCACTCCGACTCTCTGAGGTAACCGGCGATCTGTCTCCCCACATTCAGCTCTTGCTCACCGACAACCATCTTTCCCTCACTGAGAGAGAGAGAATCTCTCCTTTTCAGGAGGTATCCCCCACTGATCCCCTCTGCAGTTGTCAGCTCCTCCAGCATCTCCGAAACAAAGAGTCTGGCAGGATGATCCTTCTCCAGCGCATCCGAATGCAGGAAATGAAGCGTCTCCCCGGCGGTAGGGGCTACCTCGCGAAAGGCAAACTGAAAATGGTGAAAAGAGCTGTCCATCCTGTTCAAAGCGTCTCATTAAAGCGGTTCACCGCTTCAAAGAAAGCGTCGATATTTTCATGGGGTGTCCCCGGTGCGATATCGCAACCGCTTGATATGACAAAGTTAGGAAAATCAGCGCTCTGTTTCAACAATTCGGTCACCTTTCTTTTCACCTCAACGGGAGTGGATTGACGCAGCGTACCCACCGGATCAATGTTGCCCATCACCAGGATATGTGGTGGTACCTCTTTCAGCACTTCGCTCATCTCAATGGCATTGCCGAAGTGCAACGCATAGGCACCACTCTCAATCATCGCCCCGGTACAATGACCGCTGTTGCCACAGTTGTGCAGGATCACCGTGAAGCGCTCATCCTGCAGTTCGCGGGTCACCCTCTGCAGGTAGTGGGTGGAGAACTGCAGGCAATCATCGTTGGAGAGCAGGCCTGCTGCGGGCTCGGCAACGATGACACCGGCACTGCCGGTTGCTTTCAATGCCCGTCCATATTGCAGCAGGAAGGTAGTGCACTTCTCAAGGAGCAGTTGCACCGTCTCCGGCTCGGTGTAGATGGCCATCATCAGTTCCGACATGTCGTACAAGCGGGATGCCAGCGAAAAGGGTCCGATGCAGCCGGAAAAAAATGGAATGTCGCTGATATTTTCGACGGCCAGCCTGTTTGCCAGGAGATAGGCAGGCAGACGTCCCTGATCCAGGCCGGGCAGTTGCAACCGTTCCACATCGGCAGCATCGTTTAAGAGTCGCCCCCTGACGGAGGGGATCTCATCGTCGGGCATCGAGATCTGCGCACCAAAGGCCTCCGCCTCCACGGTCAGGTCCATCATGGCACAGCATGCCGGCATCCGGAACCTCTTCACCGCAGCAGCTATCGCCCGGTATTGCAGGTTGCCGTCGCTGACAGTCCGCTTCACCGTCTCACCGATGATCTCGATGCCGGGATGGGTGACAAAAGGGAACGCCAGTCGTTCTCTCTTCTCTAATATGGATTGGATCCAGTTGTTCATCATCTTTCTCTTTTCTTAACTTTGCATCATTTGAAATTGCTTGTCGAGCCATTCGATCCCTGCGCGGGGATCCCTTCCATACCCGTCAGCGCCGACAGATGCCGCGAAGTCGGCCGAAAGAGGGGCTCCTCCCACAATCACTTTTGTGTGAGGTGACGCCTCTTTCAGTGCTTTCACTACCGGCTGAAGGTGCGCCATGGTGGTGGTCAGCAAGGCTGAGATGCCGACAAAGGCATCAGGATATGCTTTCACTTTCTCCACGAATGCTTCGGCAGGCACATCCACCCCCAGGTCAATCACCTCCCAGCCGGCACCCTCCACCATCATAGCCAGTAGATTCTTACCGATATCGTGCAGGTCGCCGAAGACGGTACCCACGATGAAAACGCCTTTGCGCTTCACTGTTCCGTCGGCAAAGTAGGGTTTGAGATGCAGCATAGAGGCATTCATCGCCTTGGCGGAGAGGAGCATTTGTGGAACAAAGATCTTCTTCTCGGAGAAGCGCTTGCCCACATTGTCCATTGCCGCTATCAGTGCCTTGTTCAGTATCTCGTCGGGAGTGATCCCCGAGAGAAGCGCCTCCCGGGTAATTTCATCCGCACCCGGCATCCCTTTCATTTGAGGAGGATAGGGAGAAGCAGCATTGATCTTCCCCGACTCCACGCAATTCCTCAAACGATCAATCAATTCATCATTCATACAGACTCATATTTTTTATGACCGGTTTACTCCGGTTCATTCCATTTCACTTCATTTTTTCAGTTAAAAACCAGGTAGAGGATGATCATGGAAACGATCAGCGTCAGCCAGCCAATCATCAGTGACCGGGTGATCCTTATCGGTCCGGTCACCGGCAACAGCGTTGTCTCTCTCTTGCGATGATCCGCCAGCGAATAGAGAAAGAGGAAGAGCATCAGCAGCAGAAAGAGCATCACAGAGACGTAGAGATAATGGATGCCCTGAAAAATGATTCCCGAATAATAGAGCAATCCCGTAGCGAGGCTGACCAGCGTGCCGACAGAGAGCACCAGGTTGACCGCCCGTGCCGATGTGCGCTTCCATCCCACTGCCGAAAGAAAGGCTGCCGCCATGGGAGGAGCAAGAAAGCCCAGCACCGACTGGAAAATGTTGAAAAAGCTCAAACCCTCGATCCTGGAGATGCCCACTGCCAGCCATACCGACAGGAAAGCACCTGCCAGCACCACCACCCTGCCGGTGCGTTTGATAAGAGTGACATCGGCATCGGGACGATTTTTGAGCAGGATATCCATGGTGAAGATCGTTCCCAGCGAGTTGAGCGCCGAACCGATGGTACTGAGCAGTGCTGCCATCATCACCACGACTACCAGGCCGGTGAGACCCGGGGGAAAGACAGCCTGCACCAGCGAGAGGTAGGCATTGGCAGAGCCGTTGAGCCCCGGCAGCATCACAAATGCCAGTATACCGGGTAGAATAAAGAGGGGGATATCGATCAGCTTAAGCCATGCCACCAGGAGAGCACCTTTTTGTCCCTCACGCAGGCTTTTTGCACCCAGTACCGACTGTACCATCGACTGATCGGTACACCAGAACCAGACCCCCATCACGGGGTAGCCCAGCAGGATTGCCAGCCAGGGAAAATCCTTGTCATCGAGCGGTTGAAAGAGCTTCCAGTAATCGGGCGGCGTGGAGCTGATCACTCTTTCTACACCCCCTATTTTATGGAGGGAAATCAGCACCAGCAGGATAGAGACGGCAATCAGAATCAGCATCTGAAAGACATTGGTGAGGGCGATGGTTTTCAGTCCCCCGGAGACCACGAATGCTGCCGACACAGATACCAGGATGACGACACAGACCCACAATGGCAGATCGAGGATCTGCGCCATGAAGATGCCGCCGGAAAAGAGGGTCAGCCCGAGCCACGATACCATTGTGGTGACAATGGTGTACCAGGCAATATAGTGCTGTGTGGTCTTTCCGAATCGCTTTCCCATATATTCCGGTAGTGTGGAGACATTGGCGCCGGCATAGCGTGGTGCAAAGACAAAAGCCAGCAGGAAAATGAAAGGAAAGGCATACCAGGAGAAGTTACCCGCCACAATACCGCTCTCATAACCGCTGCTGGCGTTGGCAATCAGCATGGAAGGACCTACGTTGGTGCCCCACATGGTCAGGCCGATGGCCAGCCAGCCGAGCGATCTGTTTGCCAGGAAGATGTTTTCTCCCTGTTGTTTTTGACTGCTCCCCGACCAATAGGCGATCAACACCAGGATCAGGAAGTAAGCGATAATCACCGCGATATCCAGTCGGGTTAACTCTATCAATAGATCCATCTGAAGCCTTTCTGTTTGTCGTTATCGATATCTCTCCACAATTTTCAATGCCTGCACGATCTGATCTTCCGACCGGAAATCAACATTGATATGGAGTCCCTGGTTGCCCACCTGATCAAGCAGCGGCTCCAGCTCCTCCATTGTCACCCAGTTCACCATCACCGATTTTCCTGCATTCAGGATGCGCCGGTAGAGCTCATACCACTGCGGATCTCCTCCCTGCGGTTGTCCGTAGCCGGGGGTCCATTGCACCGCGTTCAGCTTTGTCAGCTCCAGCACCGCGTCGAGATGGCGGATGGCATCCACACCATCCAGGTGATAGAGGGTATAGTCGATCGCTTCGGTCTGTTCCCGCAGGAAGGGGAGGCAAAAGGTTCTGAAATCCTCTTCCGAGATCATGATGGAGAGGTCCGCCTGCAGCTTCGCCACCTTGGCGGGTGCCCAAAGCGAGAAGTAACAGTAGCCCATCTCCCCCTCCTGCTGAATGATCTCATAGATGCGGTTGAAGACCTCAAGGTAGATCCGGTTGATCTGTGTCAGCTGCTCCAGTGTCTTTTCCGGATTGAGGATCAGGTCGGTCAGCAGCTGGTCGGCTCCTTTCATGCTGGCCAGCACATCCAGCCCCTCCACCAGGTCGGGACATCCCACAAGGTATCTGCCGCCGGCACGCTCTTTCACAGCGGTAAGCAACTCCTGGTGCAGTCTCCACCAGCGGTTCTCCTCATTGAAGCGGATCTCCCCGTCGAAGTCCGGTATCTGACGAATCCAGATGGTATCCTCCCGCCCTTCCAGATCGGACCCCAGTATGGAGGCCAGTGATCCGGGTCCCAGCTGCGTGTTGGCTACCGGCAGGATATCTGCCAGGTAAGAGTACCTGGACATCCTGTAGTGCAGGTAATCGGCTCTCCATTGGGGATCGAACCAGTACTGGTTCAGGTCGCGGGGTGGTGGCGGCGCAGCTATCGGCTCATGGGGATCACCCTCCTTAAGGAGATGCTCCCACATAGAAAGAACAATGCCCTTTCCATTCCACCAGTCGATGTAATGCCGCTTGCTCTCTTCAAAATTGGATTTCCAGGTATGCATATGCTTCTTTTTTTTCAATCGAAGATGACATCTCTCACCTTCTTCATATCCATCTCGTCGGTGCAAGCCACCTCCTCCGGGTAGAGCGGGATAGCTGATCCTTTTTTCACAAAGACGGGAATCTGATCAAGGGGTACGGAGAGGTTCCGCAGCCATCGATCACCCTCAAAATGCTCACGGGTGAAGAAGTGGACCCACTCACCTTCCGGCAACCAGATGTCACGTCTGTTCTCATCATTCATCACAGGCGCCACCAACATCTTCTCACCAAAATAGTACTGGTCGTCGATCTGCCGGCTGGTTTTGTCGTCGGGATGATAGAGCCAGAGCGCCGCCAGCAACGGCAGTCCGCTCTCAATCGCTCTCCCGCTTTGTTGCAGAATGTAAGGTATCAACCTGTAACGCAGCTTCCAGAACTTGCGGATGATCGCAGCATGTTTCGCAAAATGCCAGGGCTCCCGCTTGCTGGTGCCATGATACCGCATGTGAGAGGTGAAGACGCCAAACTGTGTCCACCGCACATAGAGAGTGTCCGGCAGAACGGAATTCATGAAGTTGGGAACCCCATGAAATCCAGGGATATCGTGACTCCAGAAGGCAAAGCCGGAAAGTCCCAGTTGCAATCCCCCCTTCAGTGATGCACTCATCCCCTCCCACGAGGAGGCAGCATCCCCACCCCAATGCACGGGGTAACGTTGGCAACCGCTCCAGGCCGCTCTGCTCCAGGTTATTCCCTCACCATGCACCTCTTTTGTCGCCTCGAAGGCTGCTTTCTGATAAAGCAGTGGGTAGAGGTTGCGCAAGCGCTCCGGCGCCATCCCGTGGTAACGGGCATCCATATGTATCTCCTCCCCGAAATCGGTCTTGATACAGGCTACGCCCATTCTGAGGAGGTTCTTCAGTAACTCTTTGTACCATGCGGTTGCCTTGTCGTAGGTGAAATCGATGGTTCCCGCGTAATCGTTGATGCCAAAGCCGGAACCGCCGGCCACATGCTCTTTGCCCTGGCTGATGTAGTTGTTGGCGGCAGCCTCGGCATACTGCTCTGCGTTGTAGGAGATGTATGGCAGCTGCCAGAGGCTTACGCGAAACCCTTTCTCCCTGAGTCCGGAAATGAAGCCGGGAGGATCGGGGAAGCGATCCTTGTTGAATTTCCACTCACAGAGCCAGTCGGTCTTGAACCAGCCGGTGTCGATATGGATCACATCACAGGGGTAATCCTCTTTTCGCAAGCGGTCACAGATCTCATTGACCTCTGCTGCAGAGAAGTAGGACATGCGGCTCATCCAGATGCCAAAGCTCCAGCGTGGTGGCATGGCGGGAAAACCAGTGAGGCTGCGATAACCATGCAGTATCTCACCCGGCGTCTTGCCCCCGATCAGAAAGAGATCGATCAGCGGTTCCCCGTTCAGGATCTGCACAGAGCGGGTGGAGTGATCGGCCAGTGAGAACTTGGCAAATACGGAGGTGTGCAGGAAGAGACCATAGTTGTTTGAGGAGAGATAGAATGGGATGTTCTTGTATGCTCTTCTGTTGTTTACCCCCTGTGCATCCTGGTTTTCCAGCTGCACCGTTTTACCGGCAAGGTCGATCTTTGAAAAGCGCTCACCAGTACCATAGAAACACTCATCGGGGGTTGCTTTCACCGAACAGGTAGCTCTGTGAGGCACCCCGTTTCGTTCCACATAGGCAAGTGGAAACGCATCGTGGCGGGAGGGGGAGAAGATATCATAAGCCGACAATGCAATCTCATGCTCACCATCCGGCAGCAGCCTCATTCGGAAACTGTCGCCGGGAGGAGGGATGAGATCGCTCCACCAGTCTGTTTCAGGGTCGGTCAGCGGCACAACAGCTCTTTTTACCCCTTTCTGATCCCACAGAATCCATTCCTTCTTATTTTTCTGAAATGTGAGGGGATGCGCTTTTTTCAATTCATCCGCCAGCAAGAGCATCGGCGACTCCTCCTGCGGTGTAGCACCGAAAGAGATGGTGAAACGCAGGATCTGGTCGCCATAAGCCTTGATCCGCAGAGTAAACAGTTTTTGCGGCACCTCGATCTCCGGCGCTATTTCGTTGCTGTTGCACTGCTGCTGAAAAGGGAGAGTAAGATAGATGGAACCCTCTCTTTGGGTGATCCCGGTGGGGCTGCAGGCACACCATAACCGGTCGCCCTCATCCAGTGAAGGGCTGAAATCGAGGAAATCAAACAGTTGGTAATTGGTTGCTTTCATACTGTCACTCTCCTGCCAGCAATAGGGTGTAAAGACTCCAGACCACCCCCTCGGGTGCATCCTCCATTTTTAATAAAACAGCCAATCAACAGTCGTTCCATCTTTTGAATCGGTTATTCCTGCATCATGGATCCGGATATTTTCATTTCCATCAATAAAACCAAGGATTAAAACACGTCCTTTCCCCAATCTCAGCTCATTTTGTCCTGCTTCATAGTCGTATGTGTAAATATTCACAGGATACAGGCCGCGTATCAGCATCGCATTGGCGATTTTCATGTCAGCCTGGCCACGATCGTTGGCATTGGCATTAGTCTCTAGTGTCGGCGGGCTCAATGCGGAAGAGCTGTTCGTATTGAAGTAGCCGACCAGCACCTTCACCGGTTTTTCATTTTTAAATTGCAAGACGGTACCTTCCTTTTCCTGAGTCTTTTCATTCAGCCTGACCCCTTTCAGATCTTTTAGCTCCGGGGCCACATCCTCTATGATGAACTCACGGTCGCCATAAACTTTTTGGCCCTTTTGAAGAGGATACCACGTTACTCCCTTATTAAGCAAAGTGACTTTCGCTGGTTTTAATGTTTCATTCTTCCGGATATCATCTTCCTGATGTCCTGATTTCAGCATTTCCAGGTTATGTTTGAAGTTATCCAGTTCGGTCTGGTACTGAGGCAACAGTTCTGCCCATGTTTTATTTTTCCCTCCTGCGCCCGAAACAGGGATCCTGCGCTGTTGGGTTTGCATGCTGTTGGCATACAGATATGTATCTTTTGTCAGGTCAACCAGCTTCCGGTAATATTCCAGGCTTTTCTCCAGAAAAGGAAGAGCCTTATCCAGATCTGCCGGATTCTTTGAGTACCGGAATCTCAATACCAGCATCGCTGCTTTCACTTTTTCGGCAAAGAAGTTGGCAAAAGCATTGTAGCAGTAAATATCATTTTTAAGCCTAGCGAACTCTGCTTCATTTTCTGTAACGAAAGAAGATGCTTCATCAATAGCGGCAACAGCGGCTGCCCCCCGCTCAACAACATCCTGAATCACCTGTGGGGGTGTTTCACCCACATGCTTCTCCCCCTTCCATTCTTTTTCAGCATAATCCAGAAGCACTTCTTTTACAGGGCCGCTGGATGACCAGAAGCTGGGATAGACATTATATTTATAAGGATTGACCAGTTGCCCCATAAACATTCCCAAGAGCAAAGTCTGTCTGTTCCCGTCTGAGATTCCAAAGGTACGAAGCAGCTTCGGAGCAATTTCACCAGTCTGTTCATAGGCAGCAAGAATATTCTTTCCCTTATCGCCACATCCATAGAAATTTCCCAGTTCATTTGTCCAGTATTGAACTTCAGCGGTACTGTCCCGTGCGGAGTTCCAGGCATAGCGTCCCCAGGCCTTATACCAGATCCAGTCCCGATCCATCTCCAACAGACGCGGGTTGGTTTTATCAGCTGAATAAGGCCAGTCCCAGTAAGATGCCTGGGGATAAAGATGCAGTCCTTTTGCTCCCTGCAGGTTAATCATCGCCTGTGCACATTTTTGAATAAAATCAGGCGATCCGTACCGGAATGGTTCCAGGTTAGCCAAAATATGCACATTGGAAATATGGACCGATCCCAACTTACTCAGATTGGTATGATTCGTGATCCACGAATCACGGGGCTGGTAAGTTGTCAGCGACTCGCCATTGTACTTGAACATCGTGTACAGATTTTTGTAAAGTGGAAGAGCCGCATCCATCACCTGTTTGGCATCCGTATCATGGCCGCGTAAAACAATGGGCGGCTCATCAGTACGTCCCAAAGCTTTTAGTCCGTCCTGAACCCCTGGAATGATCGTTTTGGTAAACCATTCTACATCATCATCAATGGTATTCATGGCTTCTCCCAGGGTTACCAACAACCCGACATGAGGATACTTTTCAATAAAGGCGGCGATGGACTTGCGGGTATAATCAGCAATAATGGGAATGATCGGACGGCTGCGGTCTTGTGTTTTCAGCCCGTTCTTCTCTGCAAAAGGCTTGGAAACAATGATATTATAGAACATCTGCACGACCCAGATCCCTCTCTTATCCGCCTCATGCGTCAGAAAGGAGAAGATCTCCTCATTCATCCTGAAAGTCTCTTCATCCACCTCCACGGCATAAGGATAATCCTTCAGTTTCACCAGCGAAGCAAACGGATGGCCATTCCATAAATAGAGGGTATTATAACGGTCCTCCACCATCATATCGAGGTATTTGAGCCACAACTGTTTGTTGTAGAACCAGGGAAAATTTTGCGGCGTGATGGGATATTCATAAACTCCGCGTCCTGGCAGATAAGTGGGTTTCTGTAAACCGACGCAAGTCCCGCGCATGACCATTTCCGGCTGATCTGTCAGGTTGATCTTTTCCGGCAATTTCGCGTCCGACTGAATTTGTTTCTGAAGCTCGATACATCCGTAAAGTGCACCGGAAGCATCTGCACCAGCAATGATGAAGGTATTTCCATCCCGTTTCACGGTAAATCCTTCCTTTCCCACCTCTTGATCAGCAATAAAATGATGGGCATCAACAAATCCGGAAAATGCAGAATCGGTTCGTTCTCCGACAACAACCGTTAGTTCCTCCGGATTAAAATCCTTCAAAGTTCCTTTTTTTACCTGATAACCTGCGCCGGTCAATGTTGCTTCCAGCCGTTCTGCACCGTATGTTGCCCGGATTGACGTATTTTCAGAAGTCAATACTTTTATTTTAGCAGGCTGACAGGAAAAAAGAAACCCGATCAACAGCACACTTAAATATCTTTTCAAAAAAATCATCATAACAAATTAACTATTTATCTTTCAACAAATACTGATAATCAGGCTCCAGGCCTGCCGCGTTTCTGATACTGTCTGATACCTGCGGTCCATTATTGGTCCACTCATTTCCCGGCCCCGGTGTGTTTGAAAAAAACCGGGCTTTCTCTGTCCAGTTATCAATTGACCGGATAAAAGAAGACCCTTCATCGAAGTAGATATAATGATAATGGTTCGGGTCATGGGCATAGGGCGCTTTTTCCAGATCATGAATGAAGTTTCCGCGGATTTCCGTATTCGGCTGAGCCGATAACGTATAGATACCGCCCACATCATACATTTGGCGGGCAAAATGATAAATATGATTTGCCAAAACCCGGTTATTCTTCATGCAGTTAACCGTTTTAGTCCAGCCCCAACCGAGTGAAATACCCGAATAATTCAGGTAGCTGATATCATTATGGGCAATCGTAACATCGTGAGCAAAACCAACGCCAATCCCCACACATCCCCAATCTTCATTCGTGACGTCCGTTATCCGGTTGTTTGAGATGGTCTCATGCCGGCATACCTCTCTTCCGTCATAAGGATCATATGGCAAATGAGCTTCAAACGATGAATCGCCAAAATAACCGCACTGGATCGCAGTTCCCCCGATATCCCGGAAAAGACATCCCTCTACCCGGTCGTTGCTGGTGGCATAAATCAAGTCCAGCCCGGTTGCAGCCATGTGAGAAAACAGACAACGATCAAAAAACAGGTTATTGGCACAACGTACCTCAACGGATGCAGGCTGTCGACCAACCCAGGCCTGATTTTCCAAATTTGCCTTATCTTTCGTTCCAGGGATTTTCAGTTTATAAGCATCCAGCAAATAAAAACCGGCCTGCAAAGGGACATGTCCTTTTTCGGAAGGTCTCAACCAGGTGGTATGCTGAAAATGAATCCCTTTAAAATGGATCCAGGTTACCGGATGATCCAGTGTCCCATTCACACTTACCAGTGTTTCCAGGAAAGGAACAACCACGGAAGCAGTATTCATATTTTCACCTGACCGGGGCCAGTAGTATAATTTACCTTTATCCAGATCCTCATACCACTCGCCGGGTTTATTCAGCAGTTCGATGGCATTCACAAAATAAAAGGCAGAGTTGCCGTTTTGATCTTTTTTTACATCAATAAAAGGCGCCGGCCACGGATGTTCAAATTCAATCCGGCTTTCCGGCTGACAAAAACTAACAGCCGCACTGTCGCCAACAACCCGGATCGATTTAACCCTCAGATTGGCAATCGCCCACCACTGATGAATAAAGAATTCCAGTTGTTTGATTTCAGAAATATGAAAATTGGGCTTAGGGATCCATAGAATCTCTTTTTCTTTATCTACCGACAGGATTCGGGGTAGAACTCCATCTGAAAATGTTGAAGCACGTACAGCCTTTTCCCCATTCACCCACATTTGCCGGAATTCGATCCTTCGTCCTCCCTCTTCCGGAACATCTGCTACCCATACTTTTCCCTTTGCCTCCTCCGGTAATCCGACAACTGAACCATGGACCTTCTGCCAGCCCTGAATCCGAATTCCCCCACTGATCACGGGGGTTCCATCTTCTGCTGACCGAATCGTTGTTGGTGACTCCGCTGTACCGGAATCTTCAGGACGGAGTAATAAAGGTTCATCTAATTGATATACTCCGGTTTCCAGTATAATTTGAATTCCATCTTTTACGGAAGGATCATTCAGCCTGCGCAGGTCACGGGCCTGGCGCAGCGCAAGTTGAATACTTTTTAAAGGCTCCTGCTTCGTCCCCGGGTTCTGGTCATTTCCCGCCAGGGATACCCAGATCTCTTTTGCTGAAAGAGTGAAGGTTAGCAGCACGATGAAATAGATGAGAAACAAAATTTTCTTCATTTTTATTGCTTTTATTTGCTGCATTCTTATTCCTTATCTGAAAAATCAAAATAAAGATCCATCACCTTGCACCGGATATGCCAGTCGTCATACGGTCCGTAATCGAAAAACATATTCTTTTTGCCGGATGGTCCTAAATTCCAGGCATCATTTGATTTAGTCCCGATAGCAGGAATAGCCTGCAAAAATGAAATATCACCAGGAGGAAAAGGCGGGGCTACCCGCTCAAAAACCTTTTCGGGCTGATCCGGTGTAAAAAGTCGTAAGAAGACATCTTCTGTTGAAGTTGCGATCGTAAAAGACTGTTCTTTAGATTCTATTCTTGCCCAGTACAGGTTGGAATGATAACCTTTAAATTCAGGGTAAACCAATGGAGGAACACCTGTTATCGTGTTATTATAATCTTTCAGGTGAACATCCAGTTCCACACCCTGCATCCGGTTTTTCCAAACACGATACGGCCCGTTTCCCAGCCATTTGACGCCTTTCACCAGATCTTCAGGATAAGAAAAACTAACTCCCATATAATCAAAATCGACATCATATTCCGCCGGCACATAGTACATGCTGAGTTTTGCCCAACCTGTCGGGTAGAAAGTCCAGGTAAATTGTTTCATTCTTGAATTCCTTTCGTCAAATGAACAGGTCAAAAGAAGCGTATCACCATCCATTTGAGTTGTCACGGACTTAAAAATAACTTTCCCGGCGCAAAGTGAAGGCCCGTTATTAAACGGAATTTCGCCTTTGGCATTGATCACCTTTTTCAGTAAACCATCATTTTTGCCAATGGTATATTGAATTGTTCCGGCACTGACGATCAATGCCGTATCTGTCTCGATAACCGTCACAGGCTGATTTGCTGATTTTTTTGTCATCATTTCACGAACGATATCACCGGGCAATGAAACAGGCCAGCTCCAGGTATAGAGTTCTTGATTATACAGGTCGGTTGCCGTAACATACAGCACGTCATACGAAAACCAGTCATTGGGTAAATCCAGTTTCAACTGCCCTTTATGGCCGGGGGCCAAATCAGGAGAGACAGCCGTTCCAGCCACTTCCTTCTTCATGGAATCATCGTCTGGAAGCGGCATTTCAGTCAGCTTCCAGCTAAACGAACATTCTTTCAGATTGGTGTAAAAATAACGGTTTTCAATATTGAATGTACCGTCAAAGGCCGGGGTAATATCTTTATCTTCGAAATGAACAGGAGACCAGATTTCTTTAATGGCATAATAACTACCTTCCTTCTCGTGATAAGGCCCCAGAATCCCATCAGGGGCATGTGCTCCATCCGTATCAACTTTTCCGTTTTGGTCTGTCCGTTCGACTCCTTCATCAGCGAAATCCCAGAGGAAACCACCTGCAGCCCTGGGGTGATTCCACATCAGTTCCCAGTAATCGTGCAGGCCTGCTCCATGCCCTCCGTCGTACAGACCATGCAAAAACTCAGTTGGCAGCACGATTTGGTGTCCATGCCAGTATGTGCCTGCGCCATAGTCATAACAGCGATAGTGTTGGGTAGCTATACCATTGAACTCCTGCCATGGATGAATGACTGTCCTTTTTTGAATGTCATAATGATCAAAAAGAGGATCAAGATCAACATTATGCCCTCCTTCATTGCCATTATCCCACAAAACAACAGATGGATGATTGACATCGCGGGTTACCATAGCTTCAACTAATTTGCTCCCGACTTCGGTATCATAAGCATCATGCCAGCCGGCCAGTTCGTCCAGCACGAACAAGCCCAGCGAATCACAAACATCCAGGAAATGGGCATCGGGTGGGTAGTGCGACATACGGACGGCGTTCATGTTCATATCTTTCATTAACCTGACATCCTCCATGCTCATCTGTTTACAGGAAGCACGTCCGGTTGCAGGACGAAAGGTATGACGACAAACACCTTTAAATTTGATTTTCACACCGTTCACATAAATGCCATCACGTTCGCGGACTTCCACCGTTCGGAAGCCAAAGCGGGTAGTCATTTCATGCAGCACCTGACCTTTGGAGTGCAGTTCAAACTTAACCTGGTACAGGTTCGGGTATTCCGGGTTCCAGGTTTTTATGTTTTCCAGTTTGGATTGAAGGTGAACTTTTTCGGTTCCTATTTCAATTTTTCCATAGAAAGATGGTCCAACAGGCTTGTTGTCAAGCGTATATATTTGAGCGGAAAGCAAACCATCACGGGTTTCCTCCGAAAAATAGACATCTGCATTAAAGGCACCGTCTGCTTTGGCATCGACGGCAACACGTTCAATATTCTGCAAAGGTTTTGCTTCCAGGTAAACCGGCCGAAAGATTCCCCCGAAGATCCAGAAGTCGGCAAAACGTTCTGCCCTGTTCACGGAATTATTGGCTGAATGTTTGGCCACAAGGACTTCGAGCAGGTTGGTTTGTCCGTATTTCAGCAATTTTGATATGTCGTATTTAAAACGATAGAAAGCACCCTGGTGAACTGGTCCTGCAGACGTACCATTGATCTTTACTTCCGTATCGGTCATGGAACCTTCAAAAACAATATTTACCTGTTTTCCTTTCCAGTTGGGAGGAACACGGAATTCATGTTTGTAAACTCCCTTTTCCCTGCCCCGGAGCGAATCTTTGTCCAGTCCGTAATTATAGGTCCCGAACCCATGAAGTTCCCAGTTGGACGGGACAGGAATGGTCGTCCACTGACCAGAATGACGACCTGCCGTGCAAAAAAACTGCCAGTTGACCGGCTTATCACACCCCGTACCGGAAAGGTAACGAATCTCCGTTTGCTGTGCTGAAACATCTTTATTCGATACAAGTAAAACGATGCATGAAATTATTATAAAT
>WOYI011475673.1_pt1 | contig 16941 bp, 14 predicted proteins | sample 6423411 | NCBI WGS metagenome assembly WOYI01 (sample SAMN13441803, study PRJNA592873) | oil field metagenome | biome: oil field; feature: oil-well bore; material: oil-contaminated soil; isolation source: oil-contaminated soil from oil-well borehole | place: Germany: Wietze | collected 2016-10-18 ...
AGAGGACGTTCACCTCCAAGCAGGTGCGCCCTGCCGGGCGCACCATGAAAAAGCCGGCGCGTGCGTCGGCTTTTCTTGGGGTGAGCGATTGCCTCAGGGCTGCGTGGGCGATGGCTTGGCGGCTGCCGGCGGCGGCACCTGTGCGACGGTCGCTGCGGGCGAGAACTTGCCGCCGTAGGGCAGCACCTCGGCGGCGAGCCTGGGGTCGGCCTTGATCAGGCCCACCGCGTCGAACAGGATGTGCGCGGTCTCTTCCAGCTCCACGTCCTTGGCCTTCTTGGCGTCCTTCTCGGCCTTCAGCTCGGACTTGAGGCTGCGCTCGTTGGCGTTGAGGCCATCGTCGAGGCTGCTGTCCGGGCTGGAGGGCACGGCGTCGCCGTCGATCGCCTTGCGGCGGGCGAGGAAGTCGGCCTGGATCGCATCGAGCTGCTTGCGCTCGGCCTGGCGCTTGGCCAGGTTGAGCGAGATGGTGGTCTGGTCGCGCATCTTCTTGTATTGCGCCAGCTGGTCGAGCATCAGCTTCCAGGCCGGCGACGTGGCCACGCGCGCGTCGTGCAGCGTCTCCAGCTGCGGCAGGTAGGCCTTCAGATCGGCCACCGGCTTGTAGCTGGCCGGCGCGATCTGCGTCCATGGCAGCGCGTTGTCGTAGGTGGACTCGCCGAAGTCCTTCTCGTCGCCGTTCTTGGGGAACTGGATGTCCGGCGTGACGCCCTTGAGCTGGGTGGAGCCGCCGTTGATGCGGAAGAACTCGGCGATGGTCATCTTCAGCTCGCCCATCTGCGGCTTCTCGCCGTCGCTCTGCGCGAAGCGGTCCAGGTCCACCAGGTTCTGCACGGTGCCCTTGCCGAAGGTCGGCTCGCCGACGATCAGGCCACGGCCATAGTCCTGGATGGCCGCGGCGAAGATCTCCGAGGCCGAGGCCGAACCGCGGTTGACCAGCACGGCCATCGGGCCGCTCCAGGCCAGACCGGCCTCGTCGTCACCCTGCACTTCCACTTCGCCGTTGGCCTTGCGCACCTGCACCACCGGACCGGTGTCGATGAACAGGCCGGTGAGTTCGTTGGCCTCGTCGAGCGAGCCGCCGCCGTTGTTGCGCAGGTCCATCACCACGCCTTCCACGCCCTGCGCCTTGAGCTCGGCGAGCAGCCTGGCGACGTCGCGGGTGGCGCTCTTGTAGTTGGCATCGCCCTTGGCGCGCGCGGCGAAGTCGGCATAGAAGGTGGGCAGGTCGATCACGCCGATCTTGCGGGTGACGTCGCCGTCCTTGATGTCGATGACCTTGGACTTGGCTGCCTGCTCCTCCACCACCACCTTCTTGCGCACCAGCGTGACCAGCTCGTGCTTGCCGTCGGGGCCGGCGTCGGCCGGCAGCACCTCGAGGCGCACGATGGTGTCCTTCTTGCCGCGGATCTTGTTGACCACGTCGTCCAGGCGACAGCCGATCACGTCGACCATCGGGCCGTTGCCCTGGCCGATCGCCACGATGCGGTCGCCCACTTCGAGCTTGCCGGACTTGGCGGCCGGGCCGCCGGGCACGATCTCGCGGATCTGGGTGTACTCGTCGCGCGCCTGCAGTACCGCGCCGATGCCCTCCAGCGAGAGCTTCATCGCGATGTCGAAGTTCTGCGCCTGGCGCGGGCCGAGGTAGTCGGTGTGCGGGTCGGTGGTTTCCGCGTAGGCGGTCATGAAGCTCTGGAACGCGTCCTCGCCGTCGAGCTGCTTGATGCGGTCCAGCAAGGTGGAGTAGCGCTTGGTCAGGGTCTTGCGGATCTCCGCATCGTCCTTGCCGGCGAGCTTCAGGCGCAGCCAGTCGTTCTTGGTGCGCTGGCGCCACAGGTTGTCCAGCTCGGCCTGATCCTTCGGCCAGTCGGCCTTCTCGCGGTCGAGCACGTAGCTTTCGTCCTTGGAGAAATCGAAGCCCTGGTCGAGCAGGCCCAGCGCGTAGTGCATGCGCTCGATCGCCCGCTGCACGTACAGGTTGAAGATGGAGAACGGCCCGCTGAGATCCTTGTCCCAGATCGCGTCGTCCAGCTTGGTTTTCAGTGGCGCGAACTTCGCCAGGTCGGCCTGGGTGAAGAACACCTTCTCGCCGTCGAGCTGGTCGAGGTACTTGGCGTAGATCCGCGCCGACATGGCATCGTCGAGCGGCTGCGCGTCGTAGTGGAAGCGGGTCAGGAAGCGCGCCGAGAGCTGCGCGGCCTCGGCCTCGTCGGAGGTGGCCGCCAGCGGCAGCACGGATGCCTTGCGCGCGGGCTGGCCAGTGGCCGCGTCATTGGCCGCCGGAGCGGCGGCAGGAGCCTGTTGGGCCTGCACGCCCGCGACGCTGCCGGCGAGGGTGAAGGCGACCAGCAGGGCGAGCAAGGGACGAAAGGTCATGCAGTTGCCTCAGGCAAGTTCGGTGATGCCTGCGGCATGGGCCTGCAGGTCGGCGTGATAGGAGGATCGCACCAGCGGGCCGGAAGCAACATGATGGAAACCCATCGTCTCGCCTTCCCTGCGCAGGGCGTCGAATTCATCCGGCGTCCAGTAGCGCGCCACGGGATGGTGATGCGGCGTGGGCTGCAGGTACTGGCCGATGGTGATCATCTCGACGTCGTGTGCGCGCAGGTCGCGCAGAGTCTCGATCACCTGCTCGTAGGTCTCGCCCAGCCCGAGCATGATGCCGGACTTGGTCGGCACCTCCGGATGCTGCGCCTTGAAGCGCTTGAGCAGGTCCAGCGACCACTGGTAATCCGCCCCGGGGCGCACTTCGCGATACAGGTGCGGCACGGTTTCCAGGTTGTGGTTGAACACGTCCGGCGGGAAATCCTTGAGCACCTCCAGCGCGCGTTCCATGCGGCCCTTGCCGCGGAAGTCGGGGGTGAGGATCTCGATCTTGATGCCGGGCGCCGCATGGCGCGTGGCGCGGATGCAGCTGGCGAAATGCTCGGCGCCGCCGTCGCGCAGGTCGTCGCGGTCGACCGAGGTGATCACTACATACTTCAGCCGCATGTCGCGGATGGTCTCGGCCAGGCGCGCCGGCTCCAGCGGATCGGGCGGTTGCGGGCGGCCGTGGGCCACGTCGCAGAACGAGCAGCGCCGCGTGCACACCTCGCCGAGGATCATGAAGGTGGCGGTGCCCTTGGAGAAGCACTCGTGGATGTTCGGGCAGGAGGCTTCCTCGCATACCGTCACCAGCGCGTTCTCGCGCAGGCGCGCCTTGAGCTCCTGCACGGCGCTGCCCTGCGGCAGGCGCACGCGGATCCAGCTCGGCTTGCGCAGGGTCGGCACGGCGGTGTCGAAGCCGGCGCGGTTGCGGGCGATCTTTTCGTTGCCCAGCTGCTTGTCGACCGACGGCGCGGCAAGCGTGCGGATCGGGATGGTCTTGGGGGTCGCGGGGGATTCGCTCATGAGCAGCCTAGACCGCGGCGCGCGCGGGGAGTTCGGGGAGTTGCGGGGCGGCCGGCTCGGCATCGAAGCCGAATTGGCGGCAGAACTCGCCAATGAGCCTGTCTTCGACGTCCGCCAGTCGCGACGGACCGCCCAAGTCTAGCATCTGCGTCACCGCCAAACCCTTGTAGCCACAAGGGTTGATGCGCTGGAACGGCTCCAGGTCCATGGCCACGTTGAAGGCCAGCCCGTGGAAGCTGCAGCCGCGGCGCACGCGCAGGCCCAGCGCCGCCACCTTGGCGCCGGCCACGTACACGCCGGGCGCGCCCTCGACCCGCACGGCGACGATGTTCCAGTGCGCCAGCGTATCGATCAGCGCCTGCTCGATGCGGTGCACCAGCTCGCGCACACCCACGCCCACGCGGCGCAGGTCGATCAGCGGGTAGGCGACGATCTGGCCGGGGCCGTGGTAGGTCACCTGCCCGCCGCGATCGACCTGCACCACCGGGATGGCGCCGGGCGCCAGCACGTGCTCGGCCTTGCCGGCCTGGCCCTGGGTGAACACCGGATCGTGTTCGAGCAGCCACAGTTCGTCTGGGGTATCGGCGGTACGGTTGTCGGTGAAGGCGCTCATCGCCCTCCACGTCGCCTCGTAGGGCTGACGACCGAGTCGGCGGATCTTCAGGGGCAGGGACATGCGGGGCGTCCGGGACAGCAGCGGAAAAACAGGCTCAACATCAGGGGGCTGCAGCGGCGATTCAAGGTCCTGGCCCCGTGACGTGGCGATCCGCTCGGCATCAGAGCGTGTAGCGGATGGCCGGGTCGGCCCGCAGCACGGCATGCGCCGCGTCGTAGTCTTCCCGCGTCTGCGCCCGGAAGCTCACGGTGACCGACACGTAGTTGCCACCGGCGGACTGCTTGTAGCGCACGGTTTCGTGCAGCACGTGCAGGCCGTGGCCTTCCAGCAGGCGCGGCACGTGGGCCGGCAGGTCGGCGCCGGCGCTGCCCATCGCGGTGATCTCGAACTCCCCGGGAAACTGGAAGCCCTTGCCGTCTTTCCTGGCGTCGGAAAAGTCGATTTCCTGCATCACTTGGCGTCCGCGTCGGCCTTCTTGTCGCTGCCGTGGAACCACAGCAGGATGGAATCCCACAGCCGCGAGAAGAACCCGCCCTGCGGTGCGTCGGCCAGCGCCACCAGTGGCACGCTCTGCACCGGCTGGCCGTCGAGCGTGATCCGCAGTGTGCCCACCTGCTGGCCCTTCTTGAACGGGGCGATCAGCGTGGCCGGCACGTCCATGGTGGCCTTGAGCTTGTCGTACTGGCCGCGCTTGACGGTGACCAGCACGGCATCGGTGACGCCCAGCGGCAAGGTCTTGTTCTCGCCCTTCCACAGGCGCGGCGTGGCCAGCGGCTTGCCGACCTCGTACAGCTTGTGGGTCTCGTAAAAGCGGAAACCGTAGTTGAGCAGCGCCATCGCCGAATCGGCGCGCGCCTTCTCCGAGCTGGCACCCATCACGATGGCGATCATCCGCGCGTCGCCCTGCTTGGCCGAGGCGGCCAGGCAGTAGCCGGCGGCCGCGGTATGGCCGGTCTTGATGCCGTCCACGCTGGGATCGCGCCACAGCAGGGTGTTGCGGTTGCCCTGCTTGATGCCGTTCCACTCGAACTGCTTGATCGCCGAAATGGCGTAGTCGTCGGGAAAATCGTGGATCAGCGCGCGCGACAGGATCGCGATGTCATGCGCGGTGGTGTAGTGGTTCTCGATCGGGTAGCCCGATGCGTTGCGGAAGTTCGAGTTCACCATGCCCAGCTGCCTGGCGTAGGCATTCATCAGGTTGGCGAAGGCGTCCTCGGAGCCGGCGGTGTGCTCGGCCAGCGCGATCGCCGCGTCGTTGCCGGACTGGATGATCATGCCGTACAGCAGGTCCTTCAGCGACACCTGGCTGCCGAGCTTCAGGAAGCTGGTCGAGCCGTCGGTACCGGCACCGCCGCCGCGCCAGGCGTGCTCGCTGATGGTGACCGGGTCGGTCATGTGGATGCGGCCGTTGCCAAGCTCGGCCGAGACCACGTAGTCGGTCATGATCTTGGTGATCGACGCCGGCTCGACGCGCTCGTCCGGATTCTTGCTGGCGAGGATCTGGCCGGTGGCATAGTCCATCAGTACCCAGCTCTTGCCGTCCACGTCCGGCGGCGGCGGCACCGGCGCCTCCGGCACGACCGGGCGCGGCACCGGTGCAGGGCGCGGCGGCGCCTGCTGGGCCAGCGCGGCGCCAGCCACCAGGGCGGTGGCGGCGAATGCAACCAGGGTACGGCGGACAAAGCTCATCGTTGTGTTCAATCCCGTTGGGCAAGGGACGGCACGTGGCATGCCATCCGTGAAGAAATACCGCTCAGTCTACCGCGACCTGCGGCGCGGGCAGGCCCATCGCCTCGATCCGCCGCGCGACTTCGGCAGCCCTTCCAGCATCCGGCAGCGGGCCGACGCGCACGCGGCGGATCGACTGGCCGTTGCTCTGCAACTGGAGCACCTGGACCTGGCCCAGGTTGGCCGCGCGCAGTCGCCGCGCCAGCCGCTCGGCGTTGCTCGCGCTGGAAAACGCCCCGACCTGCAGATAGATCGAAGACGAGGCGCCGGGAACAGGGACCGGATGCGCCCCGCGAGGTTCCCCGGCCGGCGGCGTGGCGGTTGCCACGGGCGGCGGCGCGTCCTCCGGATGGACGGGATCGATCGCCCGCACCTCCACCCTGCCGGTGCCCTTGGGCCAGATGCCGATCTTCACGGCCGCGGCGTAGGACAGGTCGATCAGCCGGTTGGCATGGAATGGGCCGCGGTCGTTGATGCGCACGACCACGCTCCTGCCGTTGGCCAGGTTGGTGACGCGCGCGTAGCTGGGCAGCGGCAGCGTCCTGTGCGCGGCGGAGAACTGGTACATGTCGTAGTTCTCCAGGCTCGATGTCCTGTAGCCGTGGAACTTGTTGCCGTAGAACGAGGCGATGCCGCGCTCCACGTAGCCGCGCGCCGAGGGCAGCACGCGGTAGGTGTGGCCGAGCACGGTGTAGGGCGAATTGTTGCCGTAGGCTGATCGCGGCTCCCAGTGCGGGGTGGGTTCGACCAGCGTGCTCATGTCCGGCGGGTTGCCGCTCGGCACGCTGTCGCTGCGATCGCGGTAGCGGCTGCCCTGGCCCTTGCGGATGTCGTCGTGGAAGGTATCGTCCACGTGACCGCGCGATGCGCCGGATGTGCCATGCTTTCCGCTGGCGCCGCCAGCGTGCGGGGGACGGGACCGGTGGCCGGCACATCCGGCCAGCCATATCGACGCCACCACCAGCAGCACCGCCCCCCGCAGGCGCCTCATCGCGTGGCGTCCGCCTGCTGCACACCCGCATCGATCGCCTGCGCCAGCTGGTGCACGGCCATGGCGTAGAGTGGGCTGCGGTTGTAGGTGGTGATGACGTGGAAATTCTGGAAGGTGAACCAGTATTCCGGGCCCGCCGCGCCGTCGAGCGTCTGCAGGCTGCTGGGCTCGCCCGGGTTGGCCGGCGCCAGCGGCGCGTAGCCCCAGGCTTCGAGCTGTTCCAGCGGCCACTGCGGCTTGCTGTCGCTCACCGTGATCGGCGTGGCGGCGCTGTCGGGTTGCGCGCGCATCGCCACCGGACCGCCGTGCACCCAGCCGTGCCCGGCAAAGTAGTTGGCGACGCTGGCGAAGATGTCCGGCAGCGAGTTGCGCAGGTCGATGCGCCCGTCGTGATCTTCGTCGATGGCGAAATCGCGGATGCTCGAGGGCATGAACTGGCCCCAGCCCTGCGCACCGGCATAGGAGCCCAGCAGCGTGTCGAGCGGACCGGCCAGATGGTTGGCCGGCAGTTCCAGCAGCACCTTCAGCTGCTCGCGGAAAAACTTGGACCGCGGCGGGTAGTACAGGCCCAGCGTGACCAGCGCGTCGAGCACCTTGTACTTGCCGCCGAGGCGGCCGTAGTTGGTTTCCACACCGAGGATCGCCACGATGTATTCCGGCGCCACGCCGTACTGCCGGCCAATCTGCTCCAGCAGCGCACGATGTTCGCGGTAGAAGGTCACGCCATCGGCGATGCGCTGCCCGCTCATGAAGATCGGCCGGTAATCACGCCACGGCTTGGCTTCGGCCGGACGGCTGATCGCATCGAGGATGCCTTGCTGCCTGCTCGCGCCATCGAGCAGGCGGTTGAGCGTCGCGGGATCCCTGCCGGTGTCGCGCGCCACCTCGCGCACCAGCGCGGCCTGGCCGGGATGGGTCTGCGCATGCAGGGGCGGGATGACCGAGGCGGCAAGCAGGCCCAACGCGATGACCAGGCGGGAAACGGGCGTCGCGTGAAAAACAGTCATCAGTCCGTGGCTCGCTCGAAGTTCAGCGGCAAAAGCCTAACACGCGCTCTGGCGCGTTCCGGGGCGCTGGCCGGGCCTGCGGCGGGCACCGGTTCAGTCGTGCATCTTGCGGTGGGCGTGGATCGACATCAGCACGCCGAAGCCGGTGAGCAGCGACACCGCGGAGGTGCCGCCGTAGCTGATCAGCGGCATCGGCACGCCGACCACCGGCAGCATGCCGGCGACCATGCCGCCGTTGACCAGCACGTAGACAAAGAAACTCATGCCGATCGCGCCGGCGAGCAGGCGCGCGTAGGTGTCACGCGCCTCCATCGCGATCCACAGGCAGCGGCCGATGATGAAGGCGTACAGCATGAGGATCGCGATCACGCCGACCAGGCCGAACTCCTCGGAGAACACCGCGAAGATGAAGTCGGTGGTGTGCTCGGGCAGAAAATCCAGCCGCGACTGCGTGCTGTGCTGCCAGCCCTTGCCGAACACCCCGCCCGAACCCACCGCGATCTGCGACTGGATGATGTGCCAGCCGTTGCCCAGCGGGTCGGACTCGGGATTGAGCAGGGTCATCACGCGGTCGCGCTGGTACTGATGCATGAAATGCCAGCCCACCGGCACCATCGCCGCGGCCGCACCGAGCAGCGCGCCGATACGCCACCACGCCATGCCCGACAGGAACAGCGCGAACGTGCCGGAGGCGGCCACCAGCAGCGCGGTGCCGAGATCCGGTTGCTCGGCGATCAACCCGGCCGGGATCGCGATCAACGCGCCGACCATGGCGATGTCCTTCCAGCTCGGCGGCAACTGCCGCGGATGCAGGTACCAGGCCACCATCATCGGCATGGTGAGCTTGAGCAGTTCCGACGGCTGAAAACGCATCACGCCCAGGTCGAGCCAGCGGTAGGCGCCGCGCCCCTCGCCCAGCACCGCCACCACCACCAGCAGCGCGGTGCTGCCGGCGTACAGCCACGGCGTCCAGGTGCGCAGCATCGATGGAGGAATGCGTGAGACCAGCAGCAGCAGCGCGCCGCCCATCACGAAGCGCGCCGCCTGGCCGCCGACCAGTGCGAGGCTGCGATCGCCGGCGCTGTAGAGCGTGACCAGGCCGACGCAGGCCAGCAGGAACAGGCCGAAGGCGAGCGGCAGATCGATCCGCGGCCGCGTCATCAGGCGGCGGACGAGACGGCGCATGCGCACGTACAGCGGATGGATCATGGCGTGCCTCCGTCGGCTGGCGCCGAGCCGGCTTCGGCCGGCTGGTCGTCGGCCGGTTCGACGGGCAGATCCTCGACCGGCGCCGGCGCGTTGCCGATGGAATCGTCGCGATACGGCGTGAACGCGGGTGCGGCGCGCCCCTTGGCGGCGAGCCACGCATCGAGGATGTGGCGAGTGATCGGGCCGGCCGACGAGGCGCCCCAGGCGCCGGCCTCCAGCACCGCAACCACCGCGATCTGCGGGTCGTCGGCCGGTGCATACACCTCGAACCATGCGCGGTTGCGCGTGGCGAGGTAGGCCAGGTTGCTGCGATCGTCGTAGGTGTTGCCCTTGCGCGAGTAGCGCTCGGCGGTGCCGCTCTTGCCGGCGAGGCGGTACGGGAAGCCCGCCGTGAGCGCGCGGCCGGTGCCCTTGTCGCCATACATCACCATCTGCATGCCCTGGTTCACCGCAGTCCAGTAGGCGGGCGAGCTGATCAGGCTCGGCCCCAGCGGCGGATTGGGCAGCGGCTTGCGCCTGCTCTCCACGCTGTCCTGGGTGGCCATCACCAGCCGCGGCGCGTAGGGCACGCCGTGGCCGGCGAAGGTGGCGATGGCGTGCGCCAGCTGCAGCGGCGTCACCGCCCAATAGCCCTGGCCGATGCCGGCGATCACCGTCTCGCCCGGATACCACGGCTCGCGCGAATGCGCCTGCTTCCATTCGCGCGAGGGCAGCACGCCGTCGGACTCGCCGATCAGGTCGATGCCGGTCGGGCGGCCGAAGCCGAACTTGCTCATGTAGGCGCTGAGCCGATCGATGCCCAGGTCCAGCGCCAGCTTGTAGAAATAGGTATTGACCGACTGCTCGATCGCCTCGACCAGGTCGACCCGGCCCACGCCGCCGCGCTGGTCGTCGCGATAGCCGCGCTGCTGGCCGGGAATGTAGAACGTGCCGGTGGAGACGACGGTGTCCTGCGGCGTGCGGACGCCGGATTCCAGCCCGGCCAGACCGATCAGCGGCTTCACCGTGGAGCCGGGCGGATAGACGCCGCGCAGGGCGCGGTTGTACAGCGGCTTTTCCGGATCGCTGATGAGCGCCTTGTAGTCGGCGGCGCTGATGCCGTTGACGAACAGGTTGGGATCGAAGCTCGGCACGCTGACCATCGCCAGCACCTGACCGTTGCGCGGATCGATCGCCACCGCGGCACCGGGCCGGCCGGCGAACGCCTCTTCGGCCGCCTTCTGGATGCGGGCATCGATGCTGAGGTAGAGGTTCTTGCCCGGAATCGGCGGATGCGTCTCCAGCACGCGCTGGGTGCGGCCGTCCGCGTTCACCTCCACCAGTTCGTAGCCCGGCGTGCCGTGCAGCACGTCCTCGTAGGAGCGTTCGAGGCCGCTGCGGCCCACGTGGGTGGTGCCCTTGTAGCGCACCGGATCGAGGCGCTTGAGGTCGCTGTCGTCGATGCGGCCGACGTAGCCGATCAGGTGCGCGAAGCGCTCGCCGAATGGATAGCGCCGGGTGAGATACGGCACCACGTCCACGCCCGGGAAGCGCCAGCGGTTGATCGCGAAGCGGGCGATGTCGTCCTCGGACAGGTGCAGCTTCAGCGGCACGCTGTCGAAGCGGCGGCTCTGCGCCAGCTGCTTCTTGAACGCGTCGATGTCATCGTCGCTCAGCGGCACCACCGCGCCGATCTGCGCCAGCATCGCCTTCATGTCCGGCACCTGCTCGGGCACCACTTCGAGCCGGAATGCCGGGACGTTGTCGGCCAGCAGTACGCCGTTGCGGTCGTAGATCAATCCGCGTGCCGGCGGAATCGCGCGGGGCTTGACGCGATTGGCCTCCGAGCGGGTGGCGAACTCGTCGTGATGCAGCACCTGCAGGAACGCATAGCGCGCCACCAGCGCCATCAAGCCGAGCAGGATGATGCCGAAACCGGCCAGTGCGCGTCGGCGGAACAGCGCGCTTTCGCCGCGCGGATCCTTGATCGCGCGGCGCAGGCGACTTCCACGGCGCTTGCTCACGAAGACCCCGCTCAGACGATGCGCAGGCGGATGCGCAGGTCATCCAGCAACAGGAACAGGAACGGCCACAGCGCCGCCCCCACGAAAGGCGAGAACCACCAGCTCATCGGCGGCGATGCCTCGCCGGCGAACACACGCACGATCAACAGCAGCACGCGGTCGTTGAGCAGCAGCGCCAGCACCGCCAGCGTCTGCTGCCACATCGGGAAAAACCGCAGGCGCGAACGGAAGCGCAGGGCGATGAATACCAGCGCCGTGAGGCGCAACGCCTGCTCGCCGAGCAGCACGCCATCGAGCAGGTCGGCGAACAGCCCCACCAGGAAGGCCATGCCCAGGTTGACCCGCGCGCCCGACTCCAGCGACCAGTACAGCAGCACCAGCGCCGGCCAGTACGGCTTGAACGGCTGCAGCACCGCCGGCAACGGCACCAGCATGGCCAGCAGGGCCACGACGAGCGTGGTGCTGAACCAGAACAGCGCGAGACGATGACGGTTCATGGCGACGTTCCCCCGGTGCCGGGCGCTCCCGGCGCCGGAGCGCTCGACGAGGGAGCAAGATCCGCCGGCGGACCGCCGGGCGTCGCCGGAGCGGGTGGGCCGATCGGCTCGGCCTGGTCGTGCAGCAGCAGCACATCCTCGCTGCGGTCGATGTCGGCAGCAGGCGTGGCGGTGGCTTCCAGGAACATGCCGGTCGCGGAAGGCTGCGCGCGCGTGATCGTGCCTACCGGGAACCCCGACGGAAACCGGCCGCCGAGGCCCGAGGTGATCAGGTGATCGCCAGCCTGCACGTCTGCCGCCATGGGAATATCCGGCAGGATCAGGCCGCGGCCATCGCGCGCACCGTAGGCGATCGTGCGCAGGCCGGTGCGCTCTATCGTCACCGGCAGCGCGTGTGCCGGATCGGTAATCAGCATCACCACCGACGTGCTTGGCAGCACATGCACGACCTGCCCCATGACCCCGCGCGAGTCGATCACCGGCTGGCCGACCTTGATGCCGTTGTTGGCACCGAGGCCGAGCATGAGGCGGTGCTCCGCGGGACCCAGATCGACGCCCACGACGTGCGCCAGTTGCACGTTGAGCTCGAGGCTGCGCTGGGTGTCGAGCAACTCCTTCAGGCGCTGGTTCTGCTCGGCCACGGCGGCCATCCGGTTGAGCTTGGCGTTGGCGAGCAGCAGGTCCTCGCGCAGGCGTTGATTCTGTTCGGTGAGCGCCTCGCGCTCGGAAAATGCGGTCGCCAGGGCGCGCAGGCCGGCGCTGGGCGCGCCGGCCAACCGGTAGAGCGGCTCGACCACCACGGCCGTCGCGTAGCGCACGCGCCAGGTCCAGCCGTTGCGGTGATCCAGCACCATCAGCACCATCGCCAGCGCCAGGTAGACGAGCAGCCTCAGCGTGCCCGCCGCGGTGCCGGCGAACAAGGGGGAGGATTCATCGCGATTCAACGCCATGGCGTCCGCTCCGCGGGGATGCAGCTGCGCTGTGTCAACGCCAACACTCCTCGCGCCATCGAGCGAGCAGGGCCACCGACGCAGGGCGCCCCGACCGTCTGCCTGCAGGCGGCGCGACGACCGTCACTCAGGGGCGAAGAAATCGCTGCCGTGCTGATCGATCAGCTCCAGGGCCTTGCCGCCGCCACGCGCGACGCAGGTGAGCGGGTCGTCCGCGACCTGGACATGCAGGCCGGTCTCCTCGGAAACCAGGCGGTCGAGATCGCGCAGCAGCGCGCCGCCGCCAGTCAACACGATGCCGCGTTCGGCCACGTCGGAGCACAGCTCGGGAGGGGTCTGTTCCAGCGCCGACTTCACCGCAGCCACGATGCCCGCCAGTGGCTCATGCAGCGCCTCGAGGATCTCGTTGGAATTGATCGTGAACATGCGCGGCACGCCCTCCGCCAGATTGCGGCCGGAGATCTCGATCTCCCTGACCTCGCTCTGCGGGAACGCGCATCCGATCTCGAGCTTGATGCGCTCGGCGGTGGACTCGCCGATCAACGTGCCGTGGTTGCGACGCACGTAATTGATGATCGCCTCGTCGAAGCGGTCGCCACCGACCCGCACCGAGGCGGAGTAGACGATGCCGTTGAGCGAGATCACCGCCACTTCCGACGTGCCGCCACCGATATCCAGCACCATCGCGCCGCGCGCCTCGTGCACCGGAATGCCGGCGCCGATCGCCGCGGCCATCGGCTCCTCGATCAGGAACACGTCGCGGGCACCGGCGCCTTCGGCCGATTCCTTGATGGCGCGGCGCTCGACCTGGGTCGAGCCACAAGGCACGCATACCAGCACGCGCGGGCTCGGCCGCAGCATGCGCGATTTGTGCACCTGCTTGATGAAGTGCTGCAACATCGCTTCGGTCATGGTGAAGTCGGCGATGACGCCATCCTTCATCGGACGCACCGTGGCAATATTGCCCGGCGTGCGCCCCAGCATGCGCTTCGCGTCGGCGCCCACGGCGGCAACCGTGCGCGGACCACCCGGACCGCGGTCCTGGCGAATGGCGACCACCGATGGCTCGTTGAGCACGATGCCCTGCCCACGCACGTAGATCAGCGTGTTGGCCGTGCCGAGATCGATGGAGATGTCGTTGGAAAAGATCCCGCGAAACTTCTTGAACATGGGGGTCGCCGCGTGTCCGACTGGCTAAAAAGTAAGCGCGCCAGTCTAGTCAGCGGGGCTGGGGCACGCAAGGATTATGACGTTAAGAAAGCCTTGCAGGACACGATGATATCGGCGTTTTCTCGGGCAATCCGGCAACAGTTCGCGGGCGGCGAAGGTCGCCAATTCCAGCGGTTCCCGCTACGATCCGAAACTTTGCCGGGGCGTGACGTCACGGCGTCATGCACAGTCGCGTCCAGGCGCCCCCAACATCTTGCCGAGGCACTCACGCATCATGTCAGCCGTTATCTGCGGATCGCTGGCCTATGACACCATCATGGTGTTCCAGGACCAGTTCAAGAATCACATCCTGCCCGATCAGGTGCACATCCTGAATGTCTCCTTCCTCGTGCCGAGGATGCGCCGCGAGTTCGGCGGCTGCGCCGGCAACATCGCCTACAACCTCAAGCTGCTCGGCGCCGACCCGCTGCCGGTGGCAGCGGTGGGCCAGGATTTCGCGCCCTATCGGAAGCACCTGGCCGATTGCGGCATCCGGCTGGATTACGTGCGCGAATACGGAGACCAGTTCACGCCGCAGTGCTTCATCACCACCGATCTGGACAACAACCAGATCACCGCCTTCCATCCGGGCGCAATGGCCAGCGCACACGAGAACCACGTGCGTGACATCCCGGAAATCGGCTTCGCCATCGTGGCGCCGGACAGCCGCGAAGCCATGCTTCAGCACGTGGACGAGTTCGCCGCACGGGGGGCTCCCTTCATCTTCGATCCGGGCCAGGCCATGCCATTGTTCGATGGTGCCGAGTTCCGCTCGATGATCGACAAATCCACCTATGTGATCGTGAACGACTACGAATCACAGCTGCTGCAGGCGCGAACGGGTTGGTCGGCGGTGGAGATCGCTTCCAGAGTGAGCGCCTACATCGTGACCCAGGGGCCACGCGGCTCGATGATCCATGCCGACAACACGACCCACGTGATTCCGCCGGCTCGCGAACGGCAGGTGATCGACCCCACCGGCTGCGGCGACGCGTATCGCGCGGGCCTCATCTTCGGCATCATGCAGGGGCACGACTGGCCCACGGTTGGACGCATGGCGTCCCTGATGGGCGCGCTGAAGGTGGAGCACCCCGGCACCCAGAACCAGTCTTTCACGTATGACCAGTTCCATGCGCAGTTCGAGGAGCAATTCGGCTACCGCCTGGACTGAGAGCTGACGTCCGCCGGCCAAAGCCCGACAGGCTCCTGGCGCGGGGCGTCCCTGCCCTGCGACGGATCGGAATCAGGCCAGTTTCAGCAGCTTGCGCAGCCGCAGGCCCGCGGCGATCTGCACCACGCCGTAGATCAGCGAGGCCACGCCGATCCATAGTGCAGTGACCAGCAGACCGGCTATCGGGCTGAGCACGAACAGGACGCCGAGCACGATGCTCAGCACGCCGCTGAGCGCGATCAGCCACTCGCCCTCGACCTCCTTGCGCACGCGGATGGCAAACACGATGCGGTAGATGCCGCCAACCACCAGCCACGCGGCCAGCAGCATCAGCAGCGCGCCGGCCACGGCGACCGGATTGCTCACCGCCAGCACGCCGAACACCAGCGAGGCCAGCGCATACAGCGCCAGCCAGCCCTTTGAAACGGTGACGCGGCGATCGAACAGGGCGAACACGGTAATCAGTGTCTCGGCCAGCGCCATCACGCCACAGGCCCAGGCCAGCGCAATGGCAGCGGCCAGAGGGCGGGCGATGGCGAACAGGCCGAACAGCACGGCGATCACGCCGTAGAGGACGAATATCCACCAATTGCGGCCGAGACGATGCAGCAGACCTGCGCTCATGGCTTGACTCCTAAGTTGACGGTGGCGATGTGTGCGTCATGCCAGGATGACGTGCGGCATGACCCGGCGCCGCATGCTAGCCATTGCGCAATGAAGCGGATGTGGACCGAGGGCACATGGCCCGTAACCGTCTGCCGCCCCTGTTGCAGGCGTTCGCGGCTTGGCGGTGTCTACGAGATCAGGTCGCCAGCGGGCGAAGCAGCAGCCTGGCTTCGGTCAGCCACACCCAGGCTGCCGAGACGATGGACAGCCGATCATGATGCTTGAGAGCCGGCGGGCCGCTCGTTCCAGACAGGGGGCGCTCGGCCACCCAGCGCTTGGCCAGCACGACGAAGCCTTCGGCATCGGCTTTCCCGCGGCGCGCTGATCAGCTCAGCTGCCCGTGGCAGTGCTTGTACTTCTTGCCGGAGCCGCAGGGGCACGGGTCGTTGCGGCCAACCTTCGCCACCGGCCCCTCGGGCGCGGCCATCTGCGGACGCGCCGCATCATCGCCCGCGCTCACCGCAATCCCACCGCCGGTTGCCAGCATCTGCCGCTGCAGGCGCTCGGCCATCCGCTGCTGCTCGGCCTCCATCGCGGCCATCTCTTCTTCCTCGCTGCGCACGCGGATGCGCGCCAGCATCTGCACGATCTCGCCCTTGATGCGGTCGAGCATGACGGAGAACAGCTCGAACGATTCGCGCTTGAACGCCTGCTTCGGGTCCTGCTGGGCGTAGCCGCGCAGGTAGATGCCCTGGCGCATGTAATCCATGCTCGCCAGATGCTCCTTCCAGGCGTTGTCCATCACGGTGAGCATGATGTGCTTTTCCAGCTGGCGCATGGTCTCGGCGCCGATCTGCGCCTCCTTGGCGCGGAACAGCTCCTCGACCATGCCGCGCACATGCTCGAGGATGGCGTCGGCATCCAGCTCATGCTGCTGCTCCACCCACGGCTTGAGCTGCGCGTGCAGGCCGAACTCCGATTCCAGTTGGCGATCGAGGCCGGCGATGTCCCACTGCTCGTCGATGCTGTCGGCCGGCACGTGCGCGCGCACCATCTGCTCGACCACGTCCGCGCGGATGTCGGCAATGGTAGCGGACACGTCCTCGCCTTCCAGCAGTTCGTCGCGCTGCTTGTAGATCACCTTGCGCTGGTCGTTGGCGACGTCGTCGAACTCGAGCAGGTGCTTGCGAATGTCGAAGTTGTGCTGCTCGACCTTGCGCTGCGCCTTCTCGATCTGCCGGCTGACCATGCGGTCTTCCAGCGCATCGTCTTCCTTCATGCCGAACATGCGCATCCAGCGGCCGACCCAGTCGCCGGCGAAGATGCGCAGCAGGTTGTCCTCCAGCGACAGGTAGAAGCGCGAGGAACCCGGATCGCCCTGGCGGCCGGAGCGACCGCGCAGCTGGTTGTCGATGCGGCGGGACTCGTGGCGTTCGGTGCCGATGATGTGCAGGCCACCGGCTGCCAGCACCTGGTCGTGGCGCTTCTGCCAGTCGCTCTTCACGCGCTGGCGATCCAGCTCGCTGGCATCGGCCGGCAGGGCCGCCAGCGCCACCTCGAGGCT
>WOYI010167297.1_pt1 | contig 16939 bp, 16 predicted proteins | sample 6423411 | NCBI WGS metagenome assembly WOYI01 (sample SAMN13441803, study PRJNA592873) | oil field metagenome | biome: oil field; feature: oil-well bore; material: oil-contaminated soil; isolation source: oil-contaminated soil from oil-well borehole | place: Germany: Wietze | collected 2016-10-18 ...
GATTGGAGGATATGGGGAAGATTGTGATTCGTGGAGATCAACTATCGTGAGAAATCACTCATATGGAATATCTCTATTCCAGCGACAACAGATCCTTTAAAAGAACGCTTATTGCTTCCATATCCTCGACCGAGCATCGCCCGATCTTCCGGACGAAGCGATCTTCTGAGAGAGTAACAATCTGGAAGACCAGCGCCGCACTGGTGGAAGTAAGTCCATTCTGTGAACTTTTCTCGATGCCATGAGTGTGCGGGAATGAAAAAGCCGCAGGAGTGGTCGTCAGTGGAACCACGATGGCCATATTCCCGAAAGCGACTGCGAGCACAACGGCAGGACGGAGTCCACTCTGCTCGTGACCCCGTGAATCCGTAAGATCGACGAACCAGATATCGCCCCTGTTCCGCCGCATCCTAATGCCTCATCGATCGGATTCCGGCCCGTTGCCACTCCTGCAGCTCAGCGTCAAGTGCCGCAGCCTCTTCGGCTGTTGGGTCAAAGAGAAACTGTTTTGCCCGGTTGACCGCTTTGACGATCTGCTCGTTTGAGTAGAAGGACTTCATCCTCCGGACAGTTCTGTATGCCTGCTCCGGCGGCTCGTGCATCTCCTGGACCAGATACTCATAGGTTGCTCCGATCTCAAGTAGGGACGGGCTGTTATCAAAGAGGCGGGTGAGCTCGCCAACACAGTCAGCTTCGGAAGGCGAAAGGCTGCTCGCTGTCTCGCACCGGGAGAACTCATCGGCATGCTGGTAGTACTCCTGCGCAAAGACCGACGAATACGGGCCCCGGACATAGAGGCGAAATGGATACCCAAATTCGATGCCCTTCAGCTTCAGCAGGAAGACAAGCTTCTGGGCGATGAGCCGGTGCTCAAACCTCCCTGTATCCATCCGAAAACCAGCTTCCCGGAAACAGGCAATGACTTTGCTTCTATCGTTCACAGGTATCACCAACACAGCCCAGGAGCTTGCAGAGCCAGCCCCGGATACGCTCCCATTCAAGAAGCCCTTCGGGGGTGATTGAATAGAGTTCAAGCTCTTTACCCTCAAGCGTCACCTTCTCGAAACGGAGGTATCCCATATCGACAAGTTTCCTGAGGTTTGCATAGAGGACGCCATCGTTCAGGTTCAGCCCACCCTTCAGCTGCCGTGCGGTGGCCCCATCCTCACCCAGCTCGGAGAGCGCCCAGAGTATCTCCAGGCGCACCCGTGAGATGAGGGTGCCGTTCATCACCTCGGATTCTTCCACGATTGCTATCAGATCATCAGGCATAGGCAGCGTTCCAGCGACTTTAAACTTTGAGTAGATATTGGAGTGGATCATGATAAAGGATTTGGGTGAGAGGTGGAAGGAGGGGGAGAGGAGGGATGGAGGAAGGGGGAAGGGTAGTGTCTGGGGGGTAAAGTGAGGGGATGGGAGAAGCGGATCGCAATTTAATGGTCGGATCACATTTCAGTGGGTGTATACAGGTGAAAAGATCAGTTGGCGAAAAGACCCGCCCTTGAGAGCTGAAAGAAGTCAGAACCACCCGTACCGTTTGTGAGCCTGCTCGATCGACATCACGGCAAGAATATGGACTTCCTTCTCCGGTTCATGGATGCGATAGAATGCCGTGAATGTCCGGCTGATGTGAAGCCGATAGGTATCTTCACGCCCGTGAACATACAAGCGTTCTTTGTCGCTATTACTGCGGGTTCCGCTGCCGCCAGCTCCGGGATATGGATCATCCTGCAGGGTTTTCAGCTTCTCCATAACTATCCGCTGGCTCTTTTCACTTAGGCTATGGATACTCACAAGGGTCTTCTTGTCAATCAGTATCCGAAACGTCAAAGTCCAGCTCCACGAAATCCCCGTTGGCCTCGATGCGATCCATATCCTCAATGAACCGACGCTTCTTCTCCTGCTCTGCCATAGAGGAGAGAAGGTCATCGAAGGTCTGGCCGGGATACTTCAGCTCAGAGATCTCCGCCCATACTCCTTCCGAGACGGGGATCCTTTTTGTTGCAGTCATACACGTATTGTAAGTATTTATTATATTTACAATGTTGCACGTAGATAGGCATGCGGGCTTCTCAGTGACTTGGTCCGTGACATCACCTGTGACTTCACCTGCCTTCTTCGATGGAATGGTTTCATCGGTTGTATTACGCCTGATCGCGGTCAGAAAACCATCACTCACTTCAAATTCCGGCTCTGGCAGGCTGGCATCCACGCATCGCCTGAGCCGGCCTGCGTCCCGGCTCCCATCTGTTCGATTAGCCGGATCGGGTTCTGAACACACGAGCTACGCATCATCCCCTCCCGTGATCTCCCTGTGGGCGCCAGGGGCTGCCTTTAGCCGACCTAATACATTGCAGCCATCCCGCGTTCTTTGGCTGCTGAATCGGCCCCCCGATACCGTTCTGACTGATGCAAAGCCCCCCCTCTGCCATCTCATTCCTGGTGGGAGAGGAGTCTGCCAGTATCAGCGAGATGATCTTCTTTCCTGTTTCTTCCCTGGTTTCTTTCCGGTTTCTTCCCTAGTCTTTTCCCTAGTTTCTTCCCTAGTACCCGTCGATCTCCCCCCGGTTCACTGTGGGTTATGCATTTATTCGCCACAAGTTTCCGGGTACTTTTCTGGGTACTTATCTGGGTACTTTTCTTGAGAGTAATTGGGGTAGTGTTTGGGGTGACAGCCTTACGGATACCCTTTATACATCATCGGTTCGATCGATATTGTACCATCACATGCAAGGGTGAGTTATGATGAGAAGCCTGAATTATCGTATCCACCTCCGAAGAGAGCCGGAAGGCGGGTATACCGTCACCGTTCCGACGCTTCCCGGCTGCCTCACCTTCGGGGAGACCATTGAGGAGGCCATAACGATGGCACGAGAGGCCATTGAGTTGTATCTTGAGGATTGTGCCGCCAATTCTGATTGATATGGGATCTATTCGTCCACCAGGTTACACTCATCATTTCCCTTAGAACATGAGCCTCAAAGACCGGCTCCTGCCTTTCTTTTAAACCCAATTTCCAAGGGATCTCTCACCGACATTTGATCGGTCCCTCAGCCCTACAGGGAGAAGACATATATGTTTCAAGAGAGTATTTTGCAGTGTTATATTCGCTATTGTTCCTTTCCTGGGACGATAGTCTCTTTTGTTATTTGATAATGTAGTATTGAATGATCGCCTCATGCAAACTCTCAAATCATCTGCGGAGTATTATATTCTATGGCAAGTGAAGGAGAGACGATCACAATAAGCCATGAAACACGGATGAAGCTATCCAGGCTGCGAAAGAACGGGCAGTCATATGATTCCCTGATTTCCACTATGGCGGATCAGGTTCTGATACTATCTGAGAGTGAAGAGGAATGGGATGTAGACAAGATTGAAAATGACATGAACACCATTCGGAAGACTACTACGTTCACACCACTCAAAGGTTTCTCACGCAGGTGATTTCAATATCTGAGTTTGAGATACTCCTGAGTAAAATTAGTGTGATATTTTAGGAGACAATAGAAATACTCTCCACCATTGACAGGATCATTCCTCCCAGTATTCCTCTGTCAATGGAACCTCCTTCAGCCCTTCCTTATGCTGCCGCCATCCCGGCATGAAGCCGTCCATCAGTTCCCTGAATCGTTCATTATGCCGCCGTTCGAGGAGATGCACCATCTCATGTACGATGATGTACTCAAGACAGAGCGGATGCCTCTTCACAAGTTCCAGATTGAGCCAGATCCGACGGGCATCTGCATTGCATGAGCCCCAGCGGGTCTTCATCCGTTTGACCCCCCATTCCAGAAGAGAAACACCAATTATCTCCTCCCATTTGGCAATGATGGAGGGGATTTGCTCTTTGAGCTGCCTCCGGTACCAGCCATAGAGGATCTCCTCACGCCTCTCCCGGTCAGTTCCTGGCCGAACCCGCAACTCCATTGTGGTAGTACCCCTCAGGCATACCCGTGGAGGCAGATCTGCTTCGATAACATCCAGCCGGTAGCGCCTGCCCCTGAAGAAGTGGGTCTCACCGGTGATCATCTCCCGTTCGGACTGCCGATCCTGTTCGAGAAACTTCTTCTGCTGCTTTTTAATCCACTTCAGGCGGGAGATGATAGCCAGACGTATCGCCTCATCATCAAGGAAGAGCGGTGCGGAGACCCGAACCCGGCCCTCAGGGGGATAGACCCCGAGGTGGAGGTTCTTGATCTTCTTCCTGATGATCTCAACAGGTATCCCCGAAACTTCGATCAGATGCTTCTCAGTAGTCACGCTGATTCTTCACTATCTCAAAGATTCGCTCGATCTGCTGTTCATCATCACCGAGGACATGCCGGATGGCGCCCAGCACTTCCCGCTCCTTGAACCGGTTCCCACGCCATCCCGCTTTTTTCGTCTCCCGGATGGCTTTATCAAGGGCAAGAGCTGTCTCTGCACGGGGGTTTTCAGCTCTCCGATCACCATATGGCGCAATCTCACTCAACGCCAGGTTCTCCCCAGCCACCAGATTATCGTACAGAGCCCTGAGCGCCGGAGTGGTGATGGTAGTTGGATATCCAACCTGTTTCTCCGGCTGGTTCACTTTCCGTGCCAGCTGGACTATTTTTTCCAGGTATGTCCTGTAGTCCAGTGCATGCTGCTTCCGTTCATGGATCAGAGAATCCAGAAGCTCGGACATCTTCTCATAGTACTTCGGATTGACCGGCATCTCATCGAGGATGATCTTTCTGACATTATTCTCGATCGTCTCTGCAACCGCCTCATGATCCCTCCTGATATCTTCAGGAAGCGTCTCGATCGCCCCTTCTCCTCGGATAGTGATCAGCTGCACAAGCGTCATGTCATCGAATGTTGATACAACCTCGCTCTCCTCTGCCCGGATATAGGCATCAAGGAGATGGCGCATCGCCGGTTCATACCGTTTCAGATCGATATAATCGCCGCTTGCCCGCATGATCTCCTCACGGACTTTCTCGTAAAGGGCAACTTCGCTCCTGATCGTCCGTGCCTCCTGATCGCTATATCCTGCCTGGCGCATCTCACCGGCAAGATCCGCGTATCTCCGGACAAATGTTCCAACCCGCTTATAGAGATCCACACGCAGCGGCTCGGTTCGTTTCAGGGCAAGGGGATCTTCACTTGAACCGCAGAAATACCTGATATAATCCCTGCTCGCCTTTGGGGGCTCAACCGGTTCGCAGAGTGCCTTGATCGCCTCACGGATCTCTTCCAATTTTTCACGCCCTTTCTCCAGGCGATCTTTCAGGAGACCATCGACATCCTCCTTAGCGAAATCCTCGAATGCTCCTCCGGTATAGTCTTTAATCGACCGTTCAAGGGACATGAAGAGATCCTTATAGTCGATGATATGGCCGTACTCCTTATCCTCGCCATCCAGCCGGTTCACCCGGCAGATCGCCTGGAAGAGCCCGTGATCCCGCATCTGCTTGTCGATGTAGAGGTACGTTGCAGGTGGTGCATCAAATCCGGTCAGCAGCTTGTCAACAACAATTAAGAGCTTCATCTGCCCCGGCGTTTCGATGAACCGCTTCTTCACCTCTTTCTCAAAGGTCTCGACTTTATACATCGCCGTATCTTCAGGCTCATCAAAGAAATCGGCAAGCATCCTGCGATAGATATCATATTGCAGCAATTTCTCGGTGAGCCCTTCGCCTGTTTCTTCGCCCTTGATATCCGCAGGGGATGGTTTGTACGACGTGATGATCGCACATTTCCCTTTGAGGTCGGTCTTCTGGAACATCTCGAAGAACCGGCAGGCCGAGTAGATGCTCCCCGAAACAAGCATCGCGTTTCCGTGGCCGCTTCTCAACCGGTCTCTCGTCTCCATATCAAGGAGAATATCCGCTACAATCTTTTCGAGCCGATCCTGCGAGCTGAGGACCTTCTTCATCGTGCCCCAGCGTTTTTTGAGTTCTGCCCGTGCAAAATCGGTGAGACCTGCTGTTTTTACCTCAAACCACCGGTCGATCTTCTCCTGGGAGGTGATGTTCTGGTCGATATCCCGTGCCTCATACCGGAGATCGAGGACCACGCCATCATGTACCGCCTCGTCATACTTGTAGGTATGAATATATGTGCCGAAGATCTCAATGCTCTTCTTCTTATCCTTCTTTAAAAGTGGGGTTCCGGTGAACCCGATCATCATTGCGTTTGGGAGGAGGGCTTTGACTGCCTCGTGGAGCACACCCGACTGCGTCCGGTGGCATTCATCGATGAAGACAAATATTTCCCCTTTGGCACGGAAGTTCTGCGGGAGCTGTGCCTGTATATTCCGGATATATTCATCGACATCCTGCTGTGTGAGATCCTCGCCCCGTCCGAACTTATGGATCAGCGAGCAGATCAGCCATTCTTCGTTTGTATTCAGGAGATTGACGAGATCTGATCCGCTCTTTGCCCGGTAGATCGCCTCGCTAACCCCGTTAAAGACGCCCTCGATCTGTTCATCCAGTTCAATTCTGTCAGTGACAAGAAGCACACGGGCATTTTCAATATGTTCCCGAATCCATTTCGCAAGCCAGACCATCGTCAGGCTCTTCCCGCTCCCCTGGGTATGCCAGATGATCCCGCCTTCACGCTGCCTCACCCGCTCCTGTGCAGCTCTTACCCCGAAGTACTGGTTGTGGCGGCAGGTCTTTTTCGTCCCGGCATCAAAGACGATGAAATCGTGGATAACCTCAAGAAGACGCTCCTTGTTGCAGAGCTGGCCGAGTTCCCGGAGGAGAGGATTATCACCGGCAATGGGGTGTGCATCAGCTTCTTTCCACCGGAGATAGTACTTCTCCGGCGTTTCGATAACGCCATACCACATCCCTTCTGTCTCGTTGCCTGCCATCAAAAGCTGGATCGTTGCATAGAACGGCCGGATGAATTCTTTCTTCTGGTTGTCGAGGTTCTGGCGGATGCCTTCTGTCGCCGAGACGGTGGAGCGTTTCAGTTCCAGCACTGCAAGGGCGATGCCATTGACATAGAGGACGATATCCGGGCGCTTGGTGTTCTCCCCGGCTATGGTGACCTCTTCTGCAATGGCAAAGTCGTTCTTTTCAAGGTTCTTCCAGTCGATTGGCCATACGGTAATATGCTGCTCCCCTATTGAGGGGCTTACCTTCACGCCGTACCTGAGAAGGCTGTAGAATTCACGGTTTGCATCATAGAGGGAGCGGACACCCCCGACAGTCGTTGCTTTCCCAAGTTCGAAGAGGACTTTTTCAATGATCCGATCATCATGCCCCTGCCTGAGCAGCCAGTCTTTGAGCAGGTTCTTTTCGATGTTGCTGTTCTCAGTTCTCTCCTTCCAGTTGCCGAGGTAGGCATAGCCAAGTGCTTCCGAAAAGAAGCCGATCACCCGCCCCTGTGTCCGTATCTCACGCTCGCCGACGTCAGCCATGTTACTCTCCTATGATCTCCCAGTGGCCGCCTTTGGCTGGACCGACACGCCTTAATCTGCCTTTCTCTTTCAGCTGTCGGATATGCCAGTCTATTCCCTTACGACTGATTCCAACTCTTTCAGCAAGTATTCTTGTGGAGATGAATGGATCGCCCTCAATCAGATCTATGATTATTTCTTCATTAGTCTTCCCGGTTATCTCCCTACCTATCTCCCTACCTATCTCCCTACCTATCTCCCTACCTATCTCCCTAGTACCCTCCGATCTCTCTTCCAATCTATACAGAAATTCCACCCAGAGACCGGTTGGTTCATGCCGAAACGAAGGGATCGGCGTTTTGTTTGCCCTGCATGCTGCCATGATCCGCTCAATTCCCCTTCCCCATGATTCGATCATACCTGCACGGAAGAATGCATTTGCGATATCAGGGTTATAGGGCTGGGACTGGTGCGTCCCGGTGAGATGCTCAATACTCCATCCCTCAGGGAGCTGTCCGTTGTTCCAGATGCGGATTCTATCTTCAAAGACGCTGATCTGAATCGGAATTCCACTCCCGTAGTCTTTGTGCGTGATGGCATTCAGGACCGCTTCACGGAGGGCTTCAGGTGGTATTGGATACGTCTCCACCCGCTGTATCCCCTCGTAGGAGATCATCGCCTTCAGATACTTTGTCAGGAGGAGATCCATCGTACGGTCAACCTGGGTGAAGAGATCGCCATGGATCTCATCCTGGTAGAGAAGATTGGCTTCCTCTTCAAAGTACCCTATCTTGACATATGCCCCGGTCACATACTTTTCGGGATCAGGATGAAAGAGGAGGATAGCGGCACGTTTCAAGTATCTGCCTTCTGTCAGGTGGAGCTTCTCGATGAGGGCTGCATCCGGTTCTTTGAGGACATCCTCAGACAAACGCCTGCTCCTGAGTGCCTTCTTCCGAAATGCTGTAAGCAGGCGTGGATCTAAGTCGTCCAGAGTAACATAGGGAACCGGAACACCATCCCAGTGGCGGCCCTGCTTCATGAGGAGGAAACGATCAAGGGCCGCCCCCCTGAGAACCTGCTTGGTGCTCCCGCTCCGGAAATGATATTCTCCCTTGTAGCTGATCGGATTTGGATAGGGATCGACCGCGATCTCCAGGTACTCACGATCACTATCACCATCAGTTCTGAGATTGACATCCACGATGATACCAAGCTGTGCCTGCACTTTGTTTGGGATCTCTTCAAGGAGTCGCCTGGCATCCGGAACGCCGACCACCCGGCCAGCATCATCCATGCCGATATAGAGCCTGCCCCCCTGTGCATTGGCAAAGCCGCAGATCCATTTGAGGTATTCGTCCCGCCAGGACTGTTTGTATTCGATGGATTCTGTCTCGGTCATAGTTGTGCCTCTGCAAGGTCTTGTTCCGATATATCGGACTTATCCAGTATCAAGGAGAGTGGTTTGATGGATCGGGTACATTTTGGGGTAGTATTCAGGGCAGTTATTGGGGTAGTAATTGGGGTAGTTCTATCCATCTCTAAACCAGCGGCTTGCAGTTGGGCAGGATTTGAATGGAAATTCAGCATAAATTTTACCATCCCGGACCTATTGTAAGCTTCTTCAGACATACCATAGCAGCATTCATTCGATGGATTCCTCCAGATCATCCCTGTATTCGTACTCACCACCCTCAGCAATCTGGCTCACGGCTTTGCCAGTGACCCCTTCAATGAGCTTGCTTAACCTTATGCGGCGATCTTCGATGAAAGCTTCAAAATCATCATTTCGCAACAGAGTGGGATTCAGGGCATGGCTGGTAAGCAACGAGTCCATGCCCTCATCGCTGAGCTGTACCTGTTCTTCATTTTGAATTCGCTGAAGATAGCTTGAAGGCGGATCTCCACCGATCTTCCGGTTCGCCTTGAAGGATATCGGCGTCTTGTTCAGGATACAATCATACCGCTCCTTTGGAATTCCTTGTTGCTGGCACCATATCTGAGGGAAGATGTGATGAATGTCTAGACTAATATTGTCACTCTCCAGCTCTTTTATTCCAGCTTTCCAGAACCAGTCCTGCGCACCTTGCCGTAAGAAGAGTACATTAAGTCCTTTATATGCGGCACTCAGGCGGGAGCGAAGTGTATTGAATCGATCCGGATGGAAGGTTGCGTCACGAACAGTGCGTGGTGTAGCTGTTTCATCTTCAAACCAGGCTAGCAACTCTTCATAATCATTTGCCATTCGGGTTTCAACTGCACCGCCATAGAGTTCGCCCAACACTCCACACCAGAACCACCGTGAGAGCTTATCATAGATCCGAGGCTCAAGCCAGCGATCACCAAGCTGAGCCATGACTGCTGCCAGAGGAATGAGCTGGGTACTATAGGGGAGTTCACGCCGATGGTAGAACGACTCCTTTCGCAGAAACCGACCTGCGAGCTGAAAGCCCTTTTCTATGCTATCAGCATATTTCTGCCAAGCACTTAAGGGCAGTTGTAATACATCAGCTCTTTTCACACTTACCGGACGTACCTGCTTATCGGTTTTCCCAGCCTCAATGTCGGACAATCTCAACTCATGGGTATGGAGGATGGTGACAGCCTGTAGAAAATCGGGCGCTTCCAATGCTGTTAACATTGGATCTTCGGCAATCCGCTTCTGTCGGGATTCCACGTTGCGGATCGATGAGCCGAACCAGTCATCACGAAGATTGTAGCCATCTGCTGCATAACTTGCAGTTATGAGTTCAAATACAGTGAGCTTGACACCACCGGTATTGACCTTTTCAAAAACAAGACAGACTGCTTCTTTGGAGGTTTGCCTTGATAGCTGGATTACCGGCAACTGGTAATCTCTAAATGATTTGAGTATCTCTTTTCGGAACGTCATATAGGTGCCAAAATGTTCCGGAGACACTTTGTTCAACGTGTCCTCCCATTCATCAGAGTTCATCGTCTGATCACAGGGGAAGCAGAGCTGTTTGCACTCAAGTTCCTGTGTTGAGAGATCAAGCACCACATCACGGCCGAAATTGGTTCTGAGCTGCTTATTCTCATCGACTGCAATAATCGCATCAGCAAGATCATAGGGCGAGTCTAACGCCTTATTAATATCAAAATAGTAATGGCGTTTAATCTTCTTGTCTTTGGATGTCCGGGTATCGACTGGTTCTGTCAGAGAGAGTGCCTGCGTCAGGGTGGTGAGACGCTGCTGACCATCAAGGATAAGCTTCTCCGGCTGCACCCCTCCATTCAATTTCTTTTCCAGCCCTTCTACAGGCCGTGTCTGAAAACGTACCTCTCCACCGGTCTCAAGGAACATCACTGCACCCACCGGGAAGGAGCGGCTGATACTCACTAAAAGATCCCGAATATGATCGTCATCCCATACCCAGCCCCGCTGGAAATCCGGCAACTGTATCTTCCCTGCACAGATATCACTCAAAATAGAGCTGAGTGAGTCTTTTGTACTGTCAAAACTGCTCATGCTTGCACCATGTTGTTATTGTGTTCACCCATCTCTTCCGGAGAGACCAGCCTTACCTTCCCGGTCAGAAGCTGCTGCATCATCCCCTGCTTGATCTCCTTCACCTTATCCCGGCGGCACTCGATAGCGGCGATCTCGGCATCCATCTCGGAGAGGACGGTGGCGATGGCGGTTTGTTCTTTGAATGAGGGATAACCAATTACATATTGATGAACATCGTTACGGTTAAGTGTGGGAACTCCTGAACCGGAAACAAAACGAGTTAAATCAATATAGTCATACAAATAAAAAATAAAATTTGGATTATTCCCACAAAATGATGTGACCCACAATGTTGTATTATGTGGCCAATAATCATCTTGTATAAAATGGACTTTCCCAATTGTACCAGATCGTCCGGTTATAACCCCGGGACCACGCACCATATGGTCTTTATGATAATTAATTATTCCATTTGAGTAAACTACAGGATAGGGACCTACCCGAACCCATGTTGAAGGGAGATCAAATCCCCTTTGTAAGGGAGCGATACCACCTAATTTTTCAACATTCCAGTCCTCAGGAATCAGTCCCAACTCTGTTTCTTTGTAACCATTATTCCCCTCAAACCCCGGCAGCCTCGTCCTCCCGGTCAGAAGCTGCTGCATGGCGGCCTGCTTCATATCCCGCTTCTTGGAGATGAGGGCATCCAGCGCCCCGATCAGTCCGTCAGCATCTGAGAGGGCGGCGGCGATGGTGTGTTGTTCAGGGGGTGAGGGTAAGGGAATTAATATTTTTCTCAATGAAGAACAATCGATACTTGGAAATGTCGAACCTGTTGCTGAAGTAAGGATATTAGATACACATGAAATGATCTGATAATTTAGATAATGTTGTTTATTAGACCCTATTGCTCGAATTGCGGCTACACCTCGACCAATCGAAAATTTATCGTCGGCATAATTTGTTCGTCCTGTTGAGCTTCCACGAACACAAATTAATAAATCTCCAGATTTACTGAATTTCACTGGCTTCGTTGTCCACTGTATTTTTATTGGAAATATTTTTGTAAATTCAGTTGGACCGTTGATAAGTGGACAACCAAATCCAGAACGATTATATGATGACCCTGGTGGTGATTGACCCATTATGATTTCAGCGCAATTTCCAAGATCGGAAATCTCCCAATCCTCCGGGATCACCCCGACCTCCGTCCGCTTATACCCAGGAGGCAGATCATCCCTCTCAGTCATCTGCCGCCCCCTCTGGCCAGAATATGTTGAACGATTACCGGATGTACCATATCAGGTGTCCCTCGCAGTTGTGCCACCGCCGGTGTCACTTTTCCTGTTTCGTCCAGCCAGTCATCTGGCAAACTCATGCCCAAAACCGATTGTTTCGTATGCGAGCGGGAGATCAGATTATATGAACACATATCTGCGGTTATATCTGGAATCTGTTCGGGGTCATGCATTTTCAAACGACTTCCTATGATGAGATATGAGCATTCGTGATTTAATATGGGTCTTTTTGCCCGCTCTTGTATTCATGTGACACACCTCTCATACAGATTTATGTGCGAATTTATGTGCGCGAACATAAATCACCTGAGCAGGTATGTGCGCACACATAAACTTCCGAATGGAAATGTTCGGAGTTCAAAGACAAATGTTCGAAGCTCCCTGTCAAATGTTCGAAACTCTCTCTCAAATGTTCGGAGCTCGAAGCCAAATGTTCGAACCTCCCTGTCAAATGTTCGGAGTTCAGCTTCGAACATATCCCACCTGCTCTAAACATTCTCACACCCACGCAACCATTCTTTCCGGCTTTGCTGAAACAATACGTGATGGTTCTCGACGGCTGATCGCAGACTATTCATCCTTCATTTCCTGATTCGTCGGTATGTCAAGAACATGACGAGCTTCCAGTTCCTGTTTCAGTTGCTGTTCGGTGGGCAGGATCCTTAAATATTTGGAAGCGAAGAGTTGTTCGCTATCTTGCAAGACAGAGTACCTGACCACAGTTTCATCTTTGTCAGCACAGAGAATGATGCCCAATGTCGGGTTGTCGTTCTCGCCGCGTTTGAGGTCATCGAACATGCGCACATACATATCCATTTGCCCGATGTCCTGATGAGTAAGTTTGCCGGTCTTGAGATCAATAAGCACAAAGCACTTGAGCAGGTAATTGTAAAATACCAGATCAATATAAAAGTGGCTGGTTTCAGAGCTTATGCGGAACTGGCGGCCCACAAAGGAAAACCCCTTGCCCAGTTCCAGCAGAAAATCACGTAATTTTCGTATAAGAGCCTTTTCAAGTTTGGTTTCGTGTTCATTTTTACTTTCGGGCAATCCAAGGAATTCAAGCACATAGGGATCTTTAATAAAATCATGGGGATCGGCTTTCACAGCGATTGGACATTCAGATGCCAATGAATTCCCGGTAGAAAGCAGACGCTGGAAGGTCCTCGTTTTGATCTGCCGTTCCAACTCCCGTACGCTCCAATTTTGTTCAACGGCTTCTTTGAGATAATAATGCCTGGCTTTAACCTCTTCTTCCCGCATAATCAAGCGATTGTGGCTCCAGCTCAATTTGCTACACAGTGTGTAGCAATTTTCAAGATCAGGATAGGTAAGATAAAACTGCCTGAAGTTGCGGAGGTTGGCATAAGAAAAACCTTTTCCAAATTCTGCGGTTAACTCACGGGAAAGTGATTTTAACACTCCTGCACCATAAACTGCTTTTGACTCGCCACCCTGTTCTTCCTCCACAATTCTCTGCCCTATTTTCCAATAAGCTTCCACCATAATCGAATTGACGCTGGAGTAGGCATTCTGCCTCGCATTACGAAGAATTGTCCGTACCGACTCAAAAAATTCCCGGTTCACCTCAATTATTCCACTCATTTCAAACATCCCAAACGTTCAGAAAAATATTCAACTCCTTCAGCCTGCCCTGACATATTCAATCTCCAGAAGAAGTGATACAAGAATTCAACATTAATATCCTCCAGAAGAGATTTCTGGCCAAAATGATCCTCAGGTTGATAATTCAAGACATTCACCACCTGAAACGATCAAATCCATCTCTGAAAAAAACCATATCTCATCCCCACGCAACCCCCATCCTCTTCAGATGCTCCTCGACCTTCGCTGCGTACTCTTCCACTTCCCGCTCAAGCACAGGCATTGGAACGGCATACCGCTCATCCAGCTCCTTGACGCGGGTTGCGAGCCGCTGGGTCGCCTGCTGGACTTCGCCCTCGATTGCCGAGCAGATGGAGGCGAACCATTTGTCTTCGATGACGAGGATCTTGATCTCATCCTCTTTGAGTTTTGGGTACCTGGCGAGCACCGCTGCATCCAGCTTCGTCTGGGCAGCTTTAATGGATTTATTCACCTCTGATTCAGCATCCATCAGGGCAAGGCAGCGGGTGAGGACATCCCGTTCGTCGGCATACTCGGGATCACGGCTGATCTCCTTGAGCCTCTTGCTGAGATCGCCTTTTGTGATCTTCCCGCTCTCGCCCTTTGCTTCTTCAAGGAGTCCTTCCTCGCCAGAGTTCTCCTCAATGAACTCCTCAAGCTCACGGGCGGCATTCTCCTGTTCCATCCGCAGATTGTCAATTGCCTCCTGCTCGTCTGCATAGTACCGGGAGATGATGAGAGTGGGGGGAACCAGATCCATCTTGTACTTCTTCCGGTTGACGACCAGATCCGGCGTCTCCTTAATCTTCCGCTCCTTATCCTCGATAATCCCACGGGGCCGGGCCGCCTCAACCCATCCATCGGCGATGATCATCCCAACATCATCCTGCATCACTTCTGCCCAGTAATCCATCAGCCGCTGGTAGACATCGTACCTGCTCAGGAGCGGGAGATTGGCATACCGCTTCAGGAGATCTTCAGAGAGGACATGGATCACCTCTTTGGTCTTATGTTCAGATGAAAGGCCATTCAGCAGAGGCTCATGGGCGGATCGCCACTCACGGAAGATCTCCGCAATCCGGCTTGCATATGCCTTAAACTCGGGATGGGCGAGGATCACCCCCCTCACCTCGCGGGCTTCGATCTTCGGCTCCGAGTATCCAGCCCTCCCATTGCCCTTGAAGAGCTCATTCCGGAGCGTCGGGAAGACCGCCCAGTACTCTTCCAAGGCATCGATATCACGGTTTGGGATGCCACCGTTCATATGGGCATTGAGATCATGGAGATCCTCCGGATCACTGGAATCGATATACCGGGGGATATTCAGGTTGTAGTCATTTGCCGGATCGGCAATCTCTGCTACCGGCACAATCCGGGAATAGCCGGGAAGCTCGATTGCGTGGTTGAAGAGATCCACGATCTTATGGATATCCTGCGACCGGAGCCGGTTCTTATTCCCATCCTTTGCAAATCCCTTCGATGCATCGATCATGAAGATGCCGGTCCGTGCATGGGCATTCTCCTTGTCGATGACGATGATGCAGGCAGGAATGCCGGTTCCATAGAAGAGGTTGGCAGGCAGGCCGATGATCCCTTTGATATAGCCCCGTTTGATGAGGTTTCTCCGGATATCACCCTCTTTATTCCCCCGGAAGAGAACTCCGTGGGGGAGGATGATCGCTCCCTTCCCGCTGCTTTTTAAGGATTTGATCAGGTGGAGAAGGAAGGCATAATCACCGTTCTTTGATGGCGGCACACCGAGATCAAAACGGCCGAATAGATCATGCTCAGGATCAAGGCCGCTCGTCCATGCCTTTGAAGAGAACGGCGGATTGGCGACGGCAAAGTCAAAGGTTTTCAGGCCGCCGTCGTCGTCTGTATAGTGAGGAGAGGAGAGAGTGTTCCCCCGCCAGATATCATGGGTCGGGTTGTCATGGAGGAACATATTCATTCGGGCGAGCGACCAGGTGGCATTGTCCATCTCCTGCCCATAGATCGAGATGCCACGGGGTGCTTCTTCTGCCGCCTTCAGGAGCAGTGAGCCAGAACCGCAGGTGGGATCATAGATCGTCTGATCCTGGCGGGTGTCGGGACCAATCCCGACCACTTTTGCAATAATTCGTGAGACCTCGGCAGGGGTATAGAACTGCCCTTTGCTCTTGCCGGACTCGGTTGCGAAGTTTCGCATCAGGTATTCGTAGGCATCGCCGAGGAGATCGTCTCCTTCGGCACCATTGGCACTGAAATCGAGTGAGTCAAAGATGGCGATCAGTTTCGAGAGCCGATCCTGCATCTCTTTGCCTGTGCCGAGTTTGGATTCATCATTAAAGTCGGCGAGATCGATGACACCCTTCAGATCATTTGCTTCTGCAAGCTTGCTGATGATCTTATTAATCCGATCCCCGATCTCCTTGTCCCCTTTCAGCCGGACCATATCAGAAAAGCCGCCGCCTTCGGGAACCTCGATAACCGAATTCCTGTCACGCTCGCTCTTATCGGAGACGTATTTCATGAAGAGGAGGGTCAGGATGTAATCCTTGTACTGAGAAGCGTCCATCCCGCCACGGAGTTCGTCGCAGCTCTGCCAGAGTGAGCTATAGAGTTGGGTCTTTTTTAGTGCCATGGTGAGACCGTCGTAATCAGTGGATAGGTGATCTCTTCTTTTGAGGCAGGATTAAAGCTTCGGATTTGATGCGGTGATTCAAAAGGGGAGGTAGGAAGTAAAAGAGGATCTGCATCTGATTGGTTCTATTACAATCAATGATTGTAGATATCAGTGGCCGATTTAGCGGAGAACCCCACCCCTCCCCGAACAACATGAAATCGTCCGCCGGGTCGATACCCTCCTCGCTTATGCAGATCGGATCGAAGTCTGTGTCACTGCTACACAGGAACGCACCGAGCAGCTCCGGCAATCAATTCTTGAACAGGCGTTCTCGGGGCGGTTGATTTCGACAGAAATAGTAACTCGTAAAGAGAGAAAAAGTTAAAATTTACAATCCGCACCCCTTGAAGTGAAAGAGCTGATTTAGGACTTTCTATGAGACAAATGAGCCAAAGGCATCAAAATTAAATGAGCGAAAACACCCTGTCCTCCCTCTTCTTGAAAGAGAGATACATCGCTCCCACTATCCAGGTCACTCTTCCCTCCTCTCAATCCTGCAG
>WOYI010394456.1_pt1 | contig 16936 bp, 15 predicted proteins | sample 6423411 | NCBI WGS metagenome assembly WOYI01 (sample SAMN13441803, study PRJNA592873) | oil field metagenome | biome: oil field; feature: oil-well bore; material: oil-contaminated soil; isolation source: oil-contaminated soil from oil-well borehole | place: Germany: Wietze | collected 2016-10-18 ...
GATGGTACTGCATGGGCGACTGTGTGGGAGAGTAGGTGCCGCCGGATTTAAAACAGGAAGCCCCTTCGAATTTTCGAAGGGGCTTTTTTTATGGCGCTGGCTTCACAGAAAAACTTGGATGCCGCTTTACAGGGCATCCTTCGTCATGGCTTGGATTTTTTTGCTGTGCATTTGAACAACGGGGCCGTCTTCACGCCAGGCGTGGCACGTGTTGATCAGATATTTCAGGATAAACTTCATGCGATCCGGATCGAACGCCGCCGGTTTTCTCGACTGATGCGCGGCAAATCCCTGGACGGCCGCCGGGGCCATGGCCAGAAGGAGCTCCAGCAAATGGGTGCAGCCTTTGGTGCCGCCCACTAATTTTTTGACTTTTGCCGTGAAGCCCCGGGTAATGATCATGCCCTTGACGGGGGAAAGACACTGAAGCGTCTCCCGGCACACGTCCCGCGGCACGGAGATCAGCTCGGCGTCAACATCTTCGATGACAAAACTGGAACAGTTAATCAGCAGGCGGATGCCCATGTGATGGATGACGCCGCGGGGAAGCGTTTCACCGGTGAGCGCATGGGTTTTCTGATAGCGATCATCTTTCAGAAAACCTTCCACAAGAATTCTTTGTTCGCCGTATTCGTAAGTCGATATTTCAATCTTTCTGGTATGCAATTTTTTCTTTTTTGATTTCCAAAGAGTCTGCATTTCATTCTCCTTCTTCTTTTATGACCCGATTACTCAGGGTCCCGATCTTTTCAATTTCAACGTTGATGATGTCGCCATCCTTAAGAAAGAGCGGCGGTTGGCGTGTAAAGCCAACGCCGTCGGGCGTGCCTGTCAGAATAACGGTGCCCGGCAGCAGAGTCATCGACCGGCTCAGGTTGCTGACGATCGTCCGGATGTCGAAAATCATTTCCGACGTTCGGGACTCCTGAACCACCCGGCCGTTAAGGATGGCACGGATCGCGAGGTCATCCGGATTGCCGATTTCATCTTTTGTGACGATCCATGGCCCCAGCGGACAGAAAGTGTCAAAGCTTTTGCCTCTGGCCCACTGGCCTTTTTGCTTTTCAAGCTGCCAGTCGCGCGCACTGACGTCGTTGGCGCAGGTATAACCGAAAATATAATCCATAGCCTCGTCGGATCTGATGTTTTTGGCGGTCTTGCCGATGACGACGGCCAGTTCCGCTTCATAGTCCACGAGGGCGGGGCCTGCTGTGGGCAGGATAATGGGGCTGACCGGTCCAGTGAGGCTGCTGGTGGCTTTGATAAACAAAATCGGCTGGTCCGGGTAGGACATGGCGGTCTCATCGCCATGTTTTTTATAATTGATGCCCATGGCGAGAATGTTGACGGGCACGATGGGCGGAAGAAGTTTTTCGACGGTCGCCTGTTTTTTCGTGAGGGTGTAGTCGCCGAAAATATCGCCTTCCATAATTATTGCGGAACCGGAATGGTCGGAGGAATAAGCGCCACACAACATTTCTCCCTGTCCGGAAATAAAACGGATGATTTTCATTTCACCAAAGCTCCTTTTCCAGAATAGCGTTAAATTGGGCAAACACCTTGCGGTCACTCAAAATCGAATCATGGGTGCAGTCAAAACCCAGTGATCTTGCCGCCCCAGAAACGGCCCGGTGATCGACCGCCGCGTCCCCGCATAGTCTGTCTTGTTTTCCATAAAAATTGTAGTGACGAATGGTTGCAGGCAGTCTGGTGTCCATCGTGGTTTGAATAAACTCACTTTGTGTTCCGAGATCAACCCAGACCGGGATGCTCTTGTGGCGCAGCACCCGGGAAGCATCGGCCAGGCCGAATCCGCTCCAGGGCGTAGCGAAGGATACGAACAGCCGGACGAAGTTGTTTTGAAGGTCCGAAACATGCCGGTTCAGGAAAGACCGGGTTGTCAGTCCGCCCACGCTGTGCGCCACGACGGCCATTTTCTGAAAATCGTATTTTTCGTGCAGCTCCCGCAACGCTTCGTTGAGCAGGTCCGCGGCGAGGTTCAGGCGGATTCCCGACGGATAGTAAAAGAACCAGGGCTGATAACGGCTGCGGTCCAGCCGCATATAAAAATAAATCCAGTTATACGGGGTTCCTTCCGTGCCATGCACGAAAAGAACGGGTATCTTTCGGGGATTGTAGGCTTCCGTCATATAGATATGCGCGCCGAATGCTTTCATGAATGAAGAGGGGTTCCAGTAGCCGGTCTGCGCGTTTTCGAGAGAAAAATATTCGTCGTAGATTTTCAGTACCTGACCATTACACGTTGTTTGCCGGATGACTTGTTCATCCTTTTTCAGGCGCCATTCCGAAGGGAGTTTTACTTGAGGAAAATGGGTTTTGGCCGTCCGGATCTCCACGTCGGTGATCAGTTCGCCTTCACGGATGGTGATCTCGGCAGGTTGCGGACCCGATCCGTAAAGACCGGACGTTTCTTTGTTTTCATAAATTCCATTATGATTGTAGTCCGTGACGGCAAAAAGCTGGTATCGCCCTTGGGGCAGATAAAGCATAAACGTATTACCGTTGGCGCCGGTGGCCGTGTATTCCGTAAATTCTACCTTTTTATCCGCAGGGCGATAAGCAAGGACAAGCGTGGAATCCATATCCGGGCCGGCAGGGACGATCCTGCCTTTAATGACGGCGGAGTTATAAACCGGCAGTCCGTTTGCTCCTTTCGTTTTAATCTGTTCTCCCGCGACATCGTCCTTCTCGGGGATGCTCAGATAGCGGCAGCTTTCCAGACAGGTAAGCGGCAGAATAACGAAAAACAATAACAGCAATAATTGGAAATGGTTGGTTGGCCTGATCATCATGGGTTAATCTTTTTCCCCAGATATTCTGCAATTTTAAAATGCTTCTTTGCCCCAGCCAGATCGGCGGCTGTTTTTCCTTCCGCGTTTTTCAGGTTCAGGGCGGCTCCGTTTTCCACCAGCATGACAATGATTTGCTCCGATCCCGACTGCGCGGACAGCATCAGGGGAGTAAACCCCTGCTTATCCCGGCAGTTGAGGTTGGCCTTCTTTTTAATGAGGAGGGCGACAATATCCGGCAGATTTTCATGAACGGCCAGATGCAGAGCGGTTTGACCTTTGTTGTTTTGAATGGCGATATTAGCGTTATGCTGGATGATCAGGGTGGCAAAATCATAAAGCCGGTAGTCCAGTGCCAGATGCAGAGCCGTTTCACCGAAACCATTTTGCAGATCGATGCCTTTTTTCGTGGCCAGCAGAAGCGGAATGCTGCACCAACTGTTGTTGTAGATTCCCCACATCAGCGCCGTATAACCGTGCTTGTCCTGTTGAACCGGATCGGCGCCGTATTCGAGCAGCAATTCAACCATTCCCGGATGGCGTTCATTTACCGCGACCATCAGAGGCGTGAGGCCCTCCTTATCCTGATAACGGATATTTACTTTTTTCCTCAGGAAGTATTCGGCCAGGCCTTCATGTCCGTTTTGGATCGCATACATAAACCCCGTCCATGAATAAGGATCGGTGAGATTGACGTCCACTCGGTTTTCTTCCACCAAGCGCATCACGTTGATCATATCGCCTTTTCTGCAGGCTTCAAAAAAAGAAGTCTGCGGATCGGCATCAATCGCGGCTGCCGCCGGATTCTTTATTTGAGACGGCGCACAGGCGGCCAGGAAGAAAACGATGCCGATCAGCAGGATAAATTTTATGCTTGCGTTGCGCATAAAAGAAAAACTCCCCAAACCCGTTGCGGTTTTTTAATTTTATCAAAATGTATCACGGCCGATGGATGAATTCAACTGCTGAATGACCAGAGTGCTGAATGACCAGAGAATAGGGCTTGTCATCCCTGTAAGTTTTCCTGTATAAATATTTCAAATCGCAGGGGCTCCTCTATTTTGAATGACGCATGCGATCCGCGGCGATTATTTTCGGGAAAAGGTATTTCTTATGACGGATATTCTGGATTACATCAGCACCTGGTCGGTTCTCAAATGGGTGGTTCTGGTTCTGATTGCAGGATTTATCGGTCAGTTCGGCAGGATGATGGCTGAAGCCATAATAGCCAAAATCCGTCTTCGCCGCGCGAAGTGGAATCCATCGGCGGATGAGAAGAAAACACCGGAAGCACCAGGCGTTTTACCTGCCGAAGTTCCCTCAATGGGTTTGCCGGCCAAATCCGCTCAAGAGCCGGGCCTGCCCATTGATGTTTCTCAAACGAATGCTTCCCCCGGGTTGTCTCCATCTTCAGCCGTGCCGGACAAGAAAGCCCTGAAGGCAATAGTCAAAGCCCGGAAAAAAGAGGCGAAAAAGAATTTATCGTAGGTTGGAACAAGCGAAGCGAAAGATTTTGTTTATAAGATTGCCACGCCGCCTGAGAGGCGGCTCGCAATGACAATTTGAACATGGCGTAAAGCTTTCCCTATTCAATTGATGTTGGTGAGGCAGGCTCATCTGCGCCGCCGGCGTGCTTTTTGCTGCCGGCGTAAAGTTCGTATTCCAGCAGGCGGCATTCGATTTCCCCGTTGTAGAAGGTCAGGCGACGTTTGGTTCGCAGCCCCACTTTTTTAATCATCTCCAGATTGCCCGTAAAAATATAGCCGTTATAACTCCGGCTGATGCTTTTGAACCAATTGCCACAGCCTTCGTAAAGCACTTCCAGGCGTTGAAGGGTACGGGGATTGTTTTGCTTATGAATGATGTCGGCGGCTTTGCGGAGAATGACTTTTTGTCCCGGCGCTAGCTCTTTCCTCCGTTCGGGATGAGTTGTTTTGATTTTTAAAGGTTCCAGGCGTTCACCATAGGGAGGATTCATCAGAATAACGCCTCCGCCTCCCGGGGTCGGAGTTTTTTCAAAAGAACAAACCTTGAATTCGATGAGGCGGTCAACCCCGGCCGTTTGCGCGTTGCGGCGCGCGGCTTCCACCGCCTGAGGATCAATGTCCGAGGCGATAATGGTTGACGGCAATGCCTTTAGCGACGCGTCGCGCGCGTCTTTGCGCAATGTCTGCCACGTTTCGCGGGGGAAATCTTTGATATACATGAAGCCGTAATTGCTGCGCCCCAGTCCCGCTGCCCGATGAAGCGCGATCAGGGCCGCCTCAATCGCAATGGTGCCGCTGCCGCACATCGGATTGACGAAGGGTGTCCTGCCTCGCCAGCCCGCGGACAGAATCAAAGCCGCCGCCAGCGTTTCCTGCATCGGCGCGGCCAGCGGAATCTTGCGGTAACCGCGCAGAGACAGCCGGTCCCCGGAGGTGTCGATATAAACCATCGCCTGATCATTGCGCCAGTAAACATGAATAACGGCCCTGTCTTTTTCCGGTCCGGAATCCGGCCGGACGCCCGTCTTTTCGCGGATTCGGTCCACAATGGCGTCCTTGACCTTGAGGTTGGCAAATCGTGAATCGGTGATCTGCGGATGTTCAACCACGGATGTGACGCAAACATAAGCTTGGGGGCCGGAGTCGTGCAGAATCGTCTCCCAGGGGATGGCGTTGATGCGTTCATAAAGATCGCCGGCGGAGATGACCTTGAAGATTTGCAGTTGATAAAGGACGCGCTGGGCCGTTCGCAAATGCAGATTCAAAAGCATCGTGTCCGTGAGCGTTCCTTCGGTGGAAATGGCCGTGTCGATTTCATGAAGCACCGGAAAACCCAATGCTTCGATTTCCGCCTTCAGGTAAGGCGCAACGCCTTTCGGGCAGCTCACCATGATTCTGCTTTTCTTTTGCCAGATAGACATGGTGGGGGCTTTAACACACACCGGAAGTCTTGGCAATGACTTAAAAAATATCATTGCATAAGATTCCTGCTGCCATCGTTTATGCGGCTTCGGGTTCGGTTTTTTCCACAAATGGCGGCAACGGGCATTGAAGGGCAAGCGCGACGACGCGCAGAAGCTCTGCTTCTTCAAAGGTAACGGTTTGATCCGCGAAGGCGCAGTGCGCACAGGCGTCAATGACGGTTTCCTTGATTTTGAAGGATGCGGCGGTCAGATTTTTGAGTGCCCGGTTCACGTTGATGTAGGAGGCGTTTTCCTCAAATGAGAAAACAGGTTTCCGGGCAGCCAGTTCCGGAATCCTGGCCATACCCGCTTCAAAGGCGTTCTTTGCTTTTTCTCCGTCGGTCGGATGTCCGGCTGCGGCCAGCGCTCCGAGCAGTGTCACAACATCCAGTCCCACCTGGGCATAGGAAAATTTTGTAACGGTTCGAAACAGATCGTCGGAGGGGTTCAAATATTTTTCAAGAATCCATTGAACGGATAGCTCCAGCAGCGTCAGCTTTCCATCGGCGTTGACCAGCGACTGCAAGACCATGAGGAAATTTCTTTTTTCCATGCCGGATATCCCCGATAACGACGGCATGGCCAGTTCCAGAATGGGCAGTTTAAGACTATTGGAAAGGCCGGATAACCGGGTGCACAGAAGAAAAACCCCGTCCGTATTTCCCTGTAAAACCAGCGCTCTTCCCAGCGCCGCCTGCTGATCGCGCCTTTGCGTGCCGCCGCCGATGATAAGCGCGAAGATAATCGCTGCGGCTCCCTGCGGTGTTTTCACGGTCTCATGGATGTCCCGGGGGATGGACGTCAAAATGGCCTGACTCTCTTCAAGATGATCCGGCGTGGGATTGCCGACGGACGCCGCAAGATAGGCCGGCATTGCGGTGGAAAGCGGCGGCGCAAGGTGCTTGTAGCGCTCGGTTCCCCCGAATGGTATTGTGTACATCGGTTTAGGCTGTGGACGGTTGTCTGCGATTTTTATAAACTTGCCGTCAAAGGCCGGGTCCAGAAGACGGATGCGCGTGGTCAGCGGTGGATGGGTGTCGAGGAAGGAAAACCAGCCGGCGGGGTGGCTTTCGCTGAAGAACAGATGACTGGCCTGCCGCGCTTCGGCCGACCCGATGCGCGAACCGAAAGCGGAGCCGCCGATTTTCTTGAGCGCGCCCGCCAGTCCCAGCGGGTTGCGCGTGAACTGCACGGCGGAGGCGTCCGCCAGAAACTCCTGCTGACGGGAGATGGCGCATTGCATCAGCCGGCCCAGAAAGGAGCCGGTATGGCCGATGATGACCAGAAAAATGCCCGCCGCCATGGCCGGAAGGCCCGCCCGCAGGGATACCCGACCGCCGGAAAGAAATTTTTGGCCGGCGATTCCCAAAAAAAGAATGCCGAAAAGGATGCCGATCAACTGCACGTTGAGCCGCATGTCGCCGTTGAGGATATGGCTGAACTCGTGGGCAACGACACCCTGCAGCTCGTCGCGGCTCAACTTGCTCAAGGTTCCCCTGGTGACGGTCACGGCCGCGTCGCTCAATTCCAGTCCGGCGGCGAAAGCGTTGATGTTGTTTTCAGAGTCCAGAACAAAGACCTGCGGGACGGGGATGCCCGAGGCGATGGCCATTTCCTCGACCACGTTGATCAGACGGCGTTCCGTTGGATTTGTTGTTTGGGAGTTGATCCGGCGGGCGCCCAGCATTTCGGCCACGGCGGCGCCGCCTTTTTTCAGGGTCTGCATTTTGAAGATGCCGGCGGCCAGAATGACAATGACAATCGCCATGGACATAAAAATAAAAAACGCGGGATCAAAAAAAGAAAAGGTGGAAAGCTTTTGCTGGTAGCGGTAGGCCTCGCCGGCATTCAAGGACGTGTAGGCCCGTGAGCTGACATATAAATACCATGCCAGACGAATAGCCAGAGTGGTCACGCCAACAATAATTGAAACCGCGAAGACAAACAGAATGATCTGGTTCCGGCAGTTTTTGCGGGCCCTGGCCTGTCTGGCAAAAAAATTGGTTGAACGATTGGCGTTCATGATTACCGTCAGGTAAAAGACACTTTCGGTGCCGTCCGCTCTTCGGCTTTTTCCACAACATCCAGGAGGGCGGCCGTTTTAAAGTCAAAGGTTGACGAAATCACGTTCTGGGGAAATTTCTCCCGGTTGATGTTGTAATCGGTTACGGCGTCATTGTAGGCCTGGCGCGCGAAGCTGATTTTGTTTTCCGTGGAGGTCAATTCTTCCATCAGGTCGCTGATGGTTTTATTGGCCTTCAAATCGGGATAGGATTCGACCACCGCCAGCAGTTTGGAAAGCAGCCCGGAAAGCGCCCCCTCCGCCTGGCTTAAACCGGTCATGGCCGCGGCGTTGCCGGGAGACTGGGCGGCAATTTTGCTGGCGTCAAAGGCCGTATTGCGCGCTTTAATGACAGCTTCCAGTGTGCCGCGTTCATGCGCCAGATAGCCTTTGGCTGCTTCCACCAAATTGGGAATCAGATCATAGCGGCGTTTCAACTGGATGTCGATCTGGGCAAAAGCGTTTCGGTAAAGATTGCGCAGGGTGATGAGATGATTGTATATTCCGACAAAATAAAAGGCGACAACGGCGATGATAACGACCAGAACGATCAACGGAATCATGGTTTACCCTCCTTCTATTGGGGTGCGCAATCGCGCAAATTGGCGGGTCAGATGCTTTTGTAATCCCGCTTTGGCCAGACGAGCGTTAATTCGCCTTAAGCTTGCTGCGATAGGCTGACGTTCATTTCATACCTCGACACCTTGCTGCGAGGCGGTTGATCCGGGTCAGCGGTTTTTTTTGAGGTCGCCGCTGATGACCAGATTGTCACGATGAATCACTTCATCATAGTCTTTGTGGCCCAGAACGGAAAAAATCTGCGATGTTTTCAAACCCAGAATGCTGCGGATGTCGTCCGCGCTGTAATTGACCAGCCCTTTGGCCAGCAGCGCGCCTTCCCCGTCCACGCAGGTCACGGGATCGCCCGTGCCGAAATCTCCTTCCACGGCGGTAATGCCCGAGGGAAGCAGGCTCTTGCCTTTGTCCACCAAGGCTTTTTTGGCTCCGTCGTCAATGATCAGCCGGCCGCGGGGACGCAGGGTAAAGGCGATCCAGTATTTTTTGCTGTTGATCCTTGAGGTCTGCGGTAAAAACAGCGTGCCGATTTCACGTCCGGCCATGATCTCCGAAAGAACTTTTTTTCTCTTCCCCGGCGCAATGATGCAGGGAATGCCGATGGATGTTACTTTTTTGGCCGCCATGATTTTACTTTTCATACCGCCCGTTCCGACCAAAGACGTTTCGTCCGTAGCCGCCGATTCGATGGCGTCGGTGATTTCGCGGATCAGCGGGATCAGCCTTGCCTTTTTAGATTGTGACGGATTGCAGTCGTAAAGGCCGTCGATCGCCGTCAGGTTAATCAATAAATCCGCTTCGATGACATTGGCGATCATCGCGGCCAGATTGTCGTTGTCGCCGAATTTGATTTCATCAACCGCGACGGTGTCGTTTTCGTTGATAATCGGGGTCACATGCCATTCCATAAGCGTGGAAAGCGTGTTGCGGATGTTCAGATACCTCTGCCGGTCGGTCAGATCGGCAAGCGTCAGCAGAATCTGAGCGACGTAAAGGTTGTTTTTTTCAAACGCTTTCGAGTACACACGCATGAGCCTGCCCTGGCCGATGGCGGCCGTTGCCTGTTTTTCGGGCATGCTTTTGAGCGGACCGGCAAGCCCCAGGCGGTGCTTTCCCGAGGCAATGGCGCCCGAAGTGACCACAACGATGGAGAAGCCCCTGCGCGTCAGATCGCACATGTCCTGCACCAGAGAGTCGATGATTTTCAAATCCAGGCCATCCGAGCCGGTCAGCACCGCAGACCCAATTTTGATGAGAATTTTTTTAACGGATGAGACGGTTTCCAGACGAATGTCATTCATGGTTTTTTAAGTGTTGTTTAAAAGGGTTACGATCTTTCCTAAAATATCCTGCAATCCTTCGCCGGTCGCGGCGGAAAACGGATGCAATATTATCCCTTTTTTCTGAAATTGCGCAACCGATTTTTTAACTTTTTCCCTGACAGCCGGCAGATCGATTTTGTTGAGGCAGACAACCTGAGCCTTGGCGAGCAACTGCGGATTGTAGCTTTCCAGCTCGAGGGTGAGGGCGGTGAAATTTTTCCACGCGTTCGTGTGAGGGTCCTGGGAGATGTCGATCAGATGCACGAGCAAGGCTGTTCGTTCCACGTGGCGCAGAAACTGAATGCCCATGCCCAGGCCCTCGTGCGCCCCGGCAATCAGGCCGGGAATGTCGGCCACGACGAAGCTGGGAGCGTCCGCGTATTTGACCACGCCCAGATGCGGGGTGAGGGTGGTGAAGGGATAATCGGCGATTTTCGGCCGGGCCGCCGAGACGCGCGAGATGAAGGTGGATTTTCCCGCGTTGGGAAATCCGACCAGTCCCACATCCGCCAGCAGTTTGAGCTCCATCTTGAGCCAGCGCTCCTCGCCGTCCATGCCTTCCTGAGCAAAGCGCGGTGTCTGGTGCGTGGAGGTTTTGAAATGGGCGTTGCCCTTGCCGCCGATGCCGCCTTTCGCCACGATAAAAGTTTGCCCCAATTCGGAAAGATCAGCCAGAATTTCGCCGGTTTCATAATCCTTCACAACGGTGCCGGGCGGAACAATGACTTCCAGATCCACAGCACTCCGACCGGTGCGGTTGTTGCCGGAGCCGTGTCCACCGTTTTTGGCGACTTGATGCTGCTGGTATTTCAAATCCAGGAGCGTATGGTGACTTTTAGATGCGCGAAAAATGACGTCGCCGCCTTTGCCGCCGTCACCGCCGTCGGGGCCGCCTTTGGGGACAAACTTTTCCCGCCGGAAACTCACGCAGCCTGCGCCGCCGTGTCCGCCTTTTACAAAAATCTTTGCTTCGTCAACAAATTTCATAATAAATGAAAAAGGCGCTTATTTGATAAGCGCCTTTGGAATTCAGAATGGATAAAATCTTTTACGCCGCCGCATAGACGCTGACCTTTTTGCGGGTCTTGTCCAGTCTTTCATATTTGACGACACCGTTGATGAGTGAAAAAAGGGTAAAATCCTTGCCCATGCCGACGTTGCTGCCCGGATGAATCTTGGTTCCCACCTGTCGAACGATAATGGAACCCGCGTTGATACTCTGACCGCCATATACCTTGACGCCGCGCCGCTGTGAATTGGAGTCTCTGCCGTTGCGGGAGCTTCCCTGACCTTTTTTATGTGCCATGATGTCCTCTGTCTATAGCGAAATCTTCTTAATTTTCATACTGGTTAGTGCCTGACGATGCCCGGTTTTCTTCCGGAATCCCTTGCGGCGCTTCATTTTGCCGATAATCAGCTTCGGGCCTTTGGTCTGGGCGACGACTTCGCCTACCACTTTGGCGCCTTCAACGAAAGGTTTGCCGATTTTCACGTCATGATCATCCGATACCATCAGGACTTCGTCAAAAACAACTTCGGTTCCTTTGTCGCCGGGCAGTTTTTCAACCGATAAAATGTCGCCCTCGCTGACCTTGTGTTGTTTTGCGCCTGTTTTTATGATTGCGTACATATACTTATCCTTAGTTAACGTTAAGAGTGAAACTTATAGACAAATTGCGCCTGTTTGTCAATAGAATTTAGCTGTCTTATAAATATTTTCCCGAAACAGGCTGATGTGATGATAAGATCTTGATATTAAAGAGATTAAGGAATATGGTATAGATGATCCATTGCATTAACAAAACAAATGGCGGATGCATGAAAAGATATTTCACGGGCCTTGTGATCATGATCGGTTTTTTATGCTGGCCTTTATCCTCCCAGGCGGCAAGCGAACCCCAGAGACAGTTTGTCGAGGGATTGCTGATCGCTCGGGGACTTGATCCTTTGGAGGCAAGCGGCATCATGCGGGACACCCGCGTATCCATTCGCCCGGATATCGTGATCAAAAATCTTTTCTTTTCCAAGCCCAGGGGATCCGGGAAAAGGCCCGATGTTATGGAGATTGATTCCCGGCAAATCGAACGCGGCAAAGCTTTTATGAAAGAGCATGCCGGTGTTTTGTCCGCCGTTGAAAAGCGTTTCGGAACCTCGCCCCGGATCATCACGGCTATTTTGATGATTGAATCCAGGCTGGGAACCTATCCGATGCCCTATAATGTGGTGAATGCCTACGCCAATCTGGCCTTTCTGCTGGATCCGAAATACCTGAAGGAAGTGCAGGACCGTTACGGACAAATTTATCCGCAGCTTCAGGAGGATGCGACGATTGCCCGGGCGAAAAGAAAAAAAGTTCAGCATGGGGCATTATCTCAGAAAATACGGCTGGCGGGAGGATGCTCCGCCGGAGCAAAAGCGCAGAGCCGTTTGGCACTATAACCGCAGCGGTGTGTATGTGAATACGATTATGATGACCTATGAAGAGCTGGGACAGTAAAATTACCAGGGATCGACAAAGTTATGGGTTGCTTTCCCGGGTTGCCGGGCGGGTGCGGATTTCAGCCCCCGTATAATCCATTGACGGGTGTCGGCCGGATCGATGACTGCGTCGATTTCCAGGTGAGCGGCCATATTGATGGCCTTGCCTATTTCGTAGAGTTGTGCCACCAGTGATTCGTAGAATTCTTCACGTTTTTTCGGATCCTCAATGGCCGCCAGTTCTTTTTTAAAGCCCGCCTTAACGGCTCCTTCCAGGCCCATTCCCCCGAATTCCCCTGTTGGCCAGGACACGCTGAAGACGGATTCATGGAACCCGCCCTTGGCCATCGCCATCACGCCGAGCCCGTAGCCACGACGCAGGATGACCGTGAAGTAAGGCACGGTAACATGCGAGCCGACGACAAACATCCGGCAGACATGGCGCACCTGGGCGCGCTTTTCGATTTCCGGTCCGACCATAAAGCCCGGCGTGTCGCACAAAGACAGAATGGGGAGTCCGTGCGCGTTGCAAAGCATCATCAGCCGTGCGGCTTTGTCCGCGCCCTCGGCTTCAATCGCCCCGGCCATATGCATGGGGTTGTTGGCGATCACGCCGAACGGACGCCCTTCGATCCGCAGAAGTCCCGTGACCATGCCGGGACCGAAACGGGGACGCAGTTCGATGAAGGAATCCGTATCCGCGATCGCTTTGATGACGTTGCGCACATTATAGGCGCGTTTGCGGCTTTCGGGAATCAGGTCGCGAAGCTTGAGCGGATCGCCCGCTTCCCAAGATGATGTTGCACCCTGGAAATAGGAAAGATATTTTTTGGCCATGGCGACCGCTTCCACGTCGTCCGCCACTTCAATATCCACTACGCCGTTTTGGGTCTGCACGTCCATCGGACCGACTTCCTCGGGTTTGAAAACCCCCAGCCCGCCGCCTTCGATCATGACGGGTCCGCCCATGCCGATGTTGGAATTTTTAGCGGCAATAATGACGTCGCAGCAGCCCAGAAGCGCGGCGTTCCCCGCAAAGCAGGGGCCGGAGACAATGCCGACGACCGGAACATGTCCGCTGAGCCTGGCGAAAGAACCGAACGTGCCCAGGTCCAGCCCAGCAACCATCACGCCCATCGCGTCGACGTCGCCGGGTCTTCCTCCTCCCCCTTCGCCGAAAAAGACCAGTGGCAGCTTATGTTCATAGGCCAGCCCCAGCATGCGGTCCATTTTCTTATGATTGAAATATCCCTGCGTTCCGGCCAGAACGGTGTAGTCATAGGCCATGATCATGCAGCGGGCCTTGTCCTCCGGGAAATGTGCGCCATTAACGGCGGCGACTCCGGCGATCAGACCGTCGGTGGGTGTTTTGGCGATCAGATCGTCAACGGAGCGTCGCCCGCGCTGAGCGGCAATCGCCAGGGCGCCGTATTCTATGAAGCTGCCGGGATCGCAAAAATCATTGACGTTGGCGCGCGCCGTGCGCTGGTTTTTTTCTTTTCTTTTCGCGACAACGGCGGGACGATTTTCATCCAGACCGAAGGAATGTCTGTGAATGACCTCCGCCAGGTCAGGCCGAATGGCGCTGTTGTCGATTTTATTTTTTTCTGTTTCCATGTTTCATATACTCCCTATGTTTAATGAACTTGTTTGAATTATTTCGCTGGTTCTTCCTTCAAGGCCCGGCGCAGGATTTTTCCGGTGCCCAAGAGGGGAAGGGATGTCCGAAATTCAATTTTGGCCGGCACTTTGTAAGCCGACATGTTCTGCTTGGCCCATATCTTGATGTCTTCCTCGGTTGCTGTTTTGCCTGGCTGCATCACAATGAAGGCCTTGACGACTTCCATTTTTTGCGGATCGGGAATCCCGATGACGGCGGATTGGGCCACGCCCGGATATTTGTTGAGCATGAATTCGACTTCCTCAGGATAGACGGAGAAACCCGACACTTTGATCATTTCCTTGGCCCGGCCGATCAGATATAAAAATCCGTCTTCGTCAAACTTACCGACATCGCCTGTGTAAACCCAGCCGTTGACCAGTGTGTTTTTTGTTTCTTCCGGTTTCTTCCAGTAGCCTTTGAAAACGCCGGGAGTCGTCAGCGCGATTTCTCCGGATTCTCCCAGAGGCATTTCCCTGGTGCGGTCGTTCACATCGACAATCTTGAAATCAGCTTCGAAGCCGGGGATGCCCATCGTGCCGTACTTGACTTTATCGCGGGGGACATAGGTGTCGGCCGTGTGCGTTTCACTGAGGCCGTAGGCGCCCTCGAGCAAAATACCGCCGCCCGTAAAGGACGCCCACTGACGGGATATTTCTTCCGTCAGGATAATACCGAAAGATGATGTCAGGCATAATTTCATGCTGCTCAAATCATAATTTTTGCCTTCCGGATGCATCATGATTCCGACGTTCATCGGTACGGCGCTGTACCAGAAATCAGCCTTATAGCGTTGAATGGCTTCCATCGTGGCTTTCACATCAAATTGAGTAAACAGGATCTGCGTGGCACCGGCATAGATACAGCTGTTCATGCCCGCCACCATGCCGGCAATGTGAAAAACGGGCATGGACACGAGACTGATGGTGTTTTTGTTCATTCCGGTAATGGTACAGACGGCCGCCGTTTTAAACAGGGCGGCGTAATAACTGAGCATGGACCCCTTGGGCAGGCCGGTTGTGCCTCCGGTATATTGGAAGAGGCTGATGTCCTCATCCAGATTGATATCGACCTGGGGAGGCGTTTTATCGCCTTTCGTGACGATTTCCATGAAATCATCGGTTCCCGGCACATTCTGTCTGGGAATCTTCATGGCGTCCGTAAGCGGCATCGTTGGTTCGGCAGGCAGGTAATCGTTGAGATTGGTTACAATAACTTTTTTGACTTTGGTATTGCCGAGAACTTTTCCGGCGATGGGCATCAAAATATCCCAAGTGACCAGAATTTCGGTTTCCGCATCATTTAATTCATAGGTCAGTTCCATTTCCTTAAATAGAGGAGAGCAGGGGCAGACGATGGCACCGAGCTTTTGTGTGCCGAAATGGGCAATTTCATACTGGGGGCAATTTGCCATAAAGATCGCTACGCGATCACCTTTCTTTACGCCGTTTTGTTGCAGGTAATGGGCAAACCGGTCGGATGTTTCATCCAGCTCCCGGTAGCTGATTTCACGCCCGTAAAAGATGATGGCCGTTTTGTCAGGAGTTTCTTTCGCCCGGATTCTCAGATATTCATGAACGGGTTTTCTGCCATGCTCAAAGGTTAACGTCGTGGGAATGTCCTTCTGCCAACTTTTCATCCAAATGCGTTCCATACCAAACCTCCCAGTTTTTTTTATTATGATTGACAAACCTCCCTTGCCAATATAGTAAACTCCGACAGTTTATATAACAATCGTTAGATAGAATGAGCGGAAGTGAAAGTCAAGGATAAAAAATGGCCTCAAAACAGGGAAAAGCTCTGAAAAAGAATTCAGAATCCGAAGCCCGACAGCAGATTCTCGACGCGGCACTCGTCTTGTTTGCCCAAAAGGGATATGCCGCCACCACGGTGCGGGAAATCGTGGATGCCGTGGGAATCACCGCGCCTTCGCTCTATTATTACTTTGGAAGCAAGGAGGGGCTTTATCTGGATCTGGTGCAAACGCATGGTGCACAGATTGATCTGGCTTTGCAATCTTACGCGCATACGTCCGAAAGTGCGAAAATACGGGTGAAAGATCTTGTGGACAAGATTTTTCTTCAGGTGATTAATGACAAGGATTTTTTCCGGTTGATGTTTAGCATGTACTATGGTCCGTCTCAGGGCGCGCCTTACTATGATTTTATTTCTTATCATGTCAAAATTCATGCGGCGATAAAAACGGTCATCGAAGAAGGCATTGCCTCAAGGGAATTCCAACCGGGCAATTCGGGATACATAACCTGGGTGATCCGCGGTGTGGTTCAGTTGGCGATGGAAGAACAAATTAAGGATGACAGGGAAAAAATCGACAGGCCCCGCCTGCAGAGGATTCTGGATATCATTCTGGACCGTCTGGAGCAGCCGCCTTCCCCTTAAAAAACTTGATGGACGGCAGGGACCATGACCATCCTGCATCGATTGAATGATCAGTAAAAATAATTCCGAGGGGGGGAATATTTATGGAATTGATGATCAAAGATAAAGTTGCCGTGGTGACGGGCGGGGGAAACGGGATCGGCGAGGCCGTCGCGATGCGTCTGGCCTCGGAAGGCGTAAAGGTGGTTGTGGCGGACCTGAATCTTACAGCGGCCGAAAAAGTTGCCGGCAAGATTAAAGAAGGCGGCGGTGAAGCTCTTTCCGTTGCCTGCGATGCGACCAAACCGGAAGATGTTGACGGCATGATGGACAAAGCCATCAAAGCTTATGGCGCCATTGACATTCTGGTCAACAATGCGGGCGGGGGGACGGGCATTAACCTGGCGGTGAAATCTCTGATCGAGGACTGGGACAAAACCATCGAGATGAATTTAAGAAGCGCTTATCTTTGTTGTTGCGCCGCGGCTAAGATGATGATTCCCAGAAAACAGGGACGCATCATCAATATGTCATCCATTTCGGGAAAACAGGGAGAACCGCTTCTGGGCGCCTACTGTGCTGCAAAATCCGGCGTCATCGGATTTACACAATCCCTGGCCAAGGAACTGGCGCGCTACGATATCACCGTCAACGCCGTATGTCCGGGATACGTCTATACGCCGGGCTGGGAAAAACTAG
>WOYI010014714.1_pt1 | contig 16924 bp, 17 predicted proteins | sample 6423411 | NCBI WGS metagenome assembly WOYI01 (sample SAMN13441803, study PRJNA592873) | oil field metagenome | biome: oil field; feature: oil-well bore; material: oil-contaminated soil; isolation source: oil-contaminated soil from oil-well borehole | place: Germany: Wietze | collected 2016-10-18 ...
ATATATGAAAAATATTTTCACCCATAAAAAAACAACCTCAGACGTGGTTTCGTACGCTTACATGCAAGTCCCTAACCGGACATTGCTGAGAATAACTCATTATGAAGTTTGAACCCCTACGTACCTTTGATCATGTGCGCCTGTCATGAATGTAGCAACGAGTTAAACGATTCCCATAGGCCATTGGTGAATTATGGAAAGGAATATTCAGAGATTGCCCATTCAGCTTGCAGAAGGTCGGAAAATCAGGCTTTCTCCAGGCGGGCAGAATTTTCTAATAAAGAAAATTATCAAAGATTTGTGCTCACTATTCACGCCCGGTGGCAACCTGATCTATGTCGGAGATACACACTCAAAATGGGCTTATTACGATGCAAAAGCACTGGCCACGCTTGGTGTCACGATAGAAGAACACGGCAAGATGCCCGATGTGGTCGTCCATTATGTTAAGAAAAACTGGCTGGTGTTGATTGAAGCAGTGACCAGTCATGGACCAGTCAATCCAAAGCGACGGCAGGAATTAAAGAAGTTATTTGCCGGATCATCAGCCGGTTTGGTTTTTGTAACAGCCTTTATCAACCGACACGCCATGCTGAAATACTTGAGCGACATTTCCTGGGAAACAGAGGTTTGGGTTGCCGAGTCCCCAACACACTTGATTCACTTCAACGGTGAACGTTTCCTCGGGCCATACGAAGATTAGCCTGATCTTTGTGCCTCAAGCAAAATCGACTCAGTAATATTTGAGGAATGCAATATGATCATCAGTTGCAGCCGACGGACGGATGTTCCCGCATTTTACAGCGACTGGTTTTTTAACCGGCTCAGCGAGGGATATGTTCTGGTGCTCAATCCAATGAATGCCAGGCAGGTTCGGAATGTATCGCTTGCTCTACCGGACGTTGACTGCATCGTCTTTTGGACGAAAAACCCGGCGCCGATGCTGGATCGTCTGCATCTACTCAAGGATTATCCCAAATATTTTCAGTTTACTCTGACGCCTTACGACAGGGACGTCGAACCCAATCTGCCGCCAAAGTCTGAATTGATCGATACGATTCTGCGGCTTTCCGATAAAATCGGGAAGAAACGAATCATCTGGCGCTATGACCCGGTTTTGTTGACTGATAAAATTTCTATCGATTATCACGTTGATCACTTTGGTGACCTGGCAAAACGGTTGTCCGGATATACTGAGAGATGTGTCATCAGTTTTATTGATATGTACAGACACATACAGAATCGGATGGCTGATCTTTGCATCAGGCCCCCCGATGAATCGGAAATGCGAACGCTGGCAAAAAATATCGCAAAGATTGCCGGCAGCTTTGGCATGGCAGTGGAAACTTGCGCGGAAGCTATTGATCTGTCGGATATTGGAATTGGACATGGCAAATGCATTGATGACCGTCTGATTTCGGAATTGACCGGCAGGAACCTTCCGGTTCAAAAGGATAAATATCAGCGGGAACTTTGCGGGTGTGTCTCCAGCGTCGATATCGGCGAATACAATACGTGCGGGCATGGATGCCGTTACTGCTACGCCAACGTAAGTCGAGCGAAAATGGAGAAGAACCGATCTCTGCAAAGCGATCAATCCGCGTTGCTGATCGGTAAAATCAATGACCAATAAAAAATTCCACTGGATACCTTTATGGCTTACTACTTCAATTAAAGGTGCGGCAGATCAACTGCCGCACCCTGATTTGATTCAATTAATTTTTCCGTGTCAGGTTTTGGCCAGTGCTTCGCGGTCGCCTCCGCTCATCCCGGCGATGTATTTCACCAGTTTTTTGCGCGACTCGATGTCATACTGCGTGGTAATCGCAATCTGCTCCATAATGGGTGAGCCGCCGCCGTGATACGCTCCAATGTTGCGGACACCGCCCGTGGCTGAGCAGAGTTTGTCGCCAAGGTATCTCCAGAACTGGGCCTGATCCTCGGCGGACATTTTGGGACTGCGCTTGGTGAATTTCAAAAGCTGGGGCCCCGTTTCGGGATTGAGAAAATCCTTCTCATGCGGGAAGGTTGCCGTAACCCCGCCGGAAATATCGCAGAGGATTTCCGATTCACGCCAGACTGCCTCGCCGGAAAGGCACCGGCCCACATTGCAGTAAATCGAATGAGGGATGTAAGAACCTGGCCCGTAAGGAACAAATCCCTTGCCGGGCATAAAAACCTTCGGGCCACCCAGGTCGGATGCCGTGTAACCCGCGGCATAACCCAGTTCCGTCACCATAATGATTTCCGCCAGTTTTTCACGGACATGAGACTCTTTTTGAATGTTGTTCGCCTCCGCGGCCAGCGCCGCCATCCCCAGGATAACGTCACCGATGGCCGGTTTGCAGCCCGAGTAGGAATGGCGGTGGAATAAGGCAAAGAGCAGGGCATTGATGCCGCCGTGCTGCCATTCGCCGGCCAGGAAAACGCGTTCCCAGGGAACAAAACAGTTCTCAAAAATCATGTAAGAATCCGTTGAACCCTCCATAAATCCGCGCTGGAAATGTTCCCGCTCCCGCAGGGAATGGATGGTAAGCACCTGTTTCAAACCGTCCCAGTCACCGGGGATGGCAAAAGCCACCGCATAGTTCTTATCCGCTTCGCGCAGCGCGCGCGTGGGGACGACCAGGACTTCATCCGCCACGGATGCTTCGGAAATATGAAGCTTGCACCCCTCGACCACAATGCCGTCTTTCAATCGTTCCTTGATATAAACATAAGAGCCGGGATTGGGCTGATCGGCGGGCCTGAGCATCCGGTCGCCTTTGACGTCGGTCTGGGCGCAGCAGCCGATCAGATCTTCTTTCTGGAAACGGGTCAGCCATTTTTTGAAGTTTTCGTGATACTGCGTAGCACCTTTGTTCATTTTGTCCGCCTCAAAAGAAACATTATAAATGGCATTGGCAGCGTCAATGCCCATGCAGCGCTGAATACATCCGCCGACTTTCTGGCAGAGCATGCGCGTCATGTCCTGCTTGCGATGCAGGTCTTCTTTGTTTTGGTGGATATGCGTAAAGCGGTTGATACGTTCTCCCGTCAGATGAGAGACAGCCGTCATCAAATCCTGATTTTCAGGTTTTTCCGCCTCGTCATACGTGGTCCCGATGGTGTTGAGGCACCGCATTTGCAATTCGTCGGTGCGATCGATAAGCCGGCCGTCGAAATACAGATTGCGCTTCATTTTGGACAGTCCATTGATGTAATCTTGTTTTGTTCTCATGCTTTTTCTCCCCCTTTTTCATGTTGACACTACCCCTATTAACCCTATATAGGATGCCCACACAATTATTTTGAAATGTCGCTTTAGAAAAGTATAGCATAAAAACATGGACATCATCTTCTATTTTATAGATTTTTTTATACATCTCGACAAGTATCTGCCCGTCATCATCGATAGTTTCGGAGTATGGGCGTATGTTATTGTATTCATTGTTATATTTTGCGAAACAGGTCTTGTGGTTACACCCGCTCTGCCGGGGGACTCGCTGCTTTTTGCTCTGGGCGCTCTGGCCGCTATGGGGGCACTGCATATTGAGGCGCTGCTGATTTTACTTTGCATTGCCGCCATCACCGGAGACACGGTCAACTACAGCATCGGCCATTATATCGGGCCGAAAGTTTTTCATTATGAAGACAGCCGTTTCTTCAAAAAAAAATATCTTGTGAAAACGCATGAGTTTTATGAAAGGCACGGCGGAAAAACCATTATTATCGCGCGCTTCATGCCGTTTATCCGCACCTTTGCCCCTTTCGTGGCGGGTGTCGGCGCGATGAGTTATGCAAAGTTTATCGTCTATAACATCATTGGCGGGGTCGCGTGGGTCTGCGTTTTCCTGCTGGGCGGTTATTTTTTCGGCAATATTCCATCCGTTAAAGAAAATTTTACGATTGTCATTATTGCGATCATTATCATTTCCGTCATGCCGGGTTTTATTGCTTACTTCCGTCAGAAATATCTTGACCGGCAAAAGTCTGTAAAGGTTGACCGATGAAATTGAAATTTGCCGCCATTGTTGCCGTTTTGCTGACCCTGTTCTTCTCGCCGCCTGTCGAAGCAAAAAATATCTTCAAGGCGGGCCGTGACGTCACCGTCGAAGAAGGGCAACAAGTGAATAATGTTGTCGCCATTGGCGGACAGATCACGGTGAACGGGCTTGTTGAACAAAATGTTCTGGCCATTGCCGGTTCCGCCGTATTGAGCAACAAAGCGGTTGTTCGGGGCAAAGTGATCGTCCTGGGCGGCGTTGTGGTCAGGGGCAGCGGCTCTATGGTTTTCGGCGATATTACGGAGGTAAACTCGTCCACGCTGTCAGAAGCCTTTCAGTCGGCCATGCGGGGAGAACTGGAAGGCTGGTCATTAATTTTAAATGTTATCTCTCTGTGCTTTTTCGCCATTATCATGATCATCGCGCTGATCATGACGTTGCTGCTTCCCCGTCAGTTGAACACGATAACCGATGCCATTCAGACCAACCGGTTAAAATCTTTTTTCTGGGGCATTCTGGCAACCCTGTCGATCGTACCCTTCTTTATGCTGCTGGCTGTTTCCGTCATCGGCATCTTTTTAATGCCTTTGGCTTTCTCAGCTCTGCTTTTGGCGGTCATCGTCGGGTTTATCGCGTTTGGGTCGCTTTTGGGTAATTTTATAATCACAAAAATCTTTCGCGGATATCAGAAATCCCTGGTGAAAGAAACATTGGTGGGTTTGAGTTTGCTTTGGCTTCTGGGCTGGATACCCTTCTACATCGGAATGCTGATCAAAGTTTTAGCCATTACCTTTGGTCTTGGCGGCATCCTGCTGACCTTCACCCGCAAGAAAATCAGACCGTAAAAAATGGATGGCCGTTTTGTTGAACAATTCAGCGCTAAATCCACTCCTCCGAAAGCACATCACCCCGGATACTGACAACAACGGCTTTGAGCGGAACTTTTCTGGTCGCTTTCTGCAGGGCAGTCTGGGCAATTTGCATTAATCCCCGGCAGCAGGGCACCTGCATGATTACCACCGTCAGCGTATTAATTCTGGCTTCATCAATCATCCGGCGGATTTTTTCAACATACTCATCCAATCCATCATCGAGTTTGGGGCAGGCGATAGCCAGGCTTTTGCCTTTTAAAAACCTTTCGTGAAAATCGCCCAGAGTAAAAGCCACGCAGTCCGCGGCCAGCACAACATCCCTGCCGCGGAAAAAATCCGCGGCGGGATTGACCAGATGCAGTTGAACCGGCCAATGTGTCAGTTCCGACGGCTGTCCGCCTGACGGGGCTTTTCCGGGAACAGCCTGCCCCTTGCGTTCAAATACGGCGGGGGCCGAACCGGGGCAGCCGCCGCCTGCTGCAGGCGGCATGACGTTTAAGGTTTGCAAAGCAGGTTTTGTTTTTTGAACGCTTGATTCTTCTTTTTTGCGCCGGGCCATGGCCTCATGAACCAGTTTTTCGTCAAACGCATCCGCTTCGCGCTCTTCAACGGACAGCGCCCCTTCCGGGCATTCCCCAAGGCAGGCGCCGAGGCCGTCACAGAAGACTTCGCTCACGAGTTTTGCTTTTCCATTGATGATTTTGATGGCTTCCTCGGCGCAGCCCGGCACGCACAAGCCGCAGCCGGTGCATTTTTCTTCATCGATTTTGATGATCTTGCGTTTCATGGCATTCCTTTCATCGCATCCACCAGCTCCCGAACGGCGGCGGCGGACTTGTCCAATGCCTTCTTCTCGTCTGACGTCAGCTTCAGTCCGATAATCTGCTCAATGCCTTTTTTGCCCAGCTTTACCGGCACGCCGACAAACAAACCGGAAATGCCGTATTCACCTTCCAGATAAGCGGCGCAGGGAAGAATTTTCTTTTTGTCTTTCAAAATGGATTCGGCCATTTCGACGGCCGCCGAAGCCGGCGCATAGTAGGCGCTGCCTGTTTTTAAAAGCCCGACGATTTCCGCGCCGCCGTTGCGCGTGCGTTTGGCCAGTTCTTCGATTCGTTCAGGCTTCATCAGTTCCGTAATGGGAACGCCCGCCACGGTGGAAAAGCGCGGCAACGGCACCATCGTATCACCATGACCGCCCAATACCAGCGCGTGAACATTTTCCACGGAAACATTCAGTTCCATCGCAATAAAGGCGCGCAACCTCGCGGAATCCAGAACACCGGCCATGCCAATGATCCGGTTTTTGGGAAAACCGCTTTCTTCCATCGCCACGTGGCACATGGCGTCAAGGGGGTTGCTGACAATGATCAGAACGGCATTGGGCGAATATTTGGCAACCTGACCCACGACATTTCTCATAATGCCCCGGTTGGTCGCCAGAAGATCATCACGGCTCATGCCCGGTTTGCGGGGGATTCCCGCCGTAATAATCACAATGTCGGAATCGGCGGAAGCCTCGTAATGGTTGGCGCCCGTCAAATGCGAGTCATGTTTTTCAATCGGCGCAGCCTCGGCCAGATCCAGAGCTTTGCCCTGCGGCACACCTTCAATGATGTCGATCAATACCACATCGGCCAGTTCTTTTTCCGCCAGCCTCTGCGCCGCCGTTGCTCCGACATTGCCCGTTCCCACCACTGTCACTTTCTGTTTCATAGAACCCTATTCCCTTAATATTTTTATTGAATTACCATTAGCTTTTCTACTATAACAAAACAAAAAATAAATCAATCATGCGGGCGCCGATCATCGCCGCGGCTACTTGATCACCATCGGAATTCCAGCCACCATGAAAATGACGCGGCAAGCTTCGCGCGCCAGGGTTTGATTGGCAAAGCCCAGCGCGTCGCGATAAACGCGACCCAGCGGATAGGGCGGAACAAGGCCCAGGCCCACTTCATTGGACACGATCAGCCACTGACCGCCAAGCCGCACCTGCGCAGCAATCAGTTCATCCACTTCAACCTTGATATGATGCATGACGTCTTCGGCCGGCGTGCTTTCCGGAAACGACAAGAGGATATTACTGACCAGCAGGGTGATGCAATCGACAATCACGACAGGCGCTACCGGCGAGGCGAGATGACGTCCGAGGTTTCGCGGCAGTTCGAGCGTTTGCCATTCGGGCGGTCGTGCAGCCTGATGCCTACGGATGCGTCCGGCCATCTCAGAGTCTCCGGCAGTGGCCGTGGCAATAAACAGAACAGATTTTCCTGTTTCCCGTGCAATTTTCTCGGCAAAGGTGCTTTTTCCGCTACGCGCGCCTCCCAAAATCAGCGTCAAGCCGTCGGTGGAAATTTCAGGAGTCATAATTTTCCTTTCATCATTACTTTTATGGCCGCACACGAGGTTAGAAAATCCTCTTCGGAAAATACTTCTACGGTCAACACACCGCGATAGTTTGCGCGGATAATTTCGTTGAAGACGCCAGACAGCTTTTCCGTCGGCACTTGCGCCAGGGACTTGTGGTCGCGCCCGTCAATGCCGTGAATGTGAATCACACGGGTCCTTGGCAGAGCGTTGTGTAAGTAAGCAACCGGGTCGTGGCCGTCCAGCCACAGATGACCGATATCGACCGTCCGGCTGACGGCAATCCTCTCCAGCACCGGCTCATAGAAGTCCACGGGATAACCCTCCAGATTTTCCACGGCCAGCTTTTTTACATCTCCCGCCCATCGCCCGACTATTTCCAGCGACGAGACGGCCTGTTCCCGCCAGCGGGACAGAGCCGCCGGCGCTGCACCGTTTTGCACCATGTGGCCGTCCAGATGTAAAACGTAAGCCCAGGGATCAAGATCGCGGGTAGAGTCGATGACACGACGAGCTTTGTCCAGCGAGACATGGCGCGGGGATCCATCATCGGCCAGACGCAAATCCAGCGGCAGGTGGACGGTATAAGTCAGATCGTTATCGGCGGCAATACTGCGCAGCCCGGCAATCTGATTATTTGAAGGCAGATTGTTCGGCCCATCGTCCACTTCGAACAGCACCAGTTCCACATCCTGCACTTTTCCCGCCAGATGTCGGACGTTGGTCAAAATATCGTCGGGAATGACATAAGATGTTGTGCCCAAACGGAAAGGGTATGGATTCATTTCGTTCCTCAACAACTTCACTATAATTCCAGGAGCAAGTGGTGCTTGCAACCCCTTGTTTTAAATAAGGAAGCTTAGCAAAACCGCTGCTTCCGTCACTTCGACCAGCATGCCGAACACATCGCCCGTCACGCCGCCGATGCGCCTGTAAGCCAGCCCCAGAACAGCCGCGGCAGCAATCAAGGCGGTAAGGACAGCAACAAAACCCTGCATCCCCAGCAGAAAGGCAAGGCCTATCGGCAAGATCGCCGTTATGAAAATGGCGCCGGGCTTAAGCCCTGCTGCAAAATCAGCCCCCATGCCGCCGGGGCGCGCCTGCGGCAGCAACCCGGCAGGCAGGATAAACCAGCGGCTGATCGTCGCCGCAAGGAGAATGCCCAATCCCGAAGCAGGCACAAGTAAACTGAGCGCCGCGGCCTTGAGCATCAAGACGAAGAACAACCCGATGCCGCCAAACGTGCCCAGGTGCGGATCTTTCATGATTTCCAAACGCCGTTCGGGCGTTGCCGAACCCAGCAGGCCGTCGCAGCAATCAGCCAGACCGTCGAGATGCAGGCCGCCGGTCAGGCCGACCCATACCAGGAGCGTCAGCAGACCGGCAATCGGCGGCGGGAAAAACGCAGTCAAGGCCAACCAGCTAAGCCAGGTCAGGCCGCCGATCACAAAGCCCACCAGCGGATACCAGATCGCGGCGCGGCCGCTGTCGCCGGGAAGCCAATGCTCCGGCAGGCCCAGCGGCAGGGTGGTCAATAAGCCAAAAGCCGTTCGCAAATTCCGCATAGTCTTCCTTTTACCCTTCAACCTTCAGTCTCGCGCCCCCTTTAGGGGGTCAGCCTATAAACCTTCCCCACTCACCCCGGCTTCGTCAAATGTCGCCATTTCCCGCAGGATGCGTGACGCGGCTTCGATCAGGTGAAACGCCAAAACGGCGCCCGTTCCCTCCCCCAGGCGCAGTTTCAGATCCAGCAGGGGCGTCAGGCCCAGATGTTTGTGCATAGCCGCGTGTCCGATTTCCACCGACTGATGCGCGCCAAATAAATAATGGCGCACATCCGGCGCCAGTCCGACCGCGATCATGGCGGCGGCGGTGGAAATGAATCCGTCCACCACAACCGGGATGCGACGCGACGCTGCGGCGATCATTACGCCGGCAAGCCCCGCAATTTCCAGCCCGCCGACTTTGCACAGCACATCCAGCGCATCTTGCGGATCAGGTTGATTCAGGGCGATAGCCTGTTGGATCACCTTAATTTTGTTTGCCAGGCCGGCATCGTCAAGCCCCGTGCCTCGCCCGGTAACCCTGGCGACGGGCAGTCCGGTCATCACGGCGACAATGGCCGATGACGGCGTCGTATTGCCAATACCCATATCGCCTGTGGCAATCAAGTCAAGACCTTTGTCGGCGAGCTCAGCCAACACTTCCATACCGCAGGCAAGGGCCTGCTCGGCTTCAGCGCGGGTCATGGCCGGCCCTTTGGCCATATTGCGCGTCCCGCGGGCCACTTTTCGATGCAACAGTCCGGGCAGAGACGGGTCAAAATCGGAAGCAACGCCGATATCGACAATCGTCACAGAGGCTCCGGCCTGACGCGCCAGCACATTGACGGCGGCGCCGCCCTGCAGGAAATTCATGACCATTTGCGGCGTGACTTCGGCAGGAAAAGCGCTCACGCCTTCCCGCGCAATGCCGTGGTCGGCAGCCATGACAATCACCGCTTTGCGGGAAACGGTGGGAAACGGATCAGACTTCATACCGGCCAATTGAACGGAAATATCTTCCAAGCGTCCAAGGCTTCCGGGTGGCTTGGTCAGGTTGCTTTGCCGGACCTGTGCTTTTTTTGCGGCATTTTTATCAATCGGGGGAATCGTCGGATAATTCATAAGGTTTCCTTATTTTGTTTTTTGATATCCGGATGAAACATGAACGCCAGAATTTCGACGGCATCGACAATACGCGGGGATGCCCGGTTAATCAGGTTCGCATCGATCGGATAAATTTTTTTATTTTTCACCGCCGGAACTTCTTTGAATTTCAGCCAGAATCTTTTGACCGCTGCAAATTTTTCATCATTGACCATCGGCGCAAAAACAATAATCTCCGGCGATGCGCTGATGATGCCCTCCGCGCTGTATAGAGGATAGTTGGCCAAATCCATACCGGCAATATTCATCCCTCCGGCCCGCTCGATCACTTCATGAATTAACGTTCCCCGGCCGGCCGTAATAACAGGCTCTAAGCCGAGCTGAAAAAAAACGCGCGGCTTTCTTTTTTTGCCGACTTGCGCCGTGATCGCGTCCAATCTCTTCTGCAGTTTCTCAACCAGTCTTTGCGCCTCCTTTTTCCGATAGGTTATCTCGCCGATATGTAAGATGCTTTTCAGAACGCCCCGGGTATCCAGTGGGTTTGTTACATAAACGGGCAAACCGAGTCTTTCCAATTGCTGCACGGTGTCTTTCCGATTGCCGTCAGCCGTGGCCAGAATTAAATCCGGCTTCAGGGCAATAATCTTTTCTATCGAAGGATTGGTGAAACCGCCGATGCGCGGTTTTGCGAGCGCCGCCGCCGGCCAGTCACAAAAAGTGGTGACACCCGCGATTTTATCGTCAAGCCCCAGCGCATAAAGCGTTTCCGTGATGCCGGGCGCAAGGGAAACAATCCGTTGGGGCGCAGAGACAACATTCACCCGGCGTCCTATCTCATCGGTCACTGCGCGGGCGAAAGATATTTCCACACAAGCGATCGCAAGAAAACCAGATAATAGAAAGATCAAAAAAATATTTCTTGCGAGATCAATCAACCACCTCGCAACAAGCTGTCGATGTATGAAATGAACGTCATGATATCGTAGCAAGCTGCGGAGAATTGATGCTCGTCCCGCAACTGCGGGATTAAAATTCATAAGAAACACTGCCGAAAAATGATCTTCCGGCTCCTGGATAAGCACTCATTGAGGTTTTGAATGTCGTTTGATCGGTAAACGATTGCAGATGAGTATCGTATTCCTGATCAAAAAGGTTCTTTGCTGACAGTGACAGAATCCAATTTTTGTAAAGACGCTGCTCTATCTTCAAATCCGCCGTCCAATAGGAACCAAGAATATATGTTACTGTTTTTGTGTCGGGGTAAGTGGTGGACTCCGTATTGTAAACAACCTGGTCGCTCACGTATCGCGCCGTTGCCGTCGCGGTGAGCCCGAACTTGGTTTTGTATGTGAGGTCACCTTTGAACCGGTGCTCCGGTGTCATCGTCGCGCGCCGTTTGACCATATTGTACTGGAAATCCGGCGGGAAAAATGGCGGCCAACCATAATCCTGTTTTGTATATTCCCGGTTCTCTTCTTCCGCGTTTGTGTAAGTGTATCCCAGAGCCAGCGAAAAGTCGTAAAAGGGACCCAGGTTTATGCCCGCCTCAATACCATCCGCCTTGTAGCCGGCCAGATTGATGGGACTCCAGACGCCCAGGGAATCCGGTTCCCACTGGATTTTATTATCTACATTCCAGTGAAAATAGGATATCGTTATAAATAATTTGTCTTTAAACAATGACTGTTCGAGCGTAACCTCCGTGTGCCAGCCCTTTTCGGGCTCTAAATCGGGGTTCCCTTTGGTATAAGGATCAGCCGGCCAATAGAGATCGTTAAGCGTGGGCGCCAGAAAGTGCTTTCCGTGACTGATCTTCAATGCTGTTGTTTCAAACGGATTAATGACGATACCGAAGAGGGGCAGGTTTTCTGAGCCGAAGGCCGAATGTATTTCATGCCGAAAACCAGCTAAGGCCTTCCCGTATTTAAACGGCCTGTATTCAGCCTCTGTAAAATAGCCCTGTGTATAAACATGAGCCTCTGCCGTCGAATCGGAACCATCGCGGATACCCGCTGTGTTTAAACCATAACTATGATTCTTCCAGCTAAAGTCCTTGTATTCGCCACCCAGCAATATTTTGGCCCCCTCAAAAGGATAAATGTCCACATGCCCATCTGTTCCCAGTACATCATTTTTTACCCAGTTTTCTGCTCCAGTGCCATCGGATGCGTAACGCGCATAGTTGTAATTATCCATTTTCGTATAGTAGCCTTTGAGATCATAACCGAACCATTTTATTGGCTTGCCCTTGACATTAAGGACAATATGCCCGTCTTTATCACCACTGTGATCCAGCAGAGTTGCCGACTCACTATTGTAAAACTTTTCACCGCCGATATAATAATCCTTTGTGCCTGCAGGTGGTTTAACACCCGGCGCACCATAATTTCTGTCAATATAATCACCGTAAAGACTGATGTTTAGTGTTTCTTTCTTGTCCAGAATCAGCTTCAGGGACACATCGTTTTGCCGAAGCCAACTGTTATCCCTAAAACCGTCCGTTTCGGTTCGGCCAGCCGTCAGATAATATCCAAAATCGCCGACGACAAACATCCCGTTTTCCGCAGCTATTCGATATGTATTTTGTGTACCATAACCGGCGCCAATCTTCAGATCCATTTTATCCTTTTTAGGCGCCTTAGTAATGATATTGACTGTTCCAGCCATTGCCCCTGATCCGTAAAGAAGTGAACCGGAACCTTTGACTATTTCAATCCGCTCAATGCTGTCGATGGGAATCTTTCCGACATCCGCAACGCCTAATGATGGGGAACCGACATTGACGCCGTTGACCAGCACTTGGGTTGCATTGCCCCGCATCCCGCGGATATGGATCTCCTGGGAGGCCCCGCCGTAATTGCCGTAGGTCTGCCAGTCTATACCCGGTTCATTCGCCAGTAATTCCCCGATACTTTTAGCCCCGGACGCCTGAATATCCTTTTTATTTTTGATAATAACGGCATTGGGAACGTCTTTTCGCTTCTCCGGAATTTTTGTAGCCGTGACAACTACCTCTTCCATGCGTATTGCCTCGTCCGGAGAACCACCCTCCGGCGCTGCAAACGAAAAACTGGCTGAACCAATGACTAAAAGGAATAAAACAAGAATGACAACGGATTTTAGAACTTGCTTCATGGTTTTTCCTTTCCCCCTCGGGATTAAAGAAAGTATGTTGAACCGTCCATAAAGTCTCCTGGCTTGCGGCAGCCTACTTTCCACGCCTTCCCGACATTTTCATGTCCGTGGCATTTTGTGGATTTCGTTCCGCTTACAGTTGCGGGGCAGCGCCGGACTTTAACCGGCTTCCTTTATTTGGCAGTCTCTTCAGGTCATCAATGTGACTCGGGGCGATCCGTTGTGCGGATTGGGATCGATCCCCACGTCAACATCGTAAACCTCTTTTATGTTTTGCGCGGTAAGAATGTCCGCGGGAGTTCCTATAGCATATTTTTTTCCGTTGTAAAGCAAAAGAAGCTGGTCGGCGTTTTGCGCGGCCAGATTGAGGTCATGGGTGACAAAGACGACCGTCAGATGCTGTTTGCGGCTGAGTTCGCGAAGCAAAGACAAAAATTGCGCCTGATGCTTCAAATCCAGAAAAACAGTGCTTTCATCCAAAAGAAGAATTTTCGGCTCCTGCGCCAGGGCCCGCGCGATCAGCACGCGCTGCCTCTCGCCGGCGGAAAGCTCGTTGAATCGACGGTGAGCAAAGGAAAGGGAATCCGTCCGGGCCATCACATCCTGAACAATCCGGTAATCTTTTTTGTCTTCAAACGCCAGAGAACGCAAATAGGGAAAGCGCCCCATCAGGACAATTTCTTCCGCGAAAAAAGGGAAAATAGCGGGTGATTCCTGCGGAACAATCGCCACCGTCCGGGCGATTGCCTGACGAGGCCAGTGCCTTGTGTCTTGACCTTCAATAAGCACCTGCCCGGAATTCGGGAAAAGCGTGGCATTGAGCATTTTAAGCAGCGTGGTTTTGCCGGAACCGTTGGGTCCGATCATCGCGACGATTTGCGCCGCTTCCAGGGCAAACGACACCTCCTCCAAAACGGGTTTGGCCGCATAGCGAAAACAGATATTTTTCGCGCAAATTATCGGCATTACCCCTGGACCTTCTTTCTCATGAGAAAAATAAAATAAGGCGCGCCGCAAAGGGCGGTGATCACGCCAACGGGCAATTCCGCGGGTGCCAGGAGGATACGCGCCAGCGTATCGGCCACGACCAGAAAAGAAGCGCCGAAGAGCGCCGCCGCAGGCAAAAGCAGACGATGATCGGAGCCGAAGACCAAGCGCATCATGTGCGGCACCATGATGCCGACAAAACCGATAATACCCGCCAGCGAAACGGCCACGGATGTCATAAGCGATGTCACGATCAGGAGCGCGTATTTCGTCGCCCGGACATTGACGCCCAACTGCATAGCGGTTTCCTCGCCCTGCACCATCAGGTTGAGTTTTCGCGCCTGCGCGTAAAGAATTCCAAAACCAATGAACAGACACAGGGCGGCCCCGGCGGTTTCTTTAAGCGCCGCGCCGGACAGATCGCCCATCAGCCAGAAGCTGATGCTGTGCAGCTCCATGCTGTTCACAATGGACAGGGCAAAAAGAATGGCGGCGGAAAAAAAAGAATTGACCACGACGCCGGCCAGCAGCAGTGAATTATCCAACATCAATCCGCGCGATCCTCCGGCCACGATAAACACCAGAAAAACGGTAACCAGTGCGCCGCAAAACGCCAGAAACGGCACACCCAGATAAAAGGAACCCGCGCCCAGGACAATTCCGATAATCGCCCCCAGCGCCGACCCGCCGGAAATGCCCAGCACATAAGGATCGGCCAGCGGATTGCGCAACAGCGCCTGAAAGACCACCCCGCTTACGGACAAAGATGCGCCGACAATGCCGGCAAACAAAATCCGCGGCAGACGGACGGAAAACAGAATCAGCTCTTCTTCGGACGCAGACCCTTTACCGGAAAACGCGTCTGCAATGGCCCGGACCACGCCGGCGGGCGCAATATGAATTGCACCCAGGCCAAGCGCAATAATCCCCAGCAGCACAAACAATAAAAGCAGAAGCGCGTTGATTTGAATCACGCGCGATAAAGTTACTCGCCGGTAAATGGTTGGTTCCCTCCTTTTATCTACTCCGGTCGGACTTTAACAAAGTCAGTCATCTCTTTCCATAAAGAGTCGTTTGCATAATACGGCCAGTCGTTATGGCCTGCGCCCCTTATGACCCACATTCGTTTTTTGCCTTCGGGTAAATTGGCGTATAAATTGTGCGCGTGTTTGATGGGCAGGATTTCATCATGCTCAGCGCCGACCACAGCGATATTCCTGGGAAACTTGCTTAGATTTTCAATGCTGTCATACTTGTCGGTGAGAACCAGCTTCACCGGCAAAAAGGGAAAAAGCGATTTGGCAACCGAAGCCAGCGTGTCCCAGGGCGTAATCAGGATGATCCCGGAAACCGGGACGGTTGTTTGTTTTGCGACTGCGGCGGCAACACCACAGCCCAGGGATTCCCCTAAAAGATAAAGCGGTTCTCCGTATTGTTCATAGGCAAGGCGAACGGTTTCCAGGCCGTCGGCGACAAACGGTTTTTCCCCCACTTTTCCCGGACGACCGCCATATTGAGGATATTCCGCCAGGAGGATCCGGAAACCAAGATTTGCAAGCGGATCACGATAAAAAACGCGATCAAAGGCCGTTCCGCCGTTGCCGTGGAAAAGAACAATGGTTCCCGAAGGCGCGGGCGCGTCCCCTGCGGAAACAAATCCCCGGTAATCCGCTCCTGCTTTGGGCCAAAACGCCATATTTTCCGCCGCCAGCATTGCCTCCGTCGGCCGTTCGTCATTGGGAAAATAAAGAAATCGATTTTGCATATTGCAGCCTCCCAGAAAGATTACTACAAGCATCAACAACCACTGTTTACTCATGACAGGCGGCAGCAGACCTTTCTTTTTTACTCTGAAATCAAACGTAACATATCTTATTTTTTTGTAAAGCATAATAGTTTAATGAAACTGGATAAGTAGGCCTCTGCTATCTGCCTTCTGAGGGAAAAGGCATCATTTTTTATGGCATTAAATGTCCGTTTCGGTTAAGTAGCCTTTCATGAATACGGATTGGCTGCTGGTCAACACACCCGAAGCCGCAACACGCGCCGCCGACCGTTTGCGAAAAGCTTCGATATTAGGCATAGATACGGAATATGATTCGTTTCGGTATTTTCGGGAAAAACTGTGTTTAATCCAGATTTACGCCCCGACGACAACCTATGTTCTGGATGCAACGGCAAACCTGGATTTATCCTTTTTAGACAAACCCTTTAAAAATAAATCCGTTGTAAAAGTCCTTCATGCGGCGGACAACGATATTCGCCTGCTTAAAAGAGACTATGGCTTTGAATTTAAAAACATTTTTGACACGCATCGGGCGGCGATGATCCTGGGATTCAAGCAGCTTTCCCTGGACAAAATGATCAAGGAATTCCTGGGTGTGGAACTGAAAAAAAGCAAAAAAATGCAACGCTCCCGCTGGGATCACCGGCCGCTGACGGAGGAACAACTGGAATATGCCGTTCAGGATGTGACCCTGTTGCCGGCGCTTTATGAAAAGCAAAAAACCGCCTTACGGGAAAAGGGACTGGAAGAATCCGCCGCAGGGGCTTTTGACAAAATAGCGGCCGCCAACTGGCAGGAAAGAGTATTTGATCGAAGGGGTTATTCGAAGATCAAAGGATATTACGCTCTGACACGCGAGCAGAAGGAACTGCTCAAAAAGCTTTACGTCTGGCGATTTGAACAGGCCAGGGAAACCAATTGCGCGGTATTCATGTTTATGCCGGACGACACGCTGGCCGAACTGGTGCAAAACAGTGACAGTCTTCAGGATATTTTATCGCCCGAAAAATACAAGCGCTACGGAAGTGATCTCGAACGGATTCTCCAGTTCGACGGACAGTCTGTTTGACATAAGCTATTGCTTTAAAAATGGTGCCGAAGCCGGGATTTGAACCCGGACGAGCGGTGCTCACCACCCCC
>WOYI011383080.1_pt1 | contig 16921 bp, 20 predicted proteins | sample 6423411 | NCBI WGS metagenome assembly WOYI01 (sample SAMN13441803, study PRJNA592873) | oil field metagenome | biome: oil field; feature: oil-well bore; material: oil-contaminated soil; isolation source: oil-contaminated soil from oil-well borehole | place: Germany: Wietze | collected 2016-10-18 ...
CAGCAACGAAATACGGATATATTCCCAGGAGAAAAGCAATAACTTTCGCGAGGTAGCGCAGGATAGCTTGCGTTGTGTGTGGGATAAGGACAATATGTGCTGGTCGAAGCGGCTAGACCGGTATGCTGACGATGCGTCTGATCGTGCGGCGGAGGTCGGGCGTGGATTGCTGCTTTACGGTTATCCGGTACGCATAGATGACCCGAGCATCCGTGCCAAGGCTATCTACGGAAACTATGCGCCGGCATACGACAAGTGGGTCTCCGCCACTCCGCACGGCGAGTTTGTGGTCAAGTGGGATAAGGTAGGGGAATGTTATCATCTTGCTGCCAAGGCCAGGGAGGCGCTGCCCGGTGCCAAGTACAATGAACAGCAGCGAAGCCTGACCATGGTAGTTCCTGGTGCCGCGGCTAAAGCAGTGGCTGCGTTTGCGGAGGAGAACCGTTTCAAGTTTACCCGCTCCGCAAAAGCGTTGCTGGCCAAATCGCGCGATAATGCCGTGTCTTCCCAGTTGGAGAGGTAGTGTACGTTTGTTGATAGAAGGCTGGAACTTGAGGGATTGGTATTATGGAAAAGCATGACAAGCTAATGGAAGTGACCGGCCGCGGCGATTTACCACCGCTGCGTGGTACGGGAAAACGGATAGCCGAAGCGGAAAAAGTACGTGCAAATATCCTGCCGTTTATGCGTATGGCTATGGATGGGCAGAGGGTAACAGATGGCGGCGACAGATGGAATGATCGAGACATATTTGCTCTGTTGCCGGAAAAAGAGCTGAGAAAAATAAGTGAACGATGTAAGGAGCTAGAGCCGAAAGAGCGAAGGGAATTTCTGATATTGGCAATGGACGAAATACTAGATAGTAAACGAATGAGACTGGCATATAAATCAATCCTAACAGTTGACAGTGCAGAATGGTGGATTGCCAATAAGGACGCTAGAGCCAGTGAACTATTGGTTGCACAATATATATCCCCGGTAATAGAAGCGCTGGCGGAGTCCAATGGTCAACCGCCATCAATGTGCGGACGCCAGGAACGAGTAGCCGAGGCTGAGGAAATACGCAGGCATATCCTACCACAAGTAGATATATTTGAGGCGAAGGAAAAGTTAGAAGAGCGCATATTAAAGGCCAAAAAAGAAATACAGCACTGTGAGATGTTGCAGGATGCATGTGAGACAATCAGAACTATTGACAGTGCAGAATGGTGGATTGCCAATAAAAATATGCGGACAACAAACCTTATAGCCAACCAATACTACATCCTAGAGGCCGAAGATGACATCAGGAACGGTAGGCCGATACGGGGAGGAGTAGAAAAAATAATGGCTGAAAACAGAAGATTGTTGACAAACCGGCATCCTGGCACTACACCACAAATACCCGACGGTACCAATGAGGTTAAAGCAAGTTGTTATAAGTCCGTTGATAGGATGGAATGGCAGAGGAGTTGACTTTCTTTGGTGGTAACATTATACTTTGATTAAAGTATTCGTTAACTAATTATAAAGGAGGATTCGTATGGACGCCATTATGGAACTGTTGCAGCAGCTTCTTCAGATTCCGATGGACTTGCTTGGCACTGCGACCGGCGTGTTTGGGGACTTGCTTGGCACATTTACCAACAGCTTAGGCTAAAGGATGGCTGGTTAACATGGACACTATCATCACTGTTATATCGAGGACTCCACTTTTACCGCTTTTCCTTGTTCAGTCGTTTATACAGGAGATTACCACCGTCCCTAGTACTTTTGTTGATACTATCTCCAACTTATTAGGCTAGAAAAAGGGAAGGTTTGAGTAAAACAGGGGCCGATGGTTTATATCGGCCCCTGTTTTTCGTTTACGCAAAAGGAGTCCGGCATGGCTGAATGTCATGTACCCCGTGGCTGAAGCCAAGGGGCTTGTCTCCGGCGCTGCCAAGGCAAACCCCTTGGCATCCGAGACGATAGGCGGCATGACTTCCGCCCTTCGCGCTGACGTGGTTGCACGCGGCGGCGGCCCTTTCGAGAGTCTGCTCGAGGGCCGTGTGCTGCTCTTTTGTCGGGCACAGGTGTGCTTGTGTGATGAGTGTCATTATATGAATATTATGGCATGGAGACGCTATAATGTCAAGTTACTACTCCCAATGGCTAAAGCCGGGGGAGTAGTAACTTGACATTAGTATGTACTTTGAGTACACTACTGTAATGTTGTGATCATACGGCAAAACTTATGGAGTATACACCGGATATGGCTAGACACACCATTGCTATTATTTCGGCACGCGCTAAAGATATATTGGCCGAAGTACCTAAAGGCATAAAGTCGCTATTGGTATCTAGATTGGTGGAAGCATGGGACGAAAACGGTCGTAACTACTCGGTGTTGTCTCCGCAAATAGTAAAATTAGAAAAGGAAGAAGGCTCCGGCCATTTATCTAAACCAAAAATAAATTTAAAATTTTAGGTGATGGGGGAGTAGATGGCAATAGGGAGGTTAAAATTTCCATCCGCATTTCGGGCAGTAACTGGCCGTGATGCCGCCAAGGCTATAGAGTGGCGCAACGAAAGGTGGGTAGTAGGACAAGAAGCATTACGCGAACCGAGACTTATTAGCGAATGCTGGGCAACGGCTGATCTGGTTCAATATTATCCTTTGTTTGTGGCGGCAACGGAGGAAAAAACCGGGAAGAGGCCAAATGTAGTTCTTCTACCTTTGTCCGACTGGGTAGCATCTAGAGATGGGTTCGCACAATACACGTCCGACCTGCAGCAATTGCTTGGTGGTACCACAAGAGTTATTCCGCAGGGCGTCGCTGGTCTATACCACGCAAGAATGACCAGGGAACTATCGGATAAATCCATAGTTGTAGACGCCGGATTTAGGACGGTAAACTTGGCCGTTATCAATGGTGATGACATTGTGGCGGCCCGTACACACCATGATGAGATAGGTGTTAGAAACCTTATCCGCGGTGATTTCAGGGAAGCCTTGGCAGTTAAATTCCCAGATATAACACATAATTTAATTATATTAAACCAGATTTGGCAGGATGGGGTCTGGGATACAGGTCTGATGACTGTTTCTGTAGAGGAGGAAAAGAGGGCGGCTCTAGCGAGATTTCTGACGAGGTTTGTAAACATAATTAAGCGTGACATATCTGAAATGGGTGCTCAGTTTGATAGCATCTTATTTATTGGTGGCCTTGCCTACTACATAGATGTATCTTGCATTGAAACCAATAAACATGTAATATTACCGACTAATGATGCCGAGTACTATAATGCGATGGGTGCAATGGAATTTGCCGATGCAGATTGTGTTTTGGATCTAGGCTTCGGAGACACCAAGGTCGTATGGTCAATAAATTGATATAAAGTCAAGGTACACAATGCCTGAACGCATAGATTTCTCAGGAGATCCGCAAGTTTTGCCGTATGATTTGGCAAAAAGAGTTTGGGATGACAGAATAGGATCGTCAGTAGCACAGGCAAAGAAGTGGCGGCAAGCCGCTTTCTTTTCTACATGTGTATCCGTAGTGGCAGTAGTCGGCGCTGTATGGTTGGGGTCATTACCGAAGTCCGTGCCGTACATAGTATCAATAGATGACCAGAGACAGGCTGTTAACGTATTTAGGTTGACACACACCGAGGTAACTAATGCGGACATCCAGTATTTTCTAGGTATGTTCTTTCGGTGGATCCGGTCCGTATCGGTGGATCCTGCCGTTATTCAACAGCAGTACGCCATGGCATATAACTTTCTAGCACCAACTGCACAGCCTATTTTCAGCAACCATTACAACACATATAAGCCATTTGAGCGGGCCAAAGAAGAAACTAGAATAGTAGACATTAGGACAACATCTCCTGTTACGGCCAACACGTGGCAGGTAAGGTGGACGGAAAAGGCCTACGACCTAGATGGTAATCAGACTGGTGTGTCAACGTGGGTAGCAATGGTGACAGTACAACGCTCAATTCCTACAGAGGATACAATAATGAAAAATCCTTTGGGTATATATATAACAAACTGGAATATTCAACCGGATGAAACTCGTACAAAATAGAGAAATAAGAAATAAAAAGCAGAGGGGGTAGAATCATGCGTAGAGCCGACAAACGGCGGCGGTATACTGGTTGGTTATATATAGCCGTCGGGGTGATCTGTTGGCTTCCTAGCCAATTGTCGGCCGCACAGTTCATGAAACGTATATTTCCATATTCTGACGACAGTGTATATGAAATAATCTGTCAGCCCTTCAAGGTAGTTGACATTCGTCTTGAACCGGGTGAAAAACTGCGTGCCCTTACGGCCGGGGATACTGAGCGCTGGAAGATAGGGCAAGCCGAGGCTACTGATGCGGCTGGTATCCCTAGGACGCATGTTATGGCCAAGCCTATAATGCCAGACATTACCACCAATATGGTTATAATCACAGATCGGCGAACATACACCGTTGATCTGCGCTCTTTACAGCCAGGGTCAACTAAGTTTGACCCAGTAGTCGAGTGGAGCTACGGTGGTTCTGCCGATTTTATCCTGATAGCACCACCCCCGGTGCCCCAGCAGCAAAGACCTCCGGACATAACACCAAAACAAGTGGAGGATATAGTGGATGAGAAGCTGGCGGAAGTACCAGGAAGCCCGCTGTCGTCAGTAAAGAACTTAACCCCAACAGATTCGTCATCAAATACGAACGCGTCACTTAATTTTGACTACAAGATTAAAGCTAACGGTAAGTATGATTGGTTGCCTACGCAGGTTTTTGACGACGGACTTAAAACCTATATTCTGATGCCTTTATCTATCAGGGCTACAGAGGCCCCGGTACTATTTATGTTAGTAGACAAACGACGGGTGTTAGTCAACTACCGCGTTCGCGGTAGATGGTATATAATTGATAGGATAATGGATCATGCCGAGTTATTGATACGGGATCACAACCTCGAACAAAAAGTAGAGATAATACGTCATCCGGAGCCTGCAATATGGAAAAAACTGTTGCCGTTTGTTTAATAAGGTTGAAAAGTTAGGACTGGCATGCTAGGCAAGCTTAAGAGATGGCTGTCATCAATTACATCGCGGGCCAAATCCAACACAGAACCGGCAAAACCATATACTTCGGACCTAAAAATGCCGTTAGACGTGGAGCCGCCGAAAGCTACCCGCCTAAGCCGCACCTCAACCATGATAGCGGTCTTTGTTGTAGTAGTGCTGTTTGCTGGTGTAGCTTACAAATTAATGGCACCAGCACGTAAGATGCCAACGACCGCTGGCGAACAGGGGGTAAAAGAGTTACCACCAATGCCAGCAGACCTGTCGGCATCAAGAGTATTTACCAGACCGCCACACGAAGAAGAGATACCACTGAGTATGATAGCCGGGGGTGCACAGCAGGTTAGTGATGATAAACAGCTTGAGGCTGCCAGAAAATCGGAAATTTTCGTGCAGTTACCGGAACAACAGGCCAGCGGGATGAGCGAAACAGCAGAAGCAGACAAGGCACAAAACGCAGAAGAAGCGGAACGCGAGAGAGCTACGGCGGAACGTCTAGCCCAGATTAAGACAGACATTAAGCAGGTGTCGTTGAATCGTGAACAGATTTCGTATGATGGAACCCCAATCATACACCAGGGTACAATACTCCCAGCCGTTCTGCAGGCAGGGCTAAACACGGATTTGCCCGGTTATACTACCGCCAAGATTAGGGAAAACGTATATGACTCGGTTTCTGGCAAATACCTACTAATCCCGCAGGGTGCTAAGCTTTTCGGATTGTATAACGCCGATCAGAGCTTTGAGCAAGAACGGGTATATGCAGTATGGTCGCGGATTATATTCCCTGATGGGTCGTGGATGCTATTAGAAGATATGCCGTCTGTTGACAAAGAAGGATATTCCGGACTGAAGGACATCGTAGATAATCATTGGGGTCCACTACTCCTTGGCGCAGCCCTAACATCAGTTTTAGATATTGCAGTGGATTTAATACCCAATCTAGTGGATGATGACGATGGAGGCAACAATAACAACAATAGAATAGACATAGGCGATACCGCACAGACAGGGACCACAAATTTTACCGACGTGTTTAAAGACTACGCCGATAGACACATGGATCGCCAACCCACGTTGATAATACGCCCCGGTTCACGTATAAACATCATGGTTAACAAGGACATCAGACTACGACCGTATGGCGCTCAGTCGGCCGCCGACAATAACGAGGCCATAGTTTCTTATGAGAAACCGTACGAAAAGCCAAAGGCAAAGACCAAACACGGGTCAATATGGCTGAACTAAATATAACAACTGCGAGCACAAGCGGTAATGGACACAAAGTGACAGGGGCACCGGACAGTGTGTTGGATCTGATGTTTGCGTCGTTTGGCGAGGTACGCACACTGTTATTGAATCAGGAGATTACCGACATATATGTTAATGATGATGGACACCTGTGGGTTGACGCCGCAGGACGTGGGCGGGAGTATACGGGTGTTATTATTTCCTCAGCAGATGCTGACAGAGTAATACGGCTTATCGCAGCACGGACGCACACCGTAGTTAACGAGTTAAACCCTATAATTTCTGCTGAAATTCCTGGTGACGGGTCTAGGTTTGAGGGTATTATTCCACCAGTAGCTGTGCGGCCCATATTTGCCATACGGAAGTGTGCCTACAAGATTTTTTCCTTGAGCGACTACGTGGCTAATAAGGTAATGCGCCCAAAACAGCGGGCCTGCCTAGAAAAAGCAGCCGCAACACGGAAAAACATACTTGTTGCAGGCGGAACAGGGTCTGGAAAAACTACCTTGGTAAATGCTATACTAGATTATATAGGCAAACACACGCTAGAGAGGATTATTATCTTAGAGGATACGCGTGAGTTGCGTTGCGGCGCACCGGATGTTCTTTATCTTAGGACGTCGGATATTGCTGATATGACAAGGCTACTTAAGTCATGTATGAGGTTACGTCCAGATCGCATTGTTGTTGGCGAGGTTAGGGGAAAAGAAGCATTGGACATGTTAAAAGCCTGGAATACAGGCCACCCAGGCGGGGTTGGAACAATCCACGCCAACACCGCTGAGCAGGCATTGGCAAGAGTTCTTATGTGTGCTAGGGAGTCAGGCACGGATGTTCAGCCGGAACTGATAGCGGACGCCATAGATATTATTGTGCATATTGCCAGAGACGGCTCCGGTAGGTCAGTAAAACAAATACTAGCGGTACGAGGATATGATAAGCACACGCACGAGTATAGGCTAGAAACAGTGACGGAGACAGAACATTAAAACACATGGGGGCGTACAAATGCTGGAGTTTTTTGGTCGAAAGAATGGATATAAGTTATTATTTAAAACTAAACTTTTACTGGAGCGAGCGGCCCCTTATGTGTTGCCCACAATGGTGATGCTATTGGTGTTAGCCGTGGGGGCGTCTGCCTCTGATAAAGGTCAGATATCGGCTGGTAGCAGCAACAGTAGTGGGGCAGGCGACTGGAGCGGAGGTTTGCCAACTCTAGACAGGGTTTTATCATTTCTTAGAGGTCCGCTGGCGAAAGTAATTGCACTCGGTGGTGTGGTAGTTGGTGGGATGGGACTTGCCTTTGGCGAAAGCTCCGGTCTGCGGACGGCTATGTTAATTGTATTGGGTATCGGATTTATTATGGCCGGTGCCACGATAGTAGACGCCATTTTTAGCTTAGACATAGGCATAATATAACAATTTATATAGGTGGGGTCATATGGCAGCAGAAGATGACCGTGTACCGTACATAGAAGAACGCGCACCGTGTCACATATCGCTTTTAACCCCTATGATGATGGGCGGTGTTCCAAGAGATTTAGCCGTCATAAACGGGTCGCTATGTTTGGCTGTTGTTGGTGTTATGGCTATGTTTTGGGCGTTGCCGCTATTTATAGCCACACATATAGCTTTCCGGCACTTAGCCAAATTAGACCCATGGTTTTTTGCGACATTTCGCGACTATGTTCGTGATAAACAATACTATGACACATAAGGCTGGGTTGTGCTAGACTACAGAGTATTTGAGTCTAATCGTTTTCCGCGGTTGTGTGATTACCTGTATTACGCTATGATGCCGCGTCCAGGAGTAGTGGTGTGCAAGGACGGCTCTGTTCTAGCTTTTTACCGGTTCCGCGGCCACGACATTGATTCTATACCAGCGTCAGAAATCGTCGGAACAGCCGCCCGTATTAATAACGCCATAAAGAGACTTGGGGATGGTTGGGGGTTGTGGGCGGATGCTGTCCGCATGCCCTCCACTGCCTACCAGTCTATAGATACATCCGCAAGACCTAAGTTAGTAGGCATGACAGAGCGTTGGCGGGAAAAACTGTTTAGCACCGGCGACTATTACGACACCAAGTATTATCTTACTATTGGTTGGTTACCCCCGCCAGATCTGGCGTCCCGTGCTACAGGGTTTTTTTTAGAATATGGTGATGAAGGCCCAACAAGCTCTAGGATGGATGAAATAATAGATGAGTTTGAGAGCAACGTAACCCGATTGACAAACATACTAGGTCTTAACTTTCTAGAGTTTCGCCGTGCTAATGATGATGAGATACTGTCATATCTGCACATGGCAACAACTATGGAGGACGTACCAATATCGGCCCCGGAGCTGTCATTTCCTACAGAGGACGGCATTCGGACGATCAGAATACCAATGTACCTAGATGCGGTACTGGGGGCTAGACACTTGGTAGGTGGCTTCATTCCGAAGGTAGGCGATCTGCATATTAAGGTTATTACTGTTAAGGGTTATCCAACTGACACCGTACCAGCAATGCTAGCGGCCCTAAATTCAGCCAGTATACCTTATCGTATGACACTTAGATTTATACCATTGGATAAGCCGAAAGCGGTGGCGGAGCTTACCAGCTACCAGAAGAAATGGTTTATGGCCAGAAAATCAATGTTGTCGTATATGATGGAAGCATTACAGGGTACAGAATCTAGTAAGATCAACCTAGATGCCGTGGAGAAGGCGGCCGACACTAGTTTGGCCATGCAAGAGGTACAAGCAGATCAAACGTCAATGGGCTACCACACGTTCACAATTGTTACGTGGGACAGCAGCTTGAAGGAGTTGCAGAAAAAGGTCCAAACTCTGGAGAAGGCGGTAAATTCAAAGGGATTTGTTACACTGGTGGAGACTATAAACTCTACTCGTGCTTGGTTTGGTGGGCATCCCGGTAATATGCGTGCAAACATACGCAGACCACTGATGTCATCGTTAAACTTTACACACCTATTTCCGTCAGCGGCCGTATGGTCAGGGAACAGAGAAAATAGCCACTTAAGCTTACCATGTTTGTTCGCTGGCGTGGCCTCCGGGTCAACTCCGTTTCGTTTTAATCTGCATGTTGGCGACGTTGGCCACACATATATAGTTGGGCCTACCGGCGCAGGTAAATCGGTGTTGCTAAATTTTATAGAGCTGTCGTGGCTTAAATACCCCAACTCTAAAGTGTATGTGTTTGATAAGGGTAAATCTAGCTACGTGTTAGCCAAGGCTTTGGGGGCTGTGTTTCGCGACTTGAAGGCTGATGGCAGTATCTCGTTTCAACCATTTGCCCAGATTGATGATGAAAGTGAACTAATTTGGGCTCAGGAATGGGTGCTGGATATACTTGCTGCGGAGAATGTTGTAATTACACCGGAGATAAAGACTGTAGTATGGTCTGCTATACGAAATATGTCTAGCGCGGATAGGAGGCACCGAACATTCTCTAACTTGGCTGCCCTAATTCAAGATAAAGCCATCCGTGCAGCTTTAGAGGCATATACAACGGCGGGACCATACGGGAGGTTATTCGATACTACAACCGATGTACCGGTCAACGCCAGTATAGAGTATTACGAGATGGAAGAGCTGATGCATTCGTCCGCAGCCGCGGTGCGAGCCACACTAACATATTTATTTCATCGCCTAGAGATGCAATTTGATGGGTCGCCTACGCTGCTGGTTCTGGATGAGGCTTGGACATTCCTGGATACCCCGCAGTTTTCTGCACGAATCAGGGAGTGGCTAAAAGTTTTGAGAAAGAAAAATGTTGCTGTAGTATTTGCCACGCAATCATTAGCTGACGTTTACGAGTCGTCAATATCATCCGCCATTTTAGATTCCGTAGCTACACGAATTTTCTTACCAAACCCTAAAGCTACAGAGCCAAGCATGCACGACATTTATCACAAGGTAGGACTAAACACCAAAGAAATTCAGAATTTAGCCAGAGCACAGCAGAAAAGAGACTACTACGCATCTTCCGTGGAGGGATCACGGATGTTTAGCCTAGATCTAAGCCCAGCTATACTGGCTTTTGTGGCCGGGGGAGGGCCGCAGATAGCCACAGAAGTTGACACGGTTTTTTCTAGCGTCAATGGGAGTCCGGAAAGATTTGTTGATGCATGGTTGAAATTAAAGGGAGTTGGGGATGAATAGGGTCGGTGAGGTGGTATCACTATTTGTGTTTTTGACAATATCTTTTATTGTTCGAGTAGTGTCAGCATCAGCCGTGCCGTGTTGTTCTAACGTACAAGTCTTAAATTTTGGCCCTAACATAAAGTCTCATACCGAGGCTGTAGAATATGTCACAGATACTACTGTAGTGAATATGGCCAACGGATGGATTCGCCAATATAAACCAATAGCTGTTGCAAACACCGACATGTTTACCCCGCAAGGGTATGAGAGGCGAGCCGCCGAAATGGACAATGGATTAATTAAGTCCGGGGCAGATGTAGGCGGCCAGGGATGCCCTGCGGTAGCGTTAAGTAACATAAGTAGTGATAATGCCGACCCGATAGCCGCAGCATGGAAACAAGCCGGATACTCGGTCGCTGCAACTACAGAGGCGCGGTGGCGAGAAGCACTACGGCCGCTGAATGGGTGGGGAAAATGAAAATAATAAATATGAGAATGATAAAACAAAGCATAACGGCGGTAACTGGACTTGTTGTCTGGGTTGCTTTCGTAATAGCCACGCCATCCCTCGCCGCCGCAGCCGCAGCTGTTTGTACCCCGGCTGTGAGTGTAGACAATTGGTCGATGAACACCGCACCAATAAGGCGCGCGGCGGTTCAGGCCGCTGATAATACAGCCAACAACACGATTACGATGCAGAATACAACATTCTTGTCACTTAGTGGTAAAAAGGTTGAATTTATTACGGTAGCTAAGGAATGAACTATGGCAAGGGGTAAAGAATGAGTATTATAGGGGGCATTTTGGGTGGGTTTCTTTCATCGTTGGGTGCCCTAACACAATCTTTTGGTACGTCCGTAGGCTTGGCATTACAGCAAGTAATAGTTGCTGGAGCCGACATAATTAACAATACTCAGGCTGTAGCTGCTGGCGGCTTACAAAACCTAACAGCAGGACTGACAGCTGGCCTACCACCAGCAGACCTAGTTGGAAATACTGGGGATTCTACCGGAGGATTGAGTCTTGTCTGGTTAGACCCAAACACGTTGGGTATGTAGGGGGACGATATGACATCTATGTGTAAAGAAGGAAGAGGTCCAGCTATCGCGACGGCCATTTTAGCCGCACCAGCATTGCTGGCCGCTGGGGCCGTAGCGGGTGCCGGTATAGGCGGCACCATAGCGGCAGTATTAGCATTTGTTGCAGGGGTTGTTATAGATGACTCAGCGGCCTCATCCGGCTTGGTTGCTTTTGGAGGGCTTAATGGGCTTGGAAACGCTGTATCCGGTGCGGGAACCGTCGCAGCATCTTTGCTATCTGGTATTGTTAATAGTATAATGTAAAATATAAAAAGCGAAAGCGGTGGTGCCGTAGCGAATTTGATAGACTGCGTGTAACGCATACTTGCCGGGAGGTAAGAGTCAATGGAAGATAAGAAGCACGCTCAAGAAGTAACCGAACGGATCATAGAGCAGCTACGACAGGGGACGGCCCCATGGCAGAAGCCGTGGAAACCCGGAGAGATGCACCTGCCATACAATGCGGCGTCGGGGAAAGAATACAAGGGAATAAATAGCTTATGGTTACAGGCTCAGGGCCACGATGACCCTAGGTGGATGACTTATAAGCAGGCCAAAGAAGCTGGTGCCCAAGTACGTTGGAACTCTAAGGGTACACGTGTAACTTATTGGAAGTTTGAAGAAGAGAGAACGGTAAAAGATGCAGACGGTCGGCCGGTGCTGGATGAGAACGGTAAACCAAAGAAGACGACGGTACCGCTGGAGCATCCACAACGATTTTCAGCTACTGTGTTTAATGCGGAGCAGATCGATGGCTTGCCGCAGCTTAAACCGAAGCAGGTAAGCCCGGAGCCGGAACGCCACGCTAGGGCCGAAAAAATCCTGATAAACTCTGGGGCGAATATAAAGCACGTGTCCGGAGACAGGGCTTTTTATCAACCGTCCACAGATAGTATTACCATGCCTAAGCGTAATCAGTTTCCAGATGCTGGTGCATACTACTCAACAGCTTTGCATGAGTTGGGGCACTGGACGGGCCACGGCAGTCGTATGGGTAGAGATTTGGCGCACCCTTTCGGCAGCGAGGGCTACGCCCGCGAAGAACTAAGGGCAGAAATAGCCAGCCTAATGCTGGGCGAACGCCTAGAGGCGGGTTACAACCCTAGCGCCTCAGCGTCCTACGTAGCGTCATGGATAAAGGTGCTGGAGAACGACCACAACGAGATATTCAAAGCGGCCAGGGATGCGGAAATCATTAGTCGTCACGTAATGGCGTTAGAACATGAGCAGGCGCAGGAGCACGTATGGACAGCCAGTAAAGACAAGAATAAGGAAGCCTCCAGAGAGACGGTTCAGGCACCGGAAGCGGTATTTACCCAGAATAATGAGCCTAAGATACCAGTGGCCCCGGATGTAGCCCAAGAGCGGGCCGAGCCGGTACGCACGGAAGAAATTACGGAAGCCGGTAAAGACAAGAAGAAGGAAGCCGCCAAAGATACGGTGTTGGACACGGAAAGAGAGCCGAGAAAGCCTGTATTCCTCTCGGAGCGTGCGTTGGCCGCACAAGCGGCTAAAAACCAGCCTCAAAAGCTAACAGTGTCGGTATCTAGCCCGTGGCTAGACCCAGTAAACGGGATAAAGGCCGGAGACCTTGTGCGGTTTACATCCACCAAACAACACGTAGAGAATGGATTCCCTAGCGTCATAGAAGGTATCGTTACATTTGCGACTACGGATAGCTATGGGAAAGCAATTTATGGAGTCCAGACAGACAAGCCGTGTTCGTGGGATAGTAGGCTAAAGGATGAATGGCGTATATACCCAAGTAAGCGCACCGGCAGCATAGAGAAGATTTTGTCGAAAGAAAAAGACGCCGTTGCAGCTGAGCTGGTGCAGCCTAGCGGTTATTTGGAAAAGACAGAACGAGAGAAAGATGCTGTAATGAGCCGTGCCTATGATTCGGCCATAAAGCAATACGTGAAACACGGCGGAGACGAAAAGTCTGCCAGAAGAGAGTTGGATGACATCATAATGGTTTTTGCCGAAAAGAATATGCCAGCAGCCTTGGTATATAAAGGCTTCGCAACGCAGGCAACAGCCGACAAGTTGGCGGCCGGACTACTGGGTATTGAGTATCAGCAGCCGGTAAAGCAGGCTGAACCGTCAAAACAAAAAACTAGAATTACCGACATAAACAAATCTCATGGTAGTAGTTTGGAGCTTTGAACGGTAACCAAACCAGAAAGTAAGGAACGATAGACCGTGGACGATAAGACGACACCCGTAAAAGGGACTAATATAGATATAGAAGAGGAAATAAAGGTAGGCGACCGCATAAGGTTTACACCAAGCAAAAATAGAGCCGCTATGGGCTACACTATGGTTGAGGGCGTTGTTATAGATGCTAGTCCAGTCTTCTTGTCTGACACAGGAAGTATTAGATATCGTATTCGGACAGACGAGTTATCGCCAACAGACGGAAAACCGCTGGAATGGAATGTTTATTCCAACCAAGAAGACTTTGGCAATGTAAGTAAGCTTCAATCTAGAGAAGTAAAAGAGGGGCCAAGACCACAAGACCAGGCGGCTATTGATTACGGCGCTATACTGACACCAGCCGTAGAACGTCATATGCGTGCGTCTGTGCTGGCCGCCCAATATGAGGGGAACAACAACACCCGTATAGATGCAGATTCAATTGTGAGCAGATTTACAGACCATATGAGCCCGGCGCAGTATAAGGCTTTTGACCAGAAGAAGGCCGAAAATATTTTATTCTCTAGACTAGCGGAAGTTGAAAAGGAGTTAGGGCTAAAAGCCGGGCCAGCGAGAGAAGAGCTAACTAAGGCCAGAACTGTCGACAGGAAACAAGACCACGGGGTAGAACGTTGAACGTAAGTACAGGAAAAGGCATATATGCCGGTGGTGTAGTTGTACTTATTATGGTGTTAGCAGTGATTATACTGACTGCGCCACACCTAGTATATGCCACAACGGTGACTAACTTTGGGCAAAATGTGTCGCCTATTACGTCATCCATTCGTGATGGTGCCAAAATAGTTAATGACACGGTAGATCACTATTGGCAGATTACGTATAGGCCGCTAAGTCAACCTACAACCAAGACACAAAAGACACAAAAGACACAAAAGACACAAAAGACACAACCTACCCAAACTCAGCAGGAACCAAACAAGAAGAGCCTATCTGGGATGGAGTATCAAGTTGCTGCCGCCTATAACCAAACTGGCACAAGTATATCGGTGCCTCCAAGTATATCACCACCAAGACCCGTCAGTAGCGGCATGGTTACACCGGATGATCCTGTTAGGCTAGGTATGACCACGCAGCCGCGAAGCAAGCCGTTGGGGGCGTGCAGTACGTGCAGCGACTAATACTAGCAGAAAAACCGTCAGTGGCCAAGGATATAGCGGCGGCATTAGGTTGTAAGACTCGGCGTCCGGATCATTATACGGACGGGAAAACAGCTGTGGCTTGGGCCGTAGGACATCTGCTCGAACTCAATACTGATAAGATGATTCCAAAAACGGGGACAGGATGGTCGCTTAGCGCTCTTCCTATTATTCCTGATAGATTTGTCTATCGTCCTACCAAGTATGGAACTAAATTATTGAAATCCTTGAAGGCACTAGTGGCACAGGCCGAGGAAGTGGTTATTGCGACGGATGCCGGGCGCGAGGGCGAGCTCATCGCCAGATTGATTTTGGATTATTGCTCTTGGAAGGGGCCGACGTTAAGGTTCTGGACGTCGGAGGCACTCAGTCGTGATGCGGTAGTAAGGGCAATGGGTGCATTACAGCCAGCTGCGACTTTCGACAGCTTGCACCATGCGGCTAGGGCAAGGTCGCACGGTGATTGGCTGGTGGGAATAAATTTGACTAGGGCTATATCTGTGGTGTCCGGTGCGGGGAGAGCCATCAGTCTTGGCCGTGTGCAGACACCTACCTTGGCATTGATTGTGGCTAGGGACGCAGAGCGCGATGCATTCATGCCTGAGCCGTACGCCGTATTGGAGGCCGTTTTTGATGCTAATGGGGCAAAATACACCGGACTATCGGAGCGTCTAGATAGCCAAGCCGGTGTGCAACTTATGCTGAAGTTAAAGCCGTATAAGACGGCTAGCGTGGTTTCGGTGGACGCTACTCGTAAAACGGTGCCACCTTCCGCCCTGCACTCTTTAACCACTCTGCAGACGGAGGCAAACTCTATACTGGGACTGTCGGCGTCGGCTACGCTTAAGGCCGCCCAGACACTGTACGAAACACACAAGTGCTTATCATATCCTCGTACCGATGCGAGATACATGGGTGATAAGGATCAAGAAGTAGCAGAGAAGGCGCTTAGAGCCATAGGTGCCGCCGAACTGATTACATCGCTGCTAAAAGTAGGGAAAAGAGTGTTTGACAGTTCCAAACTTACGGATCACCACGCACTTATCCCTTTAGCCAAGTGTCCTAAAGAAGCATCAAAATCAGAACAAGACGTGTGGGATCTGGTGCAGCGTCGCTTTCGTGCGGTATTTATGGATGACTACGTGTATGATTCTGTTTGCGTGATTACGTCTGTAGCAGACACACGCTTCCGATCATTGGGTACGTCAGTAATTGTATCTGGTTGGAAGTCTATATACCCAGATAAGAAGGAGAAAGACGGCCTTCCGGTTTTAACGCCTGGAATGGGGGCCGATGTGCTACGGTTGAAGAAATTAGACAAAACTACTCAACCGCCGCAAGCGCATACAGATGGAAGCCTTTTGGCTATAATGGAGTCGCTGGGTTTAGGTACCCCGGCTACTAGGGCTACAATCCTAGATACATTGGAAGGAAGGCAGTATGTGGTACGTAAGGGTCGTACGGTCGTATCCACGGACATCGGCCGTGAGATCATAGATAGGCTGAAAAACACGCAAATAGTATCCCCTGAAATGACATCTGCGTGGGAGCGTCAGCTAGAAGAAATATACACAAAAAAGCAGGCGCGTGGTGGCTACGACACCTTTATGACAGACATACGCGTGTTTGTTGGCGACACGGTAAAGCAAATAGCTAAAATGAGATTTAGTTTTGGAAAAAACAACGGAAAAAACGAGGAGGGATGCCCTGTGGAAATGAATAAGGTTATAAGGCTTAATGAGCCCCTAACAACGTGTATCTGCGGGGGCGAGGTAAAGGAGTCACCCAGAGCGTATAACTGCCAGGGGTGTGGGGCCGTGTTGTGGCGGGAGATGAACGGCCACGCCTTCGACCAATCGGCGGCAACGGAGTTCTTCAAGACCGGATGCACCGAGACGCTGGACCTACGCTCCAAAGCCGGAAAGCCATACAAGGCTAAGTTTGTCCTGAAGGATGGCAAGGTGGAGCTGGAGTTCGCTGACAGGCCTGGTAAGCCCCTAACAACGTGTATCTGCGGGGGCGAGGTAAAGGAGTCACCCAGAGCGTA
>WOYI010416266.1_pt1 | contig 16908 bp, 15 predicted proteins | sample 6423411 | NCBI WGS metagenome assembly WOYI01 (sample SAMN13441803, study PRJNA592873) | oil field metagenome | biome: oil field; feature: oil-well bore; material: oil-contaminated soil; isolation source: oil-contaminated soil from oil-well borehole | place: Germany: Wietze | collected 2016-10-18 ...
CTGACCCCCTGCATGCCATGCAGGTGCGCTACCAGCTGCGCCACAGGCCCGGATGCGACCTCCGAATCGGAGGCAACCCAACTAGATTACTACATCGTTTCGCCCGCCTCGACCCGCTGCCGATGTCGCGGGTGCGGCTACGATCGGGACCACCCACGCGGGAGCAGCACTATCGATCAGTCGAGCTGCGAGGCGGCTGCGAGCTCGATCGGCACGACCGGGCAGTCCTTCCACAGGCGTTCGAGCCCATAGTAAATGCGCTCCTGTTCGTGGAAGACGTGCACGACGAGGTCGCCGAAGTCCAGCAGAATCCAACGCGACTCCTGTCTACCCTCGCGGCGGAGGCGCTTGTGGCCGGATTCGAGGAGCTTGTCCTCGATCTCGTCCGCGATAGCGGCGACGTTGCGCTCGCTGCGACCGGTCACCAGCAGGAAGATGTCCACCAGCGGAAGGGGTCCGGAGACATCGAGCGCGACGAGATCCTCGCCGCCCTTCGAGTCGGCGGCCAGTGCCGCGATGCGCAGCATCTCGCGTGATTGGTCGGTCGCGGTCATCAGAAGACTCCTGTCACAAACGCCAGGATGAGCACGCCGACGAGAGCGAGCGCGAGCACTCCCGCGGTGATCGCGAGCGTCAGCATGAGCCGGCCGCCCTTTTCGGGGGTCGGCGGCTGGATGATGTCTCCCCCGTTCTTGACCGTGCTGATTGCCGCGCTGGCGGCTATCGGCGTGGGTGAGGAGTGTGCCGGGAGCTCTCCGTCGACCAGGACGGCGTCGACCTCCTTGCCGTCGGCGGTTCCCGGCGCATGGCCGGTCGAACCGAGTCCCTCGGGAAGCTTGAAGGAGCCGGTGATCAGAACCTCGCCCGTTGCAGCGACCGGCGCCCCCAGCGGCGGCGACGGAGTCTGCGACAGGATCAGCGCATTGCCGGTGCCGATCGCTCCCGTGACCGACCGCGAGATGAGCTGGTCGAACGACGGCGGAAGCTCGACGACTCCCACGTCTCCGGCCAGCAGCTCGGCACCGAATCGCGGATTCACGACAGCCCGTTCGGCCTGTTCCGAGTCGGATTCAGCGCCTTCGTCCTCCTGTGCGCGGTCGTCGTGTGCCGCAGGGACGTCCTCCCCGTCGGCAGGGGCCTGCTCCTCCTCGACCGCGGATGCCGCGGCATGCTCCTCCTCGACCGCGGATGCTGCGGCATGCCTCCCGAAGAGCTGTGCGAGACTCACATCTGCCGACGGCGTCCGGTCGGTCGCCGGCTCGGCGGGATGCTCCACTTCCGCGGTCGAGGACATCGACGCAGGCGCCGCGGAAGCGCCATGGGCTGCCGCGACCTCGGGCGTGATCACGGGCACCGACGCAGTGCGGATGCGCTCCTGCTGGCGCGCCTGTCGCCGCGTGAGGGGCGATACACCCAAGTCGACGCTCGCGTCCGCGCCGGGAAGATCGTGGACGACCGCAGGAACCGCCGCTCGGGGCAGCGGGGCGGCGACCGGCTGGGCCGGCGTCTCGACCGGCGCCTCGATGGCTTCTTCCACGGACTCCGCGGCTCTGTCGACGACGGGATCCACGGTCGGGGGCGCCGCGGTCGCCGGCTCGGCGGGGGGCGCTTCGCCCGAAACGATCGGGGTCGCGCCGGTGTTTCGGATGTCCCGCAGCTGCTTGCGGGTGAGGGCTGGTGTCGCCGGCTGCTCGGGTGTGCTCATTCCTTGCTCCGGTAGAGGTGGTGCTTGGCAATGTATTGGACAACCCCGTCGGGAACGAGGTACCACACGGGATTCCCGTGCTCCACGCGTCTGCGACAATCCGTCGACGAGATGGCGAGTGCGGGAATCTCGAGTTGGCTCACGTCGTCACTCGGCAGGCCCGCCGTGCTGAGCACGTGTCCGGGTCGGGACACGGCGACGAAGTGGGCCAGATCCCACAACTCATCATGATCCCTCCAACTGAGAATTTGCGCTATGGCGTCGGCACCGGTGATGAAGAACAGTTCGGCGGACGGTCGCTGCTTCTTCAATTCGCGCAGCGTGTCTATCGTGTAGGTGGGCCCCGCCCGGTCGATGTCGACCCTGCTGACCGTGAATCGCGGGTTGGAAGCCGTGGCGATCACGGTCATCAGGTAGCGGTGCTCGCTGGGCGAGACGCCGTACTTCTGCCATGGGTGCCCGGTCGGGACGAAGACGACCTCATCCAGATCGAACGACTGCGCGACCTCGCTGGCCGCGACCAGGTGACCGTGGTGGATGGGGTCGAACGTTCCACCCATGACCCCGATTCTCGGGGTTCGTGTCACCGACATGCAGTCGGCCTAGTGGCCGTGCCCCGCCTGCTGAACATCGTTCGCGTGCTTGGCCGCGTACGCATCCGCCTTGCGCGCGTGTCGGTTGGCCACGTTACGGTACGACAGTGTGACCAAAGCCAGGGATCCGAAGACGACGAGGGCGACGATGCCGAACACCACCGTCTCGAGTGCGACATTGCCGTGCCCGGACTCTTCGGCGGCGAGGACGACAATCGTGGCCAGGGTCATACGTGCTCCGTTCGGGTTCGCGTCGCGATGCAGCGCGCTGTCAGTTTATCTGTCACGACCGGACTTGTCCGAAACCTCGCGCCAGCCACTTCGTACTCGTCAGCTCGGCCAGTCCCATCGGACCCCGCGCATGCAGCTTCTGGGTCGAGATGCCGACCTCGGCGCCGAAGCCGAACTCGCCGCCGTCCGTGAAGCGTGTCGAGGTGTTCACCATCACGACCGCCGAGTCGACCTCGGCCAGGAACCGCTCGGTGTTCGCGGCGTCTTGCGTGATGATCGACTCGGTGTGGTGGGTCGAGTAGCGCCGGATGTGCGCAAGTGCCTGGTCCAGGTCGTCGACGACGCGCATCGCGACATCGAGGCTGAGGTACTCGGTGCTCCAGTCCTCTTCGGTCGCGGCGACGACCGCTGCGTCGAAGCCGACGACGTCGGGGTCGCCGTGCACGGTGACGCCCTGTTCGCGCAGCGCTGCGACCACGGGCGGGACGAGGCGCTGTGCGGCGGCACGGTGCACGAGGACGGTCTCGACCGAGTTGCAGACGCTCGGGCGCTGCACCTTCGCGTTCACGACGATGTCGCGGGCCCAATCCAACGGGGCCGACTCATCCAGGACGATGTGCACCACGCCCGCTCCGGTCTCGATCACCGGCACCGAGGACTCGGTGACCACGGTCTCGATCAGCTGGGCGCTGCCCCGCGGCACGAGCACATCGACGATGCCGCGCGCCTGCATGAGTTCGCGTGCCCCTTCGCGGCCGAACTCGTCCACAGTCTGGATGGCTTCGGGATCGACGCCGCGCGCGGCGAGTGCGCCCCGCATGGCACGCACCAGCGCGGCGTTCGTCAACTCTGCCGCCGATCCGCCACGCAGCACGACAGCGTTGCCCGACCGCAAGGCCAGAGCGGCGATGTCGACAGTCACGTTCGGGCGCGCTTCGTAGATCGAGCCGACGACCCCGAACGGCACGCTCACCTTGGTCAGCTCCACGCCGTTGGGCAGCGTGCGCTCATCGAGTACGCGTCCGACGGGGTCGGGCAGGGCGGCGATGTCGCGGACGGCGGCTGCGAGGGCGGCGACACGCGGCTCGTCGAGCCGCAGGCGATCCTGCAGGGCGATCGAGAGTCCGCTCGCGCTGCTGCGTTCGAGGTCTTCGCCGTTTGCGGCGACGATCTCGGCAGCGGCCTCGTCGATCGCCTCGGCGATCGCAAGGAGCGCATCGCGCTTTTCCGCGTCGCCGAGAAGGCCGATCGTACGCGCCGCCGACTGGGCGAGCAGCATCCGTTCGCGTGCGGTCGTCGCGGTGGTGGTCATCCGCCCAGTGTATCGGCGGAGGGCGTGAAGGCGGGGCGGCGGATCGGGCCGGTGACAGGCACGGAGATCGGCTCGGGGTTCGGGTCGAACCATGTGCCGATGGCCTCGCCGCGCAGTGCTCCGTCGACGAGGTCGGCGCTCGTGACGAGCACGCCGACTCCGGATGCCGTTGCCACACGTGCGGCCGACACCTTGGTCGCCGCGCCACCGGTTCCGACGCTGTTCACGACGACCGATCCGAATTCGTAGCCGCCGAGGTCGTCGCCGTACTCGACGCGGCGGATCGGTCGCGCACCGGGCTCCCCGGGCGGCCGGGTGTAGAGGCATTCGATGTCGCTGAGCAGGATGAGCGCGTCCGCACCGATCAGCTGAGCCACCAGGGCCGCCAGTCGATCATTGTCCCCGAAGCGGATCTCGTGCGTTGCGACGGTGTCGTTCTCGTTGACGATCGGCAGGATGCGCAGGCCGAGGAGTCTCTCCATCGCCCTTCGAGCGTTCGAGCGCGGCGTCGCATTGTCGAGATCGCCCGCAGTCAGCAGCACCTGGCCGGCGAGGATGGCGAACCGGTCGAGGCTGGTCTGATACCGCCACATCAGCACGTTCTGGCCCACCGCTGCCGCTGCCTGCTGAGTCGCAAGATCGTTCGGGCGTCCCTCCAGGTTCAGGAACGGGATGGCCGTGGCGATCGCGCCCGACGAAACCAGGACGATCTCGGTGCCGCGCGCGTGGGCTGCGGCCAGTGCCTGCACGATCGAGTCGATCTTCGCGGAGTTCTCACCGCTGATCGAGGACGAGCCGACCTTGACGACGACCCGGCGCGCGGTCGCGATGTCGTCGCGCCTGCGAGCGGTCACTCCGTCTCCTCGTCGTCCAGGCCGATCTGTGCGGGATGCGCGGCGCTCTGCGCCGACTTGGTGGCGATGCGCTCGGCTTCGAGCTCGGCGCGCGCCTCGGCCTTGGCGTCCATGCTGGCGTAGTACTTCTCGCGTCGCTGCGACGTCGTGCGCCGCGGATTCATGTCCAGGCGCGGGTCGGTTCCGCGCGGTGCGGTCATGAGCTCGGCGACCGAGCCGAGGGAGGGCTGCCAGTCGAACACGACGCCGTCGCCCTCCCCGATCACCACGGTGGAGCCGGGCTGAGCGCCAGCCTTGAACAGGCCGTCCTCGACGCCGAGCTTCTCGAGCCGGTCGGCCAGGTAGCCCACGGCCTCTTCGTTCTGGAAGTCTGTCTGCTGCACCCAGCGGACGGGCTTCTCGCCGAGCACGCGGTAGATGTCGCCATAGGTTCCGCCCTCGACGCGGATCGTGAACTCCCGCTCCGATCCGCGGGGGCGGATGACGATGCGCTCGACGACCGGCTTGGCCGCCTCGGCGATCCGGTGCGCCGCGACGACGTCGCCGAGCGCGAACGTGAGCTGGCGGAGTCCTTCGTGGCTGACCGTGGAGATCTCGAACACGCGGAACCCGCGCGCCTCGAGGTCGGGGCGCACCAGTTCGGCGAGCTCTCGCGCCTCGGGCACGTCGATCTTGTTCAGGGCAATGATCTGGGGCCTCTCCAGCAGGGGCAGCTGGCCGTCGGGAACGGGATAGGCGGCCAGTTCGGCGAGGATGACCTCGAGGTCGCTGAGCGGGTCACGGCCGGGCTCGAGCGTCGCGCAGTCCAGCACGTGCACCAGAGCGGTGCAGCGCTCCACGTGACGGAGGAACTCGAGTCCGAGCCCTTTCCCTTCGCTGGCGCCCTCGATGAGACCGGGCACATCGGCGACGGTGTAGCGCACTTCACCTGCCTGCACGACACCGAGGTTCGGGTGCAGGGTCGTGAACGGGTAGTCGGCGATCTTGGGCCGCGCGGCGGAGATCGCGGCGATCAGGCTCGACTTGCCGGCCGACGGATAGCCGACGAGCGCGACATCGGCGACGGTCTTGAGTTCGAGGAGGACATCGCCCTCCCAGCCTGGCGTGCCCAGCAGTGCGAACCCGGGTGCCTTTCGCTTCGGGTTGGCGAGCGTCGCGTTGCCGAGTCCGCCGATTCCGCCCGGGGCGACGACGAACCGCATGCCGGGTTCGATCATGTCCACGAGCATCTCGCCCGAGGCGTCCTTGACGACGGTGCCGACGGGCACAGGCAGTTCGAGGTTCTCTCCCGCAGCTCCCGAGCGGTGGTCGCCCATGCCGAACCCGCCGTTGCCCGCCGAGCGGTGCGGCGCATGATGGTACGAAAGCAACGTCGTCACCTGCGGGTCGGCGACCAGCACGATGTCGCCGCCATGGCCGCCGTTGGCGCCATCCGGGCCGGCCAGCGGCTTGAACTTTTCGCGCTTCACCGACACGCAACCGTTGCCGCCTTTGCCTGCGGACAGGTGCAGCGTCACCCGGTCGACGAATGTGACCATGCGCTCCCCCTTACGGTTCGCCGTGCTTGTGTGAAATGTTGCCTGAACTGAGTGGAGGGGGCGAGCCGAAGCCCGCCCCCTCCACAGAAATCTGCGTGCGGCGGATTACTCCGCCGGCACCACGATGTTGACGACCTTGCGGCCGCCCTTCGCTCCGAACTCGACAGCGCCGGCCTCGAGGGCGAACAGCGTGTCGTCGCCACCGCGACCGACGTTGGCGCCGGGGTGGAAGTGGGTTCCGCGCTGACGGACGATGATCTCGCCGGCGAGCACCTTCTGCCCGCCGAAACGCTTCACGCCGAGGCGCTGTGCGTTGGAGTCACGACCATTGCGGGTGGAGCTTGCGCCCTTTTTATGTGCCATGTCTGCGTCTCTTCCGTGCTTACTTGATTCCGGTGACCTTGACGCGCGTGAGGTCCTGACGGTGCCCCTGGCGCTTCTTGTAGCCGGTCTTGTTCTTGAACTTCTGGATGACGATCTTGGGACCGCGCTCTTCGCCGATGACCTCGGCGGTGACGCTCACCTTCGCAAGCTTGTCGGCATCCGTCGTGACGGCGTCGCCGTCCACGAGCAGAACGGCAGCGAGCTCTATCTTGTCTCCGACCTTCGCGGACTGACGGTCGAGGACGACGATCGTGCCGACCTCCACCTTCTCCTGCCGGCCACCGGCACGCACAACTGCGTAGACCACTTCATACCTGTTTCTTCGGGGAGCGCGCGGCTCCGGATGCCTGAGCAAAGACTCGGTACGGAGCAGAAATGTCGTCAACGCACCAAAGGAATACTTTACCGGATGCCGGGGTCACAAGCAAAAGCGCGCCCGGAAGCTCAGGCAGATGCCCAGAACCGCGTGTCGCTGCTCGTGCGTAGGATCGGCATGTGGCGATCCTGATCGACGATCCTCGCTGGCCGGCGCACGGCCTACTGTGGGCTCACCTGGTCAGCGACGCGAATCTGGGCGAACTTCACGAATTCGCCGCGGCGAACGGCATCCCGCTTCGCGGCTTCGATCTCGACCACTACGACGTGCCGCGCGAGGCGCACGCGCGGCTCGTCGCCGCCGGCGCGCACCACGTCGATGGTCACACGCTCGTCCGCGCGCTCATCGCGTCGGGCCTGCGGGTCACGGCACGCGAACGCCGCGGCCGCTGACCAGGCAGATCGTCCTGCTTCAGTCTTCCGACGGTGCGTGCGAGACCGGCGTGCCGGTGAGGGCCGCCGTCGTCACGCGGCGCCGCGAGCGTCCCTGACCCGGTGCCTTCGGCTCGGGAAGGGCGCTCAGGACCGAGTCGAGAAGAAGGTCCTTCTCGGTGAGGGGTGCTTTGGATGCGGCATCCGGGCGCTTCTTCCGCTGCTTCTTCGGCCGCTCCATGACGACGTCCTCGGCGGATGCCGCGACCGGAGCCGCCTCCTCCTCCTGGTGTGAGTGGATGGTAGAGGCGGCGATCTGGGCGAGTGCGGATTTGACGCCCTCTGTGATCACGTGGGTGCCACCCGTGCTGCCGTTGGTCGTCGGCGCCGCGGCGCGGGGTCGGCGCCCCGGAGGCTGGCCGTTGCCGATCGGCGCACGGTGCTTGACAACGGGATCGTGATGAACGATCACACCGCGACCCGCGCAGACCTCGCACGCCTCGCTGAAGGTCTCGAGCAGGCCGAGGCCGAGCTTCTTTCGGGTCATCTGCACGAGGCCGAGCGAGGTGACCTCGGCGACCTGGTGCTTCGTCCGATCACGGCTGAGGCATTCCACCAGCCGACGCAGCACGAGGTCGCGGTTGGATTCGAGCACCATGTCGATGAAGTCCACGACGATGATGCCTCCGATGTCGCGAAGACGCAGCTGTCGGACGATCTCCTCTGCGGCCTCGAGGTTGTTCTTGGTGACGGTCTCCTCGAGGTTTCCGCCCGATCCCACGAACTTGCCGGTGTTGACGTCGACGACGGTCATCGCCTCGGTGCGGTCGATCACGAGTGAGCCGCCGGAGGGCAGCCAGACCTTGCGCTCCAGCGCCTTCTCGATCTGCTCGGTGACGCGGAACCGGTCGAACGGATCGGCCTCGCCCTCGTACACGGCGATGCGGTCGAGCAGATCCGGGGCCACGCTCTCGAGGTACGCGGTGATCGTCTGATGCGCGTCCTCTCCCTGGATCAGCATCTTCGTGAAGTCCTCGTTGAAGACGTCGCGGACGATCTTGACCAGCAGATCCGGCTCGGAGTGCAGCAGAGCCGGCGCCTGGATGGATTCGACCTGGCGGCTGATGTGCTCCCACTGGGTCGTGAGTCGCTGCACGTCGCGTGTGAGCTGGTCCTCGGTCGCGCCCTCGGCCGCCGTGCGCACGATGACGCCGGAGGACTCGGGAAGAACCTCCTTGAGGATCTTCTTCAAGCGCGCGCGCTCGGTGTCGGGAAGCTTTCGCGAGATTCCGTTCATGGCGCCGCCGGGCACGTACACGAGATAGCGGCCGGGCAGCGAGATCTGGCTGGTGAGCCGGGCGCCCTTGTGGCCCACCGGGTCCTTGGTGACCTGAACCAGCACGCGGTCACCGCTCTTGAGGGCGAGCTCGATGCGGCGGGGCTGGTTGCCGGTCTCGACCGCGTCCCAGTCGACCTCGCCGGAGTAGAGCACGGCATTGCGCCCGCGACCGATGTCGACGAACGCGGCCTCCATGCTGGGCAGCACATTCTGCACGCGGCCGAGGTAGACGTTGCCGATGAGCGAGGCTTCCTGGTTGCGCGCGACGTAATGCTCGACGAGCACGTTGTCCTCGAGCACGGCGATCTGGATGCGTCCGTCCTTGGAGCGGACGATCATCTCCCGGTCGACGGCTTCGCGGCGCGCGAGGAACTCGGCCTCGGTGACCACGGGGCGGCGACGGCCGGCCTCACGACCGTCACGGCGGCGCTGCTTCTTGGCCTCCAGCCGGGTCGAGCCCTTGACGCGCTGGGGCTCGGTGATGAGCTCGACAGCGCGCTGGCGGGGCTGCTGCGGCTCAGTGGGGCCGGACGCCTCATCACGTCCCTCGCCGGTGCGGCGACGGTTGCGCCGGCGCGCGCTGGCCGAGGACGACTGCTCGGCGGGGGCTTCCTCGTGCTCGGGCAGCGGCGGCAGAGCAGCGATCTCGGGCGGGGCGTAGAAGAGCAGCTGCGTCGAGACGGCCGAGACGAAGACCTCGGGCAGCAGCCCCAGGTCGACCGCCGTCTTGGGAATGCTCTCTTCGGCGGGCTCAGCCACCTCGGCGACGGCCTCGACGGGCGATGCCGCGGACTCAGCGTCAGCTGCCTCGCCAGCGGGCTGCTCGACCTCGACGAGCTCGCCGAGCAGGGACGCATCGGTGGGTGGCTGGTTCCCGGAGGACGCATCGGCCTCCGGCGCGCGCGGCGCTACCGGTGTGTCTGATTCGTCGCGGGGTTCGAGGTGTGCGTCGGTTTCATCGGCCATCGCTGGCGTACTCCCTGCGAACGACACCGCGCGTCGTCCGGCGAAATCTCGTGCGGTGCCGCACCTGCGGTGCCGCGAACTCACTCGGTCTGCAGCCGGCCCGTGGCTCATACTGCGAAGGGCGCTCATCGCCCGAAGTCTTCTGGGTGACGCGTTGGCGGCGCGGCCGCGAAGCATCATCGACCATTATCGCACTTTCCCCGCGCGAATGTGCGGACGACGCCCCGATCCCGATTTCGACGGCGCCGGCACGCGGCATCCGCTCAGTCCTCGGTGCCATAATCCGAGGCATGACACACCCTGTGACCCGCACCCGACCGACGGCTCTGGCGGTGTGGCTCATCATCGCCGGCGTGATCGGGTGGTGGGCGGCCTTCTCGCTCACCATGGAGCGGATCCATCTGCTCGCCAACCCCGATGCGATCCTCGGCTGCGATATCAGCCCGCTCGTTCAGTGCGGGAAGAACCTGGCATCGTGGCAGGGCAGCCTGTTCGGCTTCCCCAACCCGATCCTGGGGCTGACGGGCTGGATGGCGCCGATCGTCGTCGGCGTCGCGATCCTCGCCGGAGCCCGGTTCGCGAGATGGTTCTGGTGGATGTTCGAAGCCGGCGTCACACTCGCTTTCGTGTTCGTCATCTGGCTCATCGGTCAGAGCATCTTCGTCCTCGGAACCCTCTGTCCCTGGTGCATGGTGACCTGGGCCGTCACGATCCCGACCTTCTACGCGGTGACCCTTCACATTCTGCGCACCGGAATTCTGCCGGCGCCGGCTGTCATCCGCAGCGGCGCCGACAGGCTGATGGGCTGGGTGCCCCTTCTCGCGGTGATCAGCTACGCGATCGTGGCCGTCCTCGCCCAGCTGCGACTGGACGTGCTCGGCGCCCTCTTCTAGATCGGCTGCGAGAACCAGACCTCGAGTTCGCGCGCGGCCGACTCGGGGCTGTCCGAGCCGTGCACCAGGTTCTGCTGCACCTTGAGTCCCCAGTCCCGGCCGAAGTCGCCGCGGATGGTTCCGGGTGCCGCCGTTGTCGGGTCGGTCGTTCCGGCGAGTGAGCGGAAGCCTTCGATCACCCGGTCGCCTGCGAGGCGGATCGCCACCGACGGCCCCGACAGCATGAACTCGAGGAGCGGCTCGTAGAAGGGCTTGCCCTCGTGCTCCGCGTAGTGGCGCTCGAGTGTCTCGCGATCGGGCTCGACCAGTCGGATGTCGACGAGAGAATAACCCTTCGCCTCGATGCGGGCGAGGATCGCGCCGGTCAGTCCGCGCGCCACGCCGTCAGGCTTCACCAGGACCAGAGTCTCTTGCGTGGGCATTTGTCAGTCTCCGTTCGGGGTGTCGGCTTCGGCGGCGAGTCGCGCGTTCCGCGCGTCGAGCGAAGCCCCCTTGATCGTCGCATACCCCCACATCCCGCCGAAAATGACGGCGACCAGGGAGAGCGCCGGAACGAGGAACCCGCCGAGCGCGACGATGCCCTGCAGCACCCAACCGAGCACGATTCCCCATCGGTAGCGCAGCACGCGCCCGGTGAGCACCATGACAACCGCCAGAACTGTGCCGCCGACGATCCCCCACCACTGCGGAATGGGCTCGGGAAGCGCCTTGAGCCCGAACACGGCGAGTCCGCCGAGGAAGACGATCATCGACTCGAACGCAAGCACGATCGACCCCAGCGACTCCGCAGCGCCCCGCGTACGGCGCGGTCTGGGAGCAGGTGCGGGTGCGGGCTCAGTCACGTCGGTCATTCACTCCACCCGGCCTTCCAGTCTTCTGCGGCCGAGAGTACGACCGCTTCGCCGGCCAGCACGACCGACCCGGCGATCACCACCGCGCGTCGATCCGATGCCGCGGCCCACGCCCGTGCCGACTCCGCAGCGTCGGCGACGTTCGGATGCACGCTGACCGGAAGCCCGTGGGCCTCCGCCAGATCCGCGATGCGGTCCGCGTCTTCGGCGCGTTCGGAATCTGGGGCGGTGGCGAACACCTGCGCGGCGAGCGGCGCCAACTCCGCGACGATGCCGGCGGCATCCTTGTCGGCGAGGACGCCGAGGATGACACCCCACTCGTCGAAGTCGAAGGACGAGCCCAGCGCGGCCGACAGCGCACGGGCGCCGTGCGGGTTGTGGGCCGCGTCCACGATCACGGTCGGACTGACCCCTACGAGCTGGAGTCGACCGGGAGAGCTCGACTGCGCGAGCCCCTCGGCCATGATCTCAGCGGTGATGGGCTGGGTTCCGCCGCCGATGAGCGACTCGACCGCCGCAATCGCAAGGGCGGCGTTCTGCGCCTGATGCGCACCGAAGAGGGGCAGGTACTCGTCGTCGTACCGGGCCGCCAGGCCGCGCACCGAGATCAGCTGGCCGCCGACGGCGAGCCGAGCGTCGCTGAGGGCGAACTCGTCGCCTTCGAAGGCGATCGTCGCATCGCGATCGGCGGCGGCGGCGCGCAGCACCGCCGCCGCGGCAGGATCCTGCCGTGCCGAGACGACGGCGGCGCCGGTCTTGATGATCCCCGACTTGACTGCGGCTATCTCGCGAATCGTGTCGCCGAGCCGGTCGGCGTGGTCGATGTCGATCGGGGCGAAGACCGCGACGTCGCCGTCGGCGGTGTTGGTCGAATCCCACGCTCCGCCCATGCCCACCTCGAGCACGAGAACGTCGATCGGCGCATCCGCGAACGCAACGAAGGCGAGGACGGTCAGAAGCTCGAAGAAGGTGAGCGGCGCGTCGCCCGCTTCGGCGAGCTCGGCGTCGACGAGGTCCACGAATGGGGCGATCTCGTCCCAGGCGTCGGCGACGGCGGCATCCGCGACCGGCTGCCCGTCGATCGTGATGCGCTCGGTGAAGCGCTCCAGGTGCGGGCTCGTGAACAGTCCCGTGCGCAGACCGTGGGCCCGGATCAGGCTCTCGATGATGCGGCTCGTCGAGGTCTTGCCGTTCGTGCCGGTGACGTGGATCACCCGGTAGGTGCGCTGCGGGTCATCGAGCAGCTCGAGAACCCGGCGCGTGCGCTCGACTCGCGGCTGCACCCACAGCTCGCCCTGCCGTTCGAGCAGGGCGGCGTACACTCTGTCGGCACGACTGCGATCGCTCATGCGGATGCCTCGACCTTCGTCACTGCTCTGGTGACCGAGACCGTGAAGTCTCCCGCATTGGCAAATGTGCCCTTCACGAAGGTGGCGGAGTGATCGGCGCCGACAGCGGTCAGTGAGCCGTCGCCGAGGATCGCCGTGGCATCGGCATCCGTCACCGCGTACTGGACCGCGAGCGTCTCGCCCGCGACGTCCGCCACGTCGAACGCCGACGCGACTGCCGCACCGTCGGCCGGCGACGAGAACGAGAGCGTCAGCCTGATGCGATCGCTCACATCGAGGCCCGCAGCCTTGCGCGTGTCCTGCACGGCGCGGATGACGTCGCGGGCGAGGCCCTCCGCCTCCAGCTCCGGCGTGCCGGTGGTATCCAGGAGTACGAAGCCCCCGCTCGGCAGCACCGCGAGCGCCTCGCCTTCGGGCCGGCCGGTGGTCTCGAGAACGAGGTCGTACTCCCCGGGCTCGAGCACGATCGCTCCGGCGGTCACAACGCCGCCGAGGTCCGTCCAGTCACCGGCCCGGGCCGCCTGGATGGCCTGCTGAACCTGCTTGCCCAGGCGCGGTCCGGCCGCGCGGGCGTTGACCGAAAGGCGGTGCGAGATGCCGTAGACACTCGCCGTGTCATCGCGCAGGTCGACGAGCTCGACCGTTTTCACGTTCAGCTCCTCCCGCAGGATCTCCTCGAACTGTGCGAGAGCGGCGGCATCGGGCACCACCACCGTGAGACGGGCGAGCGGCAGGCGAACGCGCTTGCCCTCGCGCTTGCGCAGCGCGTTGGCCACGGACGAGACCTCGCGCACGGCATCCATCGCCGAGCGGATGTCGTCCGCGACGGGGAACGCGCCGGCATCTGGCCAGTCCTGCAGGTGCACGCTGCGTCCGCCTGTCAGCCCCTGCCAGATCCGCTCGGACACGAGCGGGATGAGCGGGGCGGCGACGCGGGACAGCGTCTCGAGCACGGTGTAGAGCGTGTCGAAGGCCTCGCGGCTCTTCGGGTCGTCGGTGACGCCGATCCAGAACCGATCGCGCGAACGGCGGATGTACCAGTTGGTGAGCGCCTCCCCGAAGTCGCGCAGTCTCGTCGCGGCCGTCGTCGAGTCGAGCCCCTCGAGGTCGGCCGCCACCTCGCTCACAAGCTCGCCAGTGAGCGCAAGGATGTAGCGGTCGAGGACGTCGGTCGAATCGGTTCGCCACTTCGCGTCGTAGCCGGCGCCGTCCTGGCCGTCGGCGGCGTTCGCGTATGTCGAGAAGAAGTACCACGCATTCCACAGCGGCAGCATGAACTCGCGCACGCCCTGTCGGATGCCTTCCTCGGTCACCACGAGGTTGCCGCCGCGCAGCACCGAGCTGCCCATCAGGAACCAGCGCATCGCGTCGGAGCCGTCGCGATCGAAGACCTCGCTGACGTCCGGGTAGTTGCGCAGCGATTTGGACATCTTCTGCCCGTCGCTGCCCAGCACGATGCCGTGGCAGCTCACGCCGGTGAAGGCCGGCCGGTCGAACAGGGCCGTCGAAAGCACGTGCATGACGTAGAACCAGCCGCGGGTCTGCCCGATGTATTCGACGATGAAGTCGGCCGGCGAGTGCTCATCGAACCAGTCGTGGTTCTCGAACGGGTAGTGCACCTGCGCGTAGGGCATCGAGGCCGAGTCGAACCACACATCCAGAACGTCTTCGATGCGGCGCATCGTGCTGCGACCGGTCGGGTCGTCCGGGTTGGGCCGCGTGAGCTCGTCGATGTAGGGCCGGTGCAGATCCACCTCGCCGGCGGAGTTGCGCGGCAGGCGACCGAAATCGCGCTCGAGCTCAGCCAGCGAGCCGTACGCATCGACGCGGGGGTGTTCGGGATCGTCGCTCGTCCAGACCGGGATCGGCGAACCCCAGTAGCGGTTGCGGCTGATCGACCAGTCGCGCGCTCCCTCGAGCCATTTGCCGAACTGCCCGTGCTTGACGTTCTCGGGCACCCAGGTGATCTGCTCGTTGTTCTCGATCAGGCGGTCCTTGATCTCGGTGACGCGTACGAACCAGCTCGAGACGGCCTTGTAGATCAGCGGGTTGCGGCAGCGCCAGCAGTGCGGGTACGAGTGCTCGTAGCTTGCCAGGCGCAGCAGTCGCCCGTCCTGGCGAAGGATGCGGATGAGCGGGGTGTTGGCGTCCATCCACAACTGCCCGGCGACGTCGGTCACGGCGGGCAGGAAGCGCCCGCCGTCGTCGAGACTCAGGATCGTCGGGATGCCGGCGGCTTCGGCAACCCGCTGGTCATCCTCACCGAACGCAGGCGCCTGGTGGACGATGCCGGTGCCGTCGGTGGTCGTGACATAGTCATCGACGAGGATGCGCCACGCGTTCTGCGTCCCCCATGTCTCCGCATCCGCGTAGTAGTCGAAGAGCCGGTCGTAGTGCACCTCGGCCAGATCGGCGCCGAGGTGCACCGCGTCGACCGCGGCGGCGGCATCCGCGGCGGTCTCGTAACCGAGATCCTTCGCGTAGTTCGGCAGCAGGTCTTCCGCGAGCAGGTAGCGGTGCGACTCCGCCTCGGTCGGTTCGTCGCTGCGCCCATCGGGTCCATGGTGCACATCGGCAGCGCCGAGCGGTCCCCCGGGTACGACGACGTACCGGATGCCGGGTCCCACGGCCAGAGCGAGGTTGGTGGGCAGCGTCCATGGCGTCGTGGTCCACGCGAGCGCGCGGACTGCGGTGAGGCCCATGGCTTCGGCCTTGACTCCGACGAGGGGGAACGTCACCGTCACGGACGGATCCTGGCGCATCTTGTAGACGTCGTCGTCCATGCGCAGCTCGTGGGTCGACAGGGGCGTCTGGTCTCGCCAGCAGTACGGCAGGACGCGGTAGCCCTCGTATGCAAGACCCTTGTCGAACAGGGTCTTGAACGCCCAGAGCACGCTCTCCATATAGTCGGTGTCGAGGGTCTTGTACCCGCGATCGAAGTCGACCCAGCGCGCCTGGCGGGTGACGTACTCCTTCCACTCGCGCGTGTACGCCAGCACCGATTCGCGCGCCTTCGCGTTGAAGGTCGCGACGCCCATGCGCTCGATCTGCTCCTTCTCGGTGATCCCGAGCTGCTTCATCGCCTCGAGCTCGGCGGGTAGCCCGTGCGTGTCCCATCCGAAGACGCGGTCGACGCGCTTGCCGCGCATCGTCTGGAAGCGCGGGAAGAGGTCCTTCGCGTAGCCGGTGAGCAGGTGGCCGTAGTGCGGGAGCCCATTCGCGAACGGCGGGCCGTCGTAGAAGACCCACTCCGGCGCGCCCTCGCGGTTCTCGATCGACGCGCGGAACGTGTCATCGGCCGTCCAGAAGTCGATGACCTCGCGCTCGATCGCGGGGAACCGCGGGCTCGGCGGGACGTCGGGGCCGGTCTTGGGATAGGTCATGTCACTCCAGCAGGTCGCGATGCTTCCTGCGAGGACGACCCTCCCGTTCGGAAGGACCGCGGTACCACCCCGCGTTGCCTCGGTCCCGGTCACGGGTCGAAGCCGCTTTCACTGCGGCTATGACGGGCCTGACCCGTCCGGTTCTACTGGGGGCTCGCGCCCTGTTCCTCCGGAAGCTCCCCGGTGATGGCCGGATCGATGCTGGTCACTCGATTCTACCCGCATGCCGCGGGCACGTAGCGTGGTGCGCCGGCCCGCAGCCTTCTCGCGGGAATTTCTTCCATTGGGATGGAGCTCTTGCCCGTCACGTCACCTCCTTCCGGCGATCCATGATCGCGCAGAGGCGCGGTGGTCAGCGGTAGAATCGATGAGCATCCCACACTCAGGCACGCTCACACAGTGCCGCACATATCGCACAGGAGACCCCCATGACCGACGCGCAGATTCCCGACAAGCCGGCCCTTGAAGGTCTCGAGGCGAAATGGTCGCAGAAGTGGGATGTCGAGGGAACCTACCTCTTCGACCGCGTGCGCGCTGCCGCGGTCGGTCGAGTTGGAATCTACTCGGTGGACACCCCGCCGCCGACGGCCAGCGGAAGCCTTCACATCGGGCACGTCTTCTCGTTCACGCACACCGACATCAAGGTGCGCTACGAGCGCATGCGCGGCAAGTCCGTGTTCTACCCGATGGGCTGGGACGACAACGGGCTGCCGACCGAGCGCCGGGTGCAGAACTACTACGGCGTGCGCTGCGACCCGTCGCT
>WOYI011252739.1_pt1 | contig 16886 bp, 11 predicted proteins | sample 6423411 | NCBI WGS metagenome assembly WOYI01 (sample SAMN13441803, study PRJNA592873) | oil field metagenome | biome: oil field; feature: oil-well bore; material: oil-contaminated soil; isolation source: oil-contaminated soil from oil-well borehole | place: Germany: Wietze | collected 2016-10-18 ...
TCCTCGCACCGCCGAATGTTCGACTCGACCGCCAAAGCCCGACAGGCTCCTAGGCTGTATCCCGATCATTCCTTCAGGAGAACGTTCATGATCCGCACTCTCAGCACTTCCCTGCTCGTCCTTGCCCTGGGCACTGGCGCTGCGCTCGCACAGGACGCCACGCCGCCGGAAACCGCACCGATGGGCGGTATGCAGCACATGGACAAGACGGACCGTATGAACGGCATGCAGCGCATGGACGAGATGGACCGTATGAACGGCATGCACCACACGGGCAAGATGATGGGCATGCACAAGATGCCCGCCACGGTGACCGCCGCCGATGCAAGCACCGGCATCGTCGACGTGAGCGCCGACGGCATGGCGATGAAAGTGCACTTCCCGCCCACGGCGATGGAGGATCTCAAGCCGGGTGACAAGATCACCCTGTACTTGGGCTTCAGCAAGCCCTGAGACTGCCGTCCGTCCGATGCGGCATGAACCCTGCTCCATGGTTGAGTCGGCCGTGTCGTCGGCTTAAGGTGCACCGATGAGATTGCGCGCACTCCGCCCCCTGCTCCGCACACGCCGCCTCTGGGCCTTGGCGTGGCTGGCGTGGTTTGCGCTGGTCTCGCAGGCTTTTGCAGCGGCTGCATCGCCGCCGGCCGGATCGGGCATCGCCGGGATGCTCCACGGTGCCGGGGTGGCGCATAGCGCGTCCGTCCATGCGGCCATGGCGGACAGTTGCTGCAGCGACCATGCGGACGGCACCCCGTCGCATGGCTGCACGTGCGCGTCCATGTGCGCCAGCGTGCTCCCCGTTCCCAAGCTTGGCCTGCCGCCGCTTCCCGCGGCGTTTGCGAGCTTCGGGCGCGTCCGTCCGCAACGTGCGCCCACCATGGCATTCACGCCTCCCCTGCGGCCGCCCTCGGCCTGATCCACCTGCGATGAGCACGTCGTGGGCGAGCCAGCCGGTTCGCCCACGACGCTGGTTTTCACGATCCCCGGAGCGTCACCGATGGTGGCGACGGATCGCAGATGGAGTCCTCGCATGAATGTCTTCTTTCCACCCGATGGCGTGGACCGCTCGCGCCGCCACTTCGTGCTCGGCCTGGCGGCCGGCGGCACGGCGGCCGGTCTGGGGCTGCTGGTGCCCAGCCGGGTGTGGAGCGCCACCGCCCCGGCGACGCCGGCCTCGTCGATGCCGCAGCTGCGCGGCGACACGTTCGACCTGACCATCGGCGCTACCCCCGTCGATTTCACCGGTGCGCGGCGTCTCGCCACCACCGTCAACGGCAGCGTTCCCGGTCCGGTCTTGCGCTGGCGGGAGGGCGACAGGGTGACGCTGCGCGTGACCAACCGGCTGACCGTGCCCAGCTCGATCCACTGGCACGGCATCCTGCTGCCGTCCGGCATGGATGGCGTGCCGGGACTGAGCTTCCCCGGCATCGCGCCGGGCGAGACCTTCACCTACCGCTTCCCGGTGCGCCAGAGCGGTACCTACTGGTACCACTCGCACACACGCTTCCAGGAGCAGAGCGGGCTGTACGGCGCCATCGTGGTGGAGCCGGCCGGCGGCGAGCGCCATCACGCCGACCGCGACTACGTGGTGATGCTCAACGATTGGACCGATCAGGACCCGGAGCACGTCTACGCCACGCTCAAGCGCCGCAGCGACTACTACAACTTCGCCGAGCCCACCGCGCCGGAGTTCTTCCACGATGTGCGAACCATGGGCCTGCAGCAGGCGCTGGCCAGACGGCGCATGTGGAACCAGATGCGCATGAGCCCGAGCGACCTCGCCGACGTCTCCGGCTACACCTACACCTACCTCATGAACGGCACGACGCCGAACGGCAACTGGACCGGCCTGTTCCGGCCCGGCGAGCGGGTACGGTTGCGCTTCATCAACGGCTCGTCGATGAGCTTCTTCGACCTGCGCATTCCCGGCCTGACCATGACGGTGATCGCCGCCGACGGCCAGGATGTGGAACCGGTCACGGTGGACGAACTGCGCATCGGCGTGGCCGAGGTCTACGACGTGCTGGTGGAGCCGCAGGAGGACCGCGCCTACACCGTGTTCGCGCAATCGATCGACCGCACCGGCTACGCCCGCGGCACGCTGGCGCCGCGCCCGGGCATGAGCGCCGAGGTGCCGCCGCTGGACCCGCGCCAGCGCCTGGCGATGGTCGACATGATGGGCGCGCTGGCGATGGGCAACGGCGCTCACTCCGGCCATGACGGCGGCATGCAGGGCATGGACATGGGCGGTGCCGGGGCCAACGTGCCGGCCGTGCACCATGCCCGCACCGAATACGGTCCCGGCGTGGACATGCGCGTGGACAGGCCGCGCAGCAATCTCGACGACCCGGGCGTCGGCCTGCGCGACAACGGTCGACGCGTGCTCACCTATGCCGACCTGCACACCCTCGGCGGCCCGCTCGACCCGCGCGCACCCGGCCGCACCATCGAGCTGCACCTCACCGGCAACATGGAGCGCTACGAGTGGTCGTTCGACGGGGTGAAGTACTCCGACGCCACGCCGATCCACTTCCGCGCCGGTGAGCGGCTGCGCATCGTGCTGGTGAACGACACCATGATGAACCACCCGATCCATCTGCACGGCATGTGGAGCGAGCTGGAAAATCCCGACGGCTCGTTCCAGCTGCGCAAGCACACCGTCAACGTGCAGCCGGCGCAGCGCATCAGCTATGCGGTGACCGCCGACGCGCCGGGGCGCTGGGCGTACCACTGCCACATGCTCTATCACATGGAGGCGGGCATGTTCCGCCAGGTGGTGGTGGCATGAGCCGGTCGAGTGTTCTCCCGCACCGCGCGCGCACCGCGCTCGGCCTGGCGCTCGCCCTCGGCGGCGCGGCTTGCATGCCCGCGGCCACGGCCCAATCAGCGCCCGCATCGTCCGCCTCCACCGCCAATGCACACGCGATGGACATGGGTGCGATGCCCATGGGCGACATGCCGATGCCGGCATCGGCGTCCAGCACAGACGGGCCGGCCTCGGCGGCGATGCCCGGGATGGATCACGCGACGCATGCCGACCATGCGCCCGCGGCCGCATCGTCGTCGTCGATGTGGGACATGCGCGCGATCGACCACGGCGCGACGCCGGACATGAAGGCCATGCAGCACGACGGCAGCCCCCCGGCGGCGGCTACCTCGTCGATGTCCGGCATGGACGCGATGCCGGGGATGGACCACGCGGCGCACGCCGGCGGCATGACCGGCATGGCGATGGGTGCCATGCAGGGTGGCGCGGCGCCGCCGAATGCGCGCAGTCCGGATTATTCGGACGGCTACGGCCACGGCACGATGCCCGGCATGGACATGGCCGACAAGGCACTGCTCGGCATGCTGCTGGTCGATCAGCTGGAGACCTTCCACGGCCACGACGGCAGCGGCCAGTCGTGGGAACTGCAGGGCTGGTTTGGCCACGACACCGACAAGCTGCGGCTGCGCAGCGAGGGCGAACGCAGCGCCGGGCGGCTGGAGGATGGCGACATCGAAGCGTTGTGGAGCCATGCCGTGGCGGCCTATTGGGACAGCACGCTCGGCGTGCGCCACGACCTCGGCGAGGGCCCGTCGCGCGACTGGCTCGCCGCCGGCGTACAGGGTCTGGCGCCGTACTGGTTCGACGTGGAGGCCACGCTTTATCTGGGCGCGTCCGGCCGCAGCGCGGCGCGCGTGCGCGCCAGCTACGACGTGCTGTTCACCCAGCGGCTGATCCTGCAGCCGGAGCTGGAGACGAACCTGTACGGTCGTCGCGATGCACGGCGCGGGCTCGGTCGCGGCCTCGCTGACGTACAGTTCGGCCTGCGGCTGCGCTACGAAGTGCGCCGCGAGTTCGCGCCGTATGTGGGCGTGCGCTTCGTGCAGCGCGTCGGCGCTACCGCCGGCCTCGCCCGCGCGTCCGGCCGCCCCGTGTTCGACCGGCAGTTCGTGGCCGGCCTGCGTTTCTGGTTCTGACCCGGAGCACCTGCCATGTCCACCTCGCTACGATCGTTTCTTCTCGGCGTGCTTGCCACGCTGGTTCTGATGGCCGTGGGCGTGCTCGCGTACGTCTGGTCGGGACGCTACGACATCGGTGCGGATGCCCCGCACACGCGGCCGGTGTTCGCGCTGATGCAGGCGATGCGCGAGCGCTCGATCCGCACCCACGCCGCCAACCTCGTCGTGCCGGATCTGGGCGACCCGCAGCTCGTGCTCAAGGGCGCTGGCCAGTACGCGGCGATGTGCACGCAGTGCCATCTCTCGCCGGCGATGACGGATTCGGAAATCCGCCCGGGCCTGTATCCGCAGCCGCCCAACCTGAGCCGGGTGCGGGTCGATCCGAAGCAGGCGTTCTGGGCGATCAAGCACGGCATCAAGATGAGCGCGATGCCGGCGTGGGGCGCCAGCCACGACGACGCGACGATCTGGTCGATGGTCGCCTTCCTGCAAAAACTGCCCGGCATGAGTGCGCAGGAATACCAGGACATCGTCGCCCGGGCACCGCCGGACGAGGACATGGACATGGGCGCAGAGAGGGGCGCGGAGGCGCCCGTCGCGCCCGCTCCGCCGCACCACGATCACGACCACGGCGGCGTGCCCGCCGCACACTGAGAGGCTGAGAAAAAATCGCCCGCCTACCGCGAGCGTCGGCAAATGCCCGTGCCGGCGGCGCGTTGGGGGCGAATCCGGGTCATTGGGCTCACCCAACTCGCCGGATTCGCCCCCAACGCACCTCGTCACGAACGCTCGGTTCAGTGCGCGTGCGAGAACGCGCACGGCGCGCGCGTGCCGCGGCCGGTTTCGTCCTCGTCGGCGTGATCGGTCTGCAGCGTGACGTGGCGGATCGCGAAGCGCTCGGCGAGCATCGCCTGCACCTCGCGGCGGGTGTCGTGGCAGTCCAGCGCGCGGCTCACGAACAGATGTGCCGACAGCGCCGGCATGCCCGAGGTGACTTCCCACACGTGCAGGTCCTCCACCGCGGTGATGCCGTCGACCGCGCGCATGGCCTGGCCGATCGTGGCCGGGTCCAGCCCACGCGGTGCCGCTTCGAGGAACACGCGGCCGGCGTCGCGCACCAGCGCATAGCCGGCCTTGAACATCAGCGCGGCCACCACCAGCGCGGCGATCGAGTCGATGCGGTTCCAGCCGCTCCACCATACGATGGCGCCGGCGATGGCGGTGGCGATGAAGGCGTACAGGTCGGTGAGGATGTGCTGGAAGCTGCCTTCCACGTTGAGGCTCTGCCGGTTGGCCTTGCTCATCACCCACACCGCGAGCAGGTTCACCCCGATGCCGATGGTAGCTACCACGGCGACCAGCGCGCCATCGACGCGCGGCGGCGTGATCAGCCGCAGCACCGCCTCGATGATGAACCACGCCGACAGCAGCAGCAGGCTCAGCCCGTTGATCTGCGCACTGAGGATCTCCGCGCGCTTGAGCCCGAAGGTGTAGCTGCCACTGGCAGGGCGACGCGCCAGGCTCATCGCCCACAGCGCCAGCGCGATCGCCGCCGCGTCGGTGAGCAGGTGGCCGGCATCGGAGATCAGCGCCAGCGAGCCGGCGATCAGGCCCACCGCCACCTCCACCACGGTGAAGCCCAGCAGCAGGGCCAGCGCCACGGCGAGATAGCGGCGGTCCGCGTCCTGCGCGATCGCGTGGCTGTGCCCGTGCTCGTGTGCATGCGCATCATCGTGCGCGTGCGCCGCGTGCTCGTGCGGGTGATCGTGGTGGTGGGAGGTCACGGCAGGCGGTTCGGCAACCAGGCGAGGATCATTGAACGATACGATGGGCTCCCTGCGTTATGCCATCACACGCCGTCGAGCCAGCGAGTCACGCCATGCCCTGGATCATCACCAAGTACCTGATCACCGCCGCCGTGGTGGTCGTTGTTTCCGAGGTAGCCAAGCGCAGCGATCGCGCCGGTGCCCTGCTCGCCGCGCTGCCGCTGGTTACGCTGCTGGCGCTGATCTGGCTGCAGGTGGAGAAGCAGCCGACCGCGAAGATCGCCAACCACGCCTGGTACACCTTCTGGTACGTGGTGCCCACGCTGCCGATGTTCCTGGCGTTTCCGCGCCTGCTGGCGCGCTTCGGTTTCTGGCCGGCGCTGGCGATCAGCGCGGTGATCACGGTGCTTTGCTTCGCGCTGTTTGCGCTGGCGGTGAAGCCGTTCGGGATCAAGCTGCTCTGACGGGGCGGCCGGCGCGCGAGGCGCCGGCCGCGGCCATTCAGATGTCGAAGCCCACGCCGACCAGGGCCATCGTCTCGCCGCTGTTGGGGTGGTGCAGGCCGCCGTTGGAGATGTGGCGGATGCCGAAGCTCACGTGCTTGAACTGCAGGCCCAGCGTGCTGACGAACTGGTAGTGGCTGGAGAGTGCCTGGGTGGAGTGATTGGTGCCGGCCAGCTGGAAGCTGAAGAACAGCGGGTGGAACCATGCACTCTCGTCGCTGGTGCGCAGGCGCACGCCGGCGGCGACCAGCGCTACCGAAGGGCGCGTGGTCTGGCTGTACCGCTTGGCCAGGTCGCGGCCGTCGATCCAGCCGGCCGAGACGTCCGGCGACCAGGTGTACCGGCTGTTGCCGATGGCATGCGGCGCGAACACCGCCTCGACGAAGGCGGTGTTGGTGCCGTGCGAATCCATGTAGCTGCGGCCCGCCTGCACTTCCATGTGGGTAGCGGCCTGCGAGAGCGCGGGCAGCACGATCAGGGCAAGGGCTGCGGCAAGACGACGGGGGGAAAGGATGGCGTGCACGGTCGGGGGTTCCTTTGATGTTTTTGTGGTTGCTGCACTCGCCAGTTTAATAAGGAACCGTGCAGCCGTAGTGAATATTCGTGCGCCTTTTGGCAGGACTCTGCGTTTGCATGCGGCAACGAAAAGCCCGGGCGATCGCTCGTCCGGGCCAGGTCATGCCGATGGGCGGCGAAGCTCAGCGCATGCCGTCCGCCGCTGTCGCCTGCAGGCTGGCGTGGTCCAGATCCAGCGCTTTCGCGGGCAGCTGCCGGCCTTGCGGGTGGGCCTTCAAGAGGGCGGCGCCAAACTGCGCGGCATCGCCGACCACCACCACGTGCCGTCCGGATTCGCCCAGATGCGCCTGCGCATAGCGCTGGATCTGCGCCGGCGTCACCGCCTGCACGCGCTCGATATAGCGGTCGATCTCGGCCAGGTCCACGCCGTACACCGCCAGCTCGCCCACCTGGCCGGCCAGTCCGGACGTGGTCTCCAGGCTGCGGCCGTATTCGCCCACCAGGGTGGCCTTGCGCGCGGCCAGCTCATCGGCGCCCACCGGCGTGCTGCCGAGCCGATCGAACTCGCCCTGCATCAGCGCCACCACCTGCGTGGCCGAGGGGTTCTTGGTCTGCGCCGAGGCCAGCCACAGGCCGCTGCCGCGGCGCGGGTCGAAGCTGCTGCTGGCGCCGTAGGACAGGCCGCGCTTGATGCGGATCTCTTCATTGAGCCGGGCCGAGTACGAGCCACCCAGCACGGCGTTGGCGACGGTGCCGACGTAGAAGTCCGCATCCCCGCGCGGTGGTGCGGCGTGCGCCGCCACCACGCCGGCCTGGCCCGCGCCCGGCTGGTCGATCACCAGCAGGTCGGGCAGGGCCGTGCGGCCGCCGGCGACCGGCGCCGCCGCCAGCGGCGTGGCCGGCGCCTGCCAATCACCAAAGCTGGCGCGCGCCAGTTCGGTCGCCTGCGCCGGCGTGATGTCGCCGGTGAGCACGAGGATCGCGTTGTCCGGCCGATACAACTTGCGGTGCAGCCGCTCCACGTCGGCGCGGGTGATGCGCGTGAGCGAGGCCGGCGTGCCGCTGCGCGAGTGGCCGTAGGCGCCGTCGCCGAACACGCCGCGCGCGGCGGCCAGCGAGGCCAGCGCGGTGGGGCGGCTGAGCATCAGCTGCAGCTCGTCCAGCGCCTGCGCGCGGGCGCGGGACAGTTCGTCCTCGGCGAACACTGGGCGACGCACCACGTCGGCAAGCAGCGCCAGCGCCTCGCCGAGCCGCGGCGTGGTGACGGTGATGCCGACGCCGCTCTCGTCCCAGCCGGCGGAGGCATCCAGCGTGCCGCCCAGCGCTTCCGCCGCGGCGGCGATCTGCGGCGCGGTCTTGCCGGCGGCACCCTTGCTCAGCAGGTTGGCGGTGAGGCTGGCCAGGCCCGCTTCACCGGCCGGGTCCATCTCGCCGCCGCGGCGGATCAGCATTCGCGCGGTGACCAGCGGCAGGCCGGCGCGCCGCACGCTGACCACGCGCAGGCCGTTGGCCAGCGTCTGGCTGGACGGCGTGGGCACGTTGAGTTGCGGCGCGGCGGCGGGCGGCGGCGGGGTGCTGGGAAAATCCACGGCGCTGGCGGTGGCGCTGCTCGTGCCGGTGACGCCCAGGCCGGCGGCGATCAGCGCGGCGAGGGCAAGGCGGTGCATCGAAAGAATCATTTCGTCGCTCCCTGGCTCGTGGCCTGCGCGCCCTTGGGCTGCGGCAGGTAATCGATGGTCACGCTGTGCGCGCCGGTGACATAGGTGCGCAGAACGCGCTGCACGTCGGCGGCGGTCACCTTCTGCAGGGCGGCCAGGTCGGTGTTCACGCGCGCGGGACCGCCGTCGATCAAGGTCGCCTGGCCCAGCGCGAAGGCCAGCCCCATCGGGGTCTGGCGCTGCCTGAGCTGGCCGGTGAGCAGCTGGGTCTTCACCTTCGCCAGCTCCGCGGCGGGAATCGGCTGGGTGGCGAGCCGGTCGATCTGCGCGCGCAGCAGCTGCTCCGCCTCGTCCGGTGTGTGGCCGCTGGCGAGGATGGCGTAGGCGGTGAACAGCCCGGGCCCGACGCGCGCGTCGGCCTCGGCGCCGACCTGCTGCGCCACCTGGCCGCGGTACACCAGCGACTGGTACAGCCGCGAGGAATCGCCTTCGGACAGCAGCGCGGCGGCGACCTGCAGCGGGATGGTGTCGGCCGACGGTGCCGGCGGGATCAGCCAGGTCATCGCGATGCCGGGCAAAGGCGCGGTGGGGCTGGTCTCGGTGTAGCGTTTGTCCGCAGTGCGCACCGGCTCGGTCGCCGTCACCTGCGGCACCGGCGTGGCCGGTTTCGGAATCCAGCCGAAGTACGCATCGACCCAGCCGTCGAGCTGCTTCGGGTCGAAGTCGCCGGCGACGATCAGCGTGGCGTTGTCGGGACGATAGAAGGTGCGGTGGAAGTCGATCACGTCCTGCAGCGAGGCGGCGTCCAGATCCTCGATGCTGCCGATGGTCGGGCGCCGGTATGGGTGCACCGTGTACGAGTGCGGGCCGATCGCGTTGAACAGCTTGCCGTATGGATTGGCCAGCACGCTCTGGCGGTATTCCTCCTGCACCACGGCGCGTTCGGACTTGAAGTTCTTCTCGTCGACGTTGAGGTTGGACAGGCGCTCGGCCTCGGCCCACAGCAGGGTGCGCAGGTAGTTGGCCGGCACCACCTCGTAGTAAAGGGTGACGTCGTCGCTGGTGGAGGCGTTGTTGGCGCCGCCGACGTCCTCGGTGAGCCGGTCCATCTGCTCGGCGCGCATGTGCCTGGTGCTCTTGAACATCAGGTGCTCGAACAGGTGCGCAAAGCCGGAGCGGCCGGCCGGATCGTCCTTCGAGCCCACGTGGTACCAGACCTGCACGGTGACGGTGGGGCTGGCGTGGTCCTCCACGCTGAGCACCTGCAGCCCGTTGGGCAGCACGCGCTCGCGGTAGTGGATGGGCGGCACGGCCAGCTCGGCCGCGTCGGCCGGTGGCGGCCCGAGCGTGGCGGTGGCCAGCAGCATGAGCGAGGCGAGCCGGACCGCGGCCCGCAGTGGATGGCGCATGGCGATACTCCTTCCTGGATGATCCGGTGAAGATAGCAAGCCGGAGTTCGGGCCTGCACATGCCTTGCGCACCCCGTGCTGCGCCTCCGGCGACGGCGGCGCCTGAACGGAAACTCAGCCGGCGCTCGCCTGCGGGCGCAGCGCCTTGAGTCGCCGTTTCTCCTCGCGGCGCAGGCGGCGGGCGGCCTTGCGGATCTTGCGGTCGTGGTTGAACAGGTAGATCGCCGGCGTACTCAGCAGCGTGAGCAGCTGCGACACCAGCAGGCCGCCGACGATGGCTATCCCCAGCGGCTGGCGCATCTCCGCCCCGATGCCGAAACCGATCGCCAGCGGCAGCGCCGCGCCCATCGCCACCAGGGTGGTCATGGTGATCGGGCGGAAGCGCACCAGCGCCGCTTCGCGGATCGCCGCGGGCGGGCTCAGGCCGCGCTCGCGCTCGGCGACGAGGGCGAAGTCGACCATCAGGATGGCGTTCTTCTTGACGATGCCGATCAGCATCAGGATCGCGATGATCGCCATCAGCGAGAGCTGCGTCTGCGTCACCAGCATGGCGAGGAACGCGCCGGCGCCGGCCGCCGGCAGGGTGGAGAGGATCGTCAGCGGATGGCCGAGGCTCTCGTAGAGGATGCCCAGCACGATGTACATCGCCACCACCGAGGCCAGCAGCAGGATCATGCCGTTGTTCTGCGCCTGCTGCAGGCGCTGGTTGTTGCCGGTGAACTCCACCTGCACGCCATCGGGCAGGTGCACCGCGAACGCGGCCTGGTTCACCAGCGCGATGCCGCGATCCTGGGTGACGTCCTTGGCCAGGTTGTAGCTGATGGTGGTGGCCTGCATCTGGTTGTGATGGCGGATGCGGGTCGGCGCGATGCTCGGCGCGATCTTCGCCAGCGCCGACAGCGGCACCATGCGGCCCTGCGCGTTGCGCACGTGGATGTTGAGCAGGGCGTCGGGGCTCACGTCCTCGGCCGCGCCGGAGGTCAGCACCACCCGGTACTGGTTGATGTCCGAGTAGATCACCGACACCTGGTTCTGCCCGAACGCGTTGTACAGCGCCGAATCGATCGTGCCCATGCCCACGTGCAGGCGGCCGGCGGCCTCGCGGTCCACCAGCAGCCGCTGCTCCTTGCCGGTGTGCTCGAACTCGCTGCTGACGTCGCGGAATGCCTTGATCGTGCGCATCTGCCGCACCATCTTCAGCGTCCACGGCTGCAGGTCCTCGCCGCTGGAGCTGATCAGCTGGAACTCGTACTGGCCGCCGTTGCCGCCGCTGCCGCCACCGCCGAGGAACTGCGCCGCGCTCACCGACACCTGCACGTTGGGCAGCGCGTTGTACTGCTTTGACAGCCGGTCGACGACCGTCTTGATGCCTTCCTTGCGCATGGCCGGGCCGTCGCCACGCGGCTTGAGGTCGACGAACATCTGCGCCGAATTGCCCACCGCCCCGCCGAAGCCGCCGCCGCCGCCCAGCATGGTCAGCTGGTCGAGCACGGCCGGGTCGCGCTTCATGATGTCGCTCACCTCGCGCGCCCGCTGCGTCAGCAGGGCCGGCGCGATGTTGGTGTCCGCGCTGATCTCCACCTGCAGCTGGCCGGTGTCCTCGTCGGGCATGAAGGTACCGCCGGCAGTCTTCACCACGGCAAAGCCGAGCACGCCGGTGAGGATCAGCAGCAGCAGCGGCTGCCAGCGCATCAGCCGGCGGTGGTGCATGGCCCAGTCGAGCGCGCGCTCATAGCGTCGCAGCAGGGCGCGGTCGAAGCGCTCCACCGCCGCCTCGATGCGCCCCGGCGGCCTGGGTGGCACCGGCTCGTGCTTGAGCAGGCGGCCGCACAGCGCCGGGGTGAGAGTGAGCGAGACGATGGCCGAGATCACCACCGCCGCAGTCAGCGTCACCGAGAACTCGCGCAGCAGCATCACCAGCATGTTGTTGCCGAACAGCAGCGGGGCGAACACCGCCACCAGCGACAGCGTGATCGAGATCACGGTGAAGCCGATTTCCCGCACGCCCTTGAGCGAGGCCTCCAGCGGTGCGTCGCCGTGCTCCATGTGGCGCACGATGTTCTCGATCACCACGATCGCGTCGTCCACCACGAAGCCGATGCACAGCACCAGCGCCACCAGCGACAGCGTGTTGAGCGTGTAGCCCAGCGCCCACATCGCCACGAACGCGCCGGCCAGCGACAGCGGCACGCTGAGCATGGCGATCAGGGTGGGGCGCACGCGGCGCAGGAACACCAGCATCACCAGCGCCACCATCGCGATCGAGATCAGCAGCGCCGTCTGCACCTCATGCAGCGCCGACTTGGTGGTCTGGGTGAGGTCGAATACCGGCGTGATGGCGATGTTCGCCGGCAGCGAGCCGCGCAGCTGCGGCAGCTTGGCGCGGATCGCCTCCACCGTGGCCACGGCGTTCGCTTCCGGGCGCTTGCTGATCTGCAGGCCCACCGTGTCGCTGCCGTTGAACCAGGCGCCCTGGTACTTGTCCTGCTGGCCGCCGTAGACCTTGGCCACGTCGGACAACCTGACTGCGGTGCCGTTCTTGCTCGCGATCAGCAGCCGGGCGAACTCCTCCGGCGCGTGCAGGGCATCGTTGGCGAACACCGTCATCTGGGTGTGGCCGTTGCTGAGCGTGCCTTGGGGCGACATCACATTGGCCGCGCGCAGCGCGTTGCCGACGTCGGTGGGCGTCAGCCCCTTCGCCGCCAGCGCGGCGGTGTCCAGTTCGATCCGCACCGCGTGCGGCGTGCCGCCGAACACCTGCACCTGCGCCACGCCGGGAATCTGCGCCACCGCCGGCTTGAGCAGGGTGTCGGCCAGGTCGAACAGCTTGTCCTGCGGCAGGCCGCTGGAGGTCAGCGTGATGAACAGGATCGGGATGGTGGCGGTGTCGAACTTGAAGTACTGCGGCGGCACCGGCATGCCGCTGGGCAGGTCCGGCGCGGCCGCGTTGATCGCCGACTGCACGTCGCGCGCCGCCTTGTCCGCCGTGCGGTCGAAGGTGAAGCGCACCATCACCGAGGCGGAGCCTTCGCTGGCATTGCCGTACATCTCGTCCACCCCGGGAATGCGTCCGAGGTGCCGCTCCAGCGGCGCCAGCACGGTGCTGGCCATGGTCTGCGCGCTGGCGCCCGGCTGCTGCGCCATCACGTAGACGCCCGGGAACTCCAGCGACGGCAGCGCCGCCACGCCCAGCAGCAGGTAGGCGCAGATGCCGGCCAGCACCAGGCCCGCGGCGAGCAGGGAGGTGCCGACCGGGCGGCGGATCATGGGGGCGAAGAGGTTCATGGCGCTTCCGTGGCCTGCAGGCGGCGCGGCCGGCCGGCGCATGGCTGCGTCGACGCGGCGGGCAAGGCCCGGGCCGCAGGGTTCAGAGTCTGGGACATGCGCGCTTTATGCCTGCTGTCCCTGCACAGGGTATGTGCCTGAAGTCCCCACCGTGTCGAAAGGCAGGGGCGACGCTCAGGACGAACGGAGCAGGACCAGCACTCATCCCGCCCGTTCGCCCTGAGCGCACCTTGGGCGCGTCTCCTGCGTGAGGTCGCCTCACAAGCGCGGGCGGTAGCGCAGCGTGAGATACCAGCTGCGGCCGGGCTGGTTGAAGTAGTAGGCCGTCTCGTAGCGGCGATCGAAGACGTTCGCCAGTCGCCCTTCCAGCGCCCAGCCCGGGGCAAAGGCATAGCTGGCACGCAGGTCGGCCGTGGCGTAGCCGCCCAGCCGCTGCGTGTTGGCGACATTGTCATAGCGCGTACCGGCCAGGTTCCAGGTGGCGCCTATGCCCAGCTTGCCGAAACGCCGGTCCAGGTCGATCCGCGCGGTGCGCTCCGGCCGCCGCGGCAGCCAGTGGCCGTCGTTCGCGCCGCCGTCGTCGTTGCGCGGCTGCTGCCAGGTCAGGTAGCCCTGCCAGCGCCAGCCGGCCAGCGTGGCGCCCAGCTGGCCCTCGATGCCGCGGATGCGCGCGCGGCCGATGTTCAGCGGGTAGTAGTTGCTGTCCAGCGCGATCAGTTGGCTGATCCGGGTCTGGTAGGCGTTCAGCGCCCAGTTCCAGCCATCGCCCTGCTGCGCCACGCCCAGCTCGGCGCTGCGCGAGGTTTCCGGCCGGAGGTCCGGGTTGCCGCTGCCGTAGGGGTAGTACAGGTCGTTGAAGGTCGGCGCATGGAAGGCGCTGCCGTAGCTGGCCGAGACGCGCAGGCCGTGGTCGAGCCGGTAGCCCCAGGCGGCCGCGCCGGTGTCGTGGTTGCCGAACTGGTCGTTATGGTCGTGGCGCGCGGACAGCTGCAGCTCGTGGCGGCCGAACGTGCCCTGGTACTGCGCGAACACGCCGGTGTCATGGCGGGTGCTGGCGAGGTAGCCGGTGTCGCTGGACAGATGCTCCTGCTGGTAGTCGGTGCCCAGCGTGAGCAACTGGTTGTCGGCCAGGCTGAGGTCGTTCTGCCACGAGGCCTGGTTGCGGCGCGAATCGGAGTAGCGCAGGTAGACACCGTTGTTGTAGATGGTGGCCTTGTCCAGGCTCTGCCCGGCGCCGACGGTCACCTGCCAGAAGGCCAGCGGCCGGAACGAGAGGCGTGCACCGGCCACCTGCTGCACGTTGAGCGCCTGGTTGCCGTAGGGCGCGCCATCGAACTCCACGTAGTTGCGGCTGCGCAGCCAGGTGCCGGCCAGTTCGGTGCCGTCGTCCCAGCGATAGCCGGCGTTGGCCAGCGCGTTGGTGTTGCGGTAGGCGTCCTTGTCCGGTTCGTTGGCGAAGCAGCCGGCGAACACCGTGCCGGCGCCGTCGCGGCAGGCGTTGATGCCGCGCGTGTACTGGCCGCCCAGGCTGAGGTTGTACCAGGCGTGCCGGTCGCCGCCGGACAGGCCGACCTGCCCGCCGACGGTGCCGCGGCTGCCGGCAGTCAGCGCGAGCGACGGCGCCATGCCGCCATTGGCGTGGCCATGGCGGGTGAATATCTGGATCACGCCGCCGATCGCGTCGGCGCCGTACAGGCTCGAGCGCGGGCCGCGCACCACCTCGATCCGCTCGATCTGCTCCACCGGAATCTGCTCGAACGCGGCCAGCCCGGCGCTCACGCTGCCCACGCGCACACCGTCCACCAGCAGCAGCGTGTGCGAGGAGTTGGTGCCGCGCAGGAACAGCGAGGTCTGCTGCCCCATGCCGCCGGCCTGCGCGAAGGTCACACCGGGCAGGCCGGTCAGCACGTCCATCAGCGAGGTCGGCTGCAGCCGCACGATATCCGCCCGGGTGATCACGCTCACCGACGACAGCGCGTCGTCCACCGTGATCGCCGTGCGCGTGGCGGTGACGATCACCGGGTCCATCGGCGCGCCGCCGCCCTGCTGGGCATGGGCCGCTGGCGCTACCGAGCCAAAGAGCGCGACCGCAACGGCGGTCGCCACAAGAGTCCTGTTCATTTGCTGTATTTCCTTCGCCGTGCACCCGCGCGCGGCTCAACAAGGGATGAGCTGGCAGGACATCGCGGGGGGAAAAGCACGGCGACAGGCACACGGCATGGCCGCGATCCGTGCCGCAGCCTCGCCCACCGCGAGCCGCCAGGACAGTCGAATCGGGCCGGTCTCCGGGCTTGCGAGCGACACGCGGCAAACCGCGCGTACCGAACCACGCCTTCCCATGCCTTTGGCACAGTGGCCTTTGGCACAGTGGCTTGTATGGCCCGGCGAATTCACTCGCCTACCGTTGCGGGGGCAGCGCCGGACTGGTTGCGCGCGAACGCGCGACGCACCGGCTTCCCGTTTCATCCTGGCAGGCCACGCCTGCCGGGACACCCGAAACGCTAGCTACTCTAGCAGCCTGTCGGACTTTGCTCGACCGGGCTGCGAATCCGGCTGTGCGGTCCATATTTCCGTCGCTTCTTGGCCCATGGAACCACCATGGGCCGGCGAAGCGCCGAAAATCGGTCCTCGCACAGGCGAATTTTCGACTCGACCGCCAAAGCCCGACAGGCTGCTAGTTGCCAGCATCGCTTGTAGCAATCGGAGATGCCGGCACCATCGTTTCCCTGAAGGCACCAATATGCATCATCCATACAATGTTGTCGCCTAAATAGCTCCAATGGGCGGGGCTGCGATGAAGAAACATAAAATTTTTGTTGACGCACGCTTTTCTGCGGTCTTATGGTCTGCAGGCAGGTGGTGCCAGCGCGAGAAGTTCCGCGGCCTGTGTATGTGTAGCCAGCCCGGTTCATGCCCTCGTCAGGGACCGCTACAACGTGCAGTTCGACGCGAAATCGTTTTGGCGTCATTTCGGCCTCAGGCCATTCCGGGGAGAGTTCTTACAATGAAAAATCGCAATCAAATCTGGCGTCAGACAGCACTGGCTGCCGCGCTGAGCTTGACCTTCGCCGGCGCTGCGATGGCGCAGTCCACGACCGGTAGCATCTTCGGCCAGGCCGAGCCTGGCGATACGGTGACGGTAACGTCCGCCTCCACGGGCTTATCGCGTGATGTGGCTGTCGACAGCACGGGCCGTTATCGCGTTTCCAACCTTCCGGTTGGTGCGTACTCGGTGACCCTCAAGAAGGATGGCACCGTTGTCAGCACCCACAACGACGTCACGATCTCTCCGGGCTCGGGCAGCGCAGTCAATTTTGCGACCGAGACGACCAATCTCTCCGCGGTCACGGTGACCGGCAACGCGCTCCCCGCAATCGACGTCAGCAGCGTCAATTCCAGTACCGTTATAACTGCCGCCGACCTGCAGAGGCTTCCGGTGACCCGTAATGCCGAATCGATCGCGTTGCTCGCGCCGGGCACCACGCAGGGTAGTAACTACTTCGCCAACGCCGTGTCGTTCGGCGGCTCGAGCGTGTCCGAAAACGCCTACTACGTGAACGGCTTCAACACCGGCGAGCCGTACCGCAATATCGGTGGCTTCCAGCTGCCTTACGGCGCCATCGACCAGCAGGAAACCCTCACCGGTGGCTACAGCGCCAAGTACGGCCGTTCGGACGGTGGCGTGATCAACCAGATCGGCAAGCGCGGCACCAATGAGTGGCACTTCGGCGGCCAGGTGATCTGGGAGCCCAAGTTCCTGGAAGGCACCCCGAAGAACAATGTCTATGGCAACCCGGCCATCCC
>WOYI010178812.1_pt1 | contig 16884 bp, 13 predicted proteins | sample 6423411 | NCBI WGS metagenome assembly WOYI01 (sample SAMN13441803, study PRJNA592873) | oil field metagenome | biome: oil field; feature: oil-well bore; material: oil-contaminated soil; isolation source: oil-contaminated soil from oil-well borehole | place: Germany: Wietze | collected 2016-10-18 ...
AGCGGTCCTCCCAGATCTCCCGCAGCACGCGCTCCGGGGTCGTCTCGGCGGCCTCATCGATACGGATGCGGCCCGACAACGCCACGATCATCGCGTCGAACACGAGTTCGGAGTATGCGTCCGAGGATGATGATTCCGCGGAATCGGCATCCTTCACGCCACGCAATTCCGCGAGTTGCTGCGCCACGAGTACCGTGTCGATCGCGCCGCGAACGCTCGATCCCTGCCGAACGTCGGGGTGCCGACGGGTCGCACGGGTCACCGCGACCGCATCGCCGATGAGACGCTGGCCGAACGGTCCTGTCGCGCCGGTGCGCAGCGCGACGATCGCCGCTTCAGCGTCGGCGTCCTGATAATCGACCGACAATCGGTTGAGGCGGTCGGAGACGCTCGTGGAGAGCCGCGTCGTGCCGATGTTGTCGTAGGGGTTCATCGACGCGATGACCCGGAACGTCGGCTCGGCTCTGATGCGTCCCACGCGGGGAATGGCGATCGACCGGTCGGCCATCGCGGTGAGCAGCGTGTTGATCGTGTCTTCGGGGGCGCGATTGAACTCCTCGATATAGAGGAAGCCGCCCTGCTGCATCGCCTCGACGAGCGGACCCGGCACGAAGTTGTCAGGGCTGTAATCCTCGCGGAGCACGCGGGCCGGGTTGTGATGGCCGACGAGCTTGGCGGGCGTGAGATCGGCGTTGCCCTCCACGAAGAGCAGCGGGATGCCCCATTCCGCCGTGATCGCGGTGAGGATCGTCGTCTTGCTCGTGCCCGGTGGTCCCTCCAGCACGATGTCGCGTCCCGCGGCGACGGCGGCGAGCGTCAATTCGAGCTCTCGCTCGCGCCCGACGAGGGCCGACGCGATGCGTTCTCGGCTCGCAACGATCGAATCGACGCCGGATGCCGCCGACTGGGCCTGCGAAGACGATCTCCCCTCCGAAAGTGCCATGTCCTTCTCCTCATCTCTCTGCCGAAAGTGCGCCACATCGCGCCTCGTGAGGCACACCGTCAGCCAGGCGCCCGCATCGTTGCGAGCGCCGGGGAGTGCGGGTCTCAGCCGGCGAGGTCGTGGGTGCCCTTCAGCGGCGCCTCGGTGGTGGCCGCCATCGTCACGCCGTGCGCTCCTCGATCATGTGGGAAGCCGCGAGCGTCTCGAGCGCCCGCAGGTATGTCGGCTGCGAGGCGAGCGGAACTCCGACCGCCTCGCACGCGGCGCGCGCCGACGGCGCATCGCCGAGAGCCTCGACGATGGCCAGGAGCGTTCGGTCCTTCAGAAACGACAGCTTCCGGGTGCCGAAGTGATACAGCAATGCGCCGAAGGGCTCGGGCCTCACGGAGACCTGTGGGTGCAACCGCCACGCAGAGTCTGCATTCACGGTCTGCGGCACCTCGGTCGCGGCCATCAATAGACGCCGCACATGCCGTCGATCGATACTTCCTCGACGAGCGAGTCGACCTCGATGACGCCGTATGCGACGGCCGTGGAATCAGTCGATCGGACTTGCCTATCCATGAGACGCTCCCTTTCGTGCCCGCCACCGGCGGCGTGCAGCCTGATGTGGACGATACTATGACACTGAGTGCCGAAGGGAAGAGCAACGGACGCGCACAGCAAGATCTTTCCGGTTGTCGATGGTCCGCGGCCGCGCATGGGTCGCGCGCCGGCAACGACACACAGCGAGCTCAGTCATCTGGCGCTCCAGATGTTCCTGGACCGGGGCTTCGATGAGACGACGGTCGACGAGATCGCCCGCGCCGCCGGAATCGGGCGCCGCACCTTCTTCCGCTACTTCGCGTCGAAGAACGACCTGCCCTGGGGAGACTTCGACAGCCTGCTCTCCGCTATGCGTGCGCAGCTGCGCTCCCTTCCCCCGGAGACACCGCTCATGGACGCCATTCGCGTGGCGGTGATCGAGTTCAACCGGTTCCCCGATGCGGAACTGCCATTCCATCGCGAGCGCATGCGGCTCCTTCTCAACGTGCCGAGCCTGGTCGCGCACTCGACGCTGCGCTATGCGGCATGGCGTCAGGTGATCGCCGCCTTTGCGGCGGAACGCCTCGGAAGCGACCCCGACACGCTGGAGCCGCAGTCCATCGCGTGGGCGTGCCTCGGACTCTGCCTCGCCGCCTACGAGCAATGGCTGAGCCAGGATGACGCAGATCTGCCCAGGTTGCTGGATGAGGCGTTCCAGCGACTCGACTCGGCGTTCGGTTCGCCGTGATCTCGCGCCCCGATGTCGTGGTCGTCGGCTCTGGCGGGTCGGGGGCGCCGCTGGCAGCACGGCTCAGTGAGGATCCGGAGCGGCGTGTGCTGCTGCTCGAAGCCGGTCCTGCGCCGGTCGGTGCGCGCGACTACCCACCCGAACTGCTCGATCCCGCGACCGTGCAGGGGGCCATGCCGGGGCATCCTGCCAATTGGTCGTACCTCGGTCACCTCACTGCGCAACTGCCGTACACGATCGCTCGCGGGCGAATCCTCGGCGGGTCCACTGCCCTCAACGGCGCCTACTTCGTCCGTGCGCGACCCGCGGACTTCGACGCCTGGGCGGAGATCGCCGGCCCGGAGTGGTCGTACGATGCGATGCTGCCTGTACTGCGCCGCCTCGAGACCGATCGGGACTACGGGGACGACGACGGGCATGGCTCGTCGGGGCCGATGGTCGTCGTGCGGCCGCCGCAGAACTCGATCCTCGCCGCCGCGTTCACGTCCGCTGCGCGCGAACGCGGGTTTCCCCTGGAGATCGACAAGAACAGGCCGGGTGCGGCCGGGGTCGGACCCGTGCCTGCCAATGTGCATCGTCCTCCCGGGGTATCCGGAGCCGTGCGGTGGAACACCGGCCTCGCCTACATCGATCCGGCCCGAGAGCGGCCGAACCTCGAGGTACGCGGGGGCGTGCGCGTCTTGCGGGTGCTGATCCGCGCGGGTCGCGCGGTCGGGGTGGAGACGACGGCAGGTCAGATCGAGGCCGGCGAGGTCGTGCTCTGCGCGGGCGCGATCGCGACGCCGCACCTGTTGCTGGTGTCGGGCATCGGGCCGCAAGCCGATCTTGCGGCCCTCGGTATCGATGTCGTCGCCGACCTGCCGGTCGGCGTCGCCTTCAGCGACCACCCCGATATCGCGGTCGGATGGCGGGCGCGGGGCCCGGTCGTCAGCTCGAGAGAGCGTGTCGCCTTCCCGACAGCCCTGAACCTGTCGTCGCAGCGCGTGCCATCGGCGCAGTCACCTCCGAACGAGCCATCCGAGCCCGCCACGGCCACCGATCTCGAGATCCTGCTGGCGGTGAAGCCGCTCGGGTATCTGCTCACGGGTGCCGCCCACCCGATGGGCGTCGGCGTACGCGCCGTATTGCGTCACCCGGTGCGGACGCTGCGCGCGCTGTTCGGTGTCTCAGCACGTCGCATGGCGCAGCAGATCTCGCATCGCGACGATATGCAACTCATCGTCGCGCTGCAGCAGCCGGTCGGCCGCGGTCGCATCACGATCACGTCCGCCGACCCCCTCACCCCCCCCAGAATCGACTACAACTACCTCCAAGAGGAAGCGGATCGCTCGCGGATGCGACTGGGCATCCGCACCGCCGTCGAGCTGTTGCGCACGACGGCGTTCGCGAGCGTGTTCGATGGACTCACCGAGCTCGGTGATGCTGAACTCGATGACGACGCAGAGCTCGACGCATGGATGCTCGGGCACCTCGGCACGGCGATCCATATGTGCGGATCGGCGCCGATGGGCGCCGTCGTCGACTCGCATGGACGCGTACACGGCGTTCCCGGCCTGCGCGTGGCCGACACGTCGATCCTGCCGTGGGTACCGTCGCGGGGCCCCGCCGCGACGTCCGTCGCGATCGGCGAGCGCATCGCGGACTTCATGCGTGCGGACGGCTGACCGCAGGCGGGGTGTGGGAGGCCGGCACCGCTGCACCGCTGCCGAGTGCGGTTAGCGAAGGGACTTCAGTTCGATGCCTGCACGGGTCTGCCGCGCCGACACCGTCGCGAACGAACGGTAACCGTCGGCTGCGGCCCGCTCGAGCAGGGCCTTGAGGTTCTTCGTGCGCTGCTCGACCCGCACGCGATGACCTTCGGCGATGAGGGCGGCCTTCAGCGCGACCAGATCGGCGACGGCGACATCTCGATCGTGAACGAGAACCAGAGAGGAGGCGTCGTCATCCCCTCCACCCGAGAGCAGATCGACGATTCGTTCGAAACCGATCGAGAAGCCGACCGCGGGCACGTCCTGACCGAGGAAGCGGCCGATCATGCCGTCGTAACGGCCCCCACCGCCGAGCGAGTAGTCGACGCTCGGGTGCGCGAGCTCGAAGATCGTGCCGGTGTAATAGCCCATCCCGCGGACGAGGAACGGATCGAACACCAACGGGCTCTCGGCGGTCGCAGTCGCATCGTCGGGCCGTGCGGCCGCGACGGCTTCGCCGATCGCGACGAGGTGGTCGACGATCTCGTCAGGTGCACCGGTGGGGAGGGCCCTGCGGATCTGGTCGTCGCCGTACGGGCGGTATTCGAGCGTCTGCGGACGGTTCATGAACGAGCGGAGGGCCTCGACGGCATCCGGCGATGCACCGCGGCCAGCGAGCTCGGTCACGACACCGCCGGCACCGATCTTGTCGAGCTTGTCGATCGTGATCAGCACGCCGGGCCGTTCTTCCGCCGTGAAGCCGAAGCTGTCCAGCATCCAATCCAGTGCCCGTCGATCGTTGATGCGGATGGAGCCGCCGTCCAGGCCCAGTGAATCGAGCGTGTCGAGAGTGGCGACGAGAAGTTCGGCTTCGGCCCGCGCGGTGGAATCGCCGATGATGTCGATGTCGCACTGGACGAACTGTCGGTAGCGGCCCTTCTGCGGGCGCTCGGCTCGCCACACCGGCGCCATCTGAATGGAGCGGAACACGGCGGGCAGCTCGGCGCGGTGAGTCGCGTAGAAGCGCGCCAGAGGCACGGTGAGGTCGTAGCGGAGACCGAGGTCGCTCAGCGCGCCCACGTCGACTGGCGCCGCGTCGTCGACCGCTGCGCGGATACCGTCAGCGTCGAGCCCGCGCTTGAGCACGTTGAACGCGAGCTTCTCGTTGTCGCCGCCGATGCCCGCGTGCAATCGCGCATACTCCTCGACCACAGGGGTCTCGATCTCATCGAACCCGTGCGCGCGATAGCGCTCACGGATGACGGCGAGCACCCGCTCTCGACGGGCCTTGTCCGCGGGGAGGAAATCGCGCATGCCGCGCGGCGGATTGACGGGTGCCACGGGGCTATTCTTCCAGGTCGGCCGCGGGCGATTCCTCCACGCCGGATTCCGCCGCGCGGATCTCGCCCTCCAGCAGCCGGATCGCCCCGCGGAGCGCGCGCTCGGCATCCCACCCCCGCAGCCTCGCGACCTCAACGAGCCGCAGCAGCGCACTGCCCAATTCGCCCTCCGTCTCGGGCGCGTGCCCGCGAGACACCGGATCTGCCCCGAGACCCCGGTCCACAGCGGGTGTCTCGGGGCGCTGCGCGTGTCTCGCGGGGGTGGGGAGGGCGGCGGCCCGGCTCAGGAGCTTCTGGGAGAGAGACAGCGACGGCATGTGGGGCGAGATTCCGTCCAGCACCGAGCGGCGGGTGTGCTTCTCGGCGGCCTTGGCTGCGTTCCAGTGCACCAGGACCTCTTCGGGCGTCGTGGCCACGGCATCCGCGAAGACATGCGGATGCCGCCGCATCATCTTCTCCGAGAGCATCGCAGCGACGTCGTCGATGTCGAACGGGTCATCGGGGTCCTCCGCTGCGATCGCCGCGTGGAACAGCACCTGCCACAGCAGATCGCCGAGCTCTTCGCGGAGGTCCGTGCGGGTGCCGACCTCGACGGCGTCGATCAGCTCGGCGGTCTCTTCGACGAGGTAGGGCACGAGATCGGCGTGTGTGATCCGCTGCGACCACACGCACCGATCTCGGACCGCGCGCATCGTATCGGCCGCGGCGCGCAGCGCGTCCGATCCGGTCAGGCCGTCCGCAGGATCCGTCGATGATGCCATGCCCGCCAGGATACGAGTGCAGCGGCCATGACGAGCGAGATCGCCGACCCGGCAAGTACCCCGAGTGTCGCCTGGTCCCGGATGCCGGGCGCTCCCGCGAAGGCCAGTTCGGACAGCAGCAGCGACACCGTGAACCCGATTCCACCCAGCGCGCCCGCGGCCAGCAGGTCGGCGAATGGCAGAGCCTGCGCCGGCGAAACGCGCAGGGCGCGCTGAGCGATCCACCCCGCGCCCGTGATGCCGATGAGCTTGCCGACCGGCAACGCGATGACCACACCCCAGAACGCCGGGGACAGCTCGGCGGCGGGGACCTGCGGAATCACGACGAGCGCCGCGACCAGCGCGAACAGCGGGAGCACGATCGCATTCACCCAGGGCTCTATCGCGCTGCGTGCCCGCAGCGCAGGCTGCTGGGCCATCGCGAGCCCGAGGACGACGCCCGCAATCGTCGCGTGCACACCCGACATGTAGACGGCGTACCACGTGCCGACACCCGTGATCACAAGGCCCGCGATCGCCCAGCGACGACCCCGCGTGTCGATGAGCCGACTGCAGAACGCGAACACCACGACGCACACGAGCGCGAGCAGGATCATCCCGAAGTCGACGTCTGAGGTGAAAAGCACAGCGATGAAGACGATCCCGACGATGTCGTCGAGGATCGCGAGGGCGAGCAAGAAGACCCGGACGGTGGGAGGCAGACCACGGCCGAACACCGCGAGCACGCCGAGCGCGAAGGCGATGTCGGTCGCGGTGGGAATCGGCCAGCCGGTCGCCGCATCCGACCCGGCCGCCACGGCAAGGTACACCGCAACGGGCACCACCACTCCCCCGGCGGCAGCGAGCGCGGGCAGCACCGCCCGCTTGGCCGAGTTCAACTGCCCGGTCGTGAGTTCGTACTGCAGCTCGACCGCCGCGGCGAAGAAGAAGATCGCGAGCAACCCGTCGGAGATCCAATGCCGGACCGACAGATCGATGAGGCCGGGGAGGCCGAGGTGCGCATCAGCGATCGCGAACGCCGCCGGCGCAGCGGGAGAATTCGCCAGAAGAAGGCCGAGTGCAGCCGCAACGAGCAGGAGGACGGCGGGAAAGCGAGCGGATCGCAAGAGTGCCATGAGCGCCTTTCGGGGTCGGGGACGCGAACGCCGACCAGACTTCCCGGCACACCCGGCACGATTCTAGCCGTGACATGCGCGAAACACCGGGCCGTTAGCGTGGGGGCATGCGCGATTCCACCCGCACCGAAGCCATCGACCTCGTCGGCCGCGGCGAAGCCGAGCAGGAGCTGCCCGAGCAGATGCGCGCCGACGTTCGCATGCTCGGCTCGCTGCTCGGCCGCGTCCTCCGCGAAAGCGGCTCGCCCGGTCTGTACGACGACGTCGAACGCCTCCGTCGGGCGACCATCGCCGCCTACACCGACGACTCCTCCGAGGCGTTCGAACGCGCCGCCGCGATCGCCGAATCATTCTCGGTCGAAAGAGCCGACGAAGTCGCGCGGGCCTTCACCGTGTACTTCCACCTCGTGAACCTCGCCGAGGAGCACCAGCGTGTGCGCGTGCTGCGCGAGCGCGACGGACGACCCGAGAAGGAGGATGCCACCGACTCCATCGCCGCCGCATTCATCCGTCTGGCCGCCGAGGTCGGCGACGACACAGCGCTCGCGCGCCTGCAGAGCATGCGCTTCCACCCCGTTTTCACAGCCCACCCCACTGAAGCGCGCCGTCGCGCCGTTTCCACGAGCATCCGGCGCCTGGTGACTCTCCTCAGCGAGAACGAGGCGTCGCTGCGCGGGGGCGCGGACGAGCGGCGCTCTCAGCGGCGGATGCTCGAGGAGATCGACACGCTCTGGCGCACGGCGCCGCTGCGTGGCGAGAAGCCGACGCCGGTCGACGAGGTGCGCGCGATCATGGCGATCTTCGACGAGACCCTCTACACCGCCGTGCCCCACGTGTACCGGCGCGTCGACGATGCCCTGCAGGGGCCGGCGGCCGGCGGGAGGGCACCGGTCATCCGGCCCTTCGTGCGTCTGGGAACATGGGTCGGAGGCGACCGCGACGGCAACCCGTTCGTGACAGCCGCGGTGACGAAGAAGGCGGCATCCATCGCGTCAGAGCACATTCTTCTGGGCCTGGAGAAATCCAGCCTCCGGATCGCGAAGACACTCACACTCGATGCCGAGACGACTCCGCCGAGCGATGGACTGCTGGCGCTCGCGCAGCGCCTCGCCGCCGCCGATGAAGACGGTGCGGCGGATGCCGCGAAGCGGGCCAAAGGCGAGCCGCACAAGCGCGTCATGCTCCTGCTCACCCGGCGCATCGCGGCAACCCGCCGCCGCGACGCGGACCTGGCGTATCGCGACCCCGAAGCGCTCCTGGCCGACCTGAGGACCGTGCAGGACTCGCTCACGGCCGCCGGCGCGCCCCGCCAGGCCTACGGTCATCTGCAACAGCTGCTGTGGCAGGTCGAGACGTTCGGGTTCCACCTGGCCGAACTTGAAGTACGCCAGCATTCCGCCGTGCACGCCAAGGTGCTCGACGAGTGCCGTGCCGGTGGCGTCCTCAGCGCGCAGGCCGAAGAAGTGCTCGAGGTCTTCCGCACCATCGCCCAGATCCAGAGCCGGCACGGCGTCCGCGCTGCCGGCCGATACATCGTCTCCTTCACTCAGTCCGCCGCAGACCTCGCCGCCGTGCACGAACTGGCCGGCTTCGCGGTCGGCCCGGGCGGCACCGCGCCGATACTCGATGTCATCCCGCTGTTCGAGACGTTCGCCGATCTCCAGGCCGCGCCCGGCATCATGGCCGAGATCGTCACGCATCCCGCCTTCGCCGCACGACTCGATGCGACCGAACGCCGCCTGGAAGTCATGCTCGGATACTCCGATTCATCCAAGGACGTGGGCCCGGTCGCAGCAAACCTCGCGCTGTACGAAGCGCAGGCCAAGATCGCCGCCTGGGCGCTGGATTCCGAGATCCAGCTCACGCTCTTCCACGGACGCGGAGGAGCGCTCGGCCGCGGCGGCGGCCCCGCCAACTCGGCGATTCTCGCGCAGCCGCCTCATTCGGTCGATGGACGGTTCAAGCTCACCGAGCAAGGCGAGGTCATCTTCGCTCGCTACGGCGACCCCGCCATCGCGATGCGCCACATAGACCAGGTCGCCGCGGCGATGCTCCTGGCATCGTCTCCCTCGATCGAGCAGCGCAACCGCGCCGCCGCCGAGCGGTTCGCGCCGATCGCACAGACCATGGACACGGCATCGCGCGCGCGATTCTTCTCGCTCGTGAAGAACGAGGGGTTCGCGCAGTGGTTCGCCACAGTCACCCCCATGGAGGAGATCGGTCTGCTCGCGCTCGGCTCGCGACCCGCCCGCCGCGGGCTGTCGGTCGAGTCGCTCGAAGATCTGCGCGCGATTCCCTGGGTGTTCGCGTGGTCACAGGCACGCATCAACCTCGCCGGATGGTTCGGGCTGGGCACGGCGCTGGATGCCGTCGGCGATGAAGATCTGCTGCGGACCGCCTACGCCGAGTGGCCGCTGCTGCGGACCGTCATCGACAACGTGGGGATGAGCCTGGCAAAGGCCGACCCGCGCATCGCGCGTCGCTACCTCGATCTCGGGGACCGCGACGACCTGGCCGCACTCGTGATGGATGAGATGCTGCTGACCCGGGACTGGGTCATCAGGATCACCGGGGGGGGCGGACTGCTCGCGAACAAGCGGGTGCTTCAGCGCGCAGTGAAGATGCGCAGCCCCTATGTCGACGCGCTCTCGCTGCTGCAATTGCGGGCCCTTCGCATGCTGCGGACGGGCGAGTCCGCCTCAGATGCCCCGCCGGAGTGGCAGCGCCTGCTGCTGCTGTCGGTCAGCGGAGTTGCGGCCGGGCTCCAGAACACCGGGTGACCCGCCGGTCGTGGAGACGGCGGAGAGAAGCGTCTGGGTCACGATCCTGCCCCTGACAGTCGCCGTAGGACGCTCAGGACACCGGTGCGGGCGCCGGCAGCGGGAAGAGCTGATCGAGCAGCTGGTGCACCCAGGCGATGAGATCGGCGTCGGCGAGATGTTCTCCGCCCGCTGAAGGCAGCGGCACGACCATCGCCTCGCCCCCTGCGAGCACCTTCGACTTCGGGTACAGGCGCTGCAGGCGCACCCGCAGCGAGTCGGCCTCCGGCGCGGGCGCGACGCGCAGATTCGGACCCATCGCCACGACATCGACCAGCCCGGACTGCGCCGCGCGGCGCCGCAGGCGAGCGACGGCGAGAAGACCCTCGACTTCGACGGGCAGAGCGCCGTAGCGGTCGGTCAGCTCTTCGGCGACGAGCTCGATCGCATCGTCCTTCGCGGTCGCCGACGCCGCGGCGGAGAGCTTCTGGTAGGCCTCGAGGCGCAGCCGTTCACTGTCGATGTAGTCGTCGGGGATCCGGGCGCCGACCGGCAGTTCCAGGCGCAGTTCAGCGGGTCCGTCGACGTCCTCACCGCGGAAGGTCGCGACGGCTTCGCCGATCATCCGGAGATACAGATCGAAGCCGACCCCCGCGATGTGGCCGGCCTGCTCGGCGCCGAGCAGGTTCCCGGCCCCTCGGATCTCGAGGTCCTTCAGCGCAACCTGCATGCCCGAACCGAGGTCGTTGTTCACCGCTATCGTCTCGAGCCGGTCCGCGGCAGTCTCGGACAGCGGCTTCAGCTCGTCGTAGAGGAAGTACGCGTATGCACGCTCGCGACCACGTCCGACGCGACCGCGCAGCTGATGCAGCTGGCTGAGCCCGTACTTGTCAGCGCGATCGATGATGATCGTGTTGGCGTTGGAGATGTCCAGGCCCGTCTCGATGATCGTGGTCGAAACCAGCACGTCGAACTTTCGCTCCCAGAATCCGTCGACCACCTCTTCGAGGGCCTTCTCGCCCATCTGACCGTGTGCGACGGCGACCCGCGCCTCCGGGACGAGTTCGGCCAGCTGGGCGGCGACGCGCTGGATCGACTGCACGCGATTGTGGACGAAGAAGATCTGGCCCTCGCGCAGAAGCTCGCGACGGATCGCGGCGGCGATCTGCTTGTCGCTGCGGGGGCCCACGTAGGTGAGGATCGGATGCCGATCCTCCGGCGGGGTTGCCAGGGTGGACATCTCACGGATGCCGGTGACCGCCATCTCCAGCGTCCGCGGGATCGGGGTTGCACTCATCGCGAGGATGTCGACGTTGGTCTTGAGCTTCTTCAGCGCGTCTTTGTGCTCGACGCCGAAGCGCTGCTCCTCGTCGATGATCATGAGGCCGAGGTCTTTGAAGAAGACCTTCTCAGTGAGTATGCGGTGGGTGCCGATGACCATGTCGATCTTGCCGTCGGCGAGACCTGCGAGAGTCTCACGCGCTTCCTTGTCGCTCTGGAACCGGGAGAGCGGACGGACCTGCACCGGGAAGCCGGCGAACCGCTCCTGGAAGGTCTCGATATGCTGCTTGACGAGCAGCGTCGTCGGCACCAGCATCGCGACCTGCTTGCCCTCTTGGATCGCCTTGAAGGCCGCGCGGACGGCCACCTCGGTCTTGCCGAATCCGACGTCACCCGAGAGAAGCCGATCCATCGGAACCGGCTTCTCCATGTCGGCTTTGACTTCGTCGATCGTCTGGAGCTGGTCGAGGGTCTCGGCGAACGGGAACGCCTCCTCGAGCTCGCGCTGCCAGGGTGTGTCCGGCCCGAAAGCATGGCCCTTGGCCGACATTCGCGCGGAGTAGAGCCCCACCAACTCGACCGCGATGTCGCGGACGGCCTTGCGTGCTCTGCCCTTGGCGGCCGCCCAGTCGCTGCCGCCCATCTTCGAGAGAACCGGCGCGTCGCCGCCGACGTACTTGCTCAGGAGGTCGAGCTGGTCGGTGGGTACCGAGAGCTTGTCGCCGGGATGCCCGCGCCTTGAGGGCGCGTACTCGATCACCACGTATTCGCGCGTGGTCTTGACGGCGTTGCGTCCTCCGGTCGACACCTCGCGCTGGACCAGTTCGACGAAGCGTCCGATGCCGTGCGTGGAATGAACGACCACATCGCCGGTCTTCAGCTGCAGCGGATCGACCACGTTCCGCCGACGCGACGCAAGCTTCTTCACGATGCGTCCGTCCGCGGCGATCGTGCGTCCGTAGAACTCGCTTTCCGTCAGCACGGCCAGCTTGGCGCCCGGCAGCTCGAAGCCGCTCTCGAGGTTCGCCACGACGCAGACGGCGACCCCCGGCTCGGGGACGACGTCGAGGCGATCGGTCGCGCGGGCGGCGATTCCGCGCTCGGCCAGGACATCGCGCGCACGGTCGACCAGACCCGCGCCGGAGGCCGTCACGATCACGCGCCAGCCGTCCGCGATGAGCCCGCCGACATGGCCGGTCGCGCCATCGACGTTCCCCTGAAACGAGGGAACCGGGTTCGCTGGGATGCGCACGACCGAGCCGTCGGCCAAGCCCTCCGCGGCGGCATCCGCCGCTCCCGAATCGAACCTGCTGAGCGTCCACCACTGCCCGCCCCGCTCACCCGTGGCCTCGTGCAGCTCAGGCAGGCTGAGGAAGTCGCCCGCACCGAGGTCGATCGGCATCTCGGCACCGGCGGTCGCAGCGCTCCAGGCCGCCTCGAGGAACTCGCGATTCGTCTCGCCGAGGGTGATCGCACGCGTCACCGAGCGCTCGGGGTCGACGACGGCGGCTGAGGTGCCGCGCGGGAGATAGTCCACGAGCGGGAGCACCGCGTCGGCGAGGGCGGGAAGGAGCGATTCCATCCCCTCGACCGGGATGCCGGCGCTCATCTTCTCAAGCATCCCGCGCAAACCCGGGAACTGCGGGATCAGATCGGCCGCACGCGCGCGCACGTCTGGAGTCAGCAGCAGTTCGCGACTGGGAAGAAGCGTCACCTTGGCGATGTCTTCGGGCAGCGACCGCTGGTCGGCAACGGAGAATGCCCGGATCCGGTCGATTTCGTCACCGAAGAACTCGACACGATACGGATGCTCGGCGGCCGGCGGGAAGACGTCGAGGATGCCTCCGCGCACCGCGAACTCGCCACGCCGCGAGACCATGTCCACGCGAAGGTAGGCCAGCTCCACGAGGCGACGAACCACGGCGTCGAGCTGCGTCCCTCGGCTGCCCACCCGCAGTTCGAGAACGCCCGCGTCGGTCAGTCCCGCCGCGATCGGCTGCAGCGCGCCGCGCACGGACGCCGTCACGATGAGTGGGGTCTCCCCCGTGAAAAGCGCCAGCTGGCTGAGGACGTCCAGGCGCCGCCCGACGGTCTCGGCGCTCGGGCTGAGTCGCTCATGGGGCAGGGTCTCCCAGGCCGGGAAATGCAGGACGGCAGCGTTCGGCAGAAGCGCCGCGAGCGCATCGCCGATACTCTCGGCACGCCGGCCGGTCGGGGCGATCACGAGGAGTGAGGCCGGGCGCCCCGCCGCAATGCGGCGCTCGAGCAGCGCAGCCAGCACAGGGGCATCGAGGCCGGCGATGACCGAGAAATCGGCGTCGGCAAGGGTCGCGGCAGCCGCGTCCTGAAACCATTCAGCCTGTGTGAGGGCGCGCACGATCCCGGAAACTGTCACCGGATGATTCTAGGGCGTCGGCATCCACACCCTCCGGCATCGTCCGTGCGCTGAATAGGATGGGGCCATGGTCGAGAACCCGACAGCGATGCCCCCCGCAGCGCCCGACCACCCGGGTTTCGCCGCATCCGTCGTGGCTGCGGCGGTCCCGCGCCCTTCGCTCCTCGGCGTGATCGCGCTGATCATCGCCCTCGTCGCTGCCGTCGGCGCGGCCGCCCTCAGCGCGATCACGGGCTTCGCAGCGGCCTACGGTGCCATGTCTCGCGCCATCAGCGTCTCCCCTGAAGGTCTCGAGAACCTGAGCAATGACCAGCTGCTGGCACTTCTCAGCCCGTTCCGGGGACTCGTGCTGTGGGCCGAGATCGGACTCGGGGCAGGAACGCTCCTCGGGATCTGGGCGGTCGCACAAGGCATCGTCGCGATCGCGTCGCGCCGCGGCCGCGGCCCTGCGATCGCGGCGGTGGTCGTCGCCTCGATCGGACCCGTCGTGTTCGCCGCCACCGTCGGAGCAGCCGTCCTGAGCGGGATCGCCGCCGGGGCGAACGCCGTCGGCTGACCGGGACTACTCCCGGGGCGCGTGAAATCGCTGCTGAGCGGCGAGAAGACCTTCACCGACAAGGAGTTCCACGGCATCCGCCGCATCCGCGAGCACGAGGGGCAATTCCTTGCGCTCGACTGCGCCGAAGGGTTCGAGCACCCAATCGGCCGGGTCCTGACGGCCGGGCGGACGGCCCACACCGACGCGGACACGGGTGAATTCAGGTGTCCCCAGCGCTTTCGCGACGTCTCGGACGCCGTTGTGGCCACCGTGTCCGCCTCCGACTTTCAGCTTGATCGAGTCGAACGGTATGTCGAGCTCGTCATGGACCACGATCACGCGCTCCGCCGGAATTGCGTAGAACTGCGCGAGCGAGGACACCGGCCCACCCGAGAGGTTCATGAAGGAGTTGGGCTTGGCGAGCACGACCTTCACACCGCCCGGGCGCAGCCACGTCTCGGCCACACGGGCCTGCGCCCTGTGTGCGCGCAGGACTTCGGAGCGACGCGCGGCCAGCTCATCGATCACCATCTGACCGACGTTATGACGGGTCGACGCGTAGCGCGGGCCCGGATTGCCCAATCCCACGACCAGCCATGCCTCTGCCATGTCTCCCTCTCGACGAAGAAACCCGCCCGCACCAGTATCGGTGTGGACGGGCTCCGGACTCGGATCGTCGCGTGGTTGCTACTCGGAGGCCTCAACCGTGGATTCGCCGGACTGCTCTTCTGCGGCGGCCTCGTCGGCGGCCTCGATTTCGTCCGCGGCGGTACTCGACGGCACGCCGACGGCCACGATGAGCGTCTCGGGCTCGGTGACCAGCGTGGCGCCTGCGGGCAGCTTCAGGTCGGCGGCAGAGATGCGCACGCCGTCCTCGAGGCCCTCGACGTCGACCTCGACGCTCTGCGGGATGTGCGTCGCCTCGACCTCGAGCGACACAGTGGTGTTGTCGAGGTTGACGATCGTGCCGGCGGCGGACTCGCCGACGACGACGACGGGAATGTCGACCTGGACCTTTTCGCCCTTCTTCACGACGAGAAGGTCGATGTGCTCGATGATCTGGCGCACGGGGTCCCTCTGGACGTCCTTCACCAGAGTCAGCTGCTGCGCGCCGGCGACGTCGAGCTCGAGCACGACGTTGGCGCGACGGATCAGCAGCGCGATCTGGTGACCCGGCAGGGCGACGTGCACGGGGTCGGTGCCGTGCCCGTAGATGACAGCGGGGATCTTGCCGGCGGCGCGCAGGCGGCGGGCGAAGCCCTTGCCGAAACTGTCGCGGACCTCGGCGACGACCTTGGTGTCGGTCTCAGTGGACATGATGTTCTCCTTGCGGGCGGGACGCCCTGGTATGGGTCTGCGGTTTCGACTCGAACGCACACGCGTGAGGCAGGCCGAGGGTTTCCCAAGAGCACATCACCGCGTCGATCACGGACGCCATCGCAGCATCCCTCGCCGAAGTACGGGTCCAACTGTATCAGCCCGCTACGATGGGCACGTCACGATTCGACGCACGCTGATCTGCCCCGACGGAGGCTCACATGGACTATGGCTGGCTCTCTCACGCGTTCATGTGGCTCATCGGCCTGCTGACGGCCGGTGCGACAGTCGGCACCATCGCCGCGCTCTGGTCGCTCGGTCGGTCGGGTTACCGGAAGGACTGAGTTCGGACCGCTGCGGGTCGCGTCAGCCCCGGCCCGAGTACGCTGAACGCTGAATCCCGACTCATCACTGAGGAGTTCGTCGTGCCCGACGCGTCCGTCCCCCCCGTCCCGCCCGTCGCGCCCACGGCAAACATCGGAGTCGTGGGACTGGCCGTGATGGGCTCGAACCTCGCACGCAATCTCGCCAGCCGCGACGGCAACACGGTCGCCGTCTTCAACCGCTCGCGTGAGAAGACCCGGACGCTGATCGCAGAGCATCCCGAGGCCGGCTTCGTGCCGACCACCACCTACGCGGAGTTCGCGGCAGCACTCCTGAAGCCGCGCACCGCGATCATCATGGTCAAGGCTGGCGGTCCGACCGACGCCGTGATCGATGAGCTCATGAGCGTCTTCGAACCGGGTGACATCATCATCGACGGCGGAAATGCGCTGTTCTCCGACACCATCCGCCGCGAGAAGACCGTCCGCGAGGCGGGCTTCAATTTCGTCGGCATGGGCGTCTCAGGTGGCGAGGAAGGTGCCCTGCTCGGCCCCTCGCTCATGCCGGGCGGCCCGGATGAGGCGTGGGTGACGCTCGGCCCGATCCTCCGCTCCATCGCCGCCGTCGCGGAGGGTGAGCCGTGCGTCACGCATGTGGGCCACGACGGTGCCGGGCACTTCGTGAAAATGGTGCACAACGGCATCGAGTATGCAGACATGCAGCTGATCGCCGAGGCGTACGATCTCATCCGGCGAGGCACGGGAAAGACCCCCGCCGACATCGCCGACGTCTTCGCCGAGTGGAACAGCGGCGAGCTCGAGAGCTACCTGATCGAGATCACGGCCGAGGTGCTGCGTCAGCGCGACGCTGCGACCGGGCGACCGCTCGTCGACGTCATCGTCGACGAGGCCGGCGCCAAGGGAACGGGAGCATGGACCGTCCAGACGGCGCTCGACCTGGGCGTGCCGGTCTCCGGGATCGCCGAGGCGACCTTCGCGCGCTCGCTCTCGAGCCGCCGCTCCCAGCGAAATGTGTCGAGCGAACTGCCCGGGCCGACAGAGGGGTCCTTCAGGGTCGCGGATTCAGATGCCTTCATCGAACAGGTGCGTCTCGCGCTCTACGCGTCGAAGATCGTCGCGTACTCGCAGGG
>WOYI010409111.1_pt1 | contig 16882 bp, 15 predicted proteins | sample 6423411 | NCBI WGS metagenome assembly WOYI01 (sample SAMN13441803, study PRJNA592873) | oil field metagenome | biome: oil field; feature: oil-well bore; material: oil-contaminated soil; isolation source: oil-contaminated soil from oil-well borehole | place: Germany: Wietze | collected 2016-10-18 ...
ATCAGCAGTGATGTCCTCCTCAAATATGAAATCAAATGGGTTCGCCCTGCACAGGAGACCGCCCAATGAACTGGATTGAAATCTTCCGCTCCGGAATTTCCACCGGCACAGTTTTGCTCATCGCTGCCATCGGCGAGATCCTGACCGAACGCGCGGGCATCCAAAACCTGGGTGTTGAAGGCATGATGCTCGTGGGCGCCATGGCAGGCTTTAGGGTTGCCTTCACCACCGGTAATGTCTGGCTTGGTCTGCTGGCTGCCATCGCCGCGGGAGGACTGCTGAGCCTTGCCCACGCCGTTGTCACCATCCATTTTCAAGCCGATCAAACCGTCAGCGGGCTCTCGCTCACCTTTCTGGGCACAGGACTGGCGTTGGTCCTGGGAGATGGACTCACCGGTCAGACTGCGCCCGTCATCCCCCACGCCAGCATCCCTCTGCTCTCGCAGATCCCATATCTCGGTCCGATTGCCTTTGCTGATCACAACCTGTTGGTCTATTTTGGCTACTTGCTGGTGCCGGTTGTCACGTATTTCATCAACAAAACCCGTCCGGGTCTCCATCTGCGCGCTGTGGGGGAAAACCCTGCTGCTGCTGACACGTTGGGCGTCAATATCTACCGCACCCGCTATCTGTATACCTTCATCGGGGGATGTTTTGCGGGATTGGCTGGGGCTGCTATCAGCGTTGCCATTGCCCCGGGATGGTACTCGAATTTGACCGTCAATGGACAGGGCTGGATTGCGGTGGCGCTGGTGATTTTTGCTCATTGGAACCCCTGGCGGGCGGCTTTGGGCGGTTACTTGTTTGGTATTTTACGCCGCTTCACGCTCGATCTGCAGGGCCCGAGAATTTTGTTTGGGGTGGCGAACCCGTTCTTCTTTAATACGAACCTGGTTTTCTTCCTGCAGATGACGCCTTATATCCTGACGATCATCGCCCTGATTTGGGGCAGCTCCGCGGCACGCAAGAAGCGCATCGGCGCTCCCGCCGCCCTGGGCACCCCCTACCAGCGGGGGGAAAGAGGGTTGTAGCGGCATAGCTTGCCGCTTATAAGTGGCTGTGGTCCTGGGGAGGGCTGTGAAGGGTCACGGTAGATGATAAAATAAAGTTCTGATGACTCACAGAAACCAAATTATTCTGAGTCAGCTCACACCGCCGGCGCAGAAAAGTTCCATTCTTGACCGTCCGAGGGTGCTTCAACTGCTGAAGCAGAGCCTTGACTACCCTCTGACCACCTTGGTCACAGAGACGGGTTATGGCAAAACAACTTCGGCTCTCAGCCTGATCAAATCCACCAGGCTGCCATATTTTTGGTATACCATTTCGCGCAATGAATGCGATCCGCGTTTGTTCCTGACATATCTCTGTTCTGCTTTCAATCAACAGGGTCACAAGATTGGTCTCCCGGCACTGCGGGTGCTGGAAGACAGCGATGTTGACCTGCAGGAATGCCTCATCACGCTGATAAACTCCATTGCTTCCTTATTAAAAGAGGAAGCCCTCTTTGTGCTGGATGATTTCCAGAGTCTGGATGAGTCGGATGAGATTCTGGGCATGATGGATTGGTTTATCGAGCATCTGCCAGCCAACCTGCACGTGATGATCCTGAGCCGCACACAACCCGAATTTCCTTCTATCAACAAATGGCGCGTTAAGGGCAGGCTGCTGGAGATCGATAAGGATACTCTCAGCTTTTCTCCGGATGAAACCGACCAGTTGTATCGCTCAACTTATCAATTGAACCTGCCCAAGGATGCCCTTACCAGGCTGTATCAGCGCACCGAAGGCTGGGCAATTGGGCTGCAGGTGGTTTGGCAATCGATTAAAGCCTTGCCAAACATGTCTTTGGAGAGCCTGCTCGAAGAGGAGAGCGGCAGCTCGCTGGGAAACTTATTTGAATATCTCGCGGATGAAGTGCTGAATAGGCAATCCGAAGAGCGGCAGGATTTTCTGATCAAAACCTCGGTGCTGCAATTCCTGGATAGTGATACCTGCGACTTTTTACTTGACCGTCAAAACAGCGCAGACACGCTGAGTGATCTGTTCCGCTCAGGCTTGTTCATCGAGCAAATGAAACCCGATGTGTTCCGCTACCATCACATTTTCAGGGAGTTTCTGCTCAGCCGGCTTTCGAAGAATGAAGAGCTCAAGAAAGGGCTGCATCGAAAATTAGCCAGCTATTTCAGCGCGCATCATTACTGGGAGCAAGCCATTTCGCACTTGATCTCCGCAGAGGATTTTGGCAGGCTGCGCCAAATTTTGGATGAGGTCGGTGAGCGTTTGCTACAGTCCGGTCTTAAGCAGAGCATTCGTTATTGGCTTGGGAAGCTGCCCGCAGATGAAATGAGCCAATACCCCTACGGGAATTATCTGTTGGGGGAGGTGGAACGCACAGAAGCAAACTTCGACATGGCGCTTGAGTACTACCGCGCGGCGCAGCGTTTATACCAGAATCTCGGAAATACCTGGGGGGTGAGCCTGGCAGTGCGCGGACAAGCCCAGGTCTACCTGGACACGCTGCGCCCGGTGAACGCCGAGCAATTTCTCGACCGGGCACTGGAGTTGCTCGACCCAGTGGTGTATCCATTGGAAGTCTCCGGTTTACTGACTCAAATTGCTGAGAACCAGGTCAACAAAGGGGCCATGCTCGAAGCCGAGAAGAGTCTGCAGAAGGCGCGCCAGCTTTCTTCGATGTACGCCGAAGCACAGGCGTATATTGAGGCTCGCTTGCTCTTGCGGACCGGACGGTTGGATGAAGGGCTGCAATTGCTGGCAAAACTTGAGCCCGGAACCGCCGAACAACGAATAGTTAGACCACAACGATTCCACCGCGAAGCGACCCTCTTACTGTCACTCTTTCATTCTTTGCGGGGAGATTATGTCAGCGCACGGCATTATGCCGAAATGGGATTGCAGGTATCACGGCAGTTACAAGCGAATTACGTGGAGGCTGTTGCCAAGGTCCGTCTAGGGCACGCCCTGCAGCTGGATCTGACCCAGGGCTTGGACGCGCAGGGAGTGCAGGAAATTCGGGAATTGTATGAATTCGCGATCGAGCATGTGGATATCGTACGGATTCATGTGGAGCCGCTATGGGGTCTCTGCCGGTTGGTTGGGTATGCCGGCAGCCTGGATGAGGCCAAACGCATTGGGGATCGCGCCTTGTTAATTGCTGCCAATGCCGGAGATGAGTGGATTGGGTTGATGGTGAGGATCTCCTTAAGCGCTGCTTTGGCGATGGGCGGGGAATTCGAAGCCGCGAGCAGTATCCTTTCGGTAGCGGATTCACTGGCAAAGAAGTTGAATGATAACCTGGCCAGGACGGCGGCTTTACTTTGGGAAGCGTACACGGCCGACAAACAGGGGTACAAGAGTTCCGCGCTGCTATTCCTTGAGCAGGGCTTGGAAATGGTGCAGAAACATCAATACCAATTCCTGCTGACGCGTGGTTCTTTCCTGGGACCGGATGATCCGTTTGTATTCTATCCGTTGGTACTGCGCGCGCGGGAAATAGGGTTGCTACCGGATTTAATCAACCAAATCCTCAAGGATATTCCTGTTAGTGTGGGCAATTATCTTCCTGGTTACTCCCTGAGTCTGAATTTGTTTGGCGGGTTTGAGGCGAGAAAGGGAAAGCACCTGATACCTGCGGACCAATGGAAAAGGGAGAAGGCCCGCCAACTCCTGCAGGCGCTGGCGGTCAACTCGGGGAAAGGGATGAGTAAAGAGCAGCTGGCAGTTCTTTTTTGGCCGGATGCGGATGAATCTACTGCTGCCAACAACTTCAAAGTAACCCTTAGCTCGCTGAACCAGACGCTGGAGCCAGACCGTCCACCCAAGGAAGCCGCACAGTTTGTCATCCGTAATGGTGAACAATACCAACTGAATCCGCAGATGAGAATCAATCTGGACACCGAGCAATTTGAAAAACTGGCTTTGAGTCAGCGAGGGGAAGATAAAGAACGGGCGCTGGCTCTCTACAAAGGAAGAATGCTCGAGGGGGAGCAGTTACAGGAAGCTTTCATGCCTGAAGTGCAGTATTACCACCGCCTCTACCTGGATTGCCTGGGCAAAGTAATCGAAGCGGCAATCGCGGGCAAGGATTTCGATAAAGGGCTTGAACTAAGTAACCGTATGGTCAGGCAGGAGCCACTGCTGGAAGTGGGGTATCAGTATCAGATGCGGATCTATCATGCCCTGGGAAACATCAGCATGGTGCGCAAGGTCTATAACCAGGCGATGGACATTGGCCGTAAAATTTATGGGGTGGAGTCAAGTAACCTGCGGGCTTTATTTCAGGAATTGACAAGTTAAAGGGGACACCCTCAATTCGCCTTCTATAAAAAATCTCTTCACAAAAAGGTTAAATTTTGGTGAGATTTGTTACCGATTTGTAACCCCATGCCAGTAAACTAAGAATGCTGGATATTTCCGTTAATAATTTCTGGAAAAATTGAATAAAGGAGACTGGAATGCGTTTGCAAGACAAAGTTTGTATCATCACTGGTGGTGCCGCTGGAATCGGCAAAGCAACGGCTGAAAAATTCGCAGCCGAAGGCGCAAAAGTAGTGATCTGCGATGTGAATGAGGAAGCTGGCAAAGCATTGGCTGAACAATTGGGCAATGATGCCGGTTTTTGGAAAGTCAATGTGGTCAACCGCCAGGAAGTCCAGGCATGGATCGATGAAGTTGCTGCGAAGTACGGCAGGATTGATGTTTTGATCAACAATGCCGGCATCACGCGCGACAGCCAGTTCGTGAAGTTTAAGGATGGCGAAGTGGTCGGCCAGATGAGTGAAGAAGCCTTCGATGCTGTGGTTGCGGTCAACCTGAAAGGTGTCTTCAATTGCACACAGGCTGTGGTGCCTTACATGATCAAGCAGGGCGGTGGCGCAATCGTGAGCGCCTCCAGCGTTGTGGGGCTGTATGGCAACTTTGGTCAGACTAACTATGCCGCGACTAAATTCGGGGTAATTGGTATGACCAAGACCTGGGCGAGAGAACTGGGTAAATACCAGATCCGCGTTAATGCTGTCGCTCCCGGCTTCATCCTGACCGAAATGGTCCTGAAGATGCCCGAGAATGTGCTTGCCGGTATGGCTGCGAATACTCCTCTGAAGCGGCTTGGCAAGCCAGAAGAAATCGCCAACGTGTATGCCTGGTTGGCAAGTGACGAGGCATCTTACATTCACGGCGCGGTGATCAGTGTGGACGGCGGCATCGTTTTGGGAACATAGTTGAGCCCTCACCATCATCGAAGAGCAACTATCAACTGAAAGGAAAAAGAACATGACTCGTTACGCGACCATTTTAGGAACCGGGATGTACATTCCCGAAAATGAAATCACTAATGAAACTTTTGCTCAATGGATGGGTGAGGTCAACCCAAAACTGGCAGAGGTTGTTTTCAAGTTTGAGAATAGCAGTGGGATTAAGACCCGATTTTACGCCCCGGATGACTGGGCGACTTCGGACCTGGCGACAGAAGCAGGAAAAGCAGCCATCGCTGACGCCGGGTTGACCCCTGAGGATATTGATCTGGTGATAGTGGGCACTGACAGCCCGGATTACATCACTCCAGCCACATCTGTTGTTACCCAATACAAACTTGGTTGTGTCAACGCCGGCACATGGGATGTTGGATGCGCCTGCGCCTCCTTCCCAACCGCTCTGACACAGGCTGCCGGCTTGATCGCCACTAATCCGCATCTGAAATACATCCTTGTGATCGGTGCTTACATGATGCACAAACTTTCCGACAACAAGCACGATGTCACCGCCTTCTTCTACGGTGATGGCGCTGGTGCGGCGGTCGTCGGCGCAGCGGATAAGCCTGGTTTTGTGTCCAGTTCGATTAAAGCCGATGGCTCCTACCATAAGCACTGGGGAATTTACTCCGGTGGCACTTACGAACCTGCCACGGTCGAGAGCGTCGAAGCTGGCCGCACCAAAGTGAGACTGCTTACGCCTTTCCCCGCGTCGGTTAATCACGAAGGCTGGCCGGCCCGCGTGCGCGAATGCGCTGCCAACGGCGGGTTCGAGCTGAGCGAGATTGATCACATCATCTTCACCCAGGTGAATCTGAACAGCATTAAGCTGGTTATGGGCAACCTTGGTCTGCCGGTTGAGAAGGCGCATTATGTGATGGACAAATGGGGCTATATGGGCTCCGCTTGTCTGCCGATCGCTTTCCATGATGCCGTGAAGTTGGGCAAGATCACTTCTGGTATGCGTGTAGTATTCTGTGGCTCTGGTGTAGGTTACAACCAGGCTGCCGCATGTTTTATTATGCCTTAATGGAGGCTGGGTCGTGAGCTGGCAAGAAGAGTATAAGCAAAAAACCATTACGATTCCTGAAGCTATTAGCAAAGTCAGCTCAGGGATGACCCTCCAAATTGGCATTGCGGCGTCTGAACCCGTGGGTTTGTTGGAGGAGCTTGGAAGGCAGGCTTACCGACTGCAGAATGTCACCACCTGGACCTGTTTACCGATGCGCCCATACGACATCTTCATGAAACCCGAGATGGAAGGGCGCTTTTTTAACGAAAACTGGTTCTACGGCGCGCCTGATCGGGCAGTGCATGGCGAGGGGAGGGTGTCGTACACGCCCAATAACCTGCATCAAGCTGGTTTTGATAAGCTGCTGGGGCATGGCGGACGGCTCGACATGTTGCTTGGCGTCTGCACACCTCCAAATGCGGATGGGTTGGTTTCCCTCTCGATGGGTGCGGTCGTTGAGCGCGATATGGTCGACGTGGCAGATCTGGTGATTTTGGAAGTGAACGAAAACCTGCCCTGGACAGACGGTGATGTGGTCATCCCAATTTCGTTGGTAGATTACTTTGTACACTTCAACAGTTCCCTGGTGCAGGTACCTGCAGCTGAACCAAACGAGATCGACGAACAAATCGGGCGGAATGTGGCGGAGTTTATCGAAGACGGCTGCACTGTCCAGCTGGGCATTGGCAGCATGCCTACAGCTCTGGCTGATTTCATCAGTGATCGCCGCCATCTTGGGATCCACTCGGAACTACTGGTCGACGGAATTTACAAACTCTGGAAAGCCGGGGCGGCAGATAACAGCCGTAAAACCCTGCATCCAGGAAAGTATGTGGCTACCTTTGCGATCGGTACACAGCCCCTCTACGATTTTATGAATGACTGCCCGGACGTACTGCTCTTACGGGGTAGTTATGTGAATAACCCTTATGTCATCGCGCAAAACTACAAGATGATCAGCATCAATACAGCCATCCAGGTGGATGTGCTTGGGCAGGTTTGTTCCCAAAGCATCGGGACGCGCCAATTCAGCGGCACTGGCGGTCAGCTTGACACACACCGGGGGGCGCAAATGTCGCAAGGCGGAAAGGGAATCATTGCTCTGCGTTCGACGGCTAAGAATGGCACCATTTCGACGATTGTGCCAACCTTGGCTCCAGGCGCAGGCGTGACAGTCCCCAGCCAGGATGTGGACACGATTGTGACCGAGTACGGCAATGCCCAGTTGCGTGGGCTGTCGGTGAAGAAGCGCATGGAAGCCCTGATCAAGATCGCGCATCCTGATTTCAGGGAGTCGATCCGGGAAGAGTGCCACCGATTGGGCATTGTACCCGATAAACAGTTCTTTTAAGAGGAGATTAGATGGATAAATCATTACTTGGCAAGTGGACAGAGACTGAAGATCAGTCTTACCCCGGTTTGTTCTTCCTTTTTCTCGAGGATGGCACTTTTGAATCCCACTACGATGCCTTAGGAATCGTTTCAAGCGGGACCTGGCAGGCAGATGAAGGTCTGATTGATATGGACCAGCAGAAACACACTTTCGGTTTGGTTGGGAAGTACGAAGGCTGCTACAAGATAGAAAATAATCTGCTCAAAATGAAATTGGTAGCAGCTGGTGAACATGCCAGACCAACGGACTTGAATGGCGCTGTCACATATATAAAGGAAGAGGATTAGGGTATGGCAAAGAAATTATCGCGCGGGGTAGCTGTTGTGGGGGTAGGGATGAGCAAATTTGGCGTATTCCCTGAAAAGACCTCCCGGGATTTGTTTGTGGAGGCTTTTCAGGAGCTTCGCCAAAGTGTTCAGAAAGGTTTTGATCCCAAGGATATCGAAGCCTTTTACATGGGCAACTTCACATCCGATTGTTTCGAGAACCAGGCGCATCTGGCGCCGATTGTGGCAAGCTGGGTAGGGATTTCACCAGTAGAAAGTACCCGAATTGAGGATGCCTGTGCCAGTGGCGGCGTGGCTTTGCGCCAGGGCGTGCTGGCAATCGCTTCGGGAGAGGTGGATGTGGTGCTGGTGGGTGGACTGGAAAAAATGACCGACCTCCCAGGGGCGAAGGTGACGGATGCTCTGGCACTGGCAGCCGACTCGCTGTTTGAGATCCCGGCAGGTTTCACCTTTCCTGGTTTTTATGCCGCGATGGCAACCGCTTATCTTGACCGGTACAAGGCTGACCCCGACGCACTCTTGCGTGTAGGCATCAAGAATCATGAAAACGGTGGTTTGAATGAGAAGGCTCAGTTCAACCAGTCGATAAAGGATGTAATGATCAGCAAACAGCGCAAAGCTGCCCAGAAAGGTTTGCCAATCCCTGAGTGGGCAGACGAAATGGCTTTCCTCAAGGATCCTAAATCGAACCCAATGATTGCCTGGCCACTGCGCTTGTTTGATTGCTCTCCGGTCTCAGATGGGGCAGCGGCAGTGCTATTGGTAAGCGAAGAGTTGGCTGCCAAATTCACGGATGAACCGATTTTTGTGGTGGGCTCCGGTCAGGCAAGTGATGGTGCTTTGGCTGAGAGAGCATCTCTGAGCGAAGTGCCCGCCGCAGCAAAAGCCTCAAAACATGCTTATGAAATGGCGGGTCTAACCCCCGATGACATCGATTTTGCGGAAGTTCATGACTGCTTTACCATTGCTGAAATCATGGCGATTGAAGATCTGGGCTTTTTCCCTCGTGGAGAAGGCTGGAAGGCGGCTATGAACGGTCAGACCGCACGCGATGGCAGCCACCCAATCAATACCAGTGGCGGTCTTAAATCCAAAGGTCATCCCGTTGGCGCCTCAGGAGTAGGGCAGGTGGTGGAAGTTTGGAAGCAGATGCATGGTCTGGCGGGTGAACGCCAGCTGCGCGGCAACCTAAGGCATGCCCTGACCCACAATGTGGGTGGCACCGGGCAGACCTGTGTGGTGCACATTTTCGAAAAGAGGAATTAAGATGACAGACCATGCCTTGCACTCAAAAGCTTTTCACGAGGCTATCGCGGAAGACCTTCTAATCGGTTCCCGCTGCCTTGTCTGTGGCAACATTTCTATCCCACAGCGACAAATATGCCCCAACTGCCATTCCGACAAGGTGGAACGAATCGAGACCAATGGCAAAGGTACACTGGCGGCATTTACTGTTATCTATGTTCCCCCTACAAGCATGGCGGAGGCTGGCTATAACGCCAAAAACCCCTATTGTGTTGGGATTGTAGCTCTGGAGGCAGGTCCGCGCATCAGCGCACAAATCGTTGGTCTGGATCTCAACGATCCGGCGACCATAAAAATCGGGATGCCTCTCAAACAGACTTTTGTCGTCCGCGGTGAAGGCGAATCCGCGAAAAAGTTCCTTGCGTTTGAACCCGCATAGGAGATCGTAAAATGCCCAGGATCGCCGTCAACAACATCAATCTCTATTATGAACTTCATGGACCCGAAGACGGGGAAGTGGTCGTGCTCTCCAACGGCATCATGATGAGCACTGCCAGCTGGTATTTCCAAACGCAGGCGCTTTCAAAGCATTTCCGCGTTTTGTTGTATGATTGTAGGGGGATGTGGCAGTCAGATCATCCCGAAGGTCCCTACTCGATGGAATTGCATGCCGATGATCTGGCAGCTTTGCTGGACGCGCTCGGAATTGAAAAAGCCCACATCGCGGGTATTTCGTACGGTTCAGAAGTGAGCCTGGTTTTCGCCTTACGCTATCCGGAGAAGACGAAGAGCCTGATGGTGATTGATGGCGTGTCTGAGGTGCCGTTGATGCTGAAACTGCAATCCTACCCATGGAAGCTTGCAGGCGAGCGCAACGACGCCGATCTGCTCTTTCATACGTCAGTTTTCCTGAATTTTGGAGAAGAGTATCTCAAGAAGAATGAGGCTTTCTTGCCTGCAGCGCACGATAATTTTGCTAAACTGAATCTGACATCTTTTGTAAAACTGATGGATGCCTTTACTTCGTACAATATCACAGATCAGTTGAGTCAGATAACCAGCCCAACTTTGATCGTGGTGGGGGAGGAAGACCAGATCAAAGGACCCAAACTGGCTGAAATGATGGTGGCGCGCATCCCTCAGGCTGAATATGTGGTTGTCCCCGGTGCAGGGCATGCGCTCTGCCTGGATAAACCCGAACCACTCAACACGCTGCTCATGGGCTTTGTGTTGAAACACAGTGGGCGGGAGTAACTTAATTAAGAAAGTCTGCGACAAAAAAGTCGCCGGCAATCATTAAACGACTAATTACAAGGAGAAAAAATGAAAAAGTCGATGTTTTTTGTTGTAGCCATGCTGCTCGTAGCGAGTATGGTCCTGGGCGCCTGCGCCCAACCCACCGAAACTCCGATCGTCACCGAACCCCCAGTGGCAACTGAAGAACCGGTGGCAACCGAACCCCCAGTAGCAACTGAAGAACCAGTGGCAACCGAAGAACCAGTTGTTACAGAAGAACCTGCTGCGGGTCTAACTTGTGCAGAACCCATCAAAGTGGGTTTGATCACTGACATCACCGGTCCTCTGGCTATTTACGGTGTCATGATGCAGCGTTCGTTTATGCTCGGCATGGAATACGCAACCGGTTCTGAAGGATCTGCTGGTCCTGTGTTTGATTTTACTAAAACCCAGGAAAACACCTTCAAGATTGACAACTGCGAAATCCAGGTTTTTGTGCGTGATGACGCTGGTTTACCGGAGACCACAACCACTGTTGCCAATGAACTGATAGACATCCAGAAAGTTGATTTCCTGGTTGGCACTGCCTCTTCTGGCAGCACTGCTGTTCTGCAGGGTATTGCCCTCGCCAATGAAGTTCCCCTGATTGTTGCGCCTGCTGCAGCCAATGACATTACCGGCAAGGACTTCAATGAGTTCACCTTCCGCACCTCCCGCAACAACTACCAGGATGCCATTAACGAGTGCAAAGCCCTAACAGCCAAATACACCTCCTTCATCCAGATTGCTGCTGACTACGCCTTCGGGCACGGCTCTGCTGAAGCTTTCCGCGACGCCTGCACCCTGGAGGGTGGCACGTTTGTTGCTGATGATATTTTCGCTCCTGCCACCACCACCGATTTCACCCCTTACATGGAGCAGATCGCTGCTTCTGGCGCAGAAGCCTACATCGTCACCTGGGCTGGCTCGGGCTTCATCTCCCTCGTCCAGGCCGCCGAGGACCAGGGCGTCACTGAGACCATGGAACTCGGTACCACTTTCATTGATAATGCCTTGACTCCAGTCTTCTACGGCAATGCCGTCGGCACCACCGCCGGCATCGTCTACCACTGGTCTGCCCCTAAGAACCCCGCCAATGATTTCCTCGTGGCCGAAGCCAGCGGTCGCTATGGCGTCTATCCTGACCTCTTCGACGCTGATGGTATGAATGCTGCCATCATGATCATCGAGACCCTCAAGAAGACCAACGGCGATGTTACCCCCGCGACTTTGGTCGCTGCCATGGAAGGTCTTGAGTTCGAAGGCCCCAAGGGCACCATCTATATCCGCCCCGAAGACCATGTTGCCATCCAGGATATGTACATTCTCAAGCTGGAAAATGTCACTGATCCCACCGGCAATTACTACTCCTATGTCGACACCACCCGCCCAGAGCCTCCCTGCTTGCTTCCGGAAGCTCTCCAGGACCGCTGTGGTGATCTGCCCATCGGCAGTCTGTCCGGCAACTAATCGTTTTATTGTGTGTCCCTGGAGGCTTTGCGGGCTTCCAGGGACACTGGAAAACCTCTATTTCATCCGCAAATCAAAAAAGAATTGAGAAGTTATGACGGTACGAGAGACTATCATTGAAACGCAGAATTTGACCAAGTATTTTGGTGCACTGGCAGCGGTGGACGACGTCAGCATCAAGATCCAGGCTGGCACACTGCATGCCATTATTGGTCCTAATGGTGCTGGGAAGACCACCTTCTTTAATCTGTTGAGCGGCAATCTAAAGCCGACCAGTGGCAAGGTGTTCTACAAAGGCATGGACCTGACGGGGAAGCCAATTCACCGCATGATTCACCTTGGGATAGGACGGTCTTTTCAGATCACCAACATTTTCCCCAATCTGACTGTGCACGAAAACATTCGCCTGGCTTCTCAGGCAATGGAAGATAATAATTTCCACTTCCTGATGGACACCGCAAAAATGGATCGCTGCGAAGAACGCACCGCCGAAGTTGTTGAAAGAGTTGGTTTGAAAAGCCAATCTTTGCTGCCTGCCAGAGTGCTTTCGCATGGAGATCAACGTAAGCTGGAACTTGGTATGATCCTCGCGCCTGATCCGGAGGTGTTGCTCCTGGATGAGCCCACGGCAGGCATGGCGACCGAACAGGTGCCGGAGTTGATCACACTGATCCAGGAAGTTCAGCAATCCGGAGAAAAGACCGTCGTCCTGGTTGAACATAACATGAATGTAGTGATGAGTGTATCCGACAAGATCACTGTCATGCATCAGGGCAAAGTGCTGGCGGAAGGCACCCCCGCTGAAATTGCGGCAAATCATGAAGTGCAAACTGCATACCTGGGAGGGCTCTATGACCTTAAGGTATAGGAATGTTCCCTTGCAGCATATCGTTAGAAATCAATGGGGATGGAGATAATATGAGCAATATCCTCGAGGTAAAGAATATCCATTCCTTTATCAATCAATTTCACATCCTGCAAGATGTCGATTTTGTGGTTCCAGAAGGATCTATCACGGCGCTGCTCGGTCGCAACGGTGCAGGTAAAACAACCACTCTGAAATCCATTCTTGGACTAGCATCTGTGCGTGAAGGAAAGGTGATTTTTGAGGGCAGGGAAGTTCAGGGCATGCCGCCTTTTGAGATTGCGGCGCTCGGCATTGGCTTTGTCCCTGAGCATCGAGCCATCTTTCGGGACTTATCCGTTGAGGAGAACCTCAAAATTGCCGAGAGAAACAAGGGCGATCTGGATAGAAAGCGCACATTTATTTTTGACCTTTTCCCCGATCTGAAAAAATTTCTCAATTTGAGAGGTACCGACCTTTCGGGGGGTCAGCAGCAGATGCTGGCGATTGCCAGGGCATTGGTGGCAGATAACAGCCTGCTCCTCATCGACGAGCCCAGTGAAGGGTTGGCTCCAGTGATCATTGAACATATGATTGACGCTATTCGCCAGTTATCCGAGCAGAGCACGGTGGTATTGGTGGAACAGAATTTTCTTGTGGCGAGTAAATTGGCTAAGTACTTCGTGATCATCGAAGAAGGAAAATCCGTTGCATCCGGGTTGATGAAAGACCTGGAAGCGGACAAAGCCATGATACATCGTTACCTTGGGGCTGCGTAGGTCTAACTATGAAAACGAATTTACGAAAAAACTCCAAAGCAATCATCATTCTCGTCATTATCGCAGCCTTCCTGTTCGTGGCGGCCCGCGGTATGTCTGGCAGGGACGTACTCATTACCGTGCTGCGCGGTTTCTCTACTGGATCAGTCACTTTTTTGGTAGCAGCTGGTTTCTCGTTGATTTTTGGTCTGCTGGATGTGCTCAATCTTGCCCAAGGCACCCTGTACATGATCGGCGCCTACGTGGGATGGACTGTGTACGTCCGACCTGACACGTTTATTGATGTCTTGACTCCGGTTCTCCTGATCCTTGCTGGTTTTTCTTTATCGGCTCTCTGGGGACGCCTGGCAAGTCGTATTCAGCTGGCGCCCAAGGCCAGGAAAATAATCTCCTGGCTCTTGATCCTGGCGGGCTTGGGGCTGCTGGCATTGGTTCTGACTCGCTACCCAATTGCAATTTGGAACCTGAACAATTATTCCGAGAGCCCGATCACGTACTCTTACATGGCTGATCAGGGTTTACGGATCATCCCTGCCGAGGTTACGTTTGAAAAAATCTCCCCATTCCTGGCAATTGCAGGTCTTTTGGTGAGCAGCGCGATTTCAGCATTTGGCATTGCGCTGCTTAACCGGAATGAGAGCAGATCACAAACTATCAACTGGCGTAAGTTTTTGGTCCCTGCCCTCCTGTTGCTTGGCGGCATCCTCGCTGCGGTGTTTAATGCACAGATTACGAGCTGGATGTTTGCCATGAGTACCAACTGGCTCTTCGTGATTGCCATCTTGATTGCAATTCTGAGTGGAGTAGGCTTGGGCGCTCTGATGGAAACCACCCTGATCCGCCCACTGTATAGCCGCCCTATTTACCAACTTATGCTCACTCTTGGTCTCGGGACGATCGGTCTGCAAATTGTGCAGGCTGTTTGGGGCAGACCTGAATTTGTCTGGCCAAAACCCGAGTTTTTCACTGGTACCGGCGGAGCCTGCCCTGCCACCAATCTGGCGGATTTGCTTGAAAACAATTGCTCTACCGTTTTCCTGTTAGGCGGTCGGGTGAGAGTGTATGATGAAATCTTCATTCCGATTGTCGGCATCATCGTGCTGATTGTGGTTTGGATCCTGCTTAAACGCTCACGCATCGGGATGATCATCCGCGCTGGGGTGCAGGACCGCCAGATGGTGGAAGCACTTGGTATCAATGTGAGACGGGTATTCACCCTGGTGTTTGCGTTGGGTGTTGGTCTGGCCACTTTTGGCGGCGCCCTGGCGGCACCATCCACTGGATTAACCCCTGTGATGGGGGAGAGATTGCTGCTGAGCGCTCTGATTGCCCTGGCGATTGGTGGTCTGACGAGTTTCCCGGGAGCAGCTTTAGGTTCGCTGCTGGTGGGTCTGATTCAACAATTTATGATCAAATACGGTCAAATTGGCATTCCCCTGCCATTTACGGATGTTGTGTTTAAACCTTCTCCGCCCCTGGTGCCCGCATCCACGGTGCTGCTGATGGTAATTGTTCTGCTGATTCTGCCGGGTGGCTTGTTGGGAAGCAAGGAATAGATATGAAAAATAACTCTAGTTTTCTCACAAAAAACCGCGGCATCCTGATATTTTTCGCAGTAATGCTGCTTGCGCCATTCTTGATTGGTTTGTTTGAAGGTTCGACGCCACTTATGATCTGGGGTAACCAGGGCAGTTTGTCCAAATTCATCGAGGGTCTTGGGATCGAGATCTTCATCCTCGCACTCTTTGCGCTTAGTTTTGACCTCTTGTTTGGCATTACCGGCTTGTTATCTTTCGGCCATGCCATGTTCTTTGCGGTGGCAGCGTATCTGACTGGTATTGCCCTCAAAACACTGGCAATGCCATTCTGGGGTGTTGTTCTCCTGGTTTTGCTGGCGGCGATTGTGCAGGCACTGCTTTTCAGCCTGGTCTTGCCGCGGGTAAAAGGCATTACCTTCACACTGGTAAGTCTGGGATTAGCGTCGGTTTTCCATATCATCGTCATGTCCAGCGATATGATCAACCTGACAGGCGCGGATGTGGGCTTGCAGGGCGTACCTGTTCCGGCGTTTATCAGCCCGGTGACCGAACGGCTTCGTTTCTATGTCATCGCGCTAACGTTGCTGGTTGCGACATATCTCTTTTACCGTCGATTTGTCGCCTCTCCGACTGGCAGGGTTTGCGTTGCCATTCGCGAGAATGAGGATCGCGCGAAGATGCTCGGCTACAACACCACAATCTTCAAGGTTGTGGTCATGATCATTTCTTCGCTTACTGCTGCGACTGCGGGAATGTTGCACGCGTTATACCAACCAAGCATTAGCCCATCCATAGCAGATTTGGGGTTTACTGTGACCGGTTTGCTGATTGTGTTGATTGGCGGCGTCGGGACGCTCAGCGGCGCGATTGTTGGCGCGTTTGCGTTTCGGTTGCTGGATTTCACCCTGAGGCGGTTTATGGGGGAATCGGCGAGCTTCATCACCGGCGCTATCTACGTCATCTTCGTCCTTTTCGTTCCTTATGGGATTGTCGGGACGATTCGCATGCGGCAGTTGCGTACAAAACCAGGCTGGCAGCGCCTTTTGGGGATGGTGAAGCCTAAGAATTAAGCGTGAATAAAGTATTATGGCCCGGGTTTTTCCGGGCTTTTTTTATTTCGTCCTGTCAAACCAGATCGGGTTGGTGATCAGCGCGGGCATCGGCGGCAGGAAGCTGTAGAAGGTGCGCCAGACCTCCAAACGCCAGTAACCGGGATTTGTCACCGGCAGCGAAGTCTCGAAATCTCCCTTTTCCGGGGCGGTGAAGATATCTTTCGCTCCCTCCTGCGTGATAAGTCGGATGATGTCACCTTTCTCCAGTGCTAACGCCTTTAAGGAAGCTTGCATCCCTTCACGCCAGGCAAGGCTTGCGCCAAAGGTCTGCCCATCCACATCCAGGAGCAGCTGGAGCTTGGTGGGGCTGAAGGCGAAGTAGCTCCTGCCAGCTTTGACAGCCTTGAGGATGTCGGAGTCGCTGTTGGAATCAGCCAAAACATAGATGCAAGGGCTTGCCAGGCGTTGGAAAAACGTGTCTTCATGGTAATCACTGCCGCAGGTGGCAACTTGCTTGCGACCAGCCTTGAGCATCGCATCCCAACGGGCAACGGCTTCCAGGTTGGCGGGGCGCATCGGTCCGTTCCACACCTCAATCAGGTCGTAATCCAGCGAGTCCAGGTCATAGTGAAAGCCGAAATTCGATTCATATGGGTGATTAATGACGATCAGGGCGCCGTTTTTGTGGGCTTCCCGGAAAATTGCCTGGACCTCTTCCGG